>Ga0265327_10005239_pt1 | contig 10934 bp, 6 predicted proteins | sample 41621metaG_FD_202089 | JGI IMG/M metagenome (GOLD analysis project Ga0265327, IMG submission 202089) | Rhizosphere microbial communities from Carex aquatilis grown in University of Washington, Seatle, WA, United States - 4-16-21 metaG | ecosystem: Host-associated > Plants > Roots > Rhizosphere >... | reverse complement strand
TGATCGCATCGTCCGCGCCCGCCTCGCGGAGGGCCAGCTGGACGAGGCGCCGCTCACCCTCGAGGAGCTCGCGCGCATCCGGAACAGCTTCCAGTTCACGCTGCTCAACATGCTGCACGCCCGCGTCGCCTACCCGGCCGCGGAGCTGCCCCCGTCCCACGAGGCCAAGGCCTGAGTCCCCGGCGGCGGGGAAATCCCAAGGTGGCAATCCGAAATTCGAGCACCGCGGGAACCCGGCGCGCCGTCGCCATCGCCAACCGCCACCCGCGCCTGCGCCTCAACCGCCGTGCGCTCGCCCGCGCCGTCCACGTCCTCGACGCGCACTTCCAGATCCGGCCCGGCGAGCGCCGTTTCCTCACGCGCCCGACCGCCGCGGCGCCCGCGCTGGGCCCGGGGGAGCTGTCGCTCGTGTTCCTGACCGACCCCGCGCTCGCCCAGCTCCACGCCGACTTTCTGCACGACCCGACGCCCACGGACGTGATCACCTTCGAGGGCGACGCGGCGCACGGCACCGCGGGCGAGATCTGCGTCTCGGTGGACACGGCCGCGGCCTATGCGCGGCGGCACGGCCGCGACTTCGGCGGCGAACTCCTCCTTTACGTCGTCCATGGCTGGCTGCATCTCGCCGGCTACGACGACCTCCGCCCCGAGCGGAAGCGCGTCATGCGCCGCGCCGAGACCCGCGCCCGCGGCCTGCTCGCGGCGGCCGGGCTCCCCGCGCCCTTTGCCTGGCGCCGCTGAGGCCCCGCAAAAACCTTTGCGTCCGGCCCGCTTTGGGTGAGCGTAGGGCATCCCATGTCCGACCGCCGTCCCAGCCTGTTCGCCACCTGCCGCACCGCATTTTTCTCCGGGCTCCTGCTGCTCGCGCCGCTGGTTGTCACGGTCTGGGCCTTCACCAAGATCATCGACCTCGTCGGCGGCACTTTCCGGCCGCTGTTCTTCTTCTACATGCCCGAGGCGCTGCGCGACACGCCGCGGCTCGCCATCGTGTGGGACATCCTGGCCACGTTCATCGTCATCTGCCTCGTCGCGCTGCTGGGCTACCTGTCCCGCTACGTCTTCGGCAAGTACTTCCTCGAGGTCGGCGAGCGCATGATCCAGGGCATCCCCGGCGTCAGCGCGGTCTACAACACCGTCAAGCAGATCGTCGACACCTTCAGCACGCAGAATCGGAATCTCTTCAGCAAGGTCGTGCTGGTGCAGTACCCGCGGCCCGGCGTCTGGACGCTCGGGTTCCTCACCAACAAGGAGCAGGCCGAGGCCCAGACGCGGACCGGCCGCGAGGTCTGGACCGTGTTCGTGCCGACCTCGCCCAATCCGACCAGCGGCTTCCTGCTCATGCTCCCGCGCGAGGAGATCATCGAGCTCGAGATGTCCGCCGGCGAGGGCATGAAGATGGTCATCTCCGGCGGCGCCGTCGTGCCGCCCTGGAAATCCGCCGCGCCCGCCCGGCGCGACCCCGCCGCCCCGGCCTGATCGTGTGCCCGGCCTCCCGCTCCAGACTGACGCCTTCGTGCTGCTGAAGCGCCCGCCGACCGACGCGTTCCAGGGCTGCCAGGTCTTTTCCGCCGAGCACGGCGCGCTGCTCGTCCACCAGCGCCTCGCCCGGAAGTCCGCCGCGACGTCCGTCGCCCTCGACCTCTTCGACGAGGTCGCGCTGCGGCTCGAGAGCCCCAACCAGGGCCAGTCGTGGTTCGTCCTCGAGGCGCGCCTGCTCACCCGCCACCCCGCGCTGGGACGCAGCTACGAGACGCTCCGGCACGCCTCCGCCCTCGCCACGCTCGTCGCCCGCAATCCCGTGCACGAGGAAAGCCGCGCCGCGGTCGCAACCCTGCTCCGCACCGCCCTGGCCGCCTTCGCGGCCGGTGCCCCGCCCGACGTCGTCTGGTTCAAGAGCCTCTACGTCTTCGCCCGCGACGAGGGCTACCCGGTCAAGCAGGAGTGGCTGCCGTCCCTCGCCGCCGGCCCGCGCGCCGAGGCGGAGCGCCTGCTGTTTACCCCGCTGGCTGAGCTTGCGCGCGGATCGGCGGATCCCGCCGTGCCGCCGCTAATCGCCGGGCTGGAGCGCTATCTCCGCGGCCATACCGAGGTCCTGCTGGACTGACCCACGCCATGGATTTCGACCTCGACCGGCGTAGCGCGAGCCTGAGCGTGGGGGAGTTCGCCGAGTTCACCTCGGGCCCGCACGACGCCGGCGGGGGCGCGGCCGGAATCTGGCGCGCCCAGCTCGGCACGCACTGGCACCAGGAACTGCGCGCCCGCACCGCGGCGGAGGCGCCCAGTGCCGCCTTCGAGGTCGCCATCGCCGGCCGGATCGTCCACGCCGGCTGGACCCTCGCCCTGACCGGCCGCATCGACCAGCTCCTCCGCGACGGCGGCGCCGTCACGCTGCGCGAGATCAAGACCGTCACGCAGCCGCTGCCGATCGACGAGGCCCGGCTGCGCGCGGAGTACCCGGGCTACTTCCTCCAGCTTGCCGCGTACGCCGCGCTCTGGCGCCTGGCCGCCGACCCGGCCGCCGGCGGCGCGTCGCTGCGGTCCGAGCTCGTGTTCGTCGAGACGGGCAGCGGCCTGGCCCAGACCGTGCCGCTCACCGGAGCCGACGAGGGTCCCCTCCGCGCCCAGCTCGAGCGCGTCGCCGAGTTTCTCACGCTCCGCCTGCGCGCCCGCGAACGGCTGCGCGGGCTGCGGTTCCGGCCCGCCTTTGCCACGCCCCGCCCCGGCCAGGAGACCACCCAGGCCGAGCTCACCGCCACGTTCGAGCGGCACCCGCTCGTCCTCTTCGAGGCGCCCACCGGCTTCGGCAAGACCGGCGTGCTGCTCGAGTTCGCCCTCGGCCAGCTCCGCGCGGGCCATTTCGACCGCGTCCTCTACCTCACCAGCAAGGCCACCGGCCAGCTGCAGGTCGTGCGCACACTCGCCGGCATGACCGCAGACCACCCAGTTGAAAGTCCCAAGTTGAAAGTTGAAGGGCCCGGTTCTCCCGGCCTTGCAACTTTCAACGCTCAACTTTCAACCGCGGCGACGGTCGCGCAAGCGCCCGTCGCCGCCTGGCACGTCCGCAACAAGGCCGAGCACTGCATCAACGCCACCTTCCACTGCGTGCGCGAGTCCTGCTCCTACCTCGACCAGCTCGAGGCCCGCTGGGCCGCCAGCGGCCTGTCGCGGTTCTACCGCTTCGAGGGCCAGGCGCGCGACCTGGCGACCTTGCGCGCCGCCGGCCGCGACGCGCGCCTCTGCCCCTACGAGATCACGCGCGCCGCGCTCGCGTTCAACGATCTCTGGATCGGCGACTACAATTATGTCTTCGCCCCGCGGAACCGCTCGTTGTTCTACCAGCAGCCGGGCTTCGATCCCGCGCGCACGCTGCTGCTGATCGACGAGGCCCACAACCTGCCCGCCCGCGTGGCCGACGCGCATTCGCACGTCGCGCGGGCCGACGACGCCCGCGCCGTCCTCGCGGAGCTCGACCACATCGGGGCACCCGTCGCCCTGAGCCGCGCCTGGGAAAGCTGGACCCGCCTCCTCGGCGCGCTGCAGCCGGTGGAAGCGCTCGACCCGGCGATGGAGGCGGACGTCGCCGACACGCTCGACCAGGTCGCCACCCGCGTGGCCGCCGCGCCGCTCGACTTCGCCGCGCTCGGCCCCCACGGCAGCGAGCAGCTCTGGCAGGTGCAGCAGCTCGCCGAGTGGCTCGCCGATGGCCGCCTCCGCAAGCTGCTGTGGTGCCCGCGTGCCGGCGAACTCGCCTTCACCTGCCTGGACGCCGCCGACGCCATCGGCGCCACGCTCCGCGAATATGGCGGCGTGGTCCTCGCCAGCGCCACGCTCTCGCCCACCGCGGACTTCGCCCAGGCCTGCGGATTGCCGGCGGAGGCTGGCATCGTGACCAGCGCCGCCACCCCCGGTCCGGCCCTCGCGCCCATGCACGTCATCGCCCGCACCCCCTGGCGCGATGGCGCGTACGACGTCGCGTTCGACGCCCGCGTGGACACGACGTTCCAGCACCGCTCGCGTCACTTCGCCACGACCGCCGCCACCGTGGCCGCGCTGCAGTCCGCGGCGCGCGGGGCGGTCGCGGTCTTCTTCCCGTCCTACGCCTACGCCGAGGCGATCGCCGCGGAGCTGGAGCGGGCCGCGCCACTGCGCGTGGCGCTGCAGCCGCGGCTCCACGACCTCGCGGCGCAGGCCGCCTGGGTCGAGGAGTCGCTGGCGTTCGCCGACGCTCTCTTCCTCGTGCTCGGCTCGAGCTTCGCCGAGAGCATCGACGTGCTCGGCGGGCGCGTGACCCACGCGATGGTGGTCGGACCCGCGCTGCCCGAGGTCAACGCCGTACAGCGGGCGCGCCTCGCGGAATTTTCCCACCTCGGCCGCGCGGAAGCCTTCCGCCGCGTCTACCAAATTTTAGGTATGACCAAGGTGAATCAGGCGCTCGGTCGCCTGGTGCGCGCGCCTGGCCAGCGGGCCCGAGTCATCCTGCATTGTCAGCGCTTCCTCGAGCCCGCCTACGCCCGGCTGCTCGCTCTAGAATACCAGCTCGGGACCAATCTGCTCGACGACGCCGATCTCAGCCGCTGGCTCGAGAGCGAGCGCTAGGTTGACGATGGCGGCTTTGGATCGGCCGCGTGTCAACATAGGGGACAACCCCTGCATGCACAGTGCTTGCCACGGTTCGCCGGATCAGGACACTCGCTGCGGTGATTCATGCTCCTTCTGGGTCGGAACATATCTGACTTGTGTTGGTTTAATCTTTAACCCGTGAAATCCCTACTGTTCCGCCTCATTGGACTGTTCCTGCTGCTTGGCACGTCCGCGATCGCGGCGCCCGGCACGACGTTCACCGCCAAGGAAATCGCCCAGGGTTTCCGCGACACGGTGATTCTCGCCAAGCCCCGCGCCACCCATCGTGACACCGTGGACGCCGCCGAGGCCGCCGAGGGCCGGCATGTGCGACGGAAGTTCGACCAGGTCGCCGACCTGCGCGTGCTGGACGTCAACGGCACGGAGACCGTGGCCAGCGCGATCACCCGCCTGCGCGCCACGGGCCGCTACGAATATGTCGAGCCCGACTACATCGTCTACGCCACCGCCACGCCCAATGACACCAATTTCGCCGCCTACCAGTGGGCGCTGAACAACACCGGCTCGAACTACCCCGGCGGCGGCACCGCCGGGGCGGACATCCACGCGGTGACCGCCTGGGACACGACCCATGACGCCTCCGGCGTGATCGTGGCCGTGATCGACAGCGGCGTCCGCCTCACGCACGAGGACCTCGTGGCCAACCTCTGGACCAACGCCAGCGGCCAGCATGGCGCCTCCTTCATCAGCGGCAACGGCACGCAGACCGACACTATCCCCAACGACACCGAGGTCGGCCACGGCTCCCATGTGTCCGGGATCATCGGCGCCGCCGGCAACAACGGCAAGGGCATCACCGGCGTCGCCTGGACCGTCCAGCTGATGGAGCTGCGTTTCCTCCACGGCGCCAACGGCAGCGGCTCCATCTCCGACGCCATCGGCTGCATCAATTACGCCATCACCAATCACGCCAACATCATCAACGCGAGCTACGGCAGTCCCGCCTCTTCGAGCTCCGAATACGATGCCATCAACGCCGCCGGCGCCGCCGGCATCATCTTTGTCTGCGCCGCGGGCAACGACACCGTGAGCGTGGACAAGGGCAACACCTACCCCGCGGGCTATGGCCTCGACAACATCGTCGGCGTCGCCGCGACCACCAACACCGACGCCCTCGCGAGCTACTCCAACTTCGGCCCCGGCACGGTCGACCTGGCCGCGCCCGGCAGCTCGGTCTACTCGTGCGGCATCAACGCGGACAACTACTACTTCGCCGCCAGCGGCACCTCGATGGCTTCGCCGCATGTCGCCGGTGCGCTGGCGCTGATCAAGGCGAAGTTTCCCACCGACACCTACCGGCAGCTGATCAACCGCCTGCTCCGCTCTGTGACGCCGGTCGCCGGGCTCGTCGGCAGCGTCCAGTCCGGCGGCCGCCTCAACCTCGCCGCGGCCCTCACCAGCACCGACAGCCGGCCCTTCAACGACGACTTCGCCAGCCGCGCCGTGCTCGGCAGCACCTCCAACGTCCACATCCGATCCAACAATGCCGGTGCCACCGCCGAGAGCGGCGAGCCCAGCATTGCGGGCGTCGCCCCGTCGAACACGCTGTGGTGGAGCTGGACCGCCCCGGCCACCGCCAACGTCACGTTCAACACCTCCGGCAGCTCCTATGACACCACGCTGGCGATCTACACCGGCACCAGCCTCGCCTCCCTCGTCCAGGTCGCGGCCAATGACGACGACACCGTCCATTCGAAGAACACGAGCCTGATCACCGTCGGCGTCACCGCCGGCACCACCTACCAGATCGCCATCTCGCGCAAGAGCGGCACCGCCGGCATCACCCTGCTTTCCATCGGCGTGATCCCGACCAACGACGACTTCGCCAACGCCCAGCTCGTCTCCGGCTCCACCTTCAGCCTCAGCGCCACCACCCTCAACGCCGGCACGGAGACCGGCGAGCCCGACGCGACCTCGACCAGCGGCTACACGCCCTACGGTGCCCACCATACGGTGTGGTACAAGTGGGTCGCCCCGTCCACCGCCACCTATGCACTCTATGCCTACAGCCCGCTCGTGGACATGCTCGCCGGCGTCTACACGGGGAGCTCCGTTTCCACTCTCACCAAGGTCGCCTGGAACGATGATGCCGCTCCGTCCCTCTCCACCGGCGCCATCAACAGCAACAGCCTGGTGTCGTTCTCTGCCACGGCCGGCACGACCTACTACTTCCAGATCGATTCCACCAACGTGGATCCCTTGGGCGGCGACTTCACGCTGTCCCTCTGCCTGCCCGCCTGGCAGTTCCCGACCTACGGCGGCCTCCTGTCGTCGCCGGCCGTTGGCAGCGACGGCACCATCTTTATCGGCGCGGGCACGTCCCTCACCGACCAGATCCTCACCAGCGGCTATCCGGAGAACAGCCTCTACGCGCTCAACTCCAACGGCACGAAGAAGTGGAGCTACGCCACGGGCAGCCCGGTGGAGCTCGCTTCGCCGGCCGTCGGCAACGACGGCAACGTCTACATCGGCTCGGGCGACAAGAAGCTCTACGCGCTGAACGCGAGCACCGGCGCGCTCAAGTGGACGTACACGGCCACGACCGCGATCATCTCGGCACCGGCCATCGCGTCCGACGGCACGATCTACTTCCGCGACGACACCACGCTCTACGCGCTGACCAACAACGGCACCAGCGCGACCCTCAAGTGGAGCTTCGCCCTCGCCGGCGCCACGTACGGCTCACCGGCGATCGCCAACGACGGCACCGTCTATGTCGGCGCCACCGGCGGCAACTTCTACGCGGTCAATCCATCCGGCACGCAGAAGTGGAAGTTCACCGCCAACGGAGACATCTATACCGCGCCCGCCATCGCGAGCGACGGCACCGTCTACCTCGCCACGCTCAACGGGTACGTCTACGCCCTGAATCCCAACGGCACGCAGAAGTGGGTGTGGATCCTCCCAAGCTACAGCATCACGTCCTCCCCGGTCCTCGCCCCCGATGGCACGGTCTATTTCGGTGCGTACGACCACAAGCTCCACGCGCTCTCCAGCAGCGGCACGGAAAAGTGGTCCTGCCTGCTGGGCGACGAGGTGCGCGCCGCCACTCCCGCGGTCGGCAACGACGGCAGCATCTACGTGCCGGCGTACGACGGCCGGGTCTATGTCGTCAGCGCCGCCGGCTCCGTCGCGCGCAGCTATGCCACCGCCGGCCTCATCCGCTCGTCGCCGATGATCGCGAACGGCCAGCTCATCGTCGGCAGCTCCGACAGCCTGGTCTACGCGTTCGCCCTCGACCCGGTGTCGGACCAGAGCCCCGCGAACTCCGCCTGGCCGGTGTACCAGCACAACCAGCGCCACGACGGCCAGTACACGGACAACGTCATCACCATCACGTCCGCGCCGCTCGGCCAGTCGGTCGCCATCGGCGGCACGCTCAGCCTGAGCGTGACCGCGACGGGCCCCGGGACGTTCTCCTACCAGTGGTACAAGGACGGTGTGGCCATCAGCGGCGCCACCAGTTCCACCTACACCAAGGCCAACGCCCAGGCCTCCGACTCCGGCTCCTACACGGTCAGGATCACCAGCACGTCCGGCGCCACGACCACGTCCGCCGCCGCCACCGTGACCGTCGCCGCGGGCTCGCTCGGCAAGCTCTCCGCCCTGTCGGCGCGCGCCAGCATCGGCACGGGCAACAACGTGCTCATCGCCGGCTTCGTCATCGCCGGCGGCACCAAGTCCGTGATCGTCCGGGGCATCGGGCCCAACCTGTCCTCGCAGCTCTCCTCGGGCTACCTGCCCGATCCCACGCTTGAGATCTACGACGCGGGCGCCGTGAACTACACCTACTCCAACTCGTTCTGGGGCGGCTCGGCCACACTCATCAACGCCTTCACCGCCGTCGGCGCCGGGGCCATTTCCAACGGCTCGTCCCATGACGACGCCCTGCTGCTCTCGCTCTCCGGCGTGCACACCGCCGTCGTGCGGGGCCAGAGCGGCGACACGGGCGTCGCCCTCGCCGAGGTGTTCGACGCCGATGCCGCCAACGCCCCGAGCCACCTCACGGCCATCTCCGCGCGGGCCAACGTGGGCACGGGCAACGACGTGCTCATCGCCGGCTTCGTCATCACGGGCAGCCTCAACAAGAGTGTGCTGATCCGCGGCCTCGGCCCGGCGCTCACCGCGCAGGGCGTCACTTCCGGCTACCTGCCCGACCCGCGGGTGGAGATTTACCCGGCCGGCTCGGCGACGTTCACCTACGCCAACCAGAAGTGGGGCGGCACCGCGCAGCTTCTCGCCGCGTTCAGCGCGACGGGCGCGAGCCCGATCGCCGACACGAATTCGAACGATGCCGCGCTGCTCCTCTCGCTCCCGCCCGGTGCCTACACCGCCATCCTGAAGAGCGCCAGCGGCGCCACCGGCGTCGGCCTGGTCGAGGTCTACGAGATGCCGTGAAGATGATGTGGGCGGGGTCGCCGACCCCGCCTCATCACCGTGAATCTCTTCCGCGCAAAAGGCGGGGTCGGGTGACCCCGCCCTACATTTGGCTGGTTGCTTATTTCTTCCCTGCCGCCGTGGGCCGGGCAAGTGGTGGCGTGGCCTGCTTTCGCGAGAAGTCCGACTCGATCAGGGCGTCGGTGCGCACGTCGCGGTTCATCGTGCCCACGCGGCGGAAGGCGACCTTCACGATCACCGCGTCGTCGAGCCAGTTGGGCTGGGCCGGATCGGCCAGCTGCTCCGCCGTGAAGCTGAACTTGCGCCGCTCCAGGCCCACCGTGCCGGCGAGCGTGTAGAGCTGACGGGCCTCGGCCAGCGGGAGGCACTTAGTCCGGTCGCGGCTGCAGAGGGCGTAAAACATGCCCTGCACCCCCACTCGGCCGGAGGCGCCAAAGCCCATGAGACTGTAAAACCCGGGAATCAGATCGAGGGCCAGCACCGGTTCGGATTCGGCCGTGTCCACCACCAGCCCGCCGGTGGCCGCACGCTCCAGGCTCAGCACCTGCACGCGGTGACCTTTGCGCCCGTCCTGCGCCCCGGCCTTGAGAGGCACCTCGGCCACGATCTCGCCCAGGAATACCGCCAGCTGCAGGTGGCCTTGCCAGACGGGAGCCTGGATCCGCAGTTTTTCCACGAACGAGCGCGGGAGGCGCGCCGAGACCAGCATGCTCGGTGCGCGGCTGAGGGACTGCATCCGGCCTGAACCCTCATCGGGCGCATGCACCGCACCCATGAGCTGCCAGGCGACCGGTCCGGGATAGGTGCTCACCCAGCCGGACCGCTCCAGCTTCATTCCGTCCGGCCAGCGCAAGTCGCCCTGGAATTCTCCGCCGATGAAGGCAAAGCCGGCGGGCATGCCTTCGGCCCGCACGCCGATGCGCATGTTGACGATCGATTCGTCCGCGTCCACCGTGCGGCCACTGTCGAGAAAGTCCGCCTGGCCGACCCGAAGCGAGACGGCTGCGAGTTCGGGCGGCTCGCTGCCAGCCCAGGAATATCTGCCCATCCAGTCCGCCGTGGCGAACCGGATCATCAGCAGCATGAGGACAAAGCCCGCCGCCAAGATGGCCCACGACCGCAGGGTACGGCGCGTCAGGTACTGGTGGACGCTGATCGCCGCAAGGGTCAGCAGCGCCACCAGCAGCGCCAGGCAGAACCGCGTGAGCGACACGAACGGCGCGACCGGCGGGGCATCCGCCAGGATCGTCGTCATGCAGCAGATCCACGCAAAGATCAGCACGCCGTTGGCCACCACGAAGCGCGTGAGCGAGGTGGTGAGCGTTGCCAGCCCGAAGGCAAACAGCGTCAGCACTCCCTGCGCCACCGTCAGCTGGAGCGAGGCCAGCCCCATCTCCCGAAGATCGTAGCCGCGGTTCAGCCACCACGGCAGCATCACCACGAGCGGCAGCACCCAGAAGCAGAGCGCCAGCGCGGCCAGCTTTGCGCCCAGGAGCCGCGCGCCCGAGATTGGCCGCGTCACCCACCAGGCCCGCTGGTCCGCCAGGGGATCCTCCTGGACCAGGGCGCCGACCAGCATGTACCCGAAGAACACCTGCCCCACCCACAGGATGAGCCGCAGGCCGTCGAACATCTCCAGGGTCCGCCGGAGCACGATGGGTTCGCTCTCGACCTGCCGCAGGATCTGGGCGCCGAGGAAGAACTGGCCGGCCATCAGCGCCGCCCAGAACAGCAGCGGCCAGCGCAGGCGCCGGCAGTCCTTCCAGACAATTTGCCAGGTGGGGCTCATGCGGCCGCTCCTTTCCGCGCCGCGCGGCCCGCCCGGGCCAGCGCGATGGAGATTTCCCGCAGGGTCAGCGGGTGCGCCGTGACGGCCCCGGTCGGGAACCGCTCGC
>Ga0265327_10005238_pt1 | contig 10934 bp, 11 predicted proteins | sample 41621metaG_FD_202089 | JGI IMG/M metagenome (GOLD analysis project Ga0265327, IMG submission 202089) | Rhizosphere microbial communities from Carex aquatilis grown in University of Washington, Seatle, WA, United States - 4-16-21 metaG | ecosystem: Host-associated > Plants > Roots > Rhizosphere... | reverse complement strand
GCCGCTATTCATTTGTAGTTCCAGAATCTGTGACACGGGGCGAACTTCGACCGCTACAAAGACCTTCACACGAACCCTAAGTCGGTTCGCTGTTCCATTGCTCCCCAGACCCCAAAAGCAGGGGAACGGCGGGCGGCTGGACGGTTCAGCCGACACAGGCCGGAGGATGGGGCTACAGGATCGCCGTCAGGCCGCTAAATTCGCCCGTGGGCGCGTTCATTGGGGTGTCCGGCCATGGTCGCCGCTTGGAACGCCTAGAAACGCGCCTACGGCCTTCCTGCGCGGTTTTTGGCTATGGTTGGGGCGAACCTTTGCCAAAGTTGCACAGATGCGCCAATAGAGCCTTGCGGCGACGGACGGCCTCGGGGTTTTCCATGTCGGACAAAAAGTCTGAACCCTCGATGTTTTGCAGCAATTCCCGCTCCAGAGTGGGCGTCTTGTAGTCGTCGATCAAGGTTTGCCGCGCTTCGGCGGCGCGTCTTAGCTCGGCGTCGGCTTGGTGCCGCCTGCCTTCCTGCCTGTGCCGCTTCGCGCTGCCCAAGGCTTCCCTTGCGGTGATTTTGAGGCTTTGCGGCCTGCCGGTGTCGCGGGTGCTGACCATGGCGCGAGTCTCCCTTCCCTGTTGCGCCACGGGTAGCACAGGGCGCGGCGGCGGTGAAGCCGGAAAAGCGGGGGCTTCACAGCCTTAGGGCTTCGTTCCAGTCCTTGCCCGTGGGCGGGCGGGCGCGTACCGCGTCGGGGCGCACGGCCTCGATGCGGGCGGCGTAGCCGTCGCCCTGCGCGTCGGCGTCCGTGGCCGTCACGATCTCGGCGGCGGGGTACTTCGCCAGCACATGGCGCAAAAGCTCCGGCTGCTCGGGCGACAGTTCGCCGCCGAAGGACAGCACCAGCGCGGGGGCGGGGTCGTGCTGCCAGTAGCTCATGGCGTCGATGGCACTCTCGGCCACGATCAGGCGCGACGGGGAGGCCTCGGCGGGCATTCCTGCGCGGCAGGCGAACAAGGCTTTCCGCCCTCCGGCGGCAAAGCCGGTGAAGCCTCGGTTTTTGACCTCCCACCCTGAAATCCCCTCGCGGTCGTCGTGCCGGAAAACCGTGTTGCCCCGCCCGTCCAGCCTTACGCGGTCGGCAAAGGCGGCAAGGGTCGCCTCGGCCAGTCCCCGCCCTTCGAGATAGCCACCCGCATAGGGGCGCATCCGGTGCCACTCGGCGGCAAGCGCGGCGCGGTCGTGGGGGACGGGGCGCGGCTTGGGGATGGCCTGCGCGGGGGCGGTGGGAAAAGAAGACGGGCTGTAGGCGCGGAGGGTCTTCCGCGCATGGCCAAGGTTGCCGCCCTGCCGGTGCATCACGAAATCAATCACGCTGCCGCTGGCGGCGGCGTGGACGGAAAAGAAAACGGCGTGGCCGTCCTCCCCCGTGGCAATGATGATCTTGTCCCCGTCCGCGTGGCGCATCACGAGGCTAGACCGGCTCGACTCCCTGCGGTCGAGGGCGTAGCCGTAGGAAGCGGCCAGCTCGCCTAGGTTCAAGGCTTTGAAGCCCTCAAGTTCGCCGTCCCTGCCCATATTCCTTTCCCTACTGCCCGCTCTTGCTCTTGCGGACTGCATCCGTGCGCCGGTCTTGGGGGTTTCGGCAATCTTGCCCGTTGCCACACAGCCCCCTAAAAAGCCGCTCTTGCTCTTGATCTTTTGCTTTCCAACCCTTGCCGGTAGGTTTAGCCCGCGCCTGCGTTCTGTCAATGGGGGTGTGGGGGCTTGCCCCCACCCAAAAAGGGTTGTGAGCCGTTAGGCGAACTCCTTTTTGCCTTGGCCTCCGGTCGGGCTGTCCGGCCAGTCCGTCGCCTCCGGCGGCGGGTCAATCGCTTTTGATCGCTTTTGATCGCTTTTGGTGCGTTTTTCGGGGGGTTGGATTTTGCGACTTATCCACAGGTTGCCGCCCCCAAACTACAGGAGATTTTAAAGCTACAGAGCCTTGATTACAGATCTCTATAAGGTGTCGGAGGGGAAAGGACGTAGAGATTCATCTAAAAACAGGGGGGAAAGGACGTAGAGATTCATCTAAAAACAGGGGGGAAAGGACGTAGAGATTCATCTTGAATAAGTGACTGATTTAACAGGGTTTTGCACAAGCAAAAAAGCCGGAAAACGCACGTTTTCCGGCTTCATTTCGCCCCGTTGTGGAGCGGTCTAGGGGTTGCTGACGATCAGCTTGCCGACAACCCACTTTTCAGCGAAGCCCTTGAAGGCGGCATCATAGAAGCGGGGCTGCTTCTCCGGCGGCAGGCCTTCCGCCCAAGCGTCAAAAGCGGCCTTGCAGGCGTAGGGGTCAAGGTTCGGATACAGGGCGCGGAACTTCGTCACGGTCGCCGGTTTCAGGAACCGTTCCGGCGGCGGCGCGGGAGGCTCCGGCGGCGGAATCAGTGCCAAGGCGGGGGGCTGGCGGTTGGAGTCGGCCTTGATCGGTTCCTTTGCCAGCTTGGGCGGAATCGACGGAGTGGAGAGGTTGCTTATCACAAGGCCGGATTTCTGCCCCCTGTGGCCTTTTTGGATTTCGATTAACAGGCCAGAATGAACCTCCCTAATCGCCTTAATCTGAATGAGAGCATCACGGCGGAAATTATCAAGATTCTTGTATTCGTTGCCCGTCTGCTCAAGCAACCATTTCCACGCCAGAAAGCGCGGCTTGCCTTCCTGCATGGCGCGGTAGGCTTCACGATTCAGGATGGTGTAAAGGTCGATCCCTAGTGAACTGTCTTTGACATGGTGCAAAACCCGAATATCGAGCGGGTGCGGCGACCTCATCACGGCATTAAAAAATTCTTCGCTTACCTCTATCCAGCTTCCGAAAAGCACGGCTTGTTCAGGGTCTTTGTTACTCCACCAAAAAACCTTTCTCATGGCAACTTGCATATCTAGGGAATCGTAACCGCTACGGCCTTCGTCCTTGAACGAATACAGAAAACTTATAGTGGAATAAACAAGCCGTTCCAGTTGTTCACGCACTCGCCTTGCATCACTACGCTTACCTGTACCGTTTGCCGCATTTAGGTCAAGTTTCAGAAGAAAATCGGCAAGCCGGTTGCCAAGCTCAAGGCGGCGGCTTTTGGTGCGGATTATCTCCGTAATCATCCAAACCAGAATAAGGCGTGGGATAATGCCGTAAGGAATTCCGTAACTCTTGCCTGTCTTGATGTCATATCCGGCCTTAATGCCAAGCGTTAGATTGCCGTTCGTTCGGCTCCATGTCGGTACATCTCCGGGGTCGCTGTGCGGCAAGGTACAAAGGATCAATTCACGCGCCAGAAAAACCACGTCCTTCGAGGTTGGCGGCGTGGTGTAAATCTGGACGGCCTGCTCTGCTTGCCGCTGTTGACGCTTGCTGCGGGGCTTATGGTCGGGCGCGGCGGTTGGGTCGCTGCTCTTAGGCCGCGCCACAAGGCCATTGCGGCGCGGGGCGTTCTCGGGTGCCTGCGCTGGCTGTTCTGGCTCGGCAACTGCCGCGCCCTTCGTAAGCGGTAGCGGCCAAAGGCTGTCAAGGCTGATGCCGCGCTTTGCGCAAGCCGCCTTCACTTGTTCGTTAAACGCGGTGTTGCTGCTGTCGGCTAGATATTCTCGTATGCTCTGCGGCTTGGGGTCGGTGTTTATCATTTTCCGGCCTTCCCTTCTGTATCGGGTTCGGGTAAATTAGCCGGACGGTACGGGCTGCGAACCCGTTGGCCGTCCGATGTTCATAGATAACGGAAAAGGGCGCAACTCTTGGCAGGGTACGCGCCCTTTTTCGTGCCTGAAATCCTATCCCCTGCGCTCTATGGTTGCAATGGCCTTGCAAACAGCGGGGCAGCAGGAACAGAAAAACTAGGCCATGTTGGCGCGGCTTGTCACACGGCCAGCCCTATTCCTATATTGCTATATTTTTATAGCCTAATATCCCTTTATCCGTATATTCTAGGCGTGGCTTTCGCGGTCAAGGTTTGCCGTCTGCGGGACATTGTATTTTGCAAAAAGGTCGTTCAACGCCTCGGCCAAAAGGTCGTTGATCTTTTTGCCGTCATTGCGTGGGTCGGCTTGCAGTTGCGCCATAGACCGGCGCACGGCGCGGGGGAAATGTGCGCCAATCAAAACGGTGTCTTTCACGGCCTTCTTGCCTTTCGGTGCCTCGGTCGGCGCGGGGTCTTGGGTGGCTCCGGTTCCGGCCAGCCCTTTAAGCTGCGCCGCGCCTTTTTTCAGTGTGCTTGCCATTTCATAGACTCCTATAGTCTTTTAGGATGTTATAAATATAGTCGTATAGTTCTCTAAGCTCAAGCGCGGCCTTATTTTTCGGGTCAAACTCGGTCGGTGTCTGGCCTACGTTCATGCTGTCGCCGTAAACGCTGCGGTGATAAAGCACCACGGGGGCAACCTCCAAGCCCTCTTGCTCCACAAGCTCGGCGGTGTCCTTGTGCCGTGTTCCCTGTACAGGGGCGGCGTTAATGACAATCACGGTGCGGGGGTTGTTGGCTTGCTGTAGCACTCGCTTGATGTTCGGCAAGGTTTCAATGTCGAACATCTGCGGGCGGATAGGCACAAGCGCAAGGTCGGCGAGACTCGCGGCCTCGATGCTGGCCTCGGCGGCTTTGCCGGGGGTGTCGATCACGACAAAGTTAAAGCCTTGCTCCGGCACGGCGGGCAAGACGTGTTTCAGCCTCGCGGGCATACAGGAGATGACTTGGGGGTTGTCGGCCTCGCGCCGGTCGCCCCAGTTCGCGGCGGTCGTCTGCTGGTCAAGGTCGATCACAAGTGCCTTGTGTCCCCGCTCGGCGGCAATGACGGCCAGCGCAAGGGCAAGCGTGGTTTTGCCGTTGCCGCCCTTCTGGCCGATGATGGCGATTTTTTGCATTCTCGATTCCTATAGCAATATATCCGTTTAGGGTTAGAACTGTCTAAAGGTCGGTAACTTTAGGGTTATAGCCGGATAGCGTCAAGAAGGACAAGCCAGCCCAAGCCCCCGCCGTTGGCTGGGCTTGGCTACAGGCGGCTTGCAATCCATGCGTCAATGGCCGTGGCCGCGTCCTGCATGAGGCGGTCAAAGGCGGCAAAGTCGGGGCGGCGGTCTATCCACTGGAAGCCAAAAATGTGTAGGCTGTCCTCGCCGTCGCCGCTGCCCGCGTCTTTCCAGCATGGGGCGGGCGGGGCGGGTACTTCACCCGCGCCGCTCGTCCAATAGGCGACAAAGCGGGGCGGGGCGTGGTGCTTGACCACGCCCCGCCCCTCCGCATCGCGCTCAAAACACCAATTCAAGCTGTCCACGGGGTTGTTCTTCCTTGGGTGCTGGGGCGGCGGGTCTGGCTTCCGGCTCTGGATCTGGTGTCGGCGTTGCTGTGGGTTCCGGTTGGAGCTTGTGCAGGAATTCGGCGGCGCGTTGCGCGTGGGCGGCTGCGCTGAAAATGGCGCGTTTGTCGCCTTTGAGAACGGTTAGCCAATTGGCGATATAGGCGGCGTGGTCTTCCCGCACTTCGGGGGTCAAGCCAAGGTCGGCGCATAAAAACGCGCTGCCGAGTTCGGCTACTAGTTCCTCCATGGCGTAGCCTTCATCGCCCCACCTTTTGCGCCCAAAGTCGCGGTCAAGGCGGGAGGGGTGGCGCGTCCAGTGGGTTTCTTCATGGGCAAGGGTGGCATAGTAGCTTTCCGCGTCCTTGAAAAACTCGAACGGGGGCATTTGCACAAAGTTTTTGTCCATTGAATAAAACGCCCGATTGCCGCCGTGATTGATGGTCGCGCCGGTATTTCTGAAAAAGGCCTCGGCATGGTCGAGGCGTTGCATGGGGTCAAGCGTGGGGGCTTGCGCTGTGGCGTAGTAGTGCGCTGGGAGTCCGTCGATCTGCTCAACATTAAAAACCGTGTACCCCTTCATAAAGGGAATTTTCCGCTCTTCGTCCTCGTCGGTTTCCTCGTTGTGTTCGGTCTTGGTGATCGTGTTGGCATAGACGACAAGGGAACCATGCTCACCCTTTCGCACACATGCGCCAAGCTCTTTCGCCTGCTTAAAGGTTATCCAAATAGGGGCGTTATAGCCTTTTTCCATAGCCTCACCCCAAAGCATCAAGATATTGATGCCGGAATAAGGCAAGCCGTTATGCCGTAAAGGGCGGGTTATCTTTCCGGCGGCGTGTTCGGCGTTCCATGGCTTCATCCATGGCCTTTCGCCTTTCTCAAGCTCGGCAATAATTCTGTCCGTCACTCTGGCGTAAACATCCGTTGTCATGGCGGGTTTCCTTTCCTGATTTTGAGTATCTAAAGGCGGTTAAGGTGAAGCGGTCAAGAGGGGAGAGAAACCCGCCCAAGGCTTCGCCCTGGGCGGGGTCGCTGCGGCGGTTAGTATTCGTCCGGCAAAAGGAAGGTTGTTACGCTCCGGTCGGACTCGGTGATTATCCAAAGGCAATTTTCGCCGTAACCTTTGCTCGGCTTGGTCGGGTCAATCGGATAGGCTGAAAGAATCCGGCCTCCCTCGGTCAAGGCTTGGTCGTTGCTGGCCTTGTCCTCGGCGCAAACCTTGCCCCAATCGCCGCGAGAATGACGGTAGAGGCAGGCTTGCAAGTGGTGAGGGTCGCAAGCCGCGAGTGCGCCTTGCGTGGCTACAACCTGCCCAAGCGGGAATTTGGAAGGGTAGGGGATGCGGTCTTGTGCGGTTCCTTGCGTCATGGTCTGGCCTTTCTTTTCGGGTTTTTGGTTGCTTGCACTGCGCAAGCAACCTTGCCCGTCGGCGAGACTGGGGTAGCAAACGGAAAGCCCCTTCGCGGGGAACCGGAAAGAAAGGCCGTCTTCGCGCTGGCGAAACGGCCTCTTCTTTCTGGGCGGAAGGGGCTTGGAGAGCGCGGGGGCGAAGCCCTTAGCCTTGCTTGCGAAAGGGGGCGTTACCGGATGGCCAAGACTGCCCCTTGGCTGGCTTGGTGCGCGTAGCGCATAGCACCCGCCCGCCGCTTGGCGGGGTTGCTATTGGTAATTTGTTAAGTTTTCCAATATAGAATGCACAGAATGTTAAAACATTAGAAGAGGGGTTTTTATGTCAAATTATAGAAAACTAAAGAAAATGGGTTTTTCTAAAGATGCTGCCGCATGTATTGGAACAGCCATAAAAGAAAACGAAGGTACTCTTGGAGCGAACCCGCGCCTTCACAAAATCAATGTAGGTTTACCTAGTGATAACCTACCGCCCGGATTAACTGTTGGGAACGAAAAATCAGGTTTTAGCGTTAGTCTGATTCCGCCAAACTTTGTGGGACACACCATTCCAGAAATAAAAGATACCGACGAAATGAGTAAACTAAGAAAGAACTGGGCTAAGTCAGACAAATTAACTGAATCAGTTAAACCCTGTCTGAGTAAGATGCGCCCTGCGCCGTAGAAACGATAACGCCGCCAACAGAGGCGGCTTTATCAGGCAGTAGGGAAAGAAGGGGATTACTTCAAAGCGGCGGCAATCTGTTGTGTGAGGTCTTGCCCTTGGGCGTTCTTCTTCTCGGCCATGAGGAAAAGCCCTTTGCCGTCGCTCTTGTCTGCCCAAAGCTGGCCGATGTTCCGCTTTTCCTTGGTGTCTGCCGTGTCGGCCAGATGTGCGCCCTTGTATTCGAGGACGAAGATTCGCCCGTCGTTAAGCTCCATCACAAAATCAGGATAAAAGCGGTCGGTCGAGGTCGGCAACCAAAAGGAGGTTTGCGGTCGGCCTGACAAGTTGCGAATCCAGTGTTTCACTTGCGGCCAAGTGTCGATCAGCCGCGCACATTCAAACTCTTCGCCCTCGCCTTTAAGCTCGCCAACGCTGCCGAAAAAATGTTTCTTGAACTGATACGCGCCGCGATAAAACCACGCGGCGGGGTAGGGGCGTTTCCCGAAAGAAAAGCCGTCTGAAAAACTGGTTTCGACGGCGGCGGTCGGGGCAAACAGAAAAGTCTGATAGTCCTTCGCGTAGGCTTGGCGGCGGTAGTCGTCTATTTTCTGCTGCACGGCCTTGGCAAGCTGGTATTTGAAGCGCAGCAAGTCATTCATGGCAAGGTGGCGCGTGTCCGTCAGATAGGCCACGATCTTGCGGCAGAATTCCAAAAGCACGGGCTGGGTAAGGTCGGGCTGGCGGCATTGCCTGTCCAGCCAGCGGGAAAGCTGCAAATCCGTCCAGTCGAGTTTGAGAAAGCCGATGTCGAGCTGGGCGTTCTGGTCGAGGTGCTTATAAACAACCTTCTCGCCGTTCAAATCCACTTCCCAACGCTCGGCGGTTTCGCTTATGCCGAATTCAGCCGGTGAGAGTTCCGCCGCGTAGCTGTTCAGCGTCCAGCCGCCAAGCTCAAGAATAAGCCCTTCCTCGGCAAGCTCTAATTCGCCTTGAAGGTTCAGAAACAGGCGGGGAACGGCGAAGGCCTCGCCGCGCTCGGCGGGGGCTGTGCTGTTGCGGTGCGTGATACGGTGCCGCTGAACGGCGGCGCGAAGGGTGGCTTGCCGTGCGGGGGTCACTACGGCGGCAATCAGCCGCTTCTCAAGCTCTTCGGGGATCTCGCCTTCAACGGAAACGGTCACGCTGCCGTCTGATTGTGTTTCCATCTTCACCCGCTTGGCAACCTCGGTGTCAAGCCCGCTCAAGTCCGGCACTTTGTCCACGGTTTCAAGCAAAACAGGGTTGCGGTTGAGAAGGTCGCCGGTCGTGCCAAAGCCCGGAAGGGTGCCTTGTCGCTGTTCCACATTGGCGGCGGCTTCGTCCGGCTGGAAGCCCATTTTATCAATAAGCGTGTCCACCAAGGCGCGGGCGGCGTCCCCTGTGCGCGGGCTGGACACATGGGCATAGGAACGGTTTAGGGCTTGGTTGGCGCGGTTCTGCGTGTAGGGCATACGCAGCACACGCCCTAACATCTGCTCAATGTCGGTCGCGCTGCTGATATTGGCAACCGAACACAGGACATAGGCGAAAGAGCAATCCCAACCTTCCTTGAGGGCTTCCACGGTGATAATGAAATCAACCGGACAAGCGGGGTCGAAGAGGTTGAGGGTGTCGAGTTCGCGCTGTTCGCCCGTGGCGATGGCGATACGCTCGGCGGCAATGTTCTCGTTGTCGATCAGGTATTTTTTCAGGACTTCTACGGTGACTTCCTGCCCTTTGTCCTGCGCTTGGAAAAGCACCAAGGGGCGGATATAGCGGCTGTCGCTCTTGGCGGTGTCCGCAAGTTGGGCGCGGGTTTCAATGGCTCCGTGGATTGCCGCCCGCCAGTCGGGATGCTCGGTTAGGATGATCGGTAGCTTAATCATCTCTGCCGCCTTCACTTCGGCGGCGGAAGCCCGAAAGAGAATGTTGCTGCCGGTCTTCGGGTCGGTGTTGGGCGTAGCCGTAAACTCTACGATGCAGGACGGGCGCAACGCGGCCAACATATCGAAAGAAAGGTTAGTCCCTGCCTTGTGGGCTTCGTCCACGATCACTAAAGGCCGGTGAACGGCCATTAGATTGACGAAGGAAAACTTAATTTTGCCGTCCTCGCTGCATTCAAGCCCCTCGGCATTTTCGGGGACATGGGAGAAATGCGGCTCGAAGTTTTCCGAATGGGCGTAGGCGTTGCGCCCGTCGGTGTTGCTCACTCGAAGGGTTTGAATCGTGGTCACAATCACGCAAACGCGCTCGGTCAAGTCCTGCGGCCTGATTTGGGCAATCTCGCCGATGTCGAACACGGAAACGCGGCCATCAAAAGCGTCGTCAATCGCGGCGCGGTAGGGATGGGCGGGTTTCTTGAGGGCTTCGGCTGTCTGCTTCCGTATCGTGTTGGTCGGCACAAGCCAGAGAACCACGGGATAATCCCGCTCAAGGTAGGAACGCCCCGCCACGGCCACGGTATGCGCCGCCAGCAAGGTTTTGCCGCCGCCCGTGGGCAGGCGAAGGCAAACATTCGGAACGCCTGCCAGTCCCTTGATGGTGCGGTAGGGCGGGGGGTTATTGTCCGGCTCCCGTTCCCGCAAGGTCTGGATAAAAGCGTGTTCGGGGTCGCCAATGCGGGCGCGGCCAAGGTAAGCCCCTAGTGTTTCCAAGGCGGTGCGCTGAAAGGTTTTAAGCTCCATGATCGTTCCTAGCGGGCTTTGATTTCATAGGGGATTTGCCGGAAGGTTATCCCTTCCTGTTTCAAGCGTTCCTCGCTCAATTTGCAAGCCTCGCCAAAAATGACTTTCGCGCCGTCGTGGGGCGGTAGGTGGGACAGGATTTTCGAGGTAAGCACATTGCCGCCATTGGGCTTCTTGTCGCCAAGGATGCCGTTGTAAAGCAGGTAATAGGCGGTGCCTTCATGGATGCCAAGCAAGGGCGAAACCGCGTCACCGGAAAAGGGAAAGCCGGTTTCGATAAACCAAAGATGCGCGGCCAAGGGGGCAAAGCGGATTCCCTGTGCGATGTGTCCGGTTTCATCAAAGACCGGAACGCCCAAACGATAAAAGCGGAATCCGCCGCCGCCTTTCCAGCCCACGGCCTCGGAAATGCCGCCCTGTTCGCCCTCGATGACTTTTTGCAAGCGCGGGGCGCAATGCGTTTCCGCATGGTCGCCCATTTCGATGCCGATATAGCGGCGGTTCATCTTGTGTGCGACGGCAGCGGTCGTGCCGGAACCTAGGAAGCTGTCTAAAACAAGGTCGCCGCTGTTGGTGGCAATCTCAAGAATGCGTTTGATAAGACGTTCTGGCTTTGGAGTATCAAAGGAATTATCGTTGCCAAATATAATATTGATTTCTTTTTTAGCCTCGTCTGTGTGGCCTGACTCTTCATGCGGCCACCAATTGTGCGGCGTCATACCATCACGCACTTCTGAGAGAAACAACTTGGGGTTTGGGGAGCAATGGAACAGCGAACCGACTTAGTGGGGAGAAGGCAGAATTCGGAAAAAATAGTACGCCAAGGAAATGCGTTTATTTAGAGCGTGCCGAAGCTGGAACCCAGCGATAAAG
>Ga0265327_10005237_pt1 | contig 10936 bp, 12 predicted proteins | sample 41621metaG_FD_202089 | JGI IMG/M metagenome (GOLD analysis project Ga0265327, IMG submission 202089) | Rhizosphere microbial communities from Carex aquatilis grown in University of Washington, Seatle, WA, United States - 4-16-21 metaG | ecosystem: Host-associated > Plants > Roots > Rhizosphere... | reverse complement strand
TTATGGTCTGTACGACATGATTCTTATTAAGGATAATCATATTGATTTTGCAGGAGGAATAATTAAATCCATAGACGCAGTAACCGCTTATTTAAAGTCGAAACGAAAAAAATTAGCGATTGAAGTAGAAACAAGGAGTCTGGAAGAAGTAAAACAGGTTTTAAAACATGGTGGTGCTCAACGCATCCTGTTGGATAACTGTACGCCGCAACAAACATTGGCCGCTGTAAAACTAATTAATGGAAGATTTGAAATAGAATCTTCCGGAGGTATTACCGAAAAAAACATTCTGGCCTACGCAAAGTGTGGTGTGGATTTTATTTCCATAGGCGCACTCACACATCATGTAAAAGGACTCGACTTAAGTTTAAAAGCCCTTAAATGATTTATTAGTCGTAGATAATTCCAAAGAGATGACCTTTAAAAAAATACTCGCTCAGTTAAAGGTCATTTCAAATAAGTACGATTTAATAAGTAATGAAAATAAAATTAACTTATTAAGTCAATTAGGCGACAAAACAATTCCGCTGAATAGATCTTTAATCGAGTACCACAATCTTCTTCTTTTTATAATTGCGCACCCTTCAAATGTACAAACGCTTAATTTGGCGGAATCTGAATTGAAAAGGCTTGCCGCTACATTTAAGAAAACATCTAAAAAAGAACTACTAAAATTCGAAAACAGTGGTTTGCCTTTTACAAAAACGCTTTCCGTTTTTTCTCACGATCTTTTAAAATGGTTATATGAGAATAAACATATTTCACTGAGCATTGATTCTTTTTACAACAGTACTATTTCCCTGAATGACGCTCTGCAGTGCACCTTGCCTTCTCTTGAAAAAGAGATTGCAGGAATTGGTTATAACACCAATGAATTATTCAAGGCACTTAAATTAAGGAAAGAGGAGCGTTTCTTTTTTTTGATAAAGGAGTTTGAGAAGTTGAACGGACAACCATTTATAAAGGATTATTTCTTTAATGGCCTGAGTATGTATGTTAAATTACAACCCGCAAATGCTAAATTTTCTAAGGCCTATAACAGGATTGCTATTACCGGACATTATTTTCATTCGGATAATTTAAAACAATTTAATCAGGTTGAATTATTAAACAGGAAATTGCCAGCACAAAAGGGAATGTCAAAACCGTTTTTTAAAGAAGTGATAGACGTAATAAAAAACTCACTTACGCTTTTACAACGTGAAACCGATCCGGTAACATATATGGACGTAAGATCCTTTCGTTTGTATGAATTGGAAAGAGGAATTTCTATAGCTATTTATGGGATGACAGCGGATAGACAATTACCGTTAGAATCGTATGTGGGCTACACTTTATTTAAAAATGGCTTGCCTGCCGCTTATGGCGGTGGCTGGGTGTTTGGAAAGAGAACTTTGTTTGGTATTAATATTTTTGAACCTTACCGCGGTGGGGAATCCGGTTATATGATGTGCCAATTGTTACGCGTGTACCGCCAGGCTTTTGCTGTAGATTATTTTGAAGTAGAACCCTATCAATATGGTCTTGGAAATCCGGAAGGGATCAGCTCGGGAGCATATTGGTTTTATTACCGCTTTGGATTTCGCTCTCTTGATAAAGAGTTGAATCAACTTTCGTTAAACGAATTTGAAAAAATCCAGGCAGGCAAAGGGTATAGAAGCAGCGCAGAAACCCTTACCCGGTTTACAGAAAGTAATGTAGCGCTTAAGATGGGAAAGACAATACCTTTAACCGTAGCTGAGGTCCGTGAAAAAGTGACTGACCTTATTTCTAAAAAACACAATGGAAATAGGATTGAAGCGGAAAAGGATCTTATGGAAAATTTCCTTAAAAAGATAAGCAAACAAAGAGTTTTATCGAAGGAACAAAAGAAGGTTCTTTCTGAAATTGCTTTTTTTGGTGAAGCAATGAAATTTTCTTCTCCTACGAAAATAAAGGTGATGCATGAAATGATTTTAGCTAAGCCGTTTGATCTTTATAAATACCAGGAATTATTGGTTAAGTTGCTTAATTAAGTGGCTATTGAAAAATAACCTCGTCAACTTTATTTTATTAATTTGTGACTTCAAATTCGAGAATTAGCCTTTTTGCTATATAACCCTGTTTAGGCCATATTCACCAAATTGGAAGTATGTTGGTATTTAATAAAATCCGACTATCGGATGGATGCGCCAGGGATAGAGCCATTTGTTTGAGCTCTTTTTTGAGAGCCTTTTTCAGGCGAACAAAAAAAGCGAGTGGCGAAAGCCCGCCCGGGCGCCCAAAAAAATACAAAAGAAAATTTTTTGAAATTCGACTACTTCGCTTCTACTGCTAATTTCAAAATCGTACTCAGACTCAGTACATCAATATCCTTATCTGCGTTTATTCTAAGAATCTTCATTTTTTTTCTTCCTTCACTTAAAAGATCCAGGTGATTTATCTTATACCCATTTACAAAACTAATGTAGATCTCTTTTATTTTGGGGTTGTAAGATATAAAACAAAGCCATTTTTTATTATAATAATAAAAAGGCGTATTAAATTTTCTTTGTTCTGTTATCTTATCCGAAAAACTGAGTAACAGCTTCCTCAAATAAAGCAGACAGCTTCTTTCAGGTTCATCAAGCGAATTGAAATAATGATCAACGCTTTCCTGCATGTAAAAATACTTTTAAGTACTTATTTTTATTCGCGCCCACCGAATAGTTTTCAATGACAGTGATCCTGCCAGCCTTCCCAATTTCAACCCTAAGAATTTTATTTTCGATCAACTGACATAAGATGTCAAACCATTCTTTTTCATTCTTTGCCAGAAATCCGTTTTTACCGTTTTTAATTATTTCTTTGTTCACGCCTACTTCACTTAATACTACGGGAATCTCACAAGCCATATACGATAATCCTTTCAGGCCACATTTACCTTTACTCCATTCGTCATCCGGCAATGGCATAATGCCGACATCAAAAGTATTTAATTCGTTTACTTCTGTCGCTTCTGTCCATTGCACAGACTCAAGCTCTAAAAGATTATTTGTATAATTTTTGGCACCGAGTATTTTAAATTTTACTTTGTTTTTGTAACGTTCTTTAATTTTAAGAAGAACGGGAATTAATTCTTCAAAATGTTTTACTGTGCTAATGCTTCCACTCCAACCAATGGTAATTATTTCTTTGTTTCGCAGTTCCGGTTTTGGAAGATGGAATTCTGTGTCGATGGTGGTAGGGATAACAACCGTATTTTTATTGATCGGCAGGGACTTGGCAGCCAGGTAGTCATTTCCTGCAATCGCGTAATCAGTATAAGAAATGGCTTTAAAGAATTTCTCTGGCCTTTTAATGAACTCCCATTTTTTATTTCCGGGACTCGTATCTGCTAACCAAATGCTGTCGTCAAAATCGAAGATCACATAAGCTCCCGATTTGTGAGCGCGTTTTTCAAAAAAAGAGGTCCCTAAAAAAGAGGCCTCACGTTGAATAAAAACAATGCCATAATTTTTGAAACGAAAACAATCTTTAATTCTTATCAGTAAAGATTTAAGTAATATAAAAACCTTAGGGATAAAATTCTTTTTTGAGTAAAAAATAACATCGTCTTTTTCATTAAGTAAATAAGAGAATGTAAAGGTATAGCCCTGTTTTTCTAAAAAAGGTAAATACTGCTCAAACCGATAGCGCTGGCTGGGAGAGCGTTTCGGGCGGTGCGCGCAGAGTATGAGAACCTTAGGCATAATAAATAAATAAAGTGTCTCTTCGAGTAGATTTTTGCTTTGCCTCTTGCAAAAAGCGTATCGAGAAGTGTTCGCGCGTCTCGATACTGGATAAATGTGTTTTACACGTTTGAGCCAGCATGTGTCGAAGAAAGGAGGAAGAATTTTCTACTCGACGAGACTTTGTAATCATAAGAACTAAGATCATATTATTAATTATCTATTCCTCTACCTCAATTTTAAACTTGTGAAGAAAACGATGAACTACAGGTCCTAATATAATAGCAACGCTGGTTAAAAAAGTAACGCCGCTGTATATCGCGTAAAACGAAGCGAAGATTTTTCCCTCATCTCCCAAAGCCTTATCTACGGGACCCATTCCCGTGAGGATCATACTGGCGTTGTAAAGACTATCTACCCAGCCCAAACCGAAATAGCGATGATAACCAATCATACCTATAGCTAATGAAAAAGCCAGCACAATAAAACCTGCAAGTGCATTTTTAAAGATCTTGGTAACGTAATGTTTTTGATGAGGTAATTGTTTTAGATGCGCCATAATTATTTTAAAACATATGAATACAAAACTTCAGAAGAGCTTTGAAGTTATTTTTTTTCCTTTAGTAGTAAGTGTTAAACACTATAAAAATAAAGAATTCCCTCCGAATTCCCGTTCCTTTTAAAACATAATTATTTGTTCTGTACTGATGAATAAACTAGCTTTACGGTCATGAACCTTGTGTTTGATATTGTTGAAATCTTAAAAGTAACTACTGTTCTTTTTGCAGTAATAGATATCATTGGCTCTATTCCTGCAATTATAAATTTAAAACAAAATGCAGGCAGTATAAGTGCCTCTAAAGCTTCGTGGGTTTCGTTGGGCATTATGCTTGTTTTTTTATTTGTTGGCCAAACAATTTTGGACATCATTGGTATTACGGTTGGTGATTTTGCTATTGCAGGCTCTTTCGTTTTATTTTTTATTGCCATGGAAATGATCCTTGGTATAAAGATTTACCGCGATGACGTTCCAGCAACGGCTTCCGTGATTCCTTTGGCGTTCCCTTTAATTGCGGGTACCGGCACCTTAACAACTTTACTCTCTATTCGCGCAGAATACAATTTGCTCTCTATAATTATTGCCATTTTTCTGAACGTAATTATTGTATATTTTGTTTTAAAATACCTCACCCTGCTTGAAAAACTGCTGGGAGTGGGAGGAATAGCCATTTTGAAAAAAGTCTTTGGTATTGTATTACTTGCCCTCGCTATTAAATTATTCAGAAATAACACCGGCCTATGATCTCCCGCCCACTTACAACCATCCTTTTGTTAATTGCTTCCAACACGTTTATGACCATTGCCTGGTACGGACATTTACGTTATAAAGATTTACCGATGCTGAAAAATACCGGCATGGTTGTTACCATTTTAATAAGTTGGGGAATTGCCTTGTTGGAATATTCGTTAATGGTGCCCGCAAATAAAATTGGGAGTTCTTTAAATGGCGGGCCTTTTAATATGTGGCAATTAAAACTAATTCAGGAAGTGATCTCGATTTCAGTGTTTGTTATTTTTACTTTAGTATTCTTTAAAACCGATCAGCTAAAATGGAACCACATTGTAGGTTTTATGTTTTTACTCGGCGCCGTTTATTTTTTCTTTCGGAAATAGAAGCGACGCAAGACTGAAGGGAACCAAGACTTAAGGGAAGCAGGACCGAAGGGAACCAAGACTGAAGAGAAGCAGGACGGTGGGGAGCCAAGACTGAATAAGTAACATCTGTCTTTGTTCCCTTAAGTCATTTTAGTCTCGCATCTTTTATAGTCATTTTAATTTTGCATCTTTTAAGAAGTGGCTTCCCGCAAATACTCTATAAGTGGATGCATAGCTTTAAACCCTGCAATAATTAGTTTATCGGCATCCTTATCATTCATTTCTTTATCACTAAAATGATGACTCACCAGAAAATGTTTATTCTTTAAAATATCCAAATGCGGATGATCCTTGTCAAAACCTTTTGGCGCTGTTTTTAGTTTTCCTTCATCGTCTAATCCTTTGAAATATTTCTTGAAGGAAGAGGAATTCAAAATTTTAAAAAAGGGATCGGGATTATAATCAATTTCCTGCCGGATGGCGTTCAACATGTCAGGCTCCGGCATCCAAACTCCACCAGCGAGGAAACTCGCGCCGGGCTCAGCATGCAGGTAGTAGCCAGCTATCAGTGATTTTTTTCCACCGGGACTCATACTCGCTCCAAAATTAGTTTTGTATGGGGTTTTATCTTTAGAGAAACGCACGTCTTTATAAATTCTGAAGACACAATCTTTCGCTTTCATCTCGGGAGATATTTTTTTATCGAATTTCGCGATGCCTTTAATGATCTTGTCAATAAAGATCTCATGCTCTTCTTTCGCTTCCAGGTAGCGTTCTTTGTGTTTTTCAAACCAATCGCGGTTATTGTTTGATTTTATGTTTTTTAAAAAATTAAAAGTTTTTTGCATGGATGTTTATAAAATAGGGCAAAACCAAATGGCCGTGAAGCCCCGTTTTTGCCGGATTATGAAAATTTATTTTTACAGTTAACAAAGATAGTTTTTATTGGTTAAATTTGGTTTGTTGAAATACCTAATCAAAAATACTTTACTTTTTTTAACGGTACTTGTTTTATTTACCTGCCAGACAAAAAGGCAATACACCTCAAAACCCACTAAAAGCCTTGTTAATCCGGATAGTGACCTTTTGGAGGCGAATGCTATAGCATACCACATCAATGATTCTGTAACTACTACTTATCTTGAAATTAAGAATGAAAATCTTTTATATAAACGTCCCGATACCACAAAAGCTTTTTATGCGGAGCTTAGGATCTCTTACAAATTATTAACTGAGCAGAATTCAAGGAAAATAGTTGACAGCGGAACCTTCATCCTGGAGGACCGCGCAGCCGGCGAGTATGTAAAAATGAAATCTATTTATTCTCAATTTAAACTAAAAGCTTACCTGGGAAATAATTATTATTTGCAGATAGATATTTTCGACACGAATAGAAAAATAAAATACTCCGAAGGAATTAATGTTTATAAACTAAACCGCTTTACAGATCAGAATTTTTTAGTCACCCTGAGAGATAGTGTATCATTTAAAAACAATTTCCTGGCAAATGATGAGGTCATAGTGCGTTTTACCAATCCTGCCATCACACAAGTAACAGTAGATTGTTTTTTTAAAGAATTTGGGCCGGCTCTACCGCCATTTTCCACCAGGGCCCCAGATGAGCTAAAGTATAAACCAGATAGTGTTTTTGTAATGCGTTTGAGCACGAATCAATTTAGACTGATCATGCCCGAAAAAGGGTTTTATCATGTTAAAACAGAAACCCAGAGTTTCGAAGGCTTAACGTTATATACTTACGACAAAACATTTCCGGGTGTAAGCAACAGTGATGAAATGATAAACTGTACGCGTTATATTATGAGCCGCGAAGAGTTTGAAAATTGCAAAGATGCAGCGGATAAAAAACAATGCATCGATCATTTTTGGTTAACCCTGGGAGGCAGTAATGAGCGCGCCCGTGAATTGTTAAAAAAATATTATGGAAGAGTGAAAGAGGCAAACAAAAATTACAGCAGCTACACACAAGGCTGGAAAAGCGATAGGGGAATGATTTTTATTGTTTTTGGTCCGCCCACCAATATTTACAAAAGTAAAAGTGATGAGATCTGGGTTTACGGAAATGAAGCAAATCCGAATGGTTTGCGGTATGTTTACAATAAAACGCAAAACCCTTTCACCGACAATGATTTTGTACTGGAACGTTCGCAGTTTTTTAAAGACAACTGGTACACAGCGGTTGAGTATTGGCGGCAAGGATTGATTTATTTGGATAACAGGAAATGATTTTGTCGCGAGGCAAGGCTGAAGGGACAGAAGGGAACCAGGACGAAAGGACTGAAGGAAGCAGAAAAAAAAGACTTTGCGAACTCTGCGCCTCTGCGCGAAAATATCATGGAGTGCTGTAGGTTCACTTCACCCAAAACGGTTTAATAAATTTATTTCGATTTTTACTCAAGATCAATAATATAATAGTTGCAATTAAACAAAATAACGTGGCCTGAATGGAGCCCTCGGGCCCAAATTCACCACCGGTTAACCATTCAGGACCTTCTATTTTTGTTGTCAATAAAGTTTTGCTGATAGTATTACCTGAAACTTTGGCTCCGAAAATTCCAGATTGTGTAAAATTCCATGCAAAGTGAATGGCAATCGGAAACCATAAACTTCTGGTAAAAATATAAGCCGACGCAAGTAAAAGACCGGCCTGTATAGCAAGGCCTAACGCCAGTAACAGTGAGCTATTGGGGTTGGAAAGATGTAAGAGTCCGAACAAGAGCGCTGAAATAATCAAAGCAATATAACTTCCAAGTTTTTCTTCAATGATTCTGAAGAAAATCCCACGCATTAAAATTTCTTCAAAAATAGCAGAAGAAAAAGCCATAGTTAATCCGGGAATAATAAATAAGAAACTATTTACAGAAATAATTTCAAAACTTCCCTTCAAGTACATTATTAAAATGGTGAGAGATTGAAGGGCAGCTCCTAAAAGGATTCCTAGGAATATTTTTTTCGTAATCCCATCTGTGGAGAGTTCAGTTATTTCTCTTTTTTCGTAAAATTTAAAAAGAAAAAGGTAAGTAAATATGGCGACAATAGAAGAAAGCACGGCAACGGATAAATTGCTGATCTCTTTCGACAATGCGCAAAGCTTAAAGAGTTCTCCAAGTCCCCAACAAACCAGGATATATAAGCCAATAACAGTAATGCTTCCAAGCACAATTTTAGTAATGGGGAAGTGTAAAATTTTATGACCAATACTTTTTTTCTCCATGGTGTAATTTTGCAAATAGAATTAATCTTTCCATCCAAAGTAACAAAAAACAATGAGAGTAGAGGGAGAATAAAGGAGTTTGTGAGAGGCGGTTTATTTTGAGTTTGAAAATGTTTTGCAGTTATAACAGCCCATTTTTTTTAATTGCTGCATACCCTTCATCTATTGGTAGGCCCGGTTTCTTGGAAGCTGCAACGGCCAATTCATCACAACGGTTATTTTCTACATTACTGGCATGTCCTTTCACCCAAAAAAATTCATGTTTAGTTGCATCGTAAACACGTAAAAAACGTTGCCAAAGATCTGGGTTGGCTTTATTTTTAAAACCAATTTTTCGCCAACCAAAAACCCATTTTAAATTGATAGAATCCACAACATATTTACTGTCGGAATACACTTTTACTTTTAGTTCGTTGCTGGTCACGCTTTCCAAGCCTATGATGACAGCTAATAACTCCATGCGGTTATTGGTGGTAAGTTTAAATCCTCCACTAATTTCCTTGCGGTGATTTTTAAACTTTAAAACAAGTCCGAAACCTCCGGGACCAGGATTTCCGCTCGCAGCACCATCCGTATATAATTCAATAAAATCTTTCAAAATAATAAACCGTGAAAATAAATTATTTTTCGCGTAACCTGGCAAATTTTGGAAAGTTTATGGGCTAACTTTTCCAAAGTTTAGCCTTACTTGCGTTGCGAAAATGCAAATAAGTGACTATATTCGTGACTCAAAATTTTGATTATGTCAGTATTAGTAAATAAAGATTCTAAAGTAATTGTACAGGGCTTTACAGGTGGTGAAGGAACCTTTCATGCAACACAAATGATTGAATACGGCACCAACGTTGTAGGCGGTGTAACTCCTGGTAAAGGTGGCACTATGCATTTGGAACGTCCAGTATTTAATACTGTTTCGGAAGCAGTGCAAAAAGCAGGAGCAGATGTTTCCATCATTTTCGTGCCGGCAGCCTTTGCAGCCGATGCTATTATGGAAGCTGCAGAAGCGGGAATTAAAGTGATTGTGTGTATTACAGAAGGAATTCCTGTAAAAGACATGATTTATGTAAAAGAATATTTAAAAGGAAAAACCTGCCGTTTAATCGGGCCAAACTGTCCGGGCGTTATTACCGCGGGTGAAGCCAAAGTAGGTATTATGCCGGGCTTCGTTTTCAAAAAAGGTAAAATCGGTATTGTTTCAAAAAGTGGAACGTTAACTTATGAAGCAGCCGATCAAATTGTAAAAGCAGGAATGGGAATCACTACAGCGATTGGAATTGGTGGCGATCCTATTATCGGAACTCCTACAAAAGATGCGGTTGAATTATTAATGAACGATCCGGAAACGGAAGCCATTGTTATGATTGGTGAAATTGGCGGAAGCTACGAAGCGGAAGCAGCACGCTGGATTAAAGCAAACGGAAATAAAAAACCAGTTGTTGGGTTTATAGCAGGGCAAACTGCTCCTAAGGGACGCACCATGGGCCATGCAGGCGCAATCGTTGGTGGCGCTGAAGATACGGCTCAGGCAAAAATGCAGATTATGCGTGAGTGTGGTATTCACGTATGCGAAAGTCCTGCAGAGATTGGTAAAACAATGGCTGCTGTTTTAAAAGGACAAAAAGTAACAGCGTAATTTTTAAAGAATTTATAAATGAGAAACCACCTGAACAGGGTGGTTTTTTTGCTATAACCCTCACAGGGCTTATGAAATAATGAGCAGACCTGTCAGGGTTTGATGCAAATAAAAAACCATCTGCAATTTTTGCAGATGGTTTCTAAATTTATTTTACGAGATATTTTAATTCCTCCGAATTGGAGCAGAAGCCGGCGCAACAGTCTGCGGAACCAATCCAAGCATTTGAGGAGTAATCATAGGTAATACTTTTTTAACTTCGGCGTAATTTGGATTAATTTGTAAAGCCCTGTCCCAACTGCGTTTCGCTAAAACATATTTTCCCTGATTGAAATAAGCCCCACCTAAATTGTACCAGGCTTCCTGGTCATTAGGACTAAGTAAAGCCCACATGTTATAGGCTATGGCCGCTGAATCCATACGCCCTCTGTTAAAGGCAATAGAACCTCTGTTCTTAAGATCGTTCGAATACACCTGGTAATAATTTCTTAGGTAAGGATTATTCGGATATAAACGCTCTGCATTTTTCCAATAATACAATGCTTCAAAATCTTTACGGAGTTTAAAGTAGGCAAGACCTAAATTTAAATACCCATTCACGTAACGCGGATGAAGATCAACGGCATGTTTAAGAAATTTAATTCCTTTGAAAAGAGCCGCTTCACGTTTGTTTTTATAACCGCCTTGTTTTACTTCTTCTTCTGTGATCTTCAAGGTTCCGTTATA
>Ga0265327_10005236_pt1 | contig 10936 bp, 8 predicted proteins | sample 41621metaG_FD_202089 | JGI IMG/M metagenome (GOLD analysis project Ga0265327, IMG submission 202089) | Rhizosphere microbial communities from Carex aquatilis grown in University of Washington, Seatle, WA, United States - 4-16-21 metaG | ecosystem: Host-associated > Plants > Roots > Rhizosphere >... | reverse complement strand
AACAGGTCGATGATAAAGTCTTCGGTGGTCATGGGAGGAGCCTCGGTGGAAAAAGCGTTTTTGGTCAAACACTTGACCACTTTAGCCCTTTCCCGTGACCACTGCCAAACAACTAGCACCAAAGGTTTGTATCTCATTGCTAGTTGGTTTGATATAACTTAGTGACAAAATCCCGCTCTACATAGAATCTATAAAGCTCGTCCAACTTAGAATCCGGATTATCCGACAAAACAGCGCGTGGAGCATCAAAGCGCATGATGACTTCACGCGGACGCACCAATTCCCCGAAAAGAGCTTGTGCTGCCGGAATGTCGGTCTTTCGCCGCCGGTCGTCGAAAGGGCCGGATTTGAGCAAGGCGAGGATTCTGGTCAATTCGTCATGAAAGAGTGTCCGTGAATCGGTGTAAATCCTAGCTTCCATATTCTTGAAAAACCGCGTCAAACGGCCATGGCGTTTAAGCAGCTTAAACCCAAAAAACCGTTTTTCTGGGCAAAGCAGCACGATGCCAACATTGGCAAATTCGCCGGTTTCGATAAACGGCATAAAGCGGATAATGGCGTATTGGCAAGCGCATCTCATGGCTTTATTTCCCAAAATCCAAAATCCAGAATACTTTCAAGCCGAAAACATCCGCTCTTTAGTCTCCCGCAGCAATTCCGCCGGGTTGCCGCCCGCCAGCAGGGCTTTGAGGCCGCCCGCCGCCTTAAGTTCGGGCGTTTGGAAAATCAGCTTGTTTTCCAACCCGTCGATGCCGCCTTTTTCAAACTGGCCGACAATGGCGCGGATGGCGGCGGCGGTTTGCGGCGGCAAGCCTTTGAGCCAGTCTTCATGTTTGTAGACGAAGGCCAGGGCGCGTTCGCCGCGTGTGCGCGGGGCCAGGCCAAAACCCAAATCGGCCAACACGTCGTACAGGTCGTAGTCGCCCATTTCCTCCAGCACACGCAACACATTCGGCGCGAAACCGGAACTCGCCAAGCGGTTCATCAATTCCCGCCGCTCTTCCGGCTGCGTCCAGCGGTGGCGGAAATCGGCCAAGGTCGGGGCTTCGGCGACAAGCTGGGAGGCGAGGCGGGATTTGTATTCTTCCACCGGGATGGGCCGGGCTTGCCCGCCCTCATTGACCACGACAAAGCGGCCCAGGTCGGTGACATGCACATCGAAGCCGTCAACGATGATAGTCGGCTCGGGCGGGGGCGGTTGCCCGCCGCCGCCCTCGCCGCCGCTGGGCGGGCGGGTGATGAATTCGCCGCCGAAAAGCTCGGTCGCCCCGGTGTAGTCGTACACCGTGAACATCAGCTTGCCGGTTTCAATGTCCAGGCGGGTGCCACGCCCGATCATCTGGTAAAAGCTGATGGGCGAGTGCACATACTTGAAAAACACGATGTTGCGCACTTTCGGCACGTCCACGCCAGTGCTTAACAGGTCTACCGTGGTGGCGATGAAATGATGCCGCTGGCTGGCCCGGAAGTCCGGTAACTGGTCATTGCCGCTGGCGGCGGCGGTGCATTTGAAGGCGTAATAGTCCAAGCGTTCCCGGTCTTCCTGCTCGCACCACTGCGCATAGAGGTTGTTCAGCGTAGCGGCCACGGCGTCCGCATGGGTGTCACGGGCGCAGAAGATGATGGTCTTTTGTTCCGGCCCGCCGGTTTCCAGCAAATACTTGAACAAGTCCTGGCACATCGCCAACACGCGGTCGGGCAACAGGATTTGGCTTTCGTACTCGGTTTTTTCGTATCGCGCCTTCAGCACCTCGCGCACAACCCACTGCCCGGTAATGGCGTCTCGTGGGTTGCGGGCCATGATGTCGTCCAGGCTAAGGCCGGTGTCATCCAGATTCACCCGGCCTTTTTGGATGTCACAGACGGCGAGGTAGCCATCTTCCATCGCCTGCGCCATGTCGTACTCATAGACCGGCTCGCCGAAATATTTCAGATTGTCCGCGCTGAGAATTTCATCCTTCTCGGCTTCTGGGGTGCGTTTCAAGATTTTAAGCTGGCGCGGCGTGGCAGTCAGGCCGACTTGCACCGCATCAGGATTGCGGGTCAGCACTTGCGACCATTTGCCCCAAGCGGAACGGTGGCACTCGTCAATCACGACATGGCTGAAATGGCCTTCCGGGTAAAAGCTGGTCAGAAAACTTAGATCGCCATCGTCCTTGTCTATCCCCAGTGTTTGATAGGTGGCGATATGGACGCGGGCGTTTTGGGCGTTGTTGTAACCGTCCGCCTTTCTATAGACTTCGGCGGCATCGGCCCCGAACACATTCTGGAAAGCGGCCAATGCCTGTGAACGCAATTCGTCCCGGTCGCACACAAACAGCGCCCGACGTAGCTGCCCAGCGTCGGCCATGCGCTTGAGCAAATGCACGGCGATGAACGTCTTGCCCGCGCCCGTGGCCAAAGTCAGCAAGGCTCGCCGGGGTTCTGTAGTGCGTTGGCAGCGGGCGATTTTCTCCAAAACAGCGCGGATCGCGGCATCTTGGTAATAACGCCGTCCGCCTTCGCCGCCGAAATAGGGTTCCAGCAAAGGCTTGGCCGCTTCGTCATCCAGAAGAAACCCCATGCCTTTTTCGTAACGCTGGCGGATTTCGCCGGGCGAGGGGAATGCTGAAATTGGACGAGGCGCAGCCGTCAGGCCGGTGAAGCGGTCGTATTCGACGAATTGATGGCCGTTGGAGGAAAACACAAACGGCACATTGAGGCGCTTGCTATGCGCGTAAGCCTTGCCCTGTTCAAGGCCATGGCCCGGCGGGCTGTTGGATTTTTTCGCCTCGATCAGCGCCACGGCCAGGGGTTGATTTTCCTCTCCCCGCTTGATGCGTAAAGTGTAATCCACTTGTCCCCGTGAACGCCGACGCGCCTTGCCGCCGATGATTTCGATGGTTCCGGCAGTCTCCTCGCGCCGGATCATGTCTTCTGTCCAGCCACGGGCGCGGATGGCGGGGTCAATCAGCTTGGCGCGGGTGTCGGCCTCGCTGAGTCCTGTATTATCGGCTGGCGGCATTGTTACCTCCCTTAACGTCAATGAGTTATTGAGCCATTTTATTCGACAAGGCCGAAAGATTTCCATAAGCCAAGCAAAAATTATGAGATGCAAGCATTGCCATTCCGATAGCGTCGTGAAAAACGGTTATAATTCGGTTTGCACGCAAAAATTCCTATGCGAAATATGCGGACGACAATTTGTTGAAAACCCAAAGCAGAGCCGCATTAGCGATGAAAGTAAATCTTTGGTCGATAAATTGTTGTTGGAAAGGATTTCCCTGGCGGGGATTGCCCGCGTTGTCGAAGTATCCGAACGCTGGCTCCAAAATTACGTGAACGAAAAATACAACTCGATCCCGCTTGAAGTCAAGGTTATGGCCAAGTCCTCGTTCCGCCTTACCATCCAGTGCGACGAAATGTGGTCGTTTGTCGGAAAACGTGATAACAAACAATGGATTTGGCTTGCTATTGACCGGAACACGCGGAAAATCGTCGGGGTACATATTGGCGACCGAAGCGCCGACTCCGCCCAGTCACTTTGGGATTCCCTGCCGACCCTATACCAACAACACGCGATTTCATACACGGATTTTTGGGAAGCTTACTAAACTGTATTTCCAAAAGCTAGGCACCATGTCGTCGGGAAGGAAAGCGGAAAAACAAATCATATGTGGCTGAGGAATATACGTCGAACGGTTCGCTCATGGTGGTTTCATGTCTAGGTTGGATACAGCAAAACACGCGGCAGGCTTGGAGGGGGTTCTATGGACGAGCCTTGACGTCCGCTTTTGTGAGAGTAACGCGCCAGGGTAAGCGCGTCCCGCCGTCCGCCCGGCCCAAACTTACCGGCCCAAGCTTAGGCGTGCTTGCAGAAGGGTATCAGGATTTTTTGCAGAGAGGTATCGCGTCCGCCCCATTTTTCAGCCCATCCAAATAATCAGCCCATGCTTGCATCGACCTAGGGCGCGAAGCCTGGCCCCTTGTCTTGGTGGAGGATCGTTCTTGCCATCGCCCGGAAGCCGTGGCCGGTGATTTGGGTTTTCGTGTCGTAGCCCATGCGCCTAAGCGCCGCGTTCACCGCCGCTTCGGACATAGCCTTTTTCGGGTCTCTTCCGGGGAACACATGCCGCCCGGCCCCGGTCAGCGCGTAGAGTTCGTGCAAAATCGCCACGGCTTGAACTGACAAGGGGGCAAGGTGTTCCGTCTTGGTCTTGGAAACTGTTCAGTGTAGGTTCCCATGGAAAGGGTCTTGCGCCTACCGTCAAAGCGATAGTCCAGCCCCCACCACTTACCGCCAGACGGCGCGACAAGCAGATACAGCCCCTTCTCGTCTGCCAGCTTGGCGGGCTTGTCGGCGGGTTTGGCGTTGCGGACAGCGGTGTCTGACAAAAGGGCATGACGGTAACTCCTTTTGACGGTAAGCAGGCTCCCGTCAAAGTTACCGCCACTTACCGTCGGCTGCAAGCGGATTTAAGCGGACGACAGCGGACTCAAAAGGTACAAAAAAGCCCGCGTTACGCTGGCTTGATGTACTTGCTCGGATAGTGCCGGATGGGTGTTTGGTGGAGATGAAGAGGATCGAACTCTCGACCTTCGCATTGCGAATGCGAACACCCGCACTTATACGCTCATTCACCAACCTTAACGAACCTTTACAAATCAACATGTTTAGCCTATTATGAGCTTAACGGGGTTACACGAAAATAGCTCATTTTTTCCCTATTGTGTAACCCCGGCGTAACCCGCGCTTAAAGCTTGTAACCCCGGAGGGCTGGGAGATGGCAGAGAACAAAATCAGCTTCACCAAGGCCGCGCTTGACGCGATCCCCATCCCCGCAAGCGGACAGCGGGCGACCTACCACGACGCCAAAACCAACGGCTTGCAGATCCGCGTCGGCAGTTCCGGCGTGAAGACCTTTTGCGTGTTCCGGCGCATCAAGGGCGGACAGCCGGAGCGCATGACGCTAGGCCGCTACCCTGCCATGACCATCGAACAGGCGCGGCGCAAGGCGGCGGACATCAACGCCACGATTGAAGGCGGGGCGAATCCTGCCGAGGCCAAGCGGGCGCTTAAGGCCGAGCTTACCTTTGCCGACCTGTTCAAGGAATACTTAGAACGCCATGCCAAGCCCCGCAAGCGGACATGGGCCGAGGACGAAGCGCAATATCGGCAATATTTGGAAGCCCCGTTTGGCGCTAAGAAAATATCCGCCATTGACCGCAAGATGATTGCCGCTTGGCATTCCGGGCTTCCGGCCAAGGGTATCACGGGCGCACGGGCCAACCGCATTAAAGCGCTAGTGTCGGCAGTGTTCGGGCGGGCCGTGGAATGGGGCCACATGGACAGCAACCCCGCGCAAGGCGTCCGCAACTTCCCCATGCAAAGCCGCGACCGCTTCCTACAGTCCGACGAATTGCCGCGTTTCTTCCAAGCGGTAGCCGCCGAGCCTAGCGCCATCATTCGAGATTACATCCTGCTGTCCCTGTTGACCGGGGCGCGGCGGGGCAACGTGGTTTCCATGCGCTGGAAAGATGTAAACCTGTCCGAAGGCGTTTGGCGCATTCCAATGACCAAAAACGGCACACCGCAAAACCTGCCCCTCTCCCCGGACGCCATGGCGATCTTGCAGGCAAGGCATGAGCAAGCCGCCCCCGGCGCGGCTTATGTCTTCCCCGGCGACGGCAAAGACGGACACTTGAAAGAACCGCGCAAGGGCTGGGAGCGCGTCTTAAAGCGGGCCGGGCTGGAAGATTTAAGGTTGCACGATCTCCGCCGCACCTTGGGCAGTTGGCAGGCCAAAACCGGCGCTTCCATGGTCATCATCGGCAAGAGCTTGAACCACAAGAGCCAGCAGGCCACGGCGATTTATGCGCGGCTGGACTTAGACCCCGTGCGCGAATCCGTGGAACGGGCGACCGGGGCCATGCTGGCAGCGGGAGGCGTCAAGGAATCAGCCGAGGTTATCCCATTGAAAAAAGCGAGAGGCTAAACCATGAGCATCATTGCCGAACAGGTTTTCGAGGCTATCAAGACCCTGCCCGACCAAGACGCGGCGGAGGTTTTGGACTTTGTGGAGTTTTTGAAGGCCAAGCGCAGGGAAAAGGCACTGGCGAACCCGGACAGGCACCAATATGACGGCGCAGCCTTCGACCGGGAAGGCTTGGGCGATGAAGAAAAGCCCGTCACGCCGGAAGAACACGCGGCATGGTGCGAACGCTTGCGCCGACTCGTCGAATCGCAGCCGATGACCGAAGGCGACACCGTGTCGAGAATGCGGCAAGAGGCGCGGTATTGATGCGCTACCTTGACACCAGCCTGTTGGTGCCGCTGTTCGTCCGCGAACCGAAATCACCCGACGCGGGCGCGTGGCTGGTGGGCGTCGGCAACGCCGAGCTTGCGGTAAGCGATTGGGGCGTGGCCGAGTTTTCCAGCGCGGCCAGCATCAAGACGCGCACCGGCCAGATAGACGAAGAAACGCGGGCGCTCATGCAGGCCGATTTTCAAGCGTTCATCCGTTCGCGTGTTCGAGTCATTCCCACGCAATCCGCCGACTTCCACCGCGCCGCAGAATTGTGCGGCCGCTGGCAACTGGGCTTGCGGGCCGGGGACGCTTTGCATGTGGCGATTGCCGAGCGATGCGGCTTGAGCGTCTGCACCTTGGACAAAGCCATGTGGACAGCGGCGGAAGCCTTGGGCTTGCCGTTCGAGACGTTTTGAATCCACGGCGGGAAGTCGAATTCGTGCGGCCGGGATAGATTGAAAGGCAACCGGTGCTGGCGTTCGTCGAAGAAGAAAGCCCGAAGCGACGCTGCCCCTTACAACAGCGGCGGCGGCATATTGGTAGACATCGGCTTCTTGATATCCCCAGCCAGCCGGGGGACGGTGAATTTTGTCGTCAGGCCGCAACGACGGGCGGCTTCCAGCCACGCATCCACATCCGGCCCGGCGACGCCCGCCCCGCTCAAGGCGTCGGCAAGTAGCTGGTATTCTTCGGGCAAGCTGGTCGCAAAGGTAATCGGATCGTCAGAACCGATGCAAACCCGCACGCCGGGCGCATCGCTATCCACTCCGGCGGGCGGACACAAACGCCACAAGGGATGTGAATTCAGATCGCCGAGATGGCCGATCAACAGGTTTGAACTGGGATTGATCTCAACGGCGATGCCGCGAGCGCCTATCACTTTACGGACATGGGCTTGCAGCGCGGCGACTAGGGGTATCTCCCGCTCGCCGTCAATCTCTTCCATTTTTTGCGCCCGCCGGAACAGCGCGGAATCGGTGAGCCACCGAATAACCCAATCCTGCGCCAAGCGGTCACTGTCGCCGCCAATTCCGGGGTGCGGGCCGTCAGGAAAGCCCGCTCTCCGCAAGCCTTCGTCTGTATGCAGGCAGTCCCACCATTGCTCCAGCGTCGCCGCCGTCGGCGAACCGCCGAATAACTCGGCACTGAGCCGCGACAATTCCTGCTCAACCCAAGGGAGCCACGAGCGCAACTCGTCGGGGACACGCCTAGCCACCCGCCAAACCCACAGCAGATCAAGCAAGCGTTCGCCTTTCGGCAGCACCAGCCGCCGGGCCCGCGCCGCCCAGGCGCGGACATCGACGCCCAGCGCGACGGCATGGCCGATGCGCGAGCCTTCGCCGAGTTCCAAAAGCTCTATGGCCTCATCAACGCGGCGGATGCCGCCCAACAAATGCACGAAATCCTCGCCCGCGTGGACGGTCACGCACAAAGGCCGCTGCGTCGGGTATCCCCGTTGCAAAAGATATGCTGTCGCCTGATCCGCCGCCCGCTGAACATGCCGCACCAAAGGCAGCATCACCCAAAGCGGCACGGCCAGTTCGTCGGTGCAAAGATCCAGCCCCCGCACCCGCTCCAAAAGGCGCGGATAGGCAATCAGCGCGTTGGCAAGCGTCATGGCCCCGGTGCGCTGCTCCCGGTAATAGCCGGAGAAACGATAACCCGACGGGTTGCGTTTGCGGGCTTCAGGATCGTCATGACCGCCCCGCGACCAAGCCGAGGGACGCCCTTTTTCGGCATCCGGGCCGCGTGAGCGGGAAAAATGGAAAACCAAGCCCATTTCGGGAACCGGCAAGGCGGGAGAGTGACTGTTCAGTTTTTTAGCCGCATCATCAAGCTCATCGACTAGGCCGACCAGTTGATGGAAACGATTCTCCGGCGTGACGCGCACCTCCAAAGCCCGCAGCCCCGGCCCGGCAAGCTTGCCCGCCTGCCGGATGAACTCGGCTTGCGGCACCATTTTGCGTGGCTTGGACAAGCGGGCGTAAGTGCGGGTGAACCATTGCAGCCCCGCCACCATCGGGCGCTGCACCACATGCCGATAAAACAACACTCGCCCGCGCACGGTTTGCCAAAAGACTTGCGCAAACAGCCGGTCATCGGCGCCATGCCGGCTGAGATAATCCAGCCCGGCGCGGGTTAGCCAAAAATCAGGGCGGCCTTCCGGCAAAGACGGCATCCACCCGGCCAGCGGATCAAGCTCGGCTGCGGGCTGGCCGGGGCCGATCAACTGGGCATAGAGTTCGCGCAGCACCGGGAAAGCGTCCGCCGTTTCGGCTTGGCCCGCCGCCAACGAGTAAACCGACCGCCACAGCGGCAAACACCGGCAAGCGCCAAACCGGCGGTTCAGCCTTGGCGCGGCATGGTTGTTTAGAAAATCGCGGAAATCCGAAGGCCGAGATTCCCGCAAATATTCCGCCAGCAGCAAACGGGCGAGGGCGCAGCGCAACAACAGCGGCGCCAGCTTCCGCCCCTCGCCCCACTCCGCGCCGGGGCTTGCCAGCATATCCGCCTTGGCCTCTTTGTGTGACGCCAAAACCCGCATCAGCGAACCCCACAGCGTCGGGAAATCCAACGCGGCCCGCAAATGCAGATGCGGTTCGGCCAGCCCGCCCAGTTCCAATTGCTGCCGCAACCGGGCGCAGACAAAATCCATTTGCTCGGAACCCGCGCCAGCGGCGGCCAGCAGCAAATCGGCGGGCAGCGAAAACGTCAGCCAGCGCCACAAGCGCCGTTGCGTGGCTTCGTTGCTGTCGCGTCTGAGCAGCGGACGGGCGCGGCCCACATCGGCTGAAACGACCTCGCGCATCGCCCGGCCCAGCATGTCGCCTAGTGGCACCGGGGCCAGCCTTTGCGGCGGGCCGAACCAAGCGCGGTCACGCCGGTAAATCAATTCGTCAATCGACAGGCCGGGGAAGCGATACAGCAAATCCCGCTCGGTCTGCCGCCATAGCGAATCCGTCGTGGGTTTAAGAGAAGGGTCGAGTGCGAACAAGGCACCCGCAAACGCGCTATCGCTGGCGAAAGGGGTTGCCAGCAATTCCGCGTCTAGGTGTTCGATGGGGAGGAGGGTTGTGCGTAGGCCCGCCGCTGAGTGGGTGGCTACGGTCATGGCTGGGCGCGATTGATGTCTTCTTCGGTGGGGATAAAAGCTCCATCTTTGAGCAAGAAGAAATGAGAGGTTCTCATTGATTCAAATACGTCCTCTGCTTTGCCCATTAGTTTATCGAACTCTCTCATATTGCTATCGTCTGAAATCGTCGAGCGGGCATCTCTGAGTCCCTTCAAAATAGGGAATGCTTCAGTGGCGGACTTGGGGATTTGACAAAGATTTGGCAGGTTTGCGACTGACAAGTTTAGTCGTACCAATATGGGCTTCATTGCTTCCATGATACGTTTCCAAAGTACTCCTGGGGCTATATCTGTGCAAATAATTGCTGACAATTGTTCATCTATATCGTTATCTTTCTTGTCAAGACTTTGAAAGATACTTGCTCGCATCCTGAGAATGCGAAATTTTATTCTGTCAGATTCAATCGCTTCAAAAAACCCAACTCCTTGAAAATCCTGAACTTTAATATCTGTTCTAAATTCAGGCGCAAAAAGTGTCGCAATACAAAATAACGTGCTATCTCGAAGCACCTCCCTTGCAGTGCATACGGGTTTTTCACTCACCAGCCTTGCCAACAAACCTCTCAAGCGCTCTAACTTCAACCCTTCATTTATACCGGGTTTGCATGACTCATTTAATACCACCTCAAGAATGGCCGCAAGCCAAGCTAAACCATATTGACTTTCGCATTGCCCAACGTGCTGGCCCCAGTGTATGGTGAAGCGGTCAATGTCACGAAAAGTCCACCATTGTGGTAACTGCCATTCGAGTGACGAAGCAGCTTTTCCGGTCAAAAGCACATTCTCTTCCCGCCCAAAAACAGTTCTTACTTTTGGGCCAATTCCTTCTGGGGTATTTGTCAGCGAGCCAGACTGAAGATAACCTTCCCTAGAGAGAGACTTGGCTAAATCATGTACAAACAGCAACGCGCTCGCCAATCGCTGGGGAATTTCCCGAATTTCAGGTGTTACCGCATTATCGTCTAAACCGATGAAGGCGCGAATGGGTTTTACCGTGTTATTTTCTGGATTGATAAATGCACGAGGGTTGATAAAGACACGAGTTGAGTCAGGCATATAATTCACGAGCTTGCCTTGCCTGCCCTCATCGAGCAATTTTATATCCCGCTTAGTCCAAGTTTGCTTTACATGGATATGAGCCATTAGATCGAGTCTAAATCTTGAGGTGTCAAGCATCCCGGCGAGTTGTTCACGTTGCGCATAGGTAAGCCTCCATTCTTCTCTTGTTTGCCGCTGAATCTCTTCCACTACCTCGTTCAGAAATCTGCGATCACGTTCGTCGTTAGATTCATGTTGAGGGCCGACTTTCGCAAGTTCCGAAAAAATACCTGCATAGTCTAGGGCTTGTCTTGGTGTTCCTTCCAGCCAGTGCGAAATTATCGAATGCAGATTACAGCGTTTTCTATGTTAAAAAGTTACTTATACGAACTCATAAGAGTGGTTTATATAGCTGATGGCATCATCCGCCGTAACCGTTTTTATAGCACTTCTTATTGCCTCCTCAAGTGCTTCCGGAG
>Ga0265327_10005235_pt1 | contig 10937 bp, 4 predicted proteins | sample 41621metaG_FD_202089 | JGI IMG/M metagenome (GOLD analysis project Ga0265327, IMG submission 202089) | Rhizosphere microbial communities from Carex aquatilis grown in University of Washington, Seatle, WA, United States - 4-16-21 metaG | ecosystem: Host-associated > Plants > Roots > Rhizosphere >... | reverse complement strand
CACATGGTTGAAACTCCCTGACGGGAGCATTCTGGATACTCAGGGTGGGGTGGGCTCCCAGCGCTATATCCCCTCGCTGAATCAATGGATCAACGACGCTGCGATACCTGCTCAGCTTTGGGCTGATGCGGAGCAGGGCGGTGCCGCGCTACTGGCGGATGGAAGGGCCTTTTATGTCGGATCCACGGGAAACACAGACATTTACACACCCTCCGGGAGCTCAGCTCCGGGTTCCTGGGTGGCCGGACCGAAGCTACCGAACAACCTGGGCGAAAACGATGGCCCCGTATGCATGATGACCGATGGCAAGGTGTTGTGTTCGGCTGGACCATCTGCCAGCTACAGCGGACCGACATCTTTTTACATCTATGATCCCGCCACGAACGCCTTCACCCTTTCCGCCGGAGCGCCTTCCTACGGAGATGGAACGTACACGATGTTCTTCCTCGCGCTTCCCGATGGAAAGGTTCTGACGAGTTTTGGCTATGTCTATGATCCCGGAGACGCGCCGGTGAGCTCGGGCCACCCGGTCATCAGCAGCATTACGCCGAATTCCGACGGATCGTTCGTTCTCTCGGGCACGGGACTGAACGGGATCTCCGAGGGTGCGAGCTATGGCGACGACCATCAGATGAATAGCAACTACCCCCTCGTCCGGCTCACGGCTGGCGATGGAACAATCTCCTATGCCAGGACCTACAACTGGAGCAGCACCGGGGTGCAGACCGGCAGTACGCCGTTGTCGGTAAATTTCGCCCTGCCCCTCGGATTGCCGGCCGGAACTTACTCAGTGGAGGCGGTGGGCAACGGACTCGCGTCGAGTCCGACAAATCTCACGATTCCGACCGCCGCCGATACCGCTCCGACCGTCGCGACGGCCGCAGCGGTTTCGCCAAGCCCTACGATCGGAACGACGGCGAATCTCTCGGTGCTCGGCGCGTCCGGGAATGGCGAATCGACGCTCACCTACACCTGGGTCACCACGGCCACACCGGCCGGGGTGGCGGCCCCATCGTTGTCCGCGAACGCAACGAATGCCGCAAAGAATACGGTGGCGACCTTCCCCCGTGCCGGTGCTTACAGCTTCAAGGTTTATATTTCCGACAGCTACGGCCTCTCCACCAGCAGCAGCGTGACTGTCACGGTGAATCAGACTCTGACGAGCATCAACCTCTCCCCGGCGGTGGTGAATCTCACGGCCGGGCAAGCCCAGCAACTTTCGGCAACCGGCTACGACCAGTTTGGCGTGACGATGGCGAGCCAGCCCCCATATACTTGGGCGTTGGTATCGGGCGGCGGCACGCTGAGTGTCGGCGGGCTCTATACCTCCCCTGCGTCGGGAACCCTGGCGAGCATCACGGCAACGTCGGGAGCAGTACAAGGTACCGCCTCGATCGCGGTGGTCTCCTCTCCGTGGACCTCCGTTGATGTCGGTTCACCGGGCCTGCCCGGCACCGCGTACGACACCGGCGGAGTCTTCACCGTCAATGGCGACGGGTCCGATATCTGGGGGACGTCCGATCAATTTCACTTCGTGTATCAGCAGTGCTCCGGTGACAGCGTCATTGTGGCCAAAATCGCCACCCAACAGGCAACGAGCAATCCGAAGACCGGCGTCATGATTCGCGAGAGTCTGGCTGCGGGCAGCACGTACGCCTTCACCTGTCTCGATTTGAGCTTGGGAGCGATCTTTGAAACGCGTTCCACCACCAGCGGTTCGAGCACCTATGCGCAAGGACCGGCCCACCAGGCACCTTACTGGCTGAAAGTGATCCGCCAAGGCAATGCGTTTACCTCGCAGGCGTCGGTGGATGGAGTCACCTGGACGACCATCGGCACGGTGACCGTCCCGATGAGCTCCTCGGCATACATCGGCCTTGCGAGTGACAGCGGCACGAACGGGGTGCTCAATGCCTCGACTTTCTCGAATGTGTATATCGACACGGCCTTCAATGTAGCGCCCCAGGCCACGGCGACGGCCTCCAGCATCTACAACGGCAGCTACGTCGCGTCGAATGCGATCGATGCAAATGCCAATACGGAATGGGCCTCGGCCGGGCAACAGAATCCGTGGATCCAGCTCAACTGGGCGGCGGCGCAGACGATTTCGGGCGTCACGTTCCTGGATCGCGCGAATCTTGCGGACTGGGCGGTCGGCGGCACGCTTACTTTCAGCGACAACAGCACGGTAACGGTCTCGGGCGTGCCGAACGACGGCACACCCTACACCGTTTCCTTCAGCCCGCGGAGCGTGACCTCGATGAGATTCCAGGTCGTCGGCGGCAGCGGCCCCAATGTGGGCCTGAACGAACTCATGGCGTTGACGCCCCTCCAGGTGATGGGGGTGGCCACCTCTGCCTCGGCAGCGGCGAATGGCAATGGAACCGCAGCCTTGTCGGTGCTGGGGCAGGATCCCTTCTATGGAGAATCCGGTATCACCTACACCTGGGCGGCCACGTCGATGCCCAACGGAGCCACCGCGCCATCCTTTGCGGCGAACGGGACCAATGCCGCGAAAAATACGACGGCCATCTTCGAGCAAACTGGAACTTATACGCTGACGGTCACCCTTTCCGATGCCGGCGGAGCCACAGCGACGAGCAGTGTTTCCGTGAATATCACGACGCTGGGATCGGCGCTGACTTGGAATGGCGGCGGCGGCAATGGCAATCTGAGCAATGCGGCCAATTGGGTCGGCGGCGTGGCTCCGCAGCCGGGCGATCAACTGATCCTCACCGGGACGACACAAACCTCCGTGGTCAATGACTATCCCGCAGGGACGGCCTTCCGCTCGCTCAGCATCCAGGGGAATAACTTCGCCCTCAGCGGCAACCCGATCGCGCTGGACTCGAACAGCAATCCGGCCCTCGCCAGCTCCGGCACGGGCAATTCCATTTCGATGCCGATCGTGATTGCGGGCAATACGGTGGTGTCGGTGACGAGCGGCGCACTCACCATGAGTGGAGCGGTGAGCGGAACCGGTTCGCTGGTCAAGAGCGGTACCGGGACGCTGAACCTGCCAGCGGCGAATACTTATACCGGGACGACGAATGTTTCGGCCGGCACGGTGAACGTATCCGGTTCGATTTCGCCCTCGTCTCCCCTGGTTATCGGAAGCAATGGATCCGTGAACGCGACCTTGCAGATCGCGCTGCCGGGGAACATCAACGTGGCTTCTCTGACCACAGTAGCCGGAGCCACTGGATCGACGCTGGTCATGTCGCAATCGACCAATGCCGCGCTGAATGTCACCGGGATGACGACTCTGAATTCACCGCTCAAGGTCACGAAGACGAGCAACGGAGTCTGGTGCATATTCCAGGTCAACGGAATCACCGGAGGAGGGGCTGGTGCCGGGAATGACACCTTGATCTTTTCCAACCCCGGCGGTTCGCAGATGTACCCCCAAGGTGGAAGCGGGACGTATGACTATTCCGGCAATGTCCACTTCCTGACGGCCAATGGCTCGGACTACCGGCTGCAGGGAGCCAGCATATTCGCCCCGACCGCCAGCGTGACGCTGGATAGCGGCGCGCTCGTGCGCAACAACTCGCCTGGAACGAATTTCGCGTTCGATGCACTGAACGGCGCTGGTCAATGGGACACCTTCAATGGCACGACCTCGACGCTGACGATCGGGTCCAATAACAGTTCCGGTGCCTTTTCCGGAGTGATCAGCAATTCCGGAGGAACAACGAGCGTCGTGAAAGCGGGGACCGGCACGCAGACCTTTTCCGGAACGAGCAGTTACACCGGGGCGACGACCGTCAACGGTGGAGCACTCAATGTCACCGGCTCGATCGCCAGCAGCACCGTGACGGTGAGCGGTGGAGCCCTCGCCGGGACGGGGGCGGCGGGAGCCACAACGGTGTCGGGCAGCGGGACGCTGGCCCCTGGAGTGGGTGGTGTCGGCACGCTGAGCTTCAATAATAAGGCGCTCTCGCTAACGGGAACCGCGATGATGGAGATCAACAAGGCGGCTGGCACGAATGACAAGGCGCAGTCGGTCGCCGCCTTGTCCTACGGCGGCACTTTGACGGTCAGCAACTTGGGAGGAAGCCTCGCGGCGGGCGACACGTTCACCCTGTTCTCGGCCACTTCGTATAGCGGCAGTTTCGCGGCGATCAATCTCCCGTCGCTGTCGGCGGGACTGTATTGGAGCACGTCGAATTTGGCGACCAATGGCAGCATCAGTGTGATCGGGCAGACGCTGACCTCGATCACTGTCAGTCCATCGAGCGCCAACCTGGCTTCGGGTGGCACCCAGCAGTTTACGGCGACTGGTTACGACCAGTTCAACAATCCGATGGTCGCTCAGCCATCCTTCACCTGGACAGCCCTTGGAGGCGGATCGATCAATGGTGCAGGCTTCTATACGGCCTCCTACGCTTCCGGGACGGCGACGGTAGCCGCTGCGAGCGGAGCGGTAAACGGAACGGCCGGGGTGACAGTGACCAATTCCGCGCCGACGGTAGCAACCGCTGCCACCGCATCACCCGGAACAGTGAGCGGGACGACGACGAGTCTCTCGGTGCTCGGCAACGATAGCGATGGCGGGGGGGAATCGAATCTCACCTACGCATGGACGGCGACAGCCATTCCAAGTGGCGCGACCACCCCGACTTACTCGGCCAACGGAACCAATGCCGCGAAGAATGCCACGGCAACGGTAAGCAAAGCGGGTGCCTATACTTTCCGCGTCACGATCAGCGATGCGGGCGGTTTGACGACGACGAGCAGTGTCAATGTGACCGTTTCCCAAACACTGGCCTCCATCACGGTGACACCGGCGAATCCGACGCTGGGTTCACACGGCACGCAGCAGTTCACCGCGAGTGGCACGGATCAATTCGGAGCGTCCATGTCCCCGACGGTAGTGTGGACGAATACCGGCGCGGGTTCGATCAATGGCACGGGCCTTTACACCGCCTCGGCGGCTTCCGGCACGGCGACCGTCACGGCCACGAGCGGAAGCGTGAGCGGTTCGACCAATGCCACGGTCACGAATGCGGTGCCCACTGTTGCGACTGCGGCGAGCGCCTCGCCATCTGTCGTGACCGGTCCGACAACCAATCTCTCGGTCCTTGGAGCTGATTCCGATGACGGTGGTGAATCGACACTCACCTACACCTGGTCGGCCACAACCATTCCAAGTGGCGCGACCGCCCCGACCTACTCGGCCAACGGCAGCAATGCCGCGAAGAACACGACTGCGACGTTCACTTCGAACGGTCTCTACACCTTCACGGTGACGATTGCCGATGCGGGTGGCCTGAGCGTCACCAGCAGTGTGGATGTGACCGTGGCGGGTGACTCGAATGGCACGTGGAGCAACGTGGGAGGAGGTTCCTGGCCGACGACCGGGAATTGGATCGGAGGGTCATTTGCCTCCGGTGCAAATAAAACCGCCGACTTCAGCACTCTGAACCTCACGGCGAACGCCACGGTGACGCTGGATGGTGCCCGCACGATCGGCAACCTGATCTTCGGTGACACCACGCCGTCCAACAACTGGACCATCAACACAGGCACGGGCGGACCGCTCACGCTGAGTGTGGCGAGCGGCATGCCTACGGTCACGGTCAACAACCAGACCACCACCATCGGTGCCGTCGTGGCAGGGAGCCAGGGGTTGCTCAAGGCAGGCATCGGCACACTGGTGCTCGGCGGGAACGACACCCTTACCGGAGCCCATGTGCTCAGCCAGGGTGTCCTCACTGCAAACCATCCGAACGCGATGGGGGCCGCCACCAATACCCTGACCCTGGGAAATGCCTCCACCGGCTCGAACACCGTCGAATTCAAGGTCGACACCGGGATCACCTCCGCGGTGAACCTCGCCTCGATCGCCACCACCAATTACGGGACATCCGAAACCATTACCCTGAATGCTGGCTCGGCACTCGCGGTGAATGCGGCGGCTCTTGTCGCCACGGTGAACCTCGATGGCAGCGTTCCCCTGACCCTCCGCGGCACCAATACCGGAGGCCACGGTACCGCCCAGGACATCAATTGCAGGTTCGCCGGCACCGGTATTCCCAGCGGCACCACCGCCCTCATCCTGGATGGCACCTCGGCGTCGATCCGGACCAGCCAGTTGGGGAACAGCACCGCCGCCAGCAATTTCACTGGAGATGTCCTGATCAAGGGCTCGGTCAGCACCCAGGGCAGGACCTACCTCGCCCAAACGGCGGCGAACCAGAACCTCAACTTCCTTAACAACGATGTCACGGTGAGTTCGGGTGCCACCTGGACCATTGTGTGGGGCGGAGAGACGGCCGGGGCCTTGAACGGATCCGGAAACGTCAGCCTGAACAACCAGAACGCCCTCAACAGCATCGGCCTCACCCTGGGAAATACCAGTCGCAATGGCAGCCACTCCGGGGTCATTTCCGGCGGCTTCGGCGTTGCGAAGACCGGCACCGCTACCCAGATCCTCTCAGGTGCCTCCACCTACTCCGGTCCGACATCCATCAGCGGCGGCACGCTCCTGGTCAATGGCAGCCTGAACGGCACCGGCGCGGTCACCGTGGCAAGCGGGGCGACCCTCGGCGGTTCGGGAAGCGTGAAGGGCGCGACCACAGTGGCCAACGGCGGCATTCTGGCCCCGGGCAATGCCGGTCCGGGCACGTTCTCCGCCAAGGGCAATCTGACCCTCAATGCCGGGGCGGTCCTCAACCTCGAACTCGGCACCACCTCCGATCAGATCGCGTTCAGCGGGACCACCTTCACCGCGCCATCGTCCGGCACCGCTGTCATCAATGTCTCCGCGGCGGCAGGCTTCACCACCGGCACCTACCCGGTCATCACCGGGGCCACCGGCATCACCACCACGCACTTCTCCATCGGATCCGTCCCGGTGGGATACTCCGTGAGCTTAAACGCCAACGCCGGGACCTTGTCGCTGGTGGTGACAAACAGTGCCCCTCTCCCCGCCTTGGGCAACACCGGAACGGTGGCTGATCTGGGGGACAGCGATGGCGACGGCATCAGCGACCGCCTCGAATATGCCACAGGAAGACGGCCCGACGTGCCCGACTCCGGCAGCCCCGTCGCTCTTGGCAGGTCGTCCGATGGCACGAAGCTCACCCTGGCCTTCCATCGCATCGCGGATACCTCACTGGTATACACGGTACAGGGCTCGGATGATCTCGTGAACTGGCAGACGGTTTGGTCGAGCACCGGTACGGACAATACCGAGGGGGATGTGACGGTATCGGACAATACTCCCATGCAAGGCCACCCGAAACGGTTCTTGCGCCTCATGGTAGGGCCGTAAGCGTCGGAAGCATTCCCGGCTGCGGCCGGGAGTGAAGACGTGGCAGTCCGTGGGATCGTTGCAAATTCCGGATGTGCCACGGGCTTCGCTGGGGGAGATTCCCAGATAGCGCCGGAACACGGTGGCGAATTACCGGGAGGTGCCATACCGCTGACCGGGGATGCGGATCATTTACTCACCGCAGACCCGATCTCCTTTCCGTCGACCTCCCTAGCGGAGCCAATATGGATGCAGATTCGGATTAGGGAGTTGAAAAGCATGAAACAATGGCTCTCCCATGGACATGCTTTCAGCGCGTTTCACGCGAACAAATGCCGGTCCAGGGTCCAGTATTGGATTGCCTCCAACACATCATTCGCCCGGATATCCGCGCTGCCTGCGAGATCGGCGAGGGTACGGGTGATTTTGAGAATCCGGTCGTGGGCACGGGCGGAGAAATTCATCATCTCCACAGAGTGTTCGAGGTCGCCGGTGCCTTCGGACTGGAGCTTGCAATGCTCGCGAACCAGCCTTGAAGCAAAGCCGGTCAGGGATTCTTCGCGACAAGAAACAGAAACCTACCTCAATTCAATTCTTTCATTTTAGGTGTATTACATTGAATCCGAAGCTCATGCCATTCGGCACCCGTAATGGAAGCCATAGGGGAAAGGACTACTGGCAGCCCCTCGTCGATTTCGTTTACAAGATGGCCGAGGAGGGAACGATCAGCCCGGAGGACCCCGACATCATCTTTTTCACCGACGACGTGGATGAGGCGGTGGCCCACCTGCAGCGGCATGCGGTGCGGCAGTTCGGCCAGCGCCTGCCGAAGCCCAACTCGCTTCTCGACGAGCAATCACTGGCCAAGTCCTAGTCGGCAGCTTCTCCGTTCGGGGAACCGTCCTTTTACCTTGGCTGCCCTGACGATCGGCGGAGCCATGGCTACTGGTTCGGCTGGCGCAAGTCGAGCCGCCGGCCTTCGAGCCGCCACAGGGTGAAGCGCAGCCCGCAACATGCGACCAGCGTGGAGGATGCCGCGATCATGACGATCACCCAATTCCAGGGTGCTACGGCCAAGATGGCGGTCGTCACAAGGCCGGAAACTGCGGAGGCAGCCAGAAACAAGCCTGATATCAGGCGCAGCAAGCCGCTTCTGTTTTGCCTGACCACGGAAGACCTGAGGGTGTCCTGCAATTGAGCCGGCAGCATCACCGAGAACAGCCAAGCCGAGGCGGCCAGCAACTGCGGCAAACGGTGGATTGCTTCCTCCTTTCCGATCAGCACGGCAATGGCCAGAGCGGCACTGACGGCCCACAGCATCACCACCGGCACGGCGCGGATGATCCATTGTTTCGCCAACGCGCGCAACAATTCCCGGGCCGTGACGGGAAAGTGCGCGAACGCGGGAACCTGGTTGAACGATCCCGCCGCCCAGTAGCTGCACCACGGACGGAACACTGACATCCGTCCCGGCCACGTCATCCAAAAAACGGCGGCGATCACGGCGATGCTGCCCGGCAGCTCCCAGGCGACGTCATCCGTGGTGGACGTCCAGATTTTTTCGACTCCCCAGAAAGCTGCCAAGGTCATCATGGCGAGTGGCGCGCTCCAGCGTGCGGCGCGGAACCAGTTGCTCGCGAAGCCACCGCCCGGGCAGGAAAGCAGGCGCTCACGGGGCGTCATCCATCGCCAGAGCCAGCGGTCTGGCCACTGCGGCCTTACTTGGGGAAGATAGCCATCGAGGCCCACCCACCCGAACGCGACGGACTGGCGTGCCTCGCGGAGCCGCTCCTCATGAGATGGTGGAAGCATCGCTTGCCCATCATTGATGTCCTCAGGCGCGGATTCAACGGATTCGGGTTCCGTGTCGTCCGCCGGAATGATGACCGCTCGCTCCTGGTTCCAGAGTTTGTGCCAGCCTCCGATCGCAAGCCCCAAGGACACGCAGGCGGCCGCCGCACAGGCAAGATTCCGCGAAACGATGGCTTCCGCCACCCAGCCGGGTGGCCATGCGTACCGGGCCACGGGAATCAGTTGATTGCCGAAACTAGTCTCGGGATCGGTCGAGAGCCACTCTCGGATCCATGCCGCTGCCACTGTGAGAAGGAAGGCGGCGACCGTCAGCAGCCTACAGGATTTTGATCCCATCAGAAGGCAGCCACATGCCGCCGCCAGGAGAAACCAACCGGCCGCTTCCAACGGGGAGATCCATCGGCCAAGGTGAACCGCCACCATGGTGCCGATCAGTGGAATCAACAGGGAGGGCAGGAGCACGTAGGCCCAACCGATTGACTGCAGCCGCCTGAGACTCCTGACATCTCCAGGAAACCAGTAAAAGTGCCATTCCGAAACGGTGATGACCCTGGACAGCAGCAGGCCCACCCAAAAGCCGATCATGCCGCCGGTGCACCCCAGAGCGGTGATCACGCCGCCTTTTCCGGCGATACGGGCACCGGCCTCCATGAACGACCAGCCGAACGGCCAGCCGCCAACGATCAGGAGTGTGAAGGAGCGGCCGAAAATCACCTTCAACCGCTCGGTCCACCACGACCAGGGGAGGCGTGGCCGCAGCTTGCGCCGCAGGTCTTTTTCCCATTGGGGAGTCATTCGCGGGCTCCTTCCAGTTCAAGGCGGGCGTTGATTTTCTCCTCGATCGCCGCGGGATCGGAGCCGGCGGTGACCTCATTCATCAACATTTGGCCCCTGCCCAGCACCACCACGCGGTCGGCGAAGCGGGCCGCGAATTCCGGAAATTGGGTGGTATAGATGACGCAACGCCCGCGTCCGGTCGCGCTGCGCGCCAGCGAGCGGAAGGCCTCCATGCCACGGGCATCCATCCCCGAGGCGAAGGGCTCATCCAACAGCCACAAGTCCGGGTCCGCCGCGTGCAGGGCAATCAGTGACGACTTGTAAGATTGCCCCCGTGACATGTGTTGGATCGGATCGAAGGCCACTTCCATCAGGCCGAAGCGCTCCAGCCATTCTTCCAGGTCGAGCGGGGGCGGGGCGTCGATGCCACGCCAGAGCTGGGAGAAAGCGGCGGCGTTCCGGATCACGTCGGTCTGCGGAAACCACAGACCCTGATCCGGCAGGAAAGCATAGCGTTTCCGTTGTTCCAGATCGGCCCGGTTCAGCGGCTTCGAGTCGATCAGCACCTGCCCGGCGGATGTGCCAAGCAATCCGGAAAGACAACCCAGCAGCGACGTTTTCCCCGCTCCATTGATCCCCAGAACGGCCACCAATTCGCCCGGCTCGAGGGCCAGATTCACGTCCTTGAAGACCTCCTTTCGGCCGTACCGTTTAGCCAGACTGATCGCTTGCAGCAATGCCATCGCTGTATCTCGGGACTTTTCGGCCCGTCGTCAAATCCAGCGTCATTCCAAGAGAGTGGGGGAAAGCACCGCCAGCCATGCGGCCAGGTCCGAGGCTGCCCGCGTTTCGGGCAGGCGATCGAGATCCTCGAGGTCCCAGTAAAAGGTGTTTTTGTAGCCGTCCCACTCGCCAATGGCGCCAGTGCGCCGCATCCATTCGGCGGCTTTGCGGTTTTCCAGCATGACGTGTCCGGCCAGCCGTTTGATGCCGGCCCGGAAGGCCGTCAGCCAGAGGATCGCCAGCAACAAGGTGCCCACACCCCTGCCTTGGTCCTGATCGAGAACCGTGACGGAAAACTCGGCGTCAG
>Ga0265327_10005234_pt1 | contig 10937 bp, 11 predicted proteins | sample 41621metaG_FD_202089 | JGI IMG/M metagenome (GOLD analysis project Ga0265327, IMG submission 202089) | Rhizosphere microbial communities from Carex aquatilis grown in University of Washington, Seatle, WA, United States - 4-16-21 metaG | ecosystem: Host-associated > Plants > Roots > Rhizosphere... | reverse complement strand
CCGGAGCCGTTACGGTCGACGGGGAAGAACAACCGATCTGGCGGCTGTCGGAGAATCAGTGATGACCGACATCCTCACGTCTCCCTGGTTCTTCTGGTCTGTTGGCATCGCCTTCGGGCTGCCCCTGGGGTTGATCGCGCTGACCGAGTGGCAACAGGCGTTGCGCCGCAAGCACAGCGTCTTGGTGCGGCCGGTCAGCGTGCTGCGCAACTATCTGCTGCCGCTTGGTGCACTCCTACTGCTGCTGATCGAGGCGAAACAGATTCCGCCCGAGGCAACGTCGGTGCGACTCGTGGGCACCCTTTTCGCCTTCGTGGTGTTGGTGCTGGTGCTCTCGGGCGTGAGCGCCACGCTCTTCCACGGTGCTCCCGAGGGGACATGGCGCAAACGGGTGCCGGCCATCTTCGTCGACGTCGCACGGTTCGTCGTGATCGTGGTCGGCCTCGCGATGATCTTTTCCTACATCTGGGGCGCAAATGTGCGGGGGCTGTTCACCGCACTCGGCGTGACATCGATCGTGATGGGACTGGCGCTGCAGCAGTCCGTCGGCCAGATCGTCTCCGGACTGTTGATGCTCTTCGAGCAGCCGTTTCGGATAGGGGACTGGCTCGATACCCCGACCGCGCATGGCCACGTCGTCGAAGTCAATTGGCGTGCAGTGCATCTGCAGACTGACACCGGGCTGCAGATCACCCCGAACTCCGTGCTGGCCACCTCGTCGTTCACCAATGTGAGCCGCCCTGTCGGCAAGCACAAGATCGCGATCATCAGCGTGTTCTCTGTCGAAGACCCCCCAGATCGAGTGTGCGCCATGCTGCTGCGGGTGGCGGCCGAGCTGCCACAGCTCCGCCTGGATGCACCGCCCTTGTCAATCCCATTGGGCGGCATGGAATATCGCACCACTATCCCGCTGCTGTCCTTTGACGATGATGGCGAGGCGAAGGCGACCTTCCTGCGCTGGATCTGGTATGCCGCTCGCCGGGAAGGGCTTCACCTCGATCACGCCGCCGAGACGTTCTCCACACCGGAACGCGTCGCAGACGCGATACAGACTGTGGTCGCACCAACATTGCGGATAGGACTGGACGACCAGCAGGCGCTGATCTCGCATTCGACAGTCCAGCGTTACGGGTCCGACGAAAAAATTCAGGGCTCAGGCGAGGTGCCGAACCACATGCTGTTCATCGTCGCGGGCCGCGTGCGTCTCACCGCGGTCGGTGCGGATGGCGCGGAGATATCGGTGGGTACTCTCGACGAAGGTTCCTTTCTTGGGCAGAGCACGCTCACTCGTCAGCCGGTGATCGGTTGCGCGTATGCCGTTGGCGAAGTCACTGTCGTGCAGATCGAACGCGAGCAGGTCGAGACGCTGGTGCACCGGAACCCCTTGCTCATGCAGGAGTTTGGCCGCACGATCGAAGAACGAAGGGCTAATGTCCGCCGGGCAATCACCAGCGATGCCCTCGCAGAGAGCCGGAGCGGTTGAAACCCATCGGCCCCGGCGTGACCAGCAGTTGCTTGCATTGACGGCCTGTATACGGTCGGCGCATAGCCGCGAATATGTCATCTTGACACCTACATGCTGCGTAATGATCGTCACATGTTTGCTACTGATGCGACGGTCGCATCGATTGGTGCGGATTCGGGGTTTCTGACACACGGACACTCCGACAGTTCACACTTCCGGCCCCGTCCATGAGACCGTATCTCTCACTATGGATAGCGAGGCGAGTGGCCACCAATACCTCTCGTATGAGGAATTCGGCAGGGCGTTCTTCGAGATAGCCGTCAGCGAGGCCCGCGTACGGGCGGCGGTCGCGTCGATCGCCGGCGAACCGTTCGAGGTCGGCCCCATGGCTCAAGGGCCCGGAAAGATCGCCAAGGTCACTGCGAAGGTCCAGATCCTGGACCCGATAGTCACCCGGAACGCCGGCGAGACCATCACCTTCGACATTCAGGTGCCGCTGGCCATCGATCTGTTGATCGACCTGAAGCTCGACAAGAGCCGATTCAACGTCGCGGGCAACATCAACCTGAAGGCGACCGCCCGCGCCGCCGCGCCGCTGCAGCTGATCATCGACGTCGCACCGCCCGGCCCGTCAGACATCACCGTCGACGTGTCCTCAAACACCATTCGCGGCGAGCTGTTGCGCATCCTGGCGGGCGTCGATCAGCTGATCAGCCGGTTCATCGCCAAATATGTCGCCGACGAGGTCGATAACCCCAAGGCCATGGCGGCACGCACCATCGACGTCGCGCACCGGCTCGATTCGGCCTGGACGGGCGTTTGATCGACCTCTCGGCCTGGGAACCTGTCACAACAGGGGAGTCCGGCGCCTTGGTCTACCGGTCGGCCGACCGCACGCGCTACGCGAAAACGGGCGGTGCCGACCTGGAGGCGGAGCGAGATCGCATCGACTGGCTTAGCACTCGGGATGTCCCGGGCCCGAAGGTCCTTGAATGGACACCGGGGCCCAGCGGCCCCGTGTTGATCACCTCAGCCGTTCGCGGCACGCCCGCCGATCAGCTGGACGCGGACGATCTGGACAGGGCGTGGCCCGCCATCGCCGAGGCAGTGCGCCGACTGCACGCACTGCCGACGGCACAGTGCCCTTTCACGCGGAATCTGGATGCGATGATGGCGCTGGCGCGTGACGTGGTGGCCCGCGATGCCGTCAATCCGGACTTCCTGCCCGATGAGGACCGTGATGTTCCTGCCGCGGAGCTCCTGGCGCGTATCGCGGCCGACGTACCGGCGCGCCTCGCCCAGGAAACCGGCGACCTGGCCGTATGCCACGGCGACTTGTGTCTGCCGAATATCCTCGTCGCTCCGGACGGCTTTTCGGTCGCCGGACTCATCGACCTCGGCAGGCTCGGGCTGGCGGATCGGCATGCGGATCTCGCATTGCTCTTCGCCAATTCGCGGGATACCTGGCCAGAGGACACCCGGGCGGCAACCGCACGCGGGCGGTTCCTGGACGTGTACGGGACACGTGCGGACCCCGATCGGCTGAAGTTCTATCTGCAGCTCGATCCGTTGACCTGGGGTTAGTATTTAATTATTGACTTATATAAGTAAGGGCTTTTAATATTGCGGCGTGCACGCCTTCGACATACTCGGAGACTCGGTGCGCCGGCGCATTTTGGAGCTGATCCAGGCGGGGGAGATGTCCTCGGGTGCCGTTACCGAGGTGATCCGGTCGGAGTTCGCGATAAGCCAGCCTGCCGTATCACAGCACCTGAAGGTGCTGCGCGACAACGGGTTCGCGACGGTACGTACCGAAGGAACCCGGCGTCTCTACAGCCTGGACGCCGCGCCGCTCCGGGAAGTGGACCGCTGGCTCGACACCTTTCGCCGCAACTGGACTCCGCATTTGGATGCGCTGGCCACCGAGATCTCCCGCGGCAAGCGGCACCGCGCATCCGCAAGCCCCCGAAACGACAAGGAGGACATCGCGTGATCGACGTTCAGCATCAGCTCAACGCCGTCCGCCGCACGGTCGGCACCAGGACATTCCAGGCACGAGAGGCGCGCGTTGTGACGGTCAGTCAGACCTACGACACCAACGCCGAAGACCTATGGGATGCCTGTACCAACGCCGAACGCATCCCGCGGTGGTTCCTGCCGGTCACCGGAGACCTACGCCTCGGAGGCCATTACTCATTGGAGGGCAACGCATCTGGAACCGTGCTCACCTGCGATGCGCCGCATTCGTTCAGCGCGTCCTGGGAAGCCATGGGCGCCACCAGCTGGATCGAGGTGACGATAACCCCCGAGTCCGGCGACCGGGCCACCTTCACCCTGGAACACATCTCCGATATCAGCGACGACGACGAACACTGGCTGCAGTTCGGTCCGGGCGCTGTCGGAGTCGGTTGGGACTCTGGGATTCTGGGCCTGGCCGGATACCTCGCGTCACCGGAGGATCGGATTACTCCCGAAGAGGGAGCGGCCTGGGCGGCCGGCGATGAGGGGCGCGCATTCATGGCCGGCTCCAGCGAACGGTGGTACGAGGCGGCCGTTGCTTCCGGTATGGACCCAGCGCAGGCCCGAGGCATGGCAGATCGCACCACGCAGGCCTATACCGCGGGCTGAAGTGGCCGGCGCCACAGCGGACGCTAGTATCGGCCCATGACCACATCGGCAATGCCGCCGGATGTTTCTGGATTTGGACGCGTCACCCAAATTGCTTGGGTTACTGATGATCTCGACGCCACGGAAGGCATGCTCAGTGCCGTATTCGGGGTCAAGAAATGGACGCGAATTCCAGATGTGCACTTCGGCCCCGACTCGTGCACCTATCGCGGTGCGCCGGCCGACTTCACCGCGACCATCGCGCTGAGCTACCTCGACGACATGCAACTCGAACTGATCCGCCCGGTCAGCGGTGTAAGCATCTATTCGGAGTTTCTGGAACAACATCCCCCGGGGCTGCACCACGTATGCGTGGAACCGCCCGACATGGACGTTGCGGTCCAACAGGCCACGGCACGCGGCATGGCAGTGGTCCAAGACGGTGTGATGCCCGGCGGTATGCGCTTTGCCTACCTCTCGGCACCTGAGGCCGCGTTGCCGTACATGGAACTGGCCCATGTCCCGTCCGAAATCCGGGCGTTCTACGACTACATCAAGAGTGAGCAGGCATGAGCGCAGCGATACCGGAAACCGTAGCGGTCCAGGACGTCACGGAGTGGTCTGACGAGGTAGATGTACTGGTCATCGGATTCGGCATGGGCGGCGGATGTGCCGCCGTCTCGGCCGCCGAGGCGGGCGCACGCGTACTCGCCCTTGAGCGTGCCGCCTCCGCGGGCGGGACCACCGCCATGGCGGGCGGGCATTTCTACCTCGGCGGCGGCACCGCGGTTCAGGAGGCCACCGGACATGCCGACAGCGCTGACGAAATGTACAAATACCTCATGGCGGTATCTCCGGATCCCGATTCGGAGAAGATCCGTCTGTACTGCGACGGAAGTGTCGATCATTTCAATTGGCTTGAGGCGCTGGGTTTTCAGTTCGAACGCAGCTTCTATCCGGAGAAGGCGGTCATCCAGCCCAACACCGAAGGGCTGATGTTCACGGGCAACGAGCTGGTGTGGCCGTACCGCGATCAGGCCGTTCCGGCGCCACGCGGACACAAGGTGCCCAAGCCCGGCGACACCGGCGGTGCGGGCATGGTCGTGGACCTGCTCGCACGGCGTGCCGACGAGCTGGGTGTACCCATCCGCTATGAGACCGGCGCCACGGCGCTCATCCTCGACGAGGAGGGTGCGGTCGTGGGCGCCACGTGGAAACGTTTCGCGGAAACCGGTGCGATACGCGCGAAGTCAGTGATCATCGCGGCGGGCGGATTCGTCATGAACCCCGCCATGGTGGCCGAGTACACCCCCAAGCTCGCCGAGAAACCCTTCGTGCTCGGCAGTACCTACGACGACGGTCTCGGCATCAGACTCGGGGTGTCCGCGGGTGCAGGTACCCGCAACATGAACCAGATCTTCGTGACTGCTCCGGTGTACCCGCCGTCGGGATTGCTCACCGGAATCATCGTCAACAAGAACGGTGAACGATTCGTCGCCGAAGACTCCTACCATTCCCGGACCTCTGGGTTCGTAATGGATCAGCCCGACAGTGCCGCCTACCTGATTGTCGACTCCGAGCACATGGATCGGCCGACCCTGCCGTTGACGCCGTTCATCGATGGCTGGGAGACCGTCGCGGAAATGGAAGCGGCGCTGGGCATCCCGGCGGGAAACCTTGAGAAGACCTTGCAGCGGTACAACGAACATGCCGCCAGGGGAGAGGACCCCGACTTCCATAAGTACCCGAAATACCTTGCCGCGCAGGGAACCGGCCCATGGGGTGCGTTCGATCTGACCCTTGGTAAGGCGATCTATGCGGGATTCACGCTGGGTGGACTTCGCACGGATTCGGACGGACGTGTGCTCGCCGAATCCGGGGAGCCGATATCGGGTCTCTATGCGGCGGGCGCCAGCGCTTCGAACATTGCTCAGGACGGGAAGGGCTACAGCAGCGGAACCCGGCTTGGCGAAGCGTCGTTCTTCGGCCGGCGCGCAGGTTCGCACGCGTCAGCAGGGGTATCCACCGGCTAATCCGATCTGGCACGCTATGTGAGGCCGGTCACAAACGTGCATCAAATGGTTGTCCAACGGGATAGCCGGTGGGTGACCGTGAACATGTCGCCTAGGCTGGGCGCAACGGAAAGGTGACTCCAATGGCGGAGGTCTATACCAGCAACGGGAACCGGCCCGCCCCGGCCCGTAAGATCCGCAAGCTGGCCAACGTCGCACTGAACATCGATGGCACCGTCGGACATATCGAATCGATGGCTGTTGAGGTGCACGACCTCACCGATCGGGTGGGTTCGATGCTCGACCACCTGGACTCCAGCCTGGAGCGGCTCGACGACTCCCTCGACTCGCTGAACCTCACGTTGAACAATCTGGCCGAGACCACCACGACCCTGGCTAACACGATGACGAGCCTCGAGACCCTCATCGACGTGGTCAATCCGCTCATCCGCGTACTGAAGGTCGCGCTCTACCCCACGAAGATCGTGCTGGATTTCGCCGACGATCGGATCGCCCAAGTCGAACGCGCCCTGCACCGGTAGGGCTTCCTTCCCTGGTCATCCCCGGATACTCCTGACGTTCGATTAACATACATACCGGATTGTCGGTAATGTCTCATCGACGTAGGTGATGAGGACGAAGGGAGTCGCGATGAGCGATTCATCCGATCAGCCCCGGAGGCCCCGGAAGCTTGATCCGGTTTCCGCCGAGATTCAGTTCGATCGGCTGGCAGCTACGGCCGGTCAGCTCCTCAAGGCCGGGTCGCGCATCCTGAGCCAACGTCCCACCGAACGCGACCTGCGCCAGGTGGTCGCCAAGGAAATGCGGCGTTCATTTGCCGAACTCGGCCCCGCCTACGTCAAGTTCGGCCAGCTCATCGCGTCATCGCCGGGGATGTTCCCCGAGGACCTCTCCGCGGAGTTTCGGTCGCTGCTCGATCAGGTACCACCGGCGAACCCGCGGACCATCCGTTCCATGCTCACCGACGAGCTCGGCGCCCCACCCGAGGACGTGTTCGGCTCCTTCGATGAGGTTCCCTTTGCCTCGGCATCCATCGCCCAGGTGCACGAGGCGACCCTGAAGGACGGCACCGCGGTCGTCGTCAAGATCCAGCGCCCCGCGATCCGCACCAGGCTCGCGGCCGATCTGCAGATCCTCAAACAAATCGCCCGGGGCCTGGAACTCACCGAGATGGGCCGCATGTCGAACATCTACGAGGTGATGCAGGATTTCGAGGCCAATCTCGCCGAGGAGCTCGACTTCACTCTGGAAGCCCAGGCCATGCGGGACTGGACCGCTGGCCTTGCGGGCTCCAAGTACGCACCGAAGGTGCGAGTACCCCAGCTCTATTCGGAGCTGTGTACCGACAAGGTGCTCACCATGGAGTACGTCGAGGGCATCCGCATCGACAACGCGGAAGGTATCCGTGCGGCAGGCTTCGACGGCCCCGAGGTGGTCAAGACCCTCATGCTCACCCTTTTCGATTCGGCGTTCGCCGCGGGCACCTTCCATGGTGATTTGCATGCCGGAAACCTGATGGTGGACCCGCAAGGGCGAATCGTGTTCCTGGACTTCGGAATCGTCGGCCGCCTCGACGAGCGCACCCGCAAGACGCTGCGCGAGTTGATCGGTGCACTCATCATCGAGCCCGATGACGAGGCGGCCGCGCGCACGCTGATGAAATTGGGGGCCATCGATCCCGGCGCCGACCCGGCCAAGGTTGCCGAGTCGCTCCGGAAGGTCACCCGTCCCATGGGTACCTCATTGGGCAAGATCTCCTACGGCACGATCGGCCGACAGCTCACCGCGTTGGGGCGCGAGCACGACGCTATCCTCCCCAAGGAATTCATCCTGGTGGGCAAGCAACTGCTCTATGTCGAGCGGTACACCAAACTGCTTGCGCCGGACTGGCAGCCGGTGGGGGACCCGGAAATACTCACCTACTTCGGCACCTTGATATCGGAGTATCAGCAGGCCCGCGAAGAAATCAAGGATGAGGTCGGAGAATGACACGCACCGCTGGCAGCCCAGCACGGCCTGCTACCCGCGATCATCGTGCCGGGCGACGCACTCAGGAGGAACGCAGCGCCGCGATGCGCAGCAGGCTCCTGGACGCCACGGTGGATTGCCTGGTCAAATATGGATACGCGGGCACCACCACCACGCGCGTGGCGCAACGCGCCGGCGTCACCCGTGGCGCGCTTGTGCACCATTTCCAGTCGAAATCCGAACTTCTCGGAGAATCGGTGCGGCACTTGGCGTTCAAGCAAGGGCAGGAGATTCTTTCCGAGCTGATAGCGCTGGACAGTGAGAGTGGAACCGACTTCGTCAGCCGTTGTCTGGATGCGCTCTGGCGAATGCATCAGGGGTCGATGTTCATCGCCACCATGGAGCTATGGATTGCCGCGCGAACCGATCCCGAACTATCGGCTCAGATGGACCAGTTCGAATTTATTGTGATGCAGCAGTTCTCGACGCTGGGTCAATCGGTAAGTCAGACCGACGAAGAGCTGCGGGTCATTCGCAACATCACACTCACCGCCATGGACGCCGTTCGTGGGATCTTGGTCAACAGCATGACCGCACCGCAGGAGGCTCGTGATCAACGCTGGGCGCGCGCCAAGTCGATGTTGTTGAATATCGTCGAGTCGCCGACGGTCGGTGCGCCACTGGATTCCGCGTTACGCACCATCGACACCGGAAAGCTCAGTCTTTCCGACTAGGGCCGGACTCTCGCGCCGCTGCTTCCTCCATGCGTGATTGCTCGGCTTGGATCACCATGTTCCCGAAGTATCCGATGAATGACGGATCCGAGAGAATGGCCCAGTCGGGCGCCAGCAGCTTCATGTAGCGCTCCACATACAGCAGCTGCTTGGAGATCAGTACCAGCTCGCGCGGGAGTCGCACGTCGTATTCCTTGGCCATCATCGCCAGCTGCTTACCCAGCTGTCCGTAGGAGATCGCCGAAAGCTTCGATTGCTGTAGGGGACTGGTGAAATCGGAGATGGTCTTGGCGGCAGTTGTGGAATCGGCCGGCTTGCCTCGATCGCCGATGGCACCGAGTTTGTATATGCCGCGCGCCACGGCCGCATGATCGTTCTTGACGAACAGATCGACCATGATCTCGGTGAAGATCTTGCGGCTGCGTTCGTCGATACGGCCAACGATCCCGAAGTCCAGGAAGACGATTCGGCCGTTGGAATCCACCAAGAGATTGCCCGCATGTAGGTCTCCGTGAAAGAGCCCCTTGTGAAATCCCGTCTCGAACAGTGAGTAGACGATGGCCTTGACCAATCCGACCCCGTCAAAACCGGCCGCGGCGAGCTCGGTGACGTTGTCGATCCGGATTCCCTCGACATACTCCATCGTGAGTACCCGTTCGGTGCTGTACTGCCAGAACACCTTGGGGACTCGCACCTTGTCGCCGTACTCGGTGTCGGCCAAACTGGCGATCCACTGTTCCATGGCGTGGCCCTCGGCCGCGAAATCCAGCTCCTCATTGAGGTTCTGCTCGAAATCCTCGATGATCTCGGTCGCGTTGGTGGCGCGGCCCAGATCGGTTTTGACGACGACCCGCGCCAGCCGGCCCCAGATTCGGATATCGGCGGCCAACCGGGTGCGGATCTTCGGCCGCTGAATCTTCACCACCACCCGTTCACCTGTCTTCAAGGTGGCGTGGTGCACCTGGGCTATGGACGCAGAGGCGAAGGGGTGCTCATCAAATGTTGCGAATATCGTTGCTGGATCAGCGCCTAACTGCTCCCGCACGGTCTGGTGGATCAGTTCAGATGATGCCGGCGGAACTCTGTCGAGCAGGGTGCGGAACTCGTTGGACAGCGCCTCGGGGAAGACGCCGGGGGAGGAGGCGATGAGCTGTCCCAGCTTCACGTAGGTGGGACCCATCAGGGCGAAGGTCCGGCGCAGCTCGTGTGCCGCGCGCACTTCCAGAGACTTCCCGCGACGGGGCCGCACCAGCAGGCGGGCTCCGGAACTGGCCAGTCGGGACGCGGCGATGCCGACGCGCCCGACCTCCACTCTTAGCGGGGGTGGATGCAACGTGACCCGCGGGCGGGTGATCTCGATATCGATCGCCCCCCTGGCCGGTTGCGAATTCGCCGTTGCCGCGGCGATTTCCGAGGTAGATTCCGGGGGGCCGGGCTGTTGTGTCCCACTCTCGGACAGTCCAGTGGCGAGGGGCGCCGCGTCGTTGCCCGCGCCCTCGGGGGTGGTCATGTGCGCCACTGTAATACATACGAGCACAGTTGTATGTAACGTGCGCTGAGCTACTGCCGGGTAGCCGCAGAATCGGGCCCATCCACCCACAGGTCTGTCGGTATTTGACGGCAGTACACCTGCATTTAGTCGGCGCGCAGTGCGAGATCAGCGGTAATTGCATCTTACATACACGAGGGTATGTATGTTACGTTCGGATCCGCTGGTGCCAATCCGTGCCAGACCAATGACAAAGGAGTCTTCCGCCCATGTCCGAGCTGCACTCCAGCATCGACCTCCCGTACAGCATCGACAAGCTCTGGTCGGTGTTGCCGGATCTCAACAAATACGACGAGTGGATGACCATCCACACCGGATTCAAGGGCGATGTCCCGGCGATCGAGGACATCAAGGTCGGCACCAAGTTCTCCGAAATCGTCACCCTCATGGGCATGGCCAACACGGTCGAGTGGACCGTGCAGGAGTTCACCCCGGCAGACGAGGTGCTGTCCGCCAAGAAGGGCGCCTTCAAGCTGGGCGGGACCGGTATGGCCGGAGTCGAGGCCATCATCAAGTCGAGTGTCGAAGAAATCGATGCCGACAACACCCGGGTGAACGTGGACTCGTCCTTCACCGGGCAG
>Ga0265327_10005233_pt1 | contig 10937 bp, 9 predicted proteins | sample 41621metaG_FD_202089 | JGI IMG/M metagenome (GOLD analysis project Ga0265327, IMG submission 202089) | Rhizosphere microbial communities from Carex aquatilis grown in University of Washington, Seatle, WA, United States - 4-16-21 metaG | ecosystem: Host-associated > Plants > Roots > Rhizosphere >... | reverse complement strand
CAGCCAGTTTCTGGCGCAGGTGGCGCGCATCAACATCGAGCGGGGCGGTCCGCTGACCATTTTGCCGGCCCCGGCCGCGCGGAAGGATGGGCGGGATGCGATCATGGATTTCTTTGTCAAAGCGCTGAAGGCCTACGAAGCCTGCCCCCGGAAATCCATTCCCGAGGCCCCGGAAACGCTGGCGGGCACGCCCATCTGGGATTGTTTTGTGGATGAGCTGGGCGAGATTTCCCTGCATAAATGGAATGAGTCCGCCAAGCAGGGGGGGGACATTGGCGCCGAGCGGGCCATCCGGGACTGGCAGCAGAAGCATCTCGAGCTCTGGGCCGCCGCCCAGAATCAAGCGGGCGAGTGAGCGGGCGTCTGGCGGCGGCCGCCACTTTCCGCTTTCCGCCTTCGCTCTGCGTTTGCTACCGTCCCCGCCATGCCGAGCGACGCCACCTTTGAATCGTTGGAAAGGGCCGTGCGCCAACCCGCCGTCCTCGACATGGAACTGGAAAGCGCTGCGCGGATCGATGAGCTTTACGGATTGACGGGCGTTGAAATCAAATTGGTGGAGGGCGGCCAATAATTTGTAGGAGACGACGTAAGGAGTCTCTAAATAAAAATAAAATATGAGTCTCGTCACCTCGACTCCTACAAAAGCCAGGCCGCGACCGGCCATGGCCAACCCCGCCTCACCCCTGGATTATTTGATTCATTCATGAGCCCGAACCGCACGCAACATGATCCGGGGGGGAAATCCCGCCCCGCCTGGCCCGGCGATTCCAAGGTCACGGCCCGCTTCTCGCAATGCGACCGCTATCGCTATGAGCTGGCGGAGATCTGGGATGATACCCGGCCGCTGGTGCTATGGATTCTCATGAATCCCAGCGTCGCGTGTTTGGATTACAGCGATCCCACCTTGCGCCGGACCGGTAATTTTTCCCGCGCCTGGGGCTATGGCGGCCAGCTGGTCGGCAATGTCCACGCCTACCGCGCCACCGATAAAAACCGGTTGCTGGCCGTCCCCGACCCCGTCGGTCCGGAGAATGACCAAGCCATCCAGGCCATGGCGCGGCGGGCCCGGACCGTGGTTCTGGCTTATGGCGCACCGCCGAAAGAACTGAAACAGCGCGGATCCGAGGTGGCCAGGCTGCTGGCCGGGCATCGGGGACTGTCCTGCCTCAAGCTGGCCAAAGATGGCCGCACCCCCGTTCATCCGCTGTATCTGCCGGCCGACCTGCGGCCGAAACCATACCAACAAAAGCTGAAACTTGAGACCTGAGCTGGTCTCTTAAAATTGGAACGCCATGAAAACATCCGCCCTCCGGTTTCAAATCATCCTGCTTACGCTGGCCTTACCCCTGGTGACCGCCGCCGCCATTCCATTGCAAACGCTGCCGGTTTCCGCCGCGCCGGCCGGTTCCATGGCCACCGTTGAAGTGATGACCAATGAAATTCCCGGCGTCGTCACGGAGTGGATCACGATGACGGGGCCGGCCCGATATCAGGAGCCGGCGAGCCAGCAAGAGGAGCGGGTGTGGCTGACGCTGGCGGGCCGCGGCACCTTTTCATCCGGCGGGCAGCTATTTTCCGCGGATGAGGAGTGCATCGCGCGCGCGCCGCTGGGCCAGGCCTGGCGGGTGGAAGTGCCGGCCGGGAGCGTCCTGCGCAGCCTCCGGTTCCGCAAGCAGCTGAGCGCGGAGGACCGGCGGGAGTATCCGAAATTTCCGGAGCACCAGCAGGCTCCGTATTTCCGGCGGTTCAGCGACTGCCCGCCTTACCGCGAAGCCATCAAAAGCCCGAAGACCACCAGCCGGACGCTGCTGCCGCAGGATTACGTGCCGCGCATGGCGGTGGGCACCGTGGAGACCACCGGGCCCGACGAGGTGAAGCGCCACCAGCACCCGATGCTGGAGCAATATTTCATCGGCCTGCAGGGCAACCACTGCATCGTCTCGGCGGATGCGGAATCAACGGGGCTGCCCGCGCTGGCCATTCTACATATCCCGCTGGGATCGATGCACGGCGCTAAAGTGCAGGCGGGCGACCGGCTCTATTATGTCTGGGTGGATTTTTTCACCACGAAGGCGGGGCAAGAATGGCTGAAAATGCACAAGCCGATCGAGGAAACGCCCGCCGCCGCGAAGCCTTGATGGCCGGCGGGTAGGTGAACCGGTATTCTTGTGGAGTCACTGGCACGGCGCGACCTTTGCCGGGGTTGGCTGCTGAATAACTTTAGCCACCTGCAAAACAGGATATTTGACTGACCTATGAAAAAATATCTGATCCTGCTGGTTTTCCTCGCCCTGGCGGCGGGCGCCGGCGCGGCGCCCGATCCGCGCCTGCTGACCAACGGGAGCATCATCCCCAGCGAGGGCTACGCCGACCAGCCCTACATCGTGAAGACGGATGACGGCGCGTGGCTGTGCGTGATGACCACCGGCCAAGGCGCGGAGGGCGCCCGCGGCCAGCACGTCGTCTCCATGCGCAGCCCCGACCAGGGCCGGACCTGGAGCGAACGGGTGCCGCTGGAGCCGGCCGATGGACCGGAGGCCAGCTACGCGGTGCTGCTCAAGGTGCCTTACGGTCGCATTTACGCCTTCTACAACCACAACACCGACAACGTTCGCGAAGTGAAGCGCGAGGACAAGGGTGTGTATCAGCGCGTGGATTCGCTGGGGCATTACGTCTTCAAGTTCAGCGACGACCACGGCCGCACCTGGTCGGCGCAGCGCTACGAAGTGCCGGTCCGCGAATTTGCGTGCGACCGCACCAATGTCTATGGCGGCCAGCGGCGGTTCTTCTGGAATGTCGGCCGGCCGCTCCTCCTCGGCGATGCGGCGGTCATGGGGCTGCACAAGGTGGGCGCGATGGGCGCCGGCTTTTATGCGCAGTCCGAGGGCGCCTTTTTCAAAAGCCAAAACATCCTGACCGAGCGCGACCCGGAGAAGCTCACGTTCGAGACGCTGCCCGATGGCGACCAAGGTTTGCGCGCGCCGGCGGGCGGCGGGCGGGTGGCGGAGGAACAGAGCCTCGTGAAGCTGAGCGACGGCTCGCTCTACTGCGTCTACCGCACGATTGATGGCTGGCCGGCCGGCGCCTACAGCCGCGACGGCGGCCACACGTGGACCGCGCCCGCCTATGCGAGCCATGCGCCCGGCGGGCCGCGCGTGAAGCATCCGCGCGCGGCGAACTTCGCCTGGAATTGTGCGAATGGAAAATTCCTCTACTGGTTCCACAACCACGGCGGCCGGTTCATCGGCGAGCTGGGCGCGAACGGCCGGGGCGGGCGCAGCCCCTACGACGACCGCAACCCGGCGTGGCTGATGGCGGGCCGGGAAATCGCGACGCCGCAGGGCCGGATGATCGAGTGGTCGCAGCCGGAGATCCTGCTCTACGCGGACGATCCCTATCTCCGCATGAGCTACCCGGACCTGGTGGAAGAGGAGGGGAAATTTTATGTCACGGAAACCCAGAAGACCATCGGCCGGGTGCATGAAATTCCCCCGGCGCTGGTCGAGGGTTTGTTCGGCCAGTTCACCAACGCGGCTGTAGCCACCCGCCAGCTGCTGTTCCAGGCGGACGCCCGGCAGCTGGCCGCCGGGGCCGCGCCCATGCCCCGGCTGCCGGAGTTCAACCGGCGCGACAACCAGTCCGAGGACATGCGGGGCATGGATCTGCGCGCAGGCTTCAGCCTCGACCTCTGGCTGCAGCTCGACTCGCTCACCGGCGGCCAACTGCTCCTGGACAGCCGCAATGCGGCGGGGCAGGGCATCCTCGTGACCACGGCGGCCAGCGGCGCGCTCCAGCTCGTCCTGAACGACGGCCGGCAGTCGGCCGCCTGGGCCAGCGATGCCGGCGGGCTCAAAGCCGGCCAGCGGCAGCACGTGGTCATCACCGTGGATGGCGGGCCGAAGATCATCACCTTTGTCGTGGATGGCGTGCTTTGCGATGGCGGCGACGAGCGCCAGTTTGGCTGGGGCCGCTACAGTCCCACGCTGCGCACGCCCAACGGGGCCGCGACGGCGCGGCTCGCCCCCGCCCTCCGCGCCCTGCGGATTTATGGTTGCGCCCTGCGCACGAGCGAGGCCGTCGGCAATTTCCGCGCGGGCCTATGAGCTTTACGGATTGACGGGCGATGAAATCAAACTGGTGGGGGAATCAATAATTTGCCGGAGACGACGTGAGGCGTCTCGATTTAAAAATAAAAACCATGAATCGGCGTCGCGTCACCACGACAAAAAACTTCGCTCCGCCAGGAATTCCGTGCGGGGCACGCCGCATTATTCCCAAACGTTCTCGAATGGCGCACCCCGCCAGCCTATTTCTATTAGATTGGCGTCCGGCGCCATGTCCCCACAACTGGTGACATGCGGAAAATCCCGCCTCTGGTAGACTTTCCTCGTTGGGAGTTGTGTCCCGACCGAAAAACAAAGTGTTGTTGATAGAGCCCGGAGTAGTGTCCGGGCTCTTTTCTTTTCTTCAGATCACGCGTGGGACCGGTTAACTGGCGCGGTTTTACCGCCATTCCAGCGCCCGGCGGGCCGCCCGGGTGCCCGTCGCGAAGCAGCCCTGAATCAGATAGCCGCCGGTGGGCGCCTCCCAGTCTATCATTTCACCGGCGACAAATACGCCCGGCAGCCGGCGCAGCATGAGCGCGGAATCCAGCTCGCCCCAGCGCACGCCGCCCGCCGAGGAAATCGCCTCGGCCAGCGGGCGCGGCCCGGTGAGTTTCAGCCCGCAGGCTTTCACCGTCGCGGCGAGCGCCGCGGCGGAGGTGAACGGCCCGTGGCTCGGGAGATTTGCCAGGATGGCAAACGCCGCGTCGCCCAGGCGCCAGCGGGTGCGCGCCTCGGCCAGAAAATTGCGCGGGCAGTTGCCGAGTTTTTTCACGAGCTGCTCCACCGTGTGGGCCGGTTTGAAATCAATGACCAGCTCCGGCTCCGGCAGCGCGCTCAAGGCCGGGCCCAGCTGATAAATCACGCCGCCCTCCAGTCCGTAGCGGGTCACGAGCAGTTCGCCCGCCGCCGTCGTTGCGCCGGCGCGGGCCGTGATGTTTTTCAGCGGCCGGCCCTCCGCCTGCGCGAGCACCGCCGCCGGCCAGGGCAGCTCCCAGCCGCCATTGGCCGGTCGCAGCGGCGCGATCGCCACGCCCAGTTTTTCCAGCCCGGAAATCCATGCGCCATCCGAACCGGTCTGCGGCCACGAACCGCCACCCAGCGCGAGGATCACCGCGTCGGCCTCGACGGTGCGGATCCCGCCCTCGACTTGGAAATCAACCTGCCACCGCGCCCCCGGCCGCAGCCCCGCCCAGCGATGGCGCACCGCGAACGTCACCCCGGCGGCCCGCAGCCGCTGCACCCAGCGGCGCAGCAGCGGCGCCGCCTTGAGTTCGCGCGGATAAACGCGGCCGCTGGCCGCGGCGAAAGTTTCCACGCCGAGGTCCGCCGCCCATTGGCGCAGCGCGCCGGCATCGAATTCGGCGAGGAGCGACGCCCACAAATCGTCCGGCTGTTCCGGGCCGGTGTAGCGGCGGGCAAACGCTGCGGGCGGTTCGCTGTGGGTGAGGTTCAATCCGCCGCGGCCGGCGACGAGAAATTTCCGGCCCACCGTCGGCTTGGCCTCAAACAGTGTCACGGCGGCGCCGCCGGCCGCCGCCACTTCGGCGGCGCGCAGACCCGCCGGGCCACCACCGATGATTGCGATCTTGATGCGGCATTGAACCAGACCGCCCCGCCCCGCGCAACGGTGTTCGCCCGGCGAAAACCGGTCCGGCGCATTTCTTTCCCCATGGTATCCGCCCACCGGACCTTGTCCCCACAACTGGTGACAAGACGAAAATCCCGGATCTGGTAAGCTTTCCTCGTTGGGAGTTGTGTCCCGACCGAAAAACAAAGTGTTGTTGATTGAGCCCGGAGTAGTGTCCGGGCTCTTTTCATGTCCGGATCCCGGCGATCCCATTCAAGTTTCCGCTTTCCATTTTCCCGATTTCAACTTGCTGATTGATTGCCCGCCCGCGTTGTCCGTGGTCTGTAGTCAGCCGTCTCCTGACCGTCGGCTTTTTCTCTTGTTAATTTTTTCCGGCGGGCGTATTAGCAACGAAACTAATTCATTTATGGGCGCCCTATTCTTCGGTTGCGTGGTCGGATTTGTCATCTGGTTCCTGGTCCGTTATCTGGTCGCCGGCTTTTACACCGTGAACCAGAACGAGCGCGCCGTTAAGACCTGCTTTGGCCGGGCCGAGCGGGTGGGGGATGCCACCACCGCGCAGGACCCTATCGCCGCCCCGCTCGATGCCGAGGAAAAGGAACGCTACAACTATCCGCAGGTGCGCGTCATCCCGCCGGGCGGACCCTATTTCAAATGGCCGTGGGAGAAAGTTTATGTTGTTTCCATCGCCACGCAGACCATCAACATGGCCACCGATCCGGAAAACCCGCAGGCGAACAATTCCGGCCAAATGCTGGAAGCGGTCACGAAAGACCAGCTCAACACCGGCTTGAAAGGCCAGATCCGCTGGCACATCTCCGAGCGCAACCTCTACGCCTATCTCTTCGGCGTGAAACATCCCATCACGCATGTCATGGGCTATTTCGTTTCCGTCCTGCGCGAGCGCATCGCCAATTTCGAGGCGCCCGCCGGCGCGGCCAAGACCGGCGACCCGCAGGCGCTGCACAACCTCGCCGCCACCGCCGTCACCGGCATCTCCATCAACGACCTCCGCAAAAACCTGTCCGACATCAACGACCACATGGACAAGGAATGCGCCGGGTCCGCCGCGCGCTACGGCATCGCGCTAGACGCCTCGCTCATCACGGGCATTGACCCGCCGCCGGAAGTGGAATCCGCCCTCGCGGCCATCAACACCGCCTACAACGAGGTTTCCTCCAGCATCAGCCTCTCGCAGGCGAGCGCGGATCAGAAGATCGTGCAGTCCAAGCGCGCCGTGGAAATTGAGACGCTCAAGGCGCAGGCCGAAGTCCAGCCCATCGTGGCGCTGGCCGACCAGTTGAGTGATTTGAAGCAGAATGGCGCCGGTGCGCTGGACGCCTACGTCCGCAACGTCCGGCTGAAACTCTACAGCGAAGCCAAGACCGTGATCCTGGAGGCCAGCCATGAATAAAGAGAATGAGATTTCTGCAAAAGTGGAGCGCGGCTCTGTGAGCCGCAGCATGTCCCTTTGCAAATCAAGCCGCTGCGGGTCACAGACCCGCGCTCCGCAAACGATTCACGCAGGAAACCATAATTATAAGGAGGCCAGCCATGAATAATCCAATTGCCCAGATTTTCGTCGCGGCCGTCATCACCTTCATCGGCATGTTCATTCTCGTGCCGGTCTTTCTCGGCTTCGTGCGGCTGTTCGGCTTTTACACCATCGTGGAGGAACGGACGTGCAAAGTTTACATGCTCTTCGGCAAAGTCGTGACCGTGATTGACGAGCCGGGGCTGCACCTGCTCATACTGAAGCTCGGACTCAAGGCCCCGCTCGTGAACTTCCTCGGCAAATGCCACACGCTCGATTTGCGGCTGGACCAGGAATACCTCCGCAGCACGCCCGTCAACTCCGAGGAAGGCGCGCCCATGGGCATCGGCGTCTGGTATGAGATGATCCTGAGCGACCCCGTGTCGTTCCTGTTCAAGAACGCCGACCCGCGCGGCTCGCTGGCCGCCAACGTGGGCAACTCCACCGTCCGCTGCCTCAGCAACATGAAGCTCGCCGACATGTTGCAGGACCGGCATCCCATGAGCATGACCGTGCGCAAGGAAGTCTCCCCGCTCTCGCGGGAATGGGGTTACAGCCTCGGCTCGGTCTATATCCGCAAGGTGCATTTCCGGGACGCGGGCATGATCAAGCAGATCGAGGAAAAGGTCGTGAACCGGCTGCGGCAGGTCACCTCCGCCATCAAGCAGGACGGCACCAACCAGGTGAACATCATCGCCAGCACGGCGGAACAGCAGGCGGCCATCGAGTTTGCCAAGGCCGCCGCCATGCGCCCGCAGATCGTGGGGCTGGCGCTGAAAAAGATCTCGCAGGACCCGGACATCGCCCACGCCCTGTTCGCCGTGCTGGAAACGCAGAACATCATCGACGGCGAAGCCAGCATCACGATGATCCCGAAGAAGTCGGGAATGCTTGGCGAACTCGTTGCGGCCACGCAGGGGGCGAAGATTGCGCCACCTAAATAATCCGTGAAGCCAAATGAAAGCCCTGTAAGGGCTTCGGTTTGAATTCGCATCAGCGCCAAGATTCGTTGCCTCGCCATTTCCCAGCTTCCTTGCAGCGTGCCAGTCAGACGTTGATTTCGGAATTCGGACTGCCCGCCTCAAGCCGATGGCTATTCAGGATGAGGACGACCGCATAGGCCAGCAGGCACGGCATGATCAGGAAGACCGCAAATAGAAACCGGGATTCCTGACCGATGGCGAGGAGGCCGATCAACAGCGCCTGGGCCACCAGGGGAAAGGCCAGCAGCAGGGTCGGCCAGCGCTTGAACCGGAAGACCAGCAGCGTCACGGACAAGCCAATGACATACAGCGGGAAGGCGGGACGATAGAAGAACCAATTGCAGGCGCGCGCCGAGGTCAGTTGCAGAACCTTTCTGAGGGTCTGCTCCCAGGCCGGCAGCGGATGGGTCAGGTGCAACCCCGCAGTATTATCATCAATGCCCGCCGGAACGGCTACGACATGAACGGCGTAGGTATAGCCCTGCACCGGCTCCAGGAGGCGCCAGACGATGGCGCCCATTTTGACGCGGCTCTGCAACAGCAGCCCCCAGTTGGCCTGCACCGCCTCGCGCCAGACCCGGGAAAGTTCCCGGCGCTGTTCGTAGGCCCGCTCTAGATTAAAGCGCGGGCTGAAGACCACGCCGTTTTGCACATAAGGTGAATACCATTGGGTCCACACCTCCGCGGGCGCAAGCTGATGCATGAATGCCGTTTGCCGGCGGGCAAGCCGCCCATGGTTATTATAGATGACCGCCAGCTGGGCGCATTGCATCCGGACCGTTTGCTCATAGGCCGTCCGCTTGACCCCATAGAACGCATACAGCGGCCCGCGAACCAGAAAAACCAGGGTGGTGCTTAACAACAGCACCCCGCCAATCCGCCGCCAAAACCCGCGGTAATACCAGCCCAGGCCGGCCATGAAGGCGGCGGCCGGCACCCACCCTTCCAGCCGCACCAGACACAGCAGGGCCAGGGTGCAGGCCAGCACCAGGCCGTGGATCCTGGACTGCAACCATTGGCCGTTCGATTCGATGATCCGGAGGGTGAAGCTGAATAGAAACAGGGAGAGGATGCCGGCCGGCACATCCTTGATCAGGGTGACCAGGCTGGCGCCAATCATCGGGAAAAAGGCGAAATAGAGGGAGAGGCCACCCAACATCCACGCCGGCGCGCCCAGGCCGGAGAGCACCCTCAGAAAATACCAGAGCGCCAGCGCGGCGGAACCAATCTGGATCAGCCCGATCAGGCCCGGACTGTCCCAGAGTTTCATGAGCCAGGCGTAGGCAATCGGCAGGAATCCGGTCTGGGTCTCATTGAACACGCCGCGCATCGCCTCCCCCCATACCGTGAGCGAATCCGCGTTCATCAGGCCCGGATAAAATGCCAGCCACCAGGACAGCCATGCCAGGATGGGGAGCAGGCAATAAAAAACCGGCCGCCATCGTTCATGGCCCCGCCCCGCTCCCTGGTCCGGGCCGGACATTTTGAAAAACCCTCGAATCACCCGCGCAGCGTCCAACAAATGCGCTCGCAGGAAAAGTATTTTCCGTTCTGTTCAAGATTAGCAAAATTCGTCTGCCGCTCGTGGCTGCGCCGGGCCGGTTGGGCTGATGATTTTCCCGGCCGCAAGATATTCTGGCGTGGGGCGCCGTTTATTGTTCAAATCTGCCCTCGCTATGTGGAAATCTTTTATTCTCATTCTGGCCGGCGCTAGTTTGCTGCTCCCGCATTCCGCCCGGGCCTGGGGCGGGGCCGGCCATCAGCTCATCGCCGCCGAAGCTTACCGGCAACTGACACCGGCAGCCAAAGCGCAAACCTTCGCGGTTTTAAGCGCCCACCCGGATTTCGCCAGATGGACCAATGCCTATCACCCCAACGCCAGCTACGATCTCGCCGCCTACGTCTTCATGCGCAGCGCCAACTGGCCTGATGAAATCAGGAAGTCCGACAACCTCTACGACCACCCCGAGTGGCACTATGTTGATTATCCCCTGCGGGCGCCCCATTTCGCTTTTGAACCCGATGCCCAGCCCGCCAACAACGTGCTGTTCGGCCTCGCGGAATGTGAAAAAACTTTGCGCGATACCAGCGCCCGGCCGGCCGACCGGGCGGCGATGCTGTCCTACCTCATCCATTTGGTGGCCGACGTCCACCAGCCCCTGCATTGCGAATCCTGGTTCAATGCCGCCTATCCCAAAGGCGACCGCGGCGGAAATGATTTTTATGTGAAGCCTGACAACCTGGGCGTCGGCCTGCACGGCCTCTGGGACGGCCTGCTCGGTTCCACCATGAATCCACGCCTGCAATGGAACACGGCGATTGAATTCCAGTCGAAATTCCCCCGCCCGGCCCTGACCGAACTGGCGACCCACACCACGCCCCAGGCCTGGAGTCTCGAGAGCCGGCAACTGGCCATTGACCTGGGATATTTGCGGGGAAACCTCATGGGCGGCACGAGCTGGGAAACCGCTCCGCCGCTCCCGGCCGATTATCTGAAAAATGCCAAAATCGTGGCGGAGAAACAGGGCGCGCTCGCGGGGTATCGCCTGGCCGATGAGATCCTGGCCCATTTGAAATGCGCCGGGCCGGTGCCGGTGCTGCCCGAAAACAAGTTCGTCGCCGGCAGCGTGAACCTGCCGGCGAAAATCGGGACCGCGCAGGCCGCGAAATATTATGATGAAACCATGGTCGTGACCGGCAAGGTGGTGGCGGTGAGCCAGCGGCCA
>Ga0265327_10005232_pt1 | contig 10940 bp, 4 predicted proteins | sample 41621metaG_FD_202089 | JGI IMG/M metagenome (GOLD analysis project Ga0265327, IMG submission 202089) | Rhizosphere microbial communities from Carex aquatilis grown in University of Washington, Seatle, WA, United States - 4-16-21 metaG | ecosystem: Host-associated > Plants > Roots > Rhizosphere >... | reverse complement strand
GCCTCTTTCGCCGGCTCAAAGCCTATCGCCGCGTCTTTTGTCGGTTCGACAAGCTCGACGTGCTGTTCCTTGGCTTCATCGTCCTGGCCCTGATTGTCGAAGCTTTACGCGTTAGTGTTAACACGCCATAAATAAGAAAAACCGCAGAGCCTACTCCAGCTTCTCGCGACCGCCATAGCCGGTTTCGAGGTCGTGCCAGAATTCGATGTCGTCTTCATCGGATTCCCAGCAGAGAAACACTTCCTTGCCGCCAATGATGGCCGGAAAATCAATCAGGCCACGGGAGAGGTCTTTGATGAAGATTTGCCGGTGTTGGAAAATGGCGAGCAACTCCTGCATGGCGGCCAGCGAACGAATCCAACTATTGACGGTCTCACCGCCAGTATCCTGGCCGCCGGTGTTCATGCCGCTCAGGCGCTGGTCATAAAGCTCCACCTCGGCGCGCAGACGGTTCAACTCAGCCAGCCACTCGCGAATCTGCGGGAGCAGCTCGCGGGCTTCGTCGCGCGTATAATGTTTTGTAAAGCGATGAGACACGGTAAAAAAAGACCGTTCGCGGCGGCTGCGCAAACAACCACCGCGAACGGTTGAAATCACATGGCGATGGCAGTTTACTTCTGCCAGGTGCGCTTCTTGTGACGGTTCAAGCGCAGCTTCTTGCGCCGTTTATGTTTATTAATCTTTGCCTTGCGGCGTTTTTTCAGTGATCCCATATTTGGATGTCGGAAATTATTAACAAAAATCTTACAGCTTGCCAAATACATTTTTTGTGATGTCAGGCTGGGCGGTCCTGTCTTTCCAAGCTGCCATGACAAATCAAACGCAAGATGCGACGGACGAATTTGACCTACGCCAGCCGCGCCCTTGTCCCCCAGGCGGGCCTAAAACATGCCATTTTTCCCATCGGTTTGGATGAGGTTAGGAGGGGCAACTGCTCGCCTAACGAAACATTGCCAGCAACCATGGGGGTACAAGGTTTTCTCAAGAATGTCCGGCTATTCGATCAGGTCACGCAAAACAACGCCTCCTCAAAACCCTTGATTATATCGAAACCTTTTACAACTCAAAGCGCGCTGGCACAGTTGCTAGAGCGGATTAATTTTCAGAATTGCAACAAAAAGGGCCGGGAAGCGGAGGCTTTCCCGGCCCGGTTTCATAGCATGCTTACGGCGCAGTCAGCTTGTAGAACACGGTAGGCTGTTTCGGGTCAACCGTGATAGTGGCACTGCCGTCAGTGACGCCCGCGCCTGTTACCGGTGTCCAGGTGGCACCCAAACCGATGGACAGGCTGTTGGTCTGGGACACCAAGCTCCAGCCCTGGCCCGCAGGCCAAGTGAGAGTCAGGGTGGTGCCGTTATAGCTGCTCCTGATGGTAGCAGGGCCGCTGGGACCGGTGGGCACCACGCTCAACACGCCGGTGGTTGGATTCCAGTTCCACTGCGAGCCTGAGGGCAGCCCCCCCGGCAGATTGGTGGCGCTGAAGTTGTTGGCGTAACTGCCGGCGCTAAAGAGCAGGAAACTGTCGCCCTGCACAAACGAACCTCCCGTGCTGGTGAGCGTGAGCGTGCCCCCGAAGCTGGCCAGGGCCATTCCCCTGGCATTACCGTAGGTGTTTGTGCCAGCCGTGCGGTTGATGGCCAGCGTGGTATAGCCACCCGCGCCCAGGGTGAGCGTATTGCTGATGGTCATTGTGCCGATGCCGTTGGTACCCAAGGCGAGGGTGCCGTTATTATGCACGGAGCCCTTAATTGTGCCAATGCCAGCCAGGGTGGCACCGGAGTCGACCAGTACTGTGTTTGTCGCCAGCGAACCATTCAGCAGCAGGGTGCCGCTGGCCACGGTGGTCGGGCCGGTGTAGGTATTGGCGGCAGTCAAGCTCAACTCGCCGAGGCCGGTCGCGTCGTTTGCCACGAGGCCGCCCGGGCCCGAAAGCGCGCCGGAGATCGTGATGATGTTGCCGGCGGGGTTGAAGGAGGTGCTGCCATTGGTGCCGGTGAGCGTCATGGCTGCCGAGGTGGACCAATTGGTCAAAGCGCCCAACGTGCCGCCGCCAAGATAGATGACGCCGTTGCCTTTGTAGATACCGGAGCCACCGATATTAATTGTACCGCCTTCCAAGGCATAGGTGCCCGAGCCGCTGCGGGTTTGCTCCGGAACTTCAAGGTCCACGGTGGCGTAGATGGTGCCATTGGTCTGGCGCAGGCTTCCCGTACCGTCATAACCCACACCCACCGGACCCATCACGATCACGGTGCCGCCGCCCATGGTATAGGTGGAGGTTTCCGTGGCCCAATGGCCGATGCGGAACGGATACGTGGTGGCGGTGGTGTTGGTGACAAGCAGCGTGCCGCCGGTCTGAATCACATCGCTGCCGCCGGCGCCATTCGGATTACCCATATAGACGTTGTTGGCAATGATGCTGGCTCCCGGTTGGATCAGCAATCTGCCATAGGCGTTCTGGCCCACGGACAGGTTGCCGCCGATATTGATACTTGCACTCGAATTGACCGCCAGGCCGGTGAGGTTGGTGCCCAACACCCACATATTACCCGGACCAGTGAGGTTGTTGGTGAGCGTGTAAAGATCCGAGCGATTCACGCTGAAGTTGGCCCCGCTGGGTACGGTGATGGTCGCATCCGGCACGCTGCCCGAAGGCGTCAGATTGCCCAACTGCACAGTTCCAGTGGTCCACCCCATGCTGGCGACCGAAACAGTATCGGTGCCCGCGAAGGCAATTGTGTTACCACCGGCAAGTGTAATCGCGCCGCTGGCCCCGGCGGTGATGGTGCCGCCAAATACCAGGCTGCCGTTGCCGGAACTCAGGGTGGTGGCTCCTTCCACGTCCAACGGGCCGCTAAAGACCGGGATGCCGCTGCCTTGATTGTCAATGGTACCGTTGGTGGCCACAATCGGCACATTGATGACCTGGCTGCCATAGATGCCCAAGGTCGCGCCGCCCGACAGATAGTTTGTGGTGGTTGCAGTCCAGGCATTGGTCTGGCTGTAACTCTCATACCAGACATCGCCGCCGCTGATTTGAATGCTGGCCACATTGGTCAAGATCTGCGCGCGCAGGTCTATCTGGTGGGCAGAAGAACTGATCGTCAAAACGTGTTGGTTGCCATTAATGGTGCTGTTGGTCGCCGGGCCAATGTCCCAACGGCCACTGCCTCCGATAGTCGCATCACCGTTCAAGGTGAGGTTTGACACGCTGGCATAACTCGCAATGCCGGCGCCATTATTAATGATCGCACCGCTAACGCCATCCGGGCCGGCCCCGGCAATGGTGAAGGAATTGGCTCGCGTGGTGGAACTGCCATTGTTGATGCCATTGAAATCAAACTGAGCGTTGTTGGCCACGATGACACTCTCACCCCCAGGCAGCGCATAGTTGACCCCCAGCTTAGTCGTGCCGCTCTGGATGTTTAAACCGCCGGTCCAGGAATTGACGGCATTGAGGGTAAGCGTGCCATTTTGGCTGCCAGTTTGCACCACGGTGCCGGAACCGCTGATGGGGGTCGCGGCGGTCTGGCTGGAGGCCACGTTGAAATCCAGAGTGGCGTTATCCACAATGGGGCTGCCCATCAGTGCACCATCATAACTGACGCCGTCGCCCAGTGCCAGTGTGCCGGCATTGATGGTGGTGACGCCCGTGTAGGGATTGTTGTTCAAAATGGTCAGCGTGGCCGTGCCGTACTTGGTCAGCGTGCCTACTCCGTCCAAGCCCGGGCTTCCCGTGGTGCTGGTAAAGGTATAGTTCTTAACATTGTTGCTCACCACCACAGAACTGGCGGTGATGTCCGCCTGAAGATCCACCGGCACATTGTTTGAGCCGATGTCGTTGAACAAGACATTATCAAACTGGAAGAACTCGTCGCTCGAGGCACCATTGAGCCAGTTGGGCGTGTTCTGCACGTCCCAGATGTTGGCGCCGCCGTCACCCTGCCACACTAAATTGGCCGGACTGCCGGTGACAACCAGATCAATTTCACCCGGCGTCGCAGTGCTGAGGGCAATGCCAGTGACCCGGCCGGAGGGCGTGTAGCCGTTCACGGTCCAAGCCGTGGCGATGCCGCCACTGTTATCAGTCAGGGTGCCGGTGTAGGTGATTAACTTGTACGCGCCGCCGGCCAGCGCCACTTGGCTGAGATTGATGTTGATGGTGGTGCCGGGATTGATGGTGAGATTGCCAGCCACCGTGATCTGGCTGTTATTGGTGCCGCCCGCCGAGGTGGGGGTCTTGCCAAGAGCATAATCCAAGGTTTCCGAGCCAGCCAACGTCAGGTTGCCATTGATCGCCAGCGTACCAGCATTGGTAAGGCTGCCGGGAATGATGGTGGTTCCAGGCGAGTCCTGGAGTGAACCCACCACGGTGCCGTAGCCTTGCAGGGTCTGGCTGCCGGCCAAGACGGGACTGGTCAGACCGGAAATATTCAAGGTGGCATTGCTGGCCAGGGTGATCACCGGCGTGTTGGGGCTGAGCGCGGAACCGCTAAGGCCCAAGGTGCCATTGTTAATCATAGTATTGCCGATATAAGTATTGTTGCCAGAGAGCAGCAGGATGCCCGGCCCCGTCTTGGTCAACCCGCCGCCATTGGCATTGACCACATTGCCGCTGATGGTCAGGTCTGTCGCCGCCGTGCCGCGCGCGATATTCAATTGGACGCTGCCAGCCAGGCTCAGCGGTGCGTTCCACGTTGAGCCAACCGCATCGGCCAGCGTGGTGTAAAAGGCCGTGGTGTAATACGGGGCAACAACTTGACCGGGGCCGTTTACCACCGCATTGCTCAAGGTCAGATAGTTCAAGTACGCCGAGGAATTCAAGGCAAACGTGCTGCCATAAAATGCGGGTCTGACATTGCAGACCAAGGCGCCGCCGGCGCCCAAGGCCCAGACGGTGTTAACCGCCACGGTAGTGCCGGGATTGGCCGAGAGGATGGTCGGATTATTCGTGAAATTCTGGCCGTAGAAATTCCCATAATTGAACCCGAGCGTGCCGGCATTCACGATGAGGTTCGTGAGGCCGTAGCCGGAGCCATTATTCAATATCAGATTCCCCGAGCCCGTCTTGATCAGCGTTGAAGTTCCAACCATGCGGCCGTTCAAGGTCAGGTTGGAGGAGACACCAATTGTGCCGCCATTGGTGCCAAACGTCAGGCCGAGGTCGGTTTGGTTGGTTGGGCCCGTATAGGCCAGCGTGCCACCGTTGAGGACCAAGCCCGCCGGATTGTTGTTGGCCAGCCCGAGTCCATAAGCCAGCCCGTTGCTGACAATGGTCGGGATGCTCACCGTGCCACCGTTGATCGTGGTCACGCCCGTGTAAGTGTTGGTGGTTAGCAGCGTCAGCGTATTGGGGCCATACTTGGTCAGGCCCATGCTGCCAGCCAGCGCGCCGTTGCCGCTGACGGTGTAGGCCAGCGCGTTGTTGGTGACCGTGACGGCGGAAGGCGTAACTGCGGCATTCAAGGTCAAGTTGGTTGAAGTGCTCACCGCCGTATCGTCGAGCTGCACATTGTCATTGTTCAGATAAATATTTGGCACACTGTTGAACGCCCAGTTGGTGGTCGTGGCAACGTCCCAGGTGGTACTAACATTGCCTTTCCATACCAGGGGATAAGCATTGGTATCGCTGAGCACGACATCCACGGAGGAATTGGCCGTGTTGTTGCTGACATAACCAAACATGCCCGGCACCAATTGAAATGCGCTGAAACCGGCACCACCAATGGTACCGTTGTATTTGATGAGGGGATAATCCACGCCCGTTTGCAAGGCACCGGAAACATTGAGATAAACCGTGCCTTTGGTGCTGAGGTTGGTCACCACGATGGGTGCGCTGACCCCGGAGGCAATACCGGTGACGGACACCGTACTGCCAGAGGAAACCCCGAGCGCCAGATTAGTGGCCGCCAATGTGCCAGCCACGTCCACCACTGAAAGTGTTGCGCCATCCGCATTGGTCAAAGAACCGGCCACGACCGTGCCCGCGCTGATGGTAGTGCTGCCGGTGTAGATGTTTTGACCGAAGAGGTTGAGCTGGCCCGCACCCTGCTTGACCAAGGCGAGGTTGTTCTGGTTCGCGCCGGTGCCGCCGAGGGCGGCCGTGTTGGTGAAGTTGCCGGCATTGTTGATGACCAAGGTCGAGGTCGAGCTGGCGCCGCCCACCACGGCGTTGGCCGTGCCGGTGCCGCTGACCAACAAGCCCGCCAGGGTCTGGCTGGTGCCGCCCAGCACCAAGGTGCCGCTGTTGGCACCGCTGCCCAAGGTCAGCACCGTAGTGGCAGGCAGGCGGTTGTTGCCGCCAGACAGGAGGACGCTGCCGTTTTGGAGGTAAAGTGTGCTGACGCCATTGTACACAAAGTTGTTGGCGTTCGTCAGCAGCAAGGAGCCGGTCCCCAGCTTGGTGATGATGGCCTTGGCATAGGTCGAATTGCCGCCAGTAATCAATCCCTTGATGGTAAGATCGCCGGCAGTCGTATTATTACCGGCGTCGGTCTGTATCTGCAAACCACTGCCTCCAGCGCTGCTGTAGTTGAGCGAAAGATTTACCGTGGAATCTATCACCGACCCGGAAGCCGTGGACTCCGTCCACAGCACACAACCGTCATAGCCGGAGTTGAGGGTGGCCGTGCCGGAGCCATAGGCACGAACGGTGGTCGGCGCGGTCCGCAGATCGAGACCGTTGCCGTAGGCCGTAAGGAACAGCGTCTTGCCGCCAGCGACATACAGGCCAGAGGGATCGCTGGCACCATTGCCGTTAATGATGATTTTGGGACCATAATAAGTCTGGTTGTTGTACCCGAGCTTCAAGGTCGCTCCCTGCGCCAGGGTGTAGGGAATGCCATTGTCCGCCGAGGAATGGTTTGTAATTTCCAAGGTGCCAGCATTGACCGTGGCACCGCCCGTGAAGGTGCTCGCGGCGGTAAGCAGCAGATAGCCCGGGCCATTCTTGACCAGCGCGATGTTATTGGAGACACCCTTGTTGATCGTACCCGCAAATGTGTTGCTCACCACCTGGTTCACGGTCAGCGTATCGGTGACAGCGGTGGTTTGGTTGGTCTTGAGATCGGTGATACTGGTGCCGGTGCTGCCGGTCAACGTCAAAACACTCGCACTGTTGGTATTCATATCCAAGACGCCGGCGGTCATGGTGAGCGAGCCGGCGCCCAAGGCGCTACCGTTCGCCAACCGTACCGTGCCGGCATTGATCGTGGTGCCGCCCACAAATGTATTGGCATTCGAGAGGGTGAGAATGGACGAGCCGTTCATGGTCAAACTCCCCCCGCCAACCAGACTGCCAGAACCGCCGAAATTGTAATTATTGGCCGTGCTGTTTACCGTCATGCTGCCAAGATTCAACGCGCCAACCAGCGTCACATTAGTTCCCACACCGGTGTCGTCAAAGGTGACATTGTCCAAGGGATAGAACTGGTCCGGGTTACCGGTGCCGGAGTTCAGCCAGTTGGTGGTGGTCAGGTTCCAGTTCGGTCCGTTGGTACCCTGCCAGACAAGATTCGCCTCGCTCGCGGTGGCACCACTGACGGTAAGGGTGACGGTGGGCGGAGTAACGGAAAAGCTGGCGGTTGGTGTGCCCCGGGAACTCGTGGTGCCAAAGGCCAGATTCGCGGCCGTGCCAGACGGCACGCTGCTAATCCCGGAAATCAAGGTGTACGTGCCATCGGCCACCGCGCCGCCGGCAGGCGTGACCACAGTGGTGCCGGCAAGGGTAAGCGTGTGGCTGGCCCCGGTAAGCGCAATCAGGCCGGAGGATGTCGGGGTGCCAAAAGCGTAGTTCAGTCCGCCGCCGAGGAGGGAAAGGCTGCCGTTGACCGTCAGGGTGCCGATGGCCCCGACGCCGGCAATGTTGTTGGTGCCGGCGCTGGTGTAATTGCCGTTGATATTCGTAATAGCCGCGACAGTGATGGGACTGCCGGCAGTCAAAGTTTGCGCCGAGCCCAGGGTGAAGGGACTGGCCAAACCAGACACGTCCAATAACGCACCCGAACTGACCGTGATGGCGGACGAATTCGGCAGGGAAGCCGAGCCGTTTAAGAACAGGGTGCCACCGCTGATCGTGGTTGGCCCGCTATAGGTGTTGGCTGCGGTCAGCGTCCACTTGCCGGCCCCGGCCTTGGTGAACGAAACCGCACCTGAACCATTGTCGCCAATGACCGGGGCGAAAGTATTGGTGCCCGGGTTGGAACCGCCGAGGGTGAACGAGCGCGTCTGGCCGGTGGTGCCATAGGCAATCGCGCCGGTGTTGGTAAAGGACAGCGAGTTGGTGGTGGCGGCGGCGTTGTTGGCAATCGTGCCAGTGCCGCCCGCCGCGGTCGTGCCGATGGTCAGAAGACGGTCGGTGGTCACGGGGGTGGTGCCGGTGTAAGCCAGCGTACCGCTTCCGACGATCACCAGATTGGCGGCGGCATTGGCGGACGCCCCGATGGAGGAATTGACGCCGCTGTTCGCTAGGATGGGAGCGTTGATGCCCACTCCGTTTACGGTGGTGGTGCCAGTATAGCTGTTCGCCGCAGTCAACGTTTCCGAATATCCATTGCCGATGGAACTTAACGTCGTCACATTGCCAGCGCCGGAGATCGTCTGGCCGCAGGTTTCGCCCTGATAAAAGGAGAGGGTGGCACCACTGCCAACCACGATGGAGGTCGAACCCGAGCCGACCCGGCCATACGCGCCGCTTTGGCCAAGTTGCAGCGTACCGGCCGCGACGGTGGTAATGCCGCTATAGGTGCTGGTATTCCCATCCGCAAACACTAGCGTGCCCGCACCGTATTTGGTCAGGCCAAAGCTGCTGCCGCCGCTGATGAGCCCGGACATCGTCAGCGTGGCGTTGTTCGTGATGTTCAAATTGTCCGCGAGTACGATGGGTGTGGAAATGGTGGTGCTGGCCGTCGTGTTGGTTTGCGAAAGGCTGGCCCCGAGGCCATTGTTGTTGAAAGTAAAAGTGATCCCGCTGCTGTTGGCCAGCGTGTAGGAGGAACTCGAATTGCCGATGTTCAAAATGCCAATGGACCGCGAGACGTCATTGGTAACGGTACGGTTGGCGGTGATGGCGTAGCTCAGGTCTGCAGTGTCGCCCGCGCTGCCGGGAACCCCGCCGCTCCAGTTGCCAACGGTGCTCCAATAGCCGCCGCTGTTGACATTCCAGAGGCCGGTAGTCGCCGCCGGGCTGGCGACGGGCAGGGTTAACAGGGCGACGGCACCCAGCAGGGCAGTCAAGACACGATTCGTGGATTGCGTTTTCATTAATACTTGGTGATGGGATTTGCGTTTGGTTCCGGTGGCTTCAGACGTTTGTTGGATTGGACTAGAATGGAGTTTAAGCAACAAAGTCAGACATGGACAGGCGAGGCGCTGGACGGGTGGCTTTCACCGGCAAGACACTGTTTTGCACAGTCCGGCGTTGATTGCTGATGGATGTCCGACTATTTTCGCAGCGAACCTCGGCAACAGGGATTGAGCCGGGTGTTTGGGCTTCCGGGCACCGTTCTTTGCTCTGGTAATACTCACGTTGAGCCAGTCTAATCTGGAAGATGCGATTGAGTCTACGGCTTTTAGTTGAAATCTTCGTGGATTTTGTTAACTGTTCCCTTCATGCCAGCCATGCGCAAAGTCGCCATCGTATCCACGGTATGGACGGCTTATGTTTACCGGCTGATGTTGGGGGCGCTATCCTTCGCAGAAACACGATCAAAACTAGTCACGCGCGACTTTCGACTGCCTCCCGGATCCCAACTCGATTCCACCAACCCGCAGTCGGTGCTGAACCAATTGGTCCACTGGGAGCCCGATGGGGTGCTGTCCTACCTGGAATCGCGCCAGTTGGAACAGTTGATACAGTCGTTCCCGCAATCCCCGTGCATCGTGAGCATGTGTGTGACCAAGTCTCCACCCGGCGTGGCACGCGTGGTGGGCAACCGTTCCGTATGGCTCGAAACCGGTATCCGCCACTTGCGCCAGCAGGGTTTGCGTACTTTCGCCTGCCTCACGCTTGATGAAATGTCGCAAGAAAGACAACACAATGAAATTTTTAACAAAATCGCCCGTCCCCGCGACCCTGACAAGGCGACCTTGGTGGAACCGGTGGACCCCTTAATCCTGGACAATCCTTACGCACCTGTCGCGCCCGTGCCAGCCAAGGTGGCCGCCTGGCTCCGTCAACTACCCAAACCTGTCGGGGTGTTTTGCCCCAACCTTGGCGGCGGAGGCTACCTGATCCGCGTCTGCCACGAATTGGGGTTGCGGGTGCCGGCGGACGTGGCCGTGGTGGGCGCTGACGACACCGATCTGGCAATCGCGAACGAGCCCACTTTGACCACCGTATTGCCCGCCGCCCAGCACATTGGCCGGGAAGCCATGCGGATGCTTGCTGAAATGATGAGCGGAAAACCCGCCCCCAGTGAGACCTTGCGGCTAGACACGATGGATTTGCACGTGCGGGAATCCACCAGCTCGAGACGGACGGATAGCTGCGACATCGGTGCCGCATTGGAATACATCAGCCGGCACGGCCGGCGCGGCGTCAGCGTGGAGCAAGTCATCAAGGAAACACAACACGTTTCCAAGGTGACTTTCCACAAGAATTTCAAAGCCGCCACCGGCCGCACGCCCGGCGAAGCGATTCAACAACGCCAAATGGAAGAAGCACAGCGGCTGCTGGCCAAAACCCAGCTATCCGTCACCACCATCGCTGAAAACTGTGGTTTCTGCGACAGCAGCACGTTCGCCCACCGATTCCGCGCCGTGCAGGGCAAGTCGCCAATGGAATTTCGGAAGCAGGCACGGGGGAAGCGGGAAGGCTAGTCTCCTGAGTCAGTGATTTCTTTCAAAATTAATCGGCATGAATTTTAACCGTTTCGGCGGCAAATCGGCGGAGGTTTTCCAAGATTTGGTCAGCGCTTTTTGTCCAGACGAAGGGTTTGGGA
>Ga0265327_10005231_pt1 | contig 10940 bp, 9 predicted proteins | sample 41621metaG_FD_202089 | JGI IMG/M metagenome (GOLD analysis project Ga0265327, IMG submission 202089) | Rhizosphere microbial communities from Carex aquatilis grown in University of Washington, Seatle, WA, United States - 4-16-21 metaG | ecosystem: Host-associated > Plants > Roots > Rhizosphere >... | reverse complement strand
AAGCTGCACGACATCCCCACCACCGTGCGGCGAGCTCTGGAGGCGGTCCTGAAGCTCGATCCGCGTCTAATCAATGTCCACGCCCAGGGCGGTCCCGCCATGCTGGAGGCTGCCGTGGAAGCCATCCAGGCCCATCGGCTTGCCGGGGGCCGCACCGAGCTGCTGGCGGTGACGGTGCTCACCAGCCTGGACCGCGAAGCCCTGGCGGCGCTGGGCCATGCAGCCAAGCCCGAGGATCTGGCCCTGGCCTACGCCCGGCTGGCGCAGCAGGCCGGCTGTGGCGGCGTGGTGTGTTCGGCCTGGGAGGCCTCCGCCATCCGCGACGCTTGTGGCGAGGGCTTCCATCGCCTCACGCCCGGCATCCGCCCGACAGGCACCGCCACCCAGGATCAAGCCCGGGTGATGACTCCGGCCCAGGCTCTGAAGCAGGGCGCCACTTGGCTGGTGGTGGGCCGTCCCATCACCCATGCGGCCGATCCAGCCGCGGCGGCCGAGGCCATCGTGGCTGAGATGGGCAGCTGATGTCCGCTGGTTCGCCGCTGGTCTTCCGACCTTCCTTCGCACAGCGCGCCATGGCCATGCTGCTCTTCGCGGGCTCCTGGCTGGTGGGCGTGCGGGCCTTGGCCCAGATCATGGAGCGCCTGCCGGTGCTGCGCGCCTCGCTGAAAGTGGCCGAGATGGCGGGCGAGCCCACGTGGTCGTTCTGGGTGGCCGTCACGGCGGCCTTCGGTGCCGTGGTGCTGGGGAGCTTCTTGCTGCTGGGCACCCTGGTGGGTGTGCTGATGGTGGAGGGCTCCCAGGTGCTGGTGGATGACCTGGGCCTGTCCGTGGAGCACAGTGCCCTGCCCGCGCCGCTTGCCCGGCGCTTCGGCGCAGGCCGGCTGCTGTGGAAGCAGGTCTCTCTCATTGAACGCTCCGGCCCCTTCTTTGTGCTGCGCGGTGATGGGGAACCCAACCTCAGCCTTCGGAAAGATCCCGTGCTGCGCTTCCTGCTGGTGGACGAGCTGGAGCGCCTGGTCCTCATCATCCTGGAGCGCAGTCCCAACCTGAAGCACGAAGACTGATGCCTTCGTTCATGGAAATCTTCGGCTTCATCACGGGTGCGGCCTGTGTGGCCCTGCTGGTGCGCCAGAGCATCTGGAACTGGCCCCTGGGCATCGCCAACAATCTGGTGTTCATCGTGCTGTTCTACCGCACGGGACTCTACGCAGACGTGGGCCTGCAGGGCTTCTACATCGCCATCTCCATCTACGGCTGGTGGCACTGGCTGCATGGGGGCCGTGACCACGGGGCGCTCACGGTGAGCCGGGTGCGGCCGCCGACCGGGCTGCTGCTGGCCCTGGCGGTGGCGGCCATCACCGCTACGCTGACCTGGCTGCTGCGCCGCTACACCAACAGCACCGTACCCGTGCTGGATTCCCTCATCACGGCCCTCAGCCTGGTGGCGCAGTTCATGATGACCCGCAAGTGGATCGAGAACTGGCCCGTATGGATCCTGGCCAACTGCATCTCGGTGGGCCTGCTGATCTTCAAGGGCCTCTATGTGGCCAGCGCGCTCTACGTGGTGTACCAGGTGCTCTGCGTGATGGGGCTGGTGGAGTGGCGGAGGGCACTGAGGGGGCAGGCGGCACCAGCCGCCTGAGCCGGGCTTTCCAGACCGGACATGGTTCGGTAGGATCAGCCACCACCATCCTTCAGGGGGCCTTATGAGACGCACTGCAGCCTGCCTCGGCATCGCCTGTCTCGAAATGCTGGGCCTCACGCCTTTGGCCCAGGCTCAGACGGCCGCGGTGCCAGCTCCCGCAAGAACCACGCGCGTGGCCATCCTGGCGGGGCGGCTGCTCGATGTGCGGACGGGGAACGTGGCCACGGGCCGCTACCTGCTGGTGGAGAACGACCGCATCGTGAGCATCGGTACCGCTGCGCCTGATGGCGTTCCCGTGATCGACCTTTCAGGGCAGACCGTCTTGCCGGGCTTGGCCGATTGCCACGCGCACATCCTTGGCAACCTCAAAGACGAGTCGGCCACGGGGGGCCTGCGCATGTCCTCGCCCATGGGCGCGCTTTGGGGCGTGCACAACCTCCAGGTCTGGCTCGACCACGGGTTCACGTCCCTGCGCAATCCCGGTGAGAGTGATGCAGCCTATGGTCAGATCGCCCTGCGGGACGCCATCCGCAAAGGTTTGATCCGGGGCCCGCGCATCATGTCCTCGGGCAACTTCATCAGCGTGACGGGTGGGCACGGAGACAACGATCCGCTGGCGCCCGACCAGGCCCTGCCACGGGGGCATAACATCGCCAACTCGGTGGATCAGGTGGGCGATGCCGTGCGCCATGACATCAAATACGGCGCCGACTGGATCAAGCTCATGGCCACGGGCGGGGTGGGGGATCCCATCAGTGACTTCAACATGCAGGAACTCAGCGAAGAGCAGATGGTCCGTGCCGTGGAGGTGGCCCACCGCGCCGGAAAGAAGGTCATGGCCCATGCGGAAGGCACCTCCGGCATCAAGGCGGCGGTGCGCGCCGGCGTGGACTCCATCGAGCACGGCACCATGCTGGATGAGGAGGGCGCGGCCCTCATGGCCAAGCGGGGTACCTGGCTCGTGCCGACGCTCCACGCGTTCCAGCACGGGGCGGAGGTGGGCACGTCACTGGGCGCCGACCTGATCTCGGTGGAGAAGACCAAGGCCATCCTCGCCGCCCAGCAGCCGGCCTTCACCCTGGCCCTGCAGCATCATCTGAAGATCGCCTATGGCGTGGATGAAGATCCGGATTTCTCATCGAAGGAATTCGGAGCCTTGGTGCGGGGCGGCATGACGCCTCTGGCGGCGATTCAGGCGGCCACGGTGAATGCATCCGAACTCATGGGCACAGCCAAGGACACCGGGACCCTCGAGGCGGGAAAGTTCGCCGACATCATCGCGGTCAGTGGCGATCCCCTGAAGGACATCGCCGCCATGGAGCGCGTGGTCTTCGTGATGAAGGGTGGCGAACTCGTCAAGGACGAGGTTCACCCCCGGAGATAGGCCGCGTCATGGTTTGGACCTCGTCAAGTAGGCCTCGGCGCCCTTCATCTCGGCGGTGGGGCCATGGGCGGGCTTCTTCGCTTTGGGCTTCGACTGCTTCAGGCCCCAGAGGGAGGCCAATTCGGTGGCTTCGGGATTTCCCGGCGCAAGGGCCAGCACCTCGCCGAGGTCGGCCTTGGCCTTGGCGGCCTGGCCCAGCTTCTCGCGCAGCAGAGCCCGCTTCATGAAGCCCCAGGGGTTGGCGGGTTCCTTTGCAATGATCTCGGCGTATTCGGCCTCGGCTTCGGTCCAACGGCCCTCCTCCTCGGCCGCCTCGCCGCAGAGCAGGTTGGTGACGGCGCAGAAACCCAGCCAGGCCTTCTGCTGGGCGAACTCGGCAGCGCTGAAGCGGGACTTGGCCTTGGCGCGCTGGGCGGCTTGGTCGAGGTGGCGCAGCGCCTTCTCCGTGTGGCCATCCACCCGGGCGAAGATCTCCGCATCGCCGCTGGCCCGGTAGAAGTCCTTCCGGATGCGGCCCTCGGCGCGGTACTGGTCGAACATCCGCGTGCCGGGGTATAGCGCCAGCGGACTGATCTGGCAGTCGCTGGGCCGCGTGTCGCGGATGAAGGTGGCGGTCTCCTCCACATCCGCCCAGGTCTCCCCGGGGATGCCGGTGATGAGGTAGATGCCCAGGTTCAAGCCCACCTTGCGCACCAGCTCCAGCGCGCGCCGCGCATGGCGGAGGTTGGTGCCCTTGTCCAGCAGGGCCAGCACCCGCTCACTGCCATGCTCCACGCCGAACTGCATGAACTCGCAGCCGGCCCGCTTCATGGCCACGAGCCGATCCTCGTCCACCAGATTCACGCGGCTCTGGCAGTTCCATAGGGGGTGCAGGCCACTGCCCTGGATGCCATCCATGAGCTTGAGCACGCGGTCGCGGTTGGCAGTGAAGGTGTCGTCACGGAAGCTGAAGTAGGTGAGGCCGTGGATCTCGCGCAGCAGGCGCATCTCGCGCAGCACAGACTCCGCGCTGCGGAAGCGGATGGACGTGCCCCAGAACTCGGGTGTGTTGCAAAAGTTGCAGGTGGCGGGGCAGCCGCGGCTGGAGCTGAGGTAGGCCAGCTGGCCCACATCGTTGAGAAAGTCGGCTTCCAGGTGCTCGGCGGGAATGCCCACGGCATCCAGATCTTCGAGTGGCGCCTGGGGCAGGGTGCGCCCCTCGCGGAGGATGAGGCCCGGCGTGCGTTTCCAGAGATCGGAGCCTGGTGCGGTCTGGAGGCGCTCCACGAGCCCCAGGAGGATGGTCTCCCCCTCGCCCTGCACGATGGCATCCAGGGCCGGACAGTCCTCGAAGACCTCCTCCGCCAGGTGGGTGGGGTGGGGTCCGCCCGCCACCAGGAGGGCGTTCGGGCAGGCCTCACGGGCCCATGTCAGCAGCTCGTAGGAGCGTTTCCGGTTGAAGGTGAACATGGAGATGCCCACCACGGCCGGGTTCTGGGCTTTGAAATACGCGATGGTTTCTTTGCGTCCCCGGCCGCTCAAGTTGGCCACCCGGCAGGGGAAGGAGTGGGACTTGAGCATGGCCTGGAGGTAGCCGAGACCAATCGGGAGAAAGGTCATCCACTCGTCCCCGAAACCACTCCGGGGGGCGCTGTAGGCGAGTAAAGTCCGGGGTGGGGTCATGGGGGCAGCATTCCAGAGCTTTCCAGTCTACGGGAGCCCCTGCATCATGGAAGCACGAACCCCATGGAGGCGGCTTGGCAGGAAACCTGATCCGGAACTCGGACACCATCGCGGACATCTTCAAGCGTGCGTGTGAGCGCCGCGAGCTGATGATCCTGGTGACGCCCTACCTCCGCTTCGAGTCCTCCTTCGTCAAGCTCGACGGTTCGGAAGTCCATGTGGCGGCCACCATGGGACGGGAAGACGCGACCTATGGATTGCGCAACGCCGCCTTGAAGATGCGGTTTCCCCACGGTGTCAGCTTCCTCGAGGCGCCGACGGAGCTGAAGGGCTTCGGCATGCAGGATGGCCGTCGCACCCTGCGCCTGGCCCTGCCGGAGCTCCTGAACGAGGAGGATCACCGCGGCTCCTACCGTGTGGACCGCGTGGGCCGCGTGCCGGTCACCTTCAGCACACCCAGCTACGACCTCGTCATCGGCACCCTGGTGGACATCAGCACCACGGGTGGCCGCATCTACAGCACCCGGGATTTCCTGGAGGGTGAGATGGAGATCGGCGCAGACATGGCCGTCACCATCCCCCTGACCGAGCAGATCCGAATCAACACCCATGTGAAGCTGCGCCACGTGCATGGCCGCACCTTCGGTGTGGAATTCCGGCCCCAGCTGGATGATGAGGTCCTGACGCCGCTGTCGCGCTGGATCTTCGAGAAACGCGAAGAAGACCTGGAGCGCCTTGCCCGGCGCGGTGTGGATACCGCCTCAAATGCAGGGGGTCCCGCGAAGGTGGTGATTGGGCGCCCCACAGGCTTGCTCCTCGTCTCGGGCGACACCGCCCTGGAAGCCAACCTGCAGGACCTGCTTGGAGGCCTGCAGCCCCTGGTGCGGGTGCCGGCGACCATGGCCGCCTTGAAGGACGCAATGAACCTGAAGCCGGCCCTGGTGCTGTACCACGTGCCGAGCCTCAGCCTGGACGACCGGCGCCGCCTGAAGCCCATGGTGGAATCCATCCAGGGGCGTGCTCCCCTGGTGCTCCTTGGAACCGGACTGGAAGGAAGCGCGTTGCTGGAACTTGGCAACGAGCTCAAAGCCACCATTTCCATCATCTTCAATCCAGAGCGGGGCACCTTCTTCCAGCGCCTGATCCAGGGAGTGCTCCGGCGCACCTATGAAGGCGGGGAATCCCCCATGGCGCCGGCGGAATCCCAGGCTGATTGAGCGATGTCAAGCCTCGTTCGGTGGGGGCGGAGCCGCTAGAATCAAGGCTTCCGGAGCCTCCATGTCCGCTGCGCACGAACCGGCTGTTACTGAATCCCTGGCCCTGGAGCTGGGGCTGTCGAAGGACGAGTGGCAGGTCATCCTGCGCCTCCTGGACGGCCGCCTCCCCACCTACTCGGAATTGGGCGTATTCAGCGCCATGTGGAGCGAGCACTGCTCGTACAAATCCAGCCGAATCCACCTGAAGAACCTGCCCACCGAAGGCCCCCGGGTCATCGAGGGGCCTGGCGAGAATGCCGGCGTGGTGGACATCGGCGACGGTTGGGCCGTGGCCTTCAAGATGGAGAGCCACAACCATCCCAGCTTCATCGAGCCCTACCAGGGCGCGGCCACCGGTGTGGGCGGCATCCTGAGGGACGTGTTCACCATGGGCGCGCGGCCCCTGGCCAACCTCAACAGCCTGCGCTTCGGCGACATCAACGCCCCCCGCATGAAGGGGCTGGTCAAGGGCGTGGCGGCCGGCATCTCCGGCTACGGCAACTGCATGGGCATCCCCATGCTGGGCGGCGATGCGGCCTTTGACGCCAGCTACAACGGCAACATCCTGGTGAATGCCTTCACCCTGGGCGTGCTTCGCAGCGACAAGGTCTTCAAGGGCTTCGCCTCCGGCGTGGGCAACAAGGTGATGTATATCGGCTCGAAGACGGGCCGCGATGGCATCCACGGCGCCAGCATGGCCTCGGCGGAGTTCGGCGAGGGCAGCGAAGAGAAGCGCCCCACGGTGCAGGTGGGCGACCCCTTCACGGAGAAGCTGCTGTTGGAGGCCTGTCTCGAGATCTTCAAGACCGACTGGGTCATCGGCATCCAGGACATGGGCGCCGCGGGCCTCACCTCCAGCAGCTTCGAGATGGCCAGCCGCGCCGGCACGGGCCTGGAGATCCGCCTGGACCAGGTGCCGCAGCGCGAGGAGGGTATGACGCCCTTCGAGCTCATGCTCAGTGAGAGCCAGGAACGCATGCTGCTGGTGGCTCGGCCCGGCTGCGAGCAGAACATCATCACCGTGCTGCACAAGTGGGGCCTCGATGCCTGCGTGGTGGGCGAGGTGACCGACAGCGGCCGCTTCATCGGCAGTTGGCATGGCGCGCCCGTCATCAACCTGCCCATCCAGCCCCTGGTGGATGCGGCTCCGAAGTATGATCGCCCCCGCCAGCGTCCCGGCTACCTGGATGCGGTGAATGCCGCGCCGCTGCCGGCGGACCTCAAGCCCACCGAAGTGGAGGGCACCCTGCGCCAGATCCTCCAGCAGCCCACGGTGGCCAGCAAGCGCTGGATCTTCGAGCAGTATGACGGCACCGTCCGCAGCAACACCCTCCTGGGCATGGGCCGCGGCGACGCAGGCATCATCCGTGTGAAGGACGAGGCCGGCCAGGACACGAACAAGGCCGTGGCCATGAGCAGCGACTGCAACAGCCGCTTCTGCTACCTGGACCCCTTCTGGGGCGCGGCCCACGCCGTGGCCGAGGCCTGCCGCAACCTCGCCTGCGTGGGAGCCGAGCCCATCGGCCTCACGGACTGCCTCAACTACGGGAACCCCGAAAAGCCCGAGAACATGTGGACGTTCGAGCAGGGGTGCCTGGGCATCCGCCAGGCCTGCCTGGCCCTCGACGTGCCCATCGTCAGTGGCAATGTCAGCCTCTACAACGACACCGAAGGGCAGAGCATCTTCCCCACACCCATGATCGCCGCGGTGGGCTTGGTGGAGGACTGCGCGGGCCCGGTGGCCCTCGACGCGCCGGATGCCACGGCCCTCTCCAAGGTGGGAAACCGCATCTGCGGCTCCGGCTTCCGCGCTGCCCACGACGGCATCTTCCTCTTGGGTGAGACCCGTGATGAGTTGGGCGGAAGTGAGTATCTGAAGCTGCGCACGGGCAAGGTGGAGGGCGCTTGCCCCGAGCTGCGCCTGGATGAGGAATTGCGCCTGCAGGCCTGCGTGCGCGAGGGCATCCGCCTGGGCCTCATCCGCAGCGCCCACGACACCAGCGAAGGTGGCCTGATGACGACGGTGCTGGAGAGTGCCTTTGGTGGGGAGATGGGCTGCCAGCTCATGCTGACCAAGGGCGCTCTGCGCCTGGACAGCTTGCTGTTCGGTGAGTCCGTGGGCCGCATCGTGGTGAGCGTCAGCGGCGAGGGCGAGGCCAGCCTGGCCACCCTCTGCGTCACCCACCGCGTGCCCTTCGCCAAGATCGGCACCACGGGCGGCTCCCGGGTCACCCTGGCCGTGGATGGCCAGCCTCTGCTGGATGCCGATGCCGCCGAATTGAAGGCGCTCCACGCCAACGCCCTGGAGGCCGCCCTGGCCTGATCAGCCTTCGGCTTTCAGCCCAGGGGCCTGCCGATCCTGCGCGGTGCGGCGGTGCCCAAGGTGCTCCCCACCGGCAGGTCAGCTCCCGTCAGATGCCCATGGCGGCAGGCGCCTTGAGCTTCGCCTGCAGGCCCTCGAGGATGGCCTCGTCTTCCTTGAGGGCGACCTTGAAGGACCGGCTGTCGGTGTGGTGGATTTCCCGGCGGAGATCCTCGAGCCTGTGCTGGAGGAGGCCCATCAGGAGATCCATTTCCTTGGTGTCCAGGTAGACATCCATGGTGTCCTCCCGCGCGGCCCAGGCATCAGTGGGGTGCGGGCCATGCTTGAGGGCAATATCGGCTCTTAGGGGGTGGTCCGCAACGGACCGCCGCGATCAGGCCTCGAAGTAGAGGGCCATTTCGTAGGGGTGGGGCCGGTTCCGCACGGCGGCCTCCTGGGCGCGCAGGTGCTTCAAGTAGTCCTCCAGCTGCAGCCGGTCGAAGGTGCCGCCGGCCAGGAGGAAGTCCATGTCGCCTTCCAGGGCATCGCAGGCTTCGGTGAGGCTGGTGGGCAGGCTCTTGATTTGTTTCCGCTGTTCCTCGTTCCAGCTGAAGATGTTCTGGTCGATGGGACCGAAGCCCAGGGCCGTGGGATCCATCTTTTTCTGGATGCCGTCGATGCCGGCCAGCAGCTGGGCCGCCAGGGCCAGGTAGACATTGCAAGTGGCATCGGGCGGCCGGAACTCGAACCGGGCGGTCTCGGGTTGGTCCGCATACTTGGGCACGCGGATGGCGGCGGAGCGGTTGCCCAGGGAGAAGAAGGCGCTGATGGGGGCCTCGAAACCGGGCACCAGCCGGCGGTAACTGTTGGTGCTGGGATTGGTGATGGCCAGCAGGGCGGGGCCATGGGCGAGGATGCCGCCGATGTACCAGAGCGCCTCCTGGCTCATCTTGCCGTAGCCCTTCTCGTCATAGAACAGGTTCTTCCCGGCCTTCATCAGCATCTGGTGGAAGTGCATGCCGCTGCCCGCTTCGCCGTAGAGGGGCTTGGGCATGAACGTGGCCGTCTGCCCTTGGCGGTGGGCGACCATCTTCGTCACGTACTTCACGATCTGGGTCGCATCGCCGGCCTTGAGCAGCGGGAACAGGGGTGTCTCGATCTCGCACTGGCCGGGGCCGCCGACCTCATGGTGGTGGTACTTCACCTCCACCCCCATGCGCTCCATCTCCATGCAGATTTCGGCACGGAGGTTGTAGAGCTGGTCCTTGGGGGCCATTGCGTGGTAGCCGCCGTGCAGGGGGATGAAGTGGCCATGGCCGCCTTCGTGGCTGTGCCAGTCGGCCTCGCGGCTGTCCACCCGGTACGAAGCGGTGTTCACACCGTTCTCGTAGCTCACTTTGTCGAAGATGTAGAACTCGTACTCGGGGCCCCAGATGCTGGCGTCGGCGATGCCCGTCTCGCGCAGGTAGGACTCGGCGCGGATGGCGATGTTGCGGGGATCCACGGGGAAGGGGGCCTTGGTGTCGGCCTCAAAGGCCGAACAGATGAAGCCGAGGGTGGGCAGGTCCCAGAAGGGATCCATGAAGGCGGTGGTGAGGTCGGGGATCAGCACCATGTCGCCGGACTTGACGGACTTCAGGCCCACGCTGGAGCCATCGAAGCCCACCCCATCGCGCATCAGGGATTCGGTGAACTGCGAGGCGGGGATGCTGACATGGTGCCAGCGGCCCCAGAGGTCGCTGAAGATCAGGTCGATCATGCGGACCGAATGGGACTGGATGTACTGACGGGCCTGCTCGAAACCGTTGAACACGGGGCCTCCAGGGGACCCGGTCATTCTAGATCGATGGATCGTCAAAGGTTGTGATGTCGCTCAACCCTCAGCGGAGCAGTCTGCCCGGCAGCAGGAAAAGCCCCCGCACGAGTCCGAAGGCCCCTTCCACAGCGAAGCCCAGGATGCGGAAGGGCAGGAGCAGCAGCCAGATCAGCGGATAGAGAACCAGAAACGCGATGGCCAGGGGCCAGCAGATCACCAACAGGACGAGCCAGAGCAGGAACGCGGCCATGGAAGCCTCCACACCCAAGATTCCGTGACCTTCCAAGCATGCGCACGCGCGGATCGGCGAAGGCCCCCTCCGCATCGGCGGATGGTCATTGGTATGATCCATTCACTCCTCCTGAAGGACACACGATGGCGCACGAACAGGATTCCCTCACTCTCGGTCGCCGTGCCTTCCTGGGGGCCGGACTGGCCACTGGGGCGGCCTTGCTGATGGGGGGCGAAGCGAAAGCAAAGCGTGGCCAAGGCCCCGTGCTGGAGGAGGCCACGGTGGATGGGCTTCAGGCCGGGCTGGCGGCGGGATCCTGGACCTCGGTGGACCTGGTGCGCCGCTACCAGGCCCGGATCCGCGCCCTGGATCAGGCTGGACCCACGTTGCAGTCGGTGATCGAACTGAATCCCGAGGCCCTGGCCATCGCCAAGGCCCTGGATGCGGAGCGCAAGGCCGGGAAGGTGCGCGGGCCGCTGCATGGCCTGCCGGTGCTTATCAAGGACAACATCGACACTGCGGACCGCATGAAGACTACGGCCGGGTCCCTGGCCCTGGCGGATGCGCCCGCGCCGCGGGAGGAGGCCTTCGTCGCCCGGCGCCTGCGCGAGGCCGGGGCCGTGATCCTCGGCAAGACGAATCT
>Ga0265327_10005230_pt1 | contig 10941 bp, 9 predicted proteins | sample 41621metaG_FD_202089 | JGI IMG/M metagenome (GOLD analysis project Ga0265327, IMG submission 202089) | Rhizosphere microbial communities from Carex aquatilis grown in University of Washington, Seatle, WA, United States - 4-16-21 metaG | ecosystem: Host-associated > Plants > Roots > Rhizosphere >... | reverse complement strand
GAAACGGAGTCTGTCCGATTCCCCCCGCGACAACGACCAGGTGACCACTTGGCGGGAGTGGAAACCCGTTTCCGAGGGGGCCCCAGACTTCCACACCGTCGCCGGGGGTCAGCGATTCGAGTTGAGATGTCATCTTGCCGACGACAACGTATCCAAAGTCGATTCCCTGCGGGCTGTTTGTCTCATCGCAATAGACGTCATAAAGCGCGAAGGGACGCCCCAGCAGAGGATCGCTTCGCCCCGGAATCCGAATCATGAAGAATTGCCCCGGCACGATCTGTCGCGCCACTTCAGGGCAGTTCAAACGCATTCGCCACGTATTGCGGGCCATGGATTCGTGTTCGACCACGGTGGCGCGGCATTGCCGCGCGTTGCGAACAAGTCCCGGCAGGCAGAGATCCGGCACGGCGGCAGTCATCATCAACAGCCTCGAGTTCTTCACATGATCAAGGAAATTAATGCTCTGTCACAGTGAGAAATTCAGGTGCCACTGCTTGTCCGTCCTCGGACAAGCAGTGCTCTTCGTCATCTCGCTGAGTTGAAATCTCACTGCTTCCCAAGAGGGAAGCAGTGGCACAAACCCCGAAAATCAAGCTGTGTCGAAGCACTATCGTTCGCCGCGACGAGGTCGCCAGGGTGCCACTGGTCGCAGCTTTGGGCCACCAGTGTCTGCGGCACTCAGAGCAAGGCAATCCTCGTTTTATGTTTTGATAAACCACTATCGTTCGCCGCGACGAGGTCGCTTGACTGACTTGGCTCCTCCCGTCGGGCGAGACGACTTTTTCGACGGACGCCGCGTCGGAGTCTTACCACCGCGGGCGGGGCGCCCTGATGGAGGACGCCGAGCCTGAGGTCGACGAGCCGGGTCGCTGGCCGCGAACATCTGCAGCTGCTTCAATTCGGCGGTCGACAACGGCCGGTACGCACCCGTGACAAGTTCGCCCAGACGCAACGGGCCAAACGAAACTCGTTTGAGCTTCATGACCTTGTGTCCAACACGCGCCAACAGGCGTCGAATCTCGCGATTCTGGCCTTCCGTCAGGACCAGTTCAAGGATCGACGACTTCAGGCTGCTCTTGATTCGCCGCACGTCACGTACGCGAAACTTCCCCTCGGTAAAGTACAGCCCCTGTCGCAGCTGATGCAGGACTTCGTCCGCGGGAACCCCCGCCACCAGCGCCCGATAAACTCGTTCCACCTGGAACTTGGGATGAGCCAGCCGATGGGCCAGGTCGCCATCGTTCGTCACCAGCAGCAGCCCTTCCGAACCTTCGTCCAGGCGTCCGACCGTGAACAACCGACCCTTCCACGGAGGAAGCAGATCAATCACGCGAGTGCGACCGTTGGGATCGGCATTCGTGCTGATGACCCCTGGGGGTTTGTTGACCAGGAAATACTGCCGCCGCTCGATCTTGATCCGTTCCCCGTCGACGCAGACTTTTTGCGTTTCGGGATCCACCTTGATCCCCAGGGCCGTGACGACTTTGCCATCCACGGTCACCCGGCCGTCAAGGATATACTCTTCACAGTGCCGGCGCGACGCAAGCCCCCCTGCAGCAAGCACTTTCTGCAAACGCTCGCGTGAGGTATCCGCTTCGTCCAGGTCCTCGGCCGGGGCTTCGGCGGCCTTCCGGCGGCGGGGTGATCTGGCGTTTTTTGACGTCGCGCGGTCCCGCGGCTTCTCGGGAATCGCATCGTCCAGTTCGAGTTCATCCAACTCGTCAGCATCGTCAATCGGAAAATCGGCAGTCATGAGCGGGCACGCAGTCCAAACAAAAGGTTCGAAACCGACATAGTGTATCGTGAGCAATTCCGCTGAGAAAGGGGCGGCGGGATGCGGCTCTAATTTCCCAGTTTCACGCGGACCCACAAGCGCCCCCCTAATCCGACTTTCGGGCGGGCCTGCAGGAGTTTCTTCCCGATCCGCCGAGTCCAACGTTGACGAGACAAAGCGCGAATCGCAGACTGCCTGCATCGTCGTCAGGCTGACATGCACCTCATTGAAGAAATCTCAATCCCTGCCACCGCCTTGAGATCAATAACCTGTTGAGTTCGATGTCCGGCCGTTTTGTACTGAGTTGAGGGAATGCCGCAGCCATCTCTGGATCGATCGAGCACGAGAGATGCCTGGCCTCTCTCCATCCTGATCGCCGCATGGATCGCCGGAATCGGGGCCTGCGTCGTGGGGATGATCGATCTTGTGGCGGAATGGGCGCCGTCCATCGCGACCACCCAACTGGTCACTCTGTCTCTCGCGCCTGTCCTGTTCATGTGGACGTCACGACGTCGAGTCACCGCAGTGACCAACGATGACGTTTCCAATGTGGGAATCCCGGACTGGATCTGGTCGCTGGCTCTGGGAGGCATTTCCTTCGCCGTGTCGGCATCGTTCGGCGCGAATGTCGAAAACCTGCCACCCGCGTACCACGATGAATTCAGCTACCTGTTCCAGGCAAAGACCCTGCTGGATGGCCGATTTTCCTACCCCAGTTCGGCCGTGCATCCGGAATTGTTCGATCAGATGCATCTCCTGAACGAAGGGAGAATGGCCAGTCGGTATTACCCGGGAACTGGACTGTGGCTTGCTCCCTTCGTGGCACTGGGACACCCCTATTGGGGAACCTGGATGGCCGGAGCGCTGTCGACGATGTTGATCTATTGGACGGGCCGCGAGCTGGGAGGGCGTTCCACGGCGATCCTGGCTGGGATGGCCATGGCAGTCTCTCCCGGGATCGCCCTGTTTGGCAATACTGTTCTGGCGCATCACCCGACCCTGCTCGGCCTGACGATGTTTCTGCTCGGGGTGACTCGATGGAAACGAACTCGGAGCGCATGCGATGCCTGTGTCGCGAGTGTGGGACTCAGCTTTGCCATGCTCTGCCGGCCGATGACGGCGGCCGCCGTGGGACTGCCGTTCGGGCTCGATGTGTTGATCTGGCTCATTTCACGGCCAACATCCACACCGGACACTCCCGGATCCTCACAGCCGTCCCGATTCCGATCCCTGCTGGGATTTGGAATCCCGCTGATCGCCGGTTGGGGCCTGATGCTGGGTTACAACCAGTCCGTAACCGGAAACTGGCAACAGTCTCCGTATCAGCTTTACACCGACATTTACACGCCGCGACATGTCTACGGCTTTCACAACGTGGAACGGGGCGAACGTCGCCTGGGCCCCAAAGTGATCGAAAGCTACGATGCCTGGGCCGAGAACCTGACACCGCGGTTGGCGGCCCGCAATGCGGCCATCCGGTGGGTCTCCAGCTGGCTCTGGACGTTCGATATCGTTTCACTGCTGATGGTCACCGTCATGGTCGCGGGTCGACTGCCGCAACTGGATCGACGCTGGTGGCTGATTGGCTCCGCGATCCTCTGCCTGCACCTGTTCCATGTTCCCTATTGGTACGTGGGAATCATGGGGTGGCACTATGTTTTCGAGTCCGCGCCGCTCTGGTGCCTGCTGCTGGGGCTGGCGACGGATCTGCTGTTCAAAGACTGCCGCCGCCGCGGAAAACCGGCATTCGCCTACTGGTGGAGCGGATTCCTGGCCTTGAGCCTGGCGGGCGCCTACCTGATTCCCGTCCCCGAAACGGGCGTTCCCGCAGTTCGCTGGCGTTCCCGATTCGAGCGAGGATTAAGCACATTGGCCTACCCAAGACGCCAACATGCCGAATTTCGACGCTGGCTGGATGAACATGTCAAACGCCCGGCACTGGTCCTGCTGGAACAGCAGCAGACTGTCAATTCTCACCTGGACCTGATGGTGAATGAGCCCGGCCTGCAGTCGGATTTGCTGCTGGGACGATACACGCCTGGCCAGACTGACCTGGCACAGATTCGCAGCGACTTTCCGGATCGGAACGTGTATCTGGCCGTTCCAGAACAGCGAAAGATTCGCCGCGTGGAATAAGAAACGGGCTTGTCCTGAAGTGACAGGACAAACCCGTTTTCGATACGACGATCTCGCGAAGGCGGCTCAGAAAGCCGACATCAGCAAGTTGTCAAAATCACGTGGTCGGCTTGGGACCGTTTTCCACCTTTTCGGGTGGAGGGGTCGTTGTGGCTGGGGTTGTTGCGGCCGGGGTCGCACTGCAACCACTGGCGCAAGGAGCTGCAGCGCAGCAGGTCGGAGCCGGTGCACAGCAGGTCTTCGGCGCACTGCAGCAACGAACCTTGGCTGGCTTGCAGCAACGAACTTTGGCCTGACGGCAGCAGCTACGAGCTTCTGCATCGCCACCAACACTGAACACAATCGCGACCGCAGCAGCAGCTGCCCAACCAAACATACGATTCATCCTGACCTCCCTCAATTCCTGTACAGAAACACTCAACGTGGCTGCCGACCCTCGGCGTGCCTACCCCCCGCAACAGCCCTATCCGTAGTCGTTCTGCGTGAGGACATTTGGAAGACTGGGAGAACTGCTCCAAGTTTCCCGTTAACCATTGCGCAGAATATCGGGGAGAATCCCCGTGTCAAACCTGACGATGAAGTTTTCCTAACCTTGAGGATTCTCAAAAATCCTCGAATTGTGCGATTTTTGCAGGGGGACGCTTGACGAAAAACCCTCGACCCCGCACCCCGGTCCGTTACGATGGATACCGGAAAGTTAAGTTGGATGCCCGAAAGAAGTCATCCTGCCAAAGCCCTGCAGATGAGACGCCGAGTATGGAATGTCAGCGAGTTTGGGAATTCAGCGGCTTCCGTAGTGAACCCTACGAACGTCCGCTTTACATGGGAATCGTCAACGTCACGCCGGACAGCTTTTCCGATGGCGGACGGTTCCTCTCCCCACAGGCCGCCGTGGACCAGGGACTGCGACTGGTCGAAGATGGGGCGGATCTGCTGGATATCGGCGGCGAATCCACTCGTCCCGGGTCCGATTCCGTCGCCGAAGACGAAGAGCTGCGTCGAGTCATCCCGGTGATCGAAGCGCTTGCCCGGCAGACCTCGGTCCCCATTTCTGTCGACACCTGCAAGTCGCGAGTCGCCCAGCAGGCCCTGCAGGCCGGAGCGCGAATCATCAATGATATTTCCGGACTGCTGTTCGACGACCAGATGATCGATGTCTGCAGGGAAGCCTCGTGCGGGATCGTCTGCATGCATATGCAGGGAACGCCGCAAACCATGCAGATCGCTCCCCACTATTCCAACGTCGTCACCGAAATCCGCGACTTTTTCACCGAACGTCTGCAGACCCTGACCAGCGCGGGTATTGCCCCCCAGCGGATCGTCCTGGACCCGGGAGTCGGTTTCGGCAAGACGGCTCAACACAATGTTGAGATTCTGTCGTCGATTGAACGCTTTCAGTCACTGGGCCGTCCCGTGCTGATCGGGCATTCGCGCAAGCGGTTCCTGCAGAAAGTGATTGGACGAGCCGTCGATGAGCGACTGTATGGGACAATCGGCGTCTCGGTGGCGCTCGCCAGCCAGCACGTCGAGATTCTGCGAGTTCACGATGTCGCCGCCAACCGGGACGCCGTGACAGCCTTCCTGGCAACGCGCGGACGATGATCGCCGCGTGTCGTGAAAGGGCCTTCGCTGTCAGATCGATTTCGTCAGCGGGATGTCGAAACTACAGGTTCCCGTCCGAGCGAGATGACCACCACGGCAGGCTGACTCCGCCATCCACAGTGATGGTGCTGCCGGTCATGTACTCGGCATCGTCACTGAGAATGAACGCGACACTCTTGCCGATTTCGTCTGGTCGACCGAGTCGTTTCCAGGGAAGCTTCGCGCCGCCGGCGGCCAGTTGTTCTTCCGTGAAGAACTTGCGTTCGCCCGGGGTATCAATCCAGCCGGGATGCACGATGTTGACCCGGATCCGGTGCGGAGCGAGTTCAATCGCCGCCGTGCGCGACATGTGATCGATTGCCGCCTTGGCCATGTTGTATGCCATCGCCGTCGGGATGGGGATGACGGCGTGCGGCGAACTGATGACAACGATCGAGCCCCCGTTCCCCTGCTTGACCATCTGAATGGCGGCAGCGCGGAGGCCATAGAACGCGCCCCACATTCCGACGTCGATTGTGCGGCGAAATCCGTCCAGGTCCGCTTCGAGCATTAATTGACGGTCACTGTAGACTGCGTTGGAAACAAACAGGTCCAGGCTGCCGAAGGCCGCGGCCGTTTCCGCGACCATTTCTTCCACGCGCTGCTGACTCGACACGTCCCCCTGCAGGATCAGGGCCTTGACGCCAAAGCTGCGAATCTCTTCGGCGACCGCTTCGGCCTCACCGGCATGCGAGAAATAGTTGATGGCGACGTTCGCCCCCGCGCGTGCCATCTCGATGGCGCAGCCCTTGCCAATTCCGCGAGAAGACCCGGTTACCAGCGCGTTTCGACCCTTCAAATTCATCGCACATCCTTCGGACGATTTGGTCAACATCTTGGTGGGAACGGCGAATCGCTCGGCTCGCCGCGACACAGAAACAAGAAACCCGGCTTGGCATCAAGCCGGGTTCGTGAGCCATTTCCGATACCACATCGGACTCGCACGGCCAAATAGACCGATGCGAGACAGGGTTTCCAGGAGAACGAGCGTTCCCCTCCCCATGTCCCCTGTCCGACGCGGGCCCTCTTGTCCAACGCGGGGCTTCTCAGGCAGCGTGACCAGGGTCACTTCAAGCCGAAAAGCTGCTTCCGCATCCGCAGGACTTCACCACGTTCGGGTTGTTGAACTTGAACCCGCGCTGGTTGAGTTCGTCGAGGAAATCGAGCGTCGTTCCTTCCAGGTACAGCGAGCTCTTCTTGTCGACGGCAACCTTGATGCCGTGCTGCTCACTCACCTGATCCTTGGCGGAATCGGTGGACGTGTCGAATCCCAGTGAATATTGAAAACCGCTGCATCCCCCTGCGGCAACACCAATTCGAAGCACGGAAGACTCGGGCAGCTTCTGTTCAGTCATCACCCGCTTGATCTCGCCAGCGGCTTTTTCGGTCAACATTACGGACATCTGAGCATCTCCTGTTCAAAGGGGTCGCCGGGACGACTCTGTCCACGACAACGCAGTCGCCGAATTATACGCGATTTCCGACAAAAACAACAATCGCCTCTCCTCTGATCCGCGAAGTCGCGAACTTCCGAACCTGTCCCCCGGATCACGATCCGCTCAGATGAGAGAGAACCACCCTGAAGAGCTCATCGAACCATCAGCCGAAACGCGTTCGCGTTCGGTTTCTTTATCCTCTGAGGTCGGGTTCGGGTAAAGAATTCGAGCGCAAGCGCGTGGCAGCAGACGGGAAACCAGCCTGGAGGGGCTGCCCGAACCAAGGCAATCCTCGATCTCTGGTTTTGACAAAGCCTCTGTTGCGGGGCCGCAACATCCACGTTGCAATTCGGCAACATCCCCACCAATCCGCTGAACACCCATTGTCCGATCCGCCCGGAGTTTTCGGCACACCCCACTCCACAACTCAATAAACCAAATCTACTTACGAACTTTTCTCAGTCGCAGCTCGCGATTGGCGTTTTGTCAACGCTGCGATACACGCCCTGTTCAAAGCGCTAAGTGGGACTGGCATCCTCTTTCGCCGGTTCGTTTCAAATACCGCCAGGATCGCCGAGCGCGAGATCTCGCTAAGTCCATGGCCTGACTGCTTTGATTGATCGTCCCTGCCTGCTCGCCGACTGTGAACAATTCGAAGCCACAACGCATTGGCACACGGCCTGCGTTAGGTTCCTCCGTCAACTTGGCCGTGCGTGATGCATGCGAAGACTGGCCAGTCAATCTTGTTCGTTGCGATTGAATTGCGACGAACAGATCACGCCTCAAGTTGACAGATCGCGACCTCAATTCGGGTCGGCGCGATCGCGATGGAGTGGTTCAGGCCAAGTCACCGTTTGGCGACGGTACTCGATCTGAAAGGCAAGGCTGCCTGCCCGCCCGAAACTTCGTTCACATCAAAACAACTTGGAACTCAGGAGCATTGCACATGTTGAAGAATTTCTGGAATGACGAAGCAGGCGTGATCATCTCGGCAGAACTGGTTCTCGTCCTGACGATTGCCGTGCTGGCAATGGTTGTCGGTCTAAGCGAAGTGGCCGTCGCCGTGAACACAGAACTGAATGACGTTTCGAACGCCTTCGGCGCCTTGAACCAGTCCTATTGCTACACCGGGTTCCTGTCGAGCTGCAATGGCAAGCTGAAGGGACACATTGGCGGCAGCAGCTTCACCGACGCCGTCGATGACTGCGACGTCAACACCACCTGCGACCTGGTCACCGGTTCCTCCACCGCGGGTGAAGGTGGAAACGGTCATTCACGCTGGTAATTGCCCAGGCTGGAATGGCCAGTCTCTTGACGATGCCGAGTTCCACCGGTCCATCGGCAAGTCGATCACGACGACGCAACGATCGCGGCACACGCCGCCCGTTGCGTCGCTTCATTCTTTGCCGCCAGGCTGGTAACCGTTCACGGGTCGGGGACTGACGCATTTTCACGGCGAACAACAAACAACTTCCATGGACACGATAAGACGCCGAAGCGCCGTTTGTCCGTGAAAATGGGTCTGTCCCCCTCGCTTTCCCGTGAACGGTTACGCCAGGCTCCGCGTCCACCCGCTCCAGGGCAGGCTACTTGTGGTAACCGAGCGATGTCATCACGTTGTAGAGTTCTTCAAACGTGATGAATCGTCGATGGTGCTGCAGCTTGTACTGATCCACCGCGGCCGACAGTTCTGCCACGGCGGGATTGGCCGCGCTCACCGATGCCGTGAACTGCCGACGCTCGGGTCCACCGTCGCGCGGCGCCGATTGAGCTCGGCGATCGACGAACGGACGTGAATTCTGTTGCTCGATGACGGTTTGCATTACCATGCTCCGGTGAGGAATCGACCAACCAAAACCTAGGTCGTGTTCTCCGCGTCGGCAAATGGAATTCGTGGAAACGGTCGCAAAAACTTTGATGGACTCACCATGACGACGAAAATCACCGTTCTTGGCGGCGGGGCGATGGCAACAGCCTGTTCGATCCTGCTGGCAGATCACCCCGACCAGGAAGTCGGACTGTGGGCACGCACTCCCGAATACGCGGATCAGATGCAGCGCGAGCGGGAAAACAAGCGGCTGCTTCCCGGAGTCCTGCTTCCCGACAATGTCCAGGTGACTTCGGATGTTGAACGGGCACTCGATGGAGCCGAATACGTCGTCGCGGCGGTGCCGACTCAGTTCCTACGCTCCACGCTGACCGATATCCGCCCCCACTTGAATCGCCAGCGCCCCGTCATCAGTGTGATCAAGGGGATTGAAAACGAAACGTTTCAGCGCCCCAGTGAAATTGTCGCGGATGTGCTGGGAAGCCGCGCCGTCGTGGCCCTCAGCGGACCGAGCCATGCCGAAGAAATCGGGCGGCGACTGCCGGCCACAGTCGTGGCGGCCAGCGGAGACCTGGGATTGGCGCGGCAAGTCCAGAAGATGTTCAACACCCAGCGATTCCGCGTCTACACCAATCTCGATTTGATTGGTGTGGAACTCGCCGGAGCACTGAAAAACGTGATCGCGATTGCCGCGGGGATCTCGGACGGCCTTGGGTACGGCGACAACGCCAAGTCGGCTCTGATGACGCGCGGCCTGGTCGAAATGACCCGGTTCGGCCTGCGATTCGGCGCGGAACCCACCACCTTCACCGGCCTTGCGGGAATGGGAGACTTGATCACGACCTGCGTCAGCAGCTACGGCCGCAATCGGCGCGTGGGCGAACGGCTCGGTCGCGGAGAAACTCTGGCACAGATCCTGTCCACGATGGAAGCGGTGGCGGAAGGGGTCGCCACGGCCCAAAGCGTGTTTGAGATCACAGAACAGGAAGGAATCGAAACCCCCATCATGAGCGAAGTTTATCGCGTTTTGTTTGAGTCCAAGAACGCCGCCGATGCCACGAATTCCCTGATGCTCAGACCGCTCCGGTCCGAGTGATTTCTGGTTTCCCGGTCCGACTTTATGAATTTGCCGCCGAATTTTGATCCGAACCTGTCGACGCCCCGTTGGTTCTATCAGTTCTCCTGTTACCCATCAGTAGATACTCCAAGTCAGCCGGGCTCCATCAAACCTGGCTGACGGAAACGCCCTTCTCGTTCTGTATGAACTTTCCGTTCGCTGTCGAGTCATCCGAAACCCCGGAGCTGCGACCATGACCACCATCTTTACAGCCTGTGCCCTGTTCGGCGGAACCCTGCTGATCTGCCAGACAATCATGACCCTGATCGGCATGAGCGGCGATCATGACCTGGGTGTCGATTCCCATGAAGTCGGCTGTGAAATGGGCGCTGACCACGAACTGGGGGTCGACGGACATGGAAACGAAGCGGCCCACCATCACAGTTCCACCTGGTTTTTTGGTGTCATTACCTTCCGTACGGTGGTCGCGGCGATCACGTTTTTCGGCCTGGCGGGAATGTCTGCACTGACGAACGACATCAGCGAAGCGCCGGCACTCGCGATTGCATCCTGTTCAGGGATCGCCGCGATGTATATTGTCCACTGGCTGATGCGTCAGCTTTCCAGCATGCATGCCGATGGTAGCGTTCGCATCGATCGCGCGGTCGGCATGACCGGAAATGTCTACCTGCGAGTTCCCGGGGCTCATCATGGAACCGGCAAGATTCACCTCAACCTGCAGAATCGAACCGTAGAGTTAACTGCCTGGACCGACGAAGCCGAACTGCCGACCGGCGCCACTGTGGTCGTCACGCGCGTTGTCGGTCCGGATTCGGTCGAAGTGGTTGCCGCGTCTGCCTGACGAGGGAGCCCCTCAAACCGTAATCGAGCCCCCGTTCGAGAATTGTGATCGCCACTGCCGGTGGTCGATCACCGGAAAACGCGTCCCGAACGCGACGAGCACAGACGTCAGAATCGGACTTCGCCTCTTCTTCCGATTCCTCTTGAATCACAAATCCTGCGACACGATCATCTTGTCAACGAGAAGCCCCGCTTCTCACTGAAAAGG
>Ga0265327_10005229_pt1 | contig 10941 bp, 16 predicted proteins | sample 41621metaG_FD_202089 | JGI IMG/M metagenome (GOLD analysis project Ga0265327, IMG submission 202089) | Rhizosphere microbial communities from Carex aquatilis grown in University of Washington, Seatle, WA, United States - 4-16-21 metaG | ecosystem: Host-associated > Plants > Roots > Rhizosphere... | reverse complement strand
CCACCATTTTCCCTAGCCCCCGAAAAGCTCCGATATTCTATTCTCTCCCTCCCTCCCCCCTTCCTTCCTGTACTGGGCTCCTTTTCCTCCCTCTCCCCTCCTTTTCTTCCCCTAACCCCAACCACTCCTCCACATTTTTTCCTAGCCCCCGAAAAGCTCGGAAAGGAGAGAGAGGGGGAGGGGAGAGAGAGAGGAAGGGGGCGGGGGGTGAGTAGTGGGGTCGAAGAAAAGAAAGAGAGAGCGGAAGGAGGGTAGGAAAGGAATATGTAAGTGGAAAAAGAATTCTTTTTTGGGGTGGAAGGGAAAGGGAATTTGGAAAGGGGATATTTGGAAGAGGTGGGGGAGAGGAGAAGGAAAGGAGTGGTGAGGAAAGAAGGAACGGAGAAGAAAGGATAACAGCTGGAAAGCGAGAAGATGTCGTCGGGATTGACTGTGGGGATGGGGGGGCTGAAGGTTGTGGAGAGCACGGGACTGCTGAACATGGGATTGCATGATGCGTGCGAGACGGGAGATTACGAGGAGATGGAGAGGCTGTTGGAGCAAGGAGCGGAGGTGGATGGGGAGAACAGGTTTGAAAGGACGTGTTTGTTGGAGGCAGTGATGCGGGATGACCAGGAGATGGCGGAGTTTTTGGTGGAAAAGGGGGCGGATGTGAACGCGACGTCGGAGAGATTGCAGGGCTGGACGGCGTTGCATGAGGCGTGCAGACAGAAGGATCCGGAGATGGTGGAAATGCTGCTGGAATCGGGAGCAGACGTGGATGCAGAGTGGAAGGAGACGTTGAAGAGACGTCCATTGCACGAAGCGCTGAGCGGGGGAATATGTTCAGTGAAGGTGGTGCAGTTGTTATTGTGCAACATGGCGGACCCGTGGGCGAAAGATGGGAAGGGGATGTCGGCGATGAAGCTGGCGAGGAAGAAGAAGGAAAGTTGGCAGCGAGAAGAGCTGGAGAAGCTGATAAAGCAAGCGAAGAGCTGCTGGGTGAAGGAAAAGAGGGAAAAGGAAGACGAAGAATGGGGGTTGGAGCCGCCGTTGATGGAGGATTATGGAGAAGAGCAAGAGGAGGATGAAAGTGTTTTTTAATGCGTTTCTCGTGGAATAGTCAAATGCGGCTCTTTTTTGTGATTCTTTTATTTTAATGTTTTCCGAAGTTTTCTTTTTTAATTATTTTTTCTTTACGAATATTTCTTGCGTTATCTGGATCTTTTTTCAATGGAGATACATAAATATTTCAAGATGATGGGGGTCAAATGATGATGAAAAGTATTTTAAAGAGAGATGTAAAAGGGTTTTGTGGAGGGTGGATGGGATGAAAAAGTGAGGTATATAGGGGAGAGAGTAAAAGAGAGATATATATGTTGTTTTTCTTTGTGTGAGGGGGGCATGTGCGTGCGAAATGTGGAGAGGGTTTTTTAGAGAGAGATAGTGAAAGAAGAAATAGAGGTAATGGAAGGAATATTTAATTGTGGGAAAAATAGGATGTAGGTAGTGGAGGAATAATGTGATGATGATTTAAGTTTTGGCGGGAAAGTGAGTTTGAATATTTGGAGGGGGGAGGCGCGAGGGGAATTTCGTGTGGATGAGCAGGAAAGAGGAGGTGATTGGAGAGAGTGGAGGAGAAGAGAAAGTAAGAGGCGGGGAGAGATAAGGGAAGGAAGAAGAGGAGGAACGAGGTTTTTGGGAGGGAGGCGCGAGGGGAATTTCATGTGGATTACCAGGAACGGTGATTTGATTGGAGATTGTTTTCAGTCCGAGGGGGTTGTGATTGGGTAATGGGGAGATAATTAAAGGATAGAGCGTTGGAAGGGGTGAAAAGGAGGGAATTAGGAAAAGGAGGTTGGACATGAGGAAAAGTGAGGGGAAAAGAATAAAAAAAAATGTTTGGAATATATTTTAGGGATTTGTAAATTTTTGGTTTTTTTGAGGGAGGAGGTTTTTGTTGTGTTGTGGAAAGGTGTTTTTTGGAGGTTTTGGGAGAGGAGAGAGTGTTTGGAGAGAGAGAAGAGGGGGTGTGGAATTGAGTGAAAACATATTGCGATTTGGGAGAAAACATATTGCGATTTGAGCGAAAACTGGATGTTGGTGAGAAGGAGTTATATGATGAGCGCGATGTACCAGGGGAGTGTGGATCACGCGGCGCACAGGGGGATGGTGCAGCGATCGCAGAGATTGACGGAGGAGATGATCGGGGCGTTGTACAGGAGGAAGCCGTTTACGGTGAGCGTGGAGGATTACAGGAGCGCGACGGAAGAGTGGAAAGGGCATGTGGACAGGGAACGGTTTGGGAACGGGGTTGTTCTTGACGTGGACGAGCAGCCCCACGTGGAGGAGTTCTGGCAGCAGCGACAGTTGGCGAGCGAGATCAGGGAGGGGTGGAAGAAACTGTTTGATGACAGTGAAGCAGAGGAGAATAAGAGGGAGGAAGATCCCCACGAGCAGCGTTTGCCGCAGGAAGAAGAATGGGTGGTGTATGGGGGAAAAGAGGGCAGGGAAGAGAACCCGCCGATGACGGATTTGCGGACCCCCTCGCCGACGAGGAATTACGTGGTGGAAACGACGGAGGATGAAGGAAAGACTCCGTTTGAAGAACGCTCTGTGGACGAACGCAGCAAATCCTCTTTCTTTGACGAGGACCTCGAGGTATTGTCGGAGACGCCAGGAACGGTTGAAGAACCGGTTGTTCAGGGTTTGCAACAAAAGCTGCAGGACGATGGAGAGGGCCTGAAAACGCCGCAGGATCAGGTGACGAAACGCGAACTGCCCCGGCTGCTGAGGGTCACCCAGAATTGGGCCTTTGACAACGAGGACGAAAAAGACGTGGATATTGTGTCGCGCGGAGATTTTCTCTCTCAGAGGAATCTCACCACGGAGTTCCAGATACTGGACAAGAAGAAGCGCCTGCCGAGGAAACCCCCCGCAAAACGCCGATCGGAGCTCGAGCTGCTCTATGAGAACATGTTTCCCCAAGAGAGAAAACACTTTTTTTCCCGCATTTAACATCCCTTTTCCCCCCGCGAGACCGCGATTCTGATTGCCCGCCCCCACTTAACACCACCCCCCGTATCTTTTTCCTAACTCCACTCCATAAATCTCTTTACTTTTTTTAATTACTTAGAAAATACTTCCACATCTTCAACCCCATTACGAAATATACCACACTAAGATACGGAGATACGGATACCGATACAGATACGGGGGGAGATACGGAGATACCAAGATACGAGGATACGGATACGGAGATACGGATACGGATACGGATACTGATACGAGGATACGAGGATACCAGGATACCAGGATACGGATACGGATACGAATACGGATACTGATACGGATACGAAGAGAGTGGAGAGTAGAGAGTGGAGAGTAGAGAGTGTTTACTTTTTTATCAGTATCAGGTCCATTCTCTCACGGATACCTGCCCTGACTCTTTTTCTTGTTTCATCATAAAAACGATCCATCAAGTTTTTCAACTCGTCCAACTTCGATGAATCAACTGTTTCGTACAAGAAAGAATCTGCAATATCTCCCGAACACGAATTAATCAGAACACACACAACTGACCCATTTAAACGACGCGCAATGCTTCCGTCTTTCATCGACAACATATAATGCGTCGACAAAATAATCCCTTCCATTAAAAGCTCTTTCTCCTGTTTTTTCTGCATCAACGCTCTCAACTCTCTGTTGCAATGAGCGCACTTGTGAATATAGCCACACCCGTGCAGCAGCCACTGCAAAGCCACCTCTTGCTTCGTGCATCCAATCTTTCTCGCCAGATCTTCCACTTCCTCTTTTGTATCAATGCAATACTGATTCATTCGATCATCACAATCCGACCCCATTGCGTTCGTACCCGACATCTTCTTCCCTTCCCTTCTCTTCTCTTTCTCTTTCTCTTTCCTATCCACCCACCGATCGGTCGGTCTCTTCCGAAAAAAAAGAATTCTGAAAAAAGAAAAAAAAGAAAAAAGAAAAAATAGAAAAAAAATAATAGAAAAAACTATTAACTTCTACACCCCTAAAATAAAAAACCCCGGCGCCTCCCCCCCGAACCAAACTCACTTTCTGTCACTTGTACCCTATCACCACGCGTTTGCTGCAGGTTTCCACCGAAATTCCCCTCGCGCCTATCTGAAAGTCTGAACGTTCTCGAACACCACCGTATCTTAACATCTCCCGATACTGTTCATCGTATCTCAACATTTTTTTATTTTTTCATTTACATTTTTATTTACCTTTTTTTTTCACCACCTCTAAACTTTTTCTTTTTCTAATTACGAAAAAAGTGAGGAGCTCTCCCCAGTTCTGCACCAAATCCACCCCAAATCCACACAAGAAAAGAGAAAATGGCCGCTACTTTCACTCCTGAAGAGATCAAAACCATCGCTGATTCTGTCAATCTTGATATAGGTGACTTCTCTTCTTCTTCTAACAGAATCAGTCCCAAACGTCAGCGCACTGTTGACAAGGACTTTGATGAAGCTTCCATGCTCATCATCACCGTCAACGAAGACACCTTTCTTAACGTCCGTCTCTGCAAAGGTTCCCACACCTTCCTTTCTGCTCTCCAAGATCTCGTCATTGCCATCAACAATGGCCCTTCCAATCTCAAATCTCTCATCATGGAGATCGACTGTATTTTCGCTCGTGACGGCGTCAAACCTCTCGGCGACGACTGGACACAGTGGAAAACGCTTGATAATGAAGAATTAGATGAAGATCTCCTTGACGAATTCCAATCCTCTCTTTTTAAATTTTGCGAACTCCTTGGCCCCGAACGCTTCAAAACAGCGATTGTCGACGAACCTTGGTTCACAAAACAAGAAGTCCTCCCCTACCCCTTCAACCCCGTGCTCAAGGGCGAAAAACCCGACTACCCTCCCCTTTTCCTCTACTCCTGGATCTAATATAAACCTTCTTCCTCCCGTCTCTTAAATAATATGATACTATGATATTGATACAGTAATATTAGGATACTAAAATACTGATACGGCGATACTAAGATACTAAGATACTAGGATACGGATACGAGGATACTAATATACTAAGATACTGTAAAAAAAGATACGAAGATATTGGTAATGAGAGCAAAAGAAAAGTTTATTGAAAAGAATTCGGCTCTTTCGGTATGTGCATGCGGACCCACCTTTCATTGATTTCTGCGCTCATCTTGTCGCCCAGAAAAAATTGCTTCACAAGCTGCATGACCTGACGAATCTCGTCCAAATCCGATGTCTTCTCGAGAATGTACATGAGCACCTGTGACGGCTCTGTCTGCAGCAGCACGCAAATTATTTGATGTATTCCGGTCTTCTCGTCTACTATCACCAACTTCCCGTCCCAATCTTCAATGTAAAAATGCACCTTTTCAATCACTGTCCTCCACGACGCCATCTTTTCTTCTTCTCGCTAAAAAGTGTCTCTTCACTCTCTTGCTCTTCCTCCTCCTCCTTTTCTTCTCCAGAAAAAAAGAATCCGAAAAAAAGAAAAACAGAAAAAATCACAATTAAACTTTACTTTCCCTAAAATAAAATCCGGAACAATCCCTCCGAAAAAACTCTTTTTCTGCTCTTTATAGCCAATAAAAACGTGTTTGCTGTAGGTTTCTCGTGAGATTTCACTCGCGCACATCAGAAAGTCTGAACGTTCTCGAACACCACCGTATCTTAACATCACTCGATACTGTTCATCGTATCCTAACATTTTTTTTTATTTAATATTTTATTTACCTTTTTTTTATTTATTTTTTTCCAATCATACCCCTTTTCTTTTTTCTAATTGCAAAAAAAGAAAGGAGCTACCCCAATTCCACAGAAACCCACGCAATAGAAAAAGAAAAATAATGGCTGCTACTCCCGTAAGAGAAGAACAATCGACTGAGATATCTTTTGTATCTTACAAACCAGTCTCTCCTCTGCAATGCATCATCAGTGACGGATCTCCTGGACCGAATATTTCTGCTCTCTACACTGCAAAAACCCTCGGTCTTTCTACTTCTGGAAAATGCGGATACGGTGCTCTTGGAGCAATGGATTCATTCGGATTGGAAGTCCTTCCAAGAAAAAGAATTTCCACGGAAGACGCCCCTCCACCTCCCAAAGGAAAGGCAAAGCGGCGCGGAGAAACGAATGCACAGCTCTTCATGCGGCGGTCAATGATGAACATCCAATCCGCAGACGCTACCTTGATTATCAACAACACTGAGACAACAGAGCTCAACAGATGCACTCTGAACGCTGCCGGATACGCTGCCCACAAGAAATGGGAAACGCTGCCCGAACACACAGAGAAGAAAGACTACTACTCTCTCGACGCAAAAAAGAAAGTCTTTGTTGTCAACCGCATGTGCAAAAAGACTGCGCGTGCTGTTCGCAGATTCATCTCTTCCAACAAGATCGAATCTCTCTGTGTGATCGGCTCTTTCGACATTCCTCCGAACAGAAAAACGATTTCTTTCCTCCGCGACTCCTTCTCCACTCCTTAATAAACACCGTATCCCAAGATACTGATACCATGTTTTCGCGATGTTAAGATACTAAAATACGAGGATATTGAAAAAAATGATATTATTTATTTATTCAGAATCAGAATCAGAATCATATGAAATTTCTAGAGAGTTTAAACGAACCATGCATTCTGTTACCATCATTTGACGAAGTGTTTTGTAATATGAAAAAATAACGTTGATTCCATTTTCAATCTCTAAACGATCAGTCGTGTGTTGCAAAAGATATTTAGGAGCAGAAGATGGAGGCACATGAAAAAGAATACAAACTGTCCAATATCTATCAAGGCATGGTTGATAATACATAAGCTTACCTTCATCATCTGCAATAGCAAAATATCCCTTTCTAGGAGGGAGCATTGTCGTCCATTCTTGCGCCATTTTATCAATCCCCGCGTTTCGTTGATTGTTGTGGAACTCTCTTGGAACTCGAGTCAGCTCCTCACTTTTTTTTCAATTGAAAAAAAGAAAAAAGAAAAAAGATGATTGAAAAATATATTAAATATGTTGTTTTTTTGAACCAGAAGAATATTTTTCAGTTTCTATTGAAGACAGAAGCCAGTTGAAAACATGTAATTCATATTTTCCTCCTCTTTCCATTTCCTCTTTCATGAAGAACTCTTTTCTTTTTTGATAGATAAATTCGAGGTATTCTTCAATAGGAATAGCAGTTATTGATTGTAGAGGAAAATGAAGAACACCAATTAAAGGCTTGTTTCTGCAAAAAGAGGTGTGAAACTCCGTATATTTTGAATAAGAAGGAGAACCCTTGTTACGCGTGCAAATCGCATCTATGAGTGCGGCAAGCTTGTTTTCTCGTTCTTTTTCAGAAACAAATAATGTTGTCTTATTTAATTCTGTAGATAGATAAAACATTGCGTCGTATCTTCTCTTGTTTTTCCAGTTCTCTTGAAGTTTTTTTAGAAAAGAAGATAACTCTTCAGTTGTGTATCTTTCTTTTACAAGAAGAAAGCACAATTCCTTGTAAGTAAGATTCATATCAATCTTGTGTAAATTAAACCAATATTTCGTAAGCCATGATAGACAACAAGTGAAATATCGCGGGGATTCAGATGTGGCGTGATCTTTGTCAAAAAGTTTCTGCAGAGTTTCTTGAAGAACTAATTTTTCATCAGTTCTTTCCGTTCGTTTAGAACTCGCAGCCATTTTCTCGTGAAACACACCAATCTCTCTTTCTCCACCTTTCTGATGCTTTCCATTCTGAGGAACTATCGGTAGTTTTTGTTTTCGAATTTAAAAAAAACTAAAACTAAAAAATATAATTAAAAAACACAATCCTAAAATTAAAAACCTCGGCGTTTTACCCCCGAAAAAACTCCCTTTTTGATCTTTTCAGCCTATCAAAAGATGTTTGCTGCAGCTTTTTAATGAGATTTCATTCGCGCCTTGTCTGAAAGTCTTAAGATTCTAGAAGCTAGTATCTTAGAATACTGATACGGAGCATTGTATCCTAGGATACTGATACTGATACGGATCATCGTATCTCATGATACTGTAAAATTATTTATTTTTATTTATTTATTTTTTTACCAGAAATGTTTTTGAAATTGTAATTATTTCATTCGAACCATGATCCAACCCAGAACACCATTCAAACCACCACAAAAAAACTCTGTTCCAAGAAAATGTCGGATCTTTCCAGCGATTATTCTTCAAACTCGGACGATTCTTCTGAGAGCTCTGAAGAATATAACGACTTTCTAGACTTCACTGCAGACGAATGGGCGCTCGAAATAGGCTGTCTCACAAGAACCGTGTGGCAGCAATGGAACGCGCACGGATGTCCTGACCCTCCAGAATGCGAGTATTGCTACCAATTGTTGTCGATGGAACACAATGCTATCTATCAACTCGCTTGCAAATTCAATTCACAATCAAATGGTTAATTTGTATTTATTTCATAAAATGTTCCAACAATTTTTTCAATCTATTTCCTAAACTAGGATCGGTTTTTGCAATATCTTTTGCAATATCGTAAGCTGTTTTACTGCTCCCATGCATTCTCTTTTTAGGATCGATACCACAATTCAAAAGATATATCATTGCTTCGACATATCCATGATGTGTAACTAAATGTAATAAAGAACCGCGATCCTTCAAATCCTCAATATATACATAATTATTCAATTCTTGTGTCTTTTTGCAAATGTCGACTAAAATAACAAAGATTTCAAAATTTTCCTCATTATGAATGAATTCATGTTGTTCAAACAATTCAAATATATAACTATTGATATAATCTGCATAAGAACGCTTTTTGCAAAATATCTTATTTACATTTTCTAATTCAGTCTTAAACTCTTCCTTATAATCGTCATCATCTTTGAGGCTGGACATCTTTGTTGACTAATTCACTTTCTTATTAAAACTCTCCTTTTTCTGATACTGAAGAAAAAGAAAAAAGAAAAAACAAAATGAATTATTTTTTATTTACCTGCATGACCATCTTCCTCCTTGATCTCCTGATTCATGGGCGATATTTTGTTTAATATCAAACATATGAAGTTCTTTTTTGAAAAGAAAAGAAGGTTTCATATATTTTGCTTCATTCCCTCCGCAATGAGAACAATACGTTACCTTAAATTTGTCATAATTATCTAGAATATATTTGACATTCTTTTCAAAGTTTTCAGGTCTTGATCCGTTATTCCAAAGGATATTTGCGCATTCTTCATTTAAAGATATCAAAACTTTGTCGTAATTAATTTTATATAATGAATATCTTGAAGATGAATCAATTTCTCTTTGTAATTCCCCAATTTCAGCATTTAATGCATTGATTTTTGAAATTAACAATTCTTTTTGTTCAGGAATATTGAACGTTGTTACAAATATCTCCGGCATAATTCTGTGCAGTTCGATAGCATTTTCGTAAATAGTGTTTAATTTAGATAAACGCAATAATTGTTTTTCTAATTCTTCTTTTTGTCTTTCTTTTTCCTGATAATAGATAATTTCTTTTTCAAATATGCCATCTCGTAGATTTTTAAATTCGTCAGAATTATTGTGATGAATAAAATTTGTCATGTTTTTGTTGTAATCAAGAAATACGAGCTCCATATCTTTTTCTTTTTGACATTCTATTTGGCGTTTTGAATCCTCTAATTCTCTTTTTAGCTTATCAATTTCATCTTGTGTTCTATAACATGCAATTGATGCATTTAATCCATCTCTACTGAATTTTTCACCAGAATACTCAAATTCTAATTTTCTTTTTTGTAATTCATTATATTGAATTCTTAAATTATATATTTTTGTTTCGATATCTTTCAAATCTTCAACTGTAAGTATTTTTTTAAATCGATAATTTGCTGCCATTTTTCTTTTGTCTTCAGAATTCTTTAGAAATCACTGTTTTCTTTAAAAATCTCTAAAAGATGGCTTTCGAATGTCCTCAACAAACAAAAGTTGATAATTTTTCAATTAACGATATTATTGACAATTACTGGTGTTTTAAAATTCCAGGTGTAATTTCGGTTTCTTATAGTCGAAAAGTGCCTGTTTCTAAATCTCTTGTTACATTTATTAGCATAACTAAATACAATAACGGAGAAAAAACATATATAGAAAAAACAAATCCACATTCTCATATTATATTTCGAAAGTTTTTAAAACTCGCTAGAAAATACAACATTGAGAAAATAGAAATGATAAATAACAATTTTTTGCAAATATCTATGCACGACGAAAGAATTCTAACTATCATGAACGACGTGGATGCCCAAATGGTAGATGTCCAAGAATATGATTTTATTCAATCTTTTTAACTTTTTTATTTTGTTTAGAAATACACAAATAATATTGAAAAAATAAACATTTTAAAACCCACGACGATAAAGATTCAACTCATTAAAAGATTCATTTTAACACTTTTTTCAAAATGAATTTTTTCTATTTTTTTCTGATATGTTTTTCCATTTTTCCATTGATATCCGGTAGTTACAAAAAAGAAAATGAATTAATTTCTAAATTTGGGTTGGATTTTATGGAATGTCTTTATTACGATCCTGATTCAAATATATTTACTGTAAATATATTTGAAGTCTCACAACGATTCTCAAAAGAAGAAATGCCGATGTTTCTATCCAAATTGAGACAATTAGAACATTATTATATGGACATATGTAATATGTATGATGAATAAACCTCACTGCCGAAAAAATTACTATTTTTCGGCGATACAGAATTCTATTGGACAAAAGTCGGCGATACGAAAATCTATTGGATTGCTCTACTGAATTTTTCACCAGATTATCCAAATTCTAATTTTCTTTTCTCCAAATTCATTATATCATAAACGACACGAATACCCAAATGGTAGATATTTAAGAATATGATTTTATTCAATCTTTTTAATTTTTTTTGTTTGTCTAATCTTTATTTTTATTGAAAATCTGATTAAGAAACATCAAATC
>Ga0265327_10005228_pt1 | contig 10942 bp, 4 predicted proteins | sample 41621metaG_FD_202089 | JGI IMG/M metagenome (GOLD analysis project Ga0265327, IMG submission 202089) | Rhizosphere microbial communities from Carex aquatilis grown in University of Washington, Seatle, WA, United States - 4-16-21 metaG | ecosystem: Host-associated > Plants > Roots > Rhizosphere >... | reverse complement strand
TCAGGCTGTCCGAATTCCCGATGACGGACAGGGTGTCCTTGGTGCCGGCCGTGATGGTGTCCGACGAGCCGAGAATCGTCGCGGCGAGCCCGGAGGCGACCGTCACCGTGCCGTTACTTACCTGCGTGGCGTCGTTGCTGCCTATCACAGTGTTCCCGCTCGACGTGATCCCGTTGGCGTCGACCACCACAGTGCTGCCATTGGCGAAAGCGACGGTGCCGTTGCCGAGGTTGGCGCGGTTGTCGGTGCCGGAGAGCGTCAGGTTGTCGCCCGTTCCCGTGGCGGTGAGGCTGTCGCTGGCGCCCGAGAGGCTGAGTTGGCTGTTGTTACCGGCGAGGGTGACGGTGCCGTGGTTGAGGCTGGCGCTGTCGCCCGTGCCCGAGATCGTCAGGTTATCGCCGGTGCCGGTGGCGGTTAGAACATCCAAATTACCGGTGAGGCTCAGTCCGTTGCTGCTTCCCACAAGCGTCACCGTGCCGCCGCTGAGGCTGGCGGTGTTGCCCATGCCGGAAATCGACAAGCTGTCGCCGGTTCCCCCGACGACGGTGTTATTGCTGCCATTCACCGTCAAGGTGTCGGTGCCTGAGCCGGCGATAAGGGTATTGCCGTCGCCAATGGCCGTCAGGCTGTCACGACCGTTTCCGCCGGTGAGCGATGCGTTCGACGCGTTGAGCACGACATTCTGGGCATGGGTGGCGCCGTCGTCGATGGCCGCCGCCGCGGGGGTGAGCGCCGCCGTGACGCCGTTCGTTTTGATGAGGATATTGCCGACGCCGGCAAAATTGTCGTGGAGCGACAGATCCGAGATCTTCGTGCCCACCAGAGTCACGGTGCTGGCGCCGAGCGCGATCTGCGTTCCCGTGTCCGTCTGGGTGAGGACCGCCGTGCCCTGGGGGCTGAGAAAATCCAGTGTGCTTCCGCTGGCCCCGGCATCGAAGCCATTGATCGTGACATTGGCCCCGTCGAGGACCGCGAAAGTGTTGGGTGCTTTACCATCGGTGAGGGTTTCGGTACCCTTCGCGGCGACGACCAATTCATTTCCCGAAGCCGTCAGGCTGCTCCCGTCGAGGGCGATGGCGGCGCTGCCGGCGCCGAAAGCCTGGGCGGCGGCGTTGACTACGGTCTGAAGGGCGGTTTCCCCAATGGCGAGGCCCTGGACCAGGACGTTCTGCAAGGCGAAGGCGTCGGCGGCTTCCCGCGCGTCCCAGGTCGTCGCATATTGCGCGCCCACGCCCGGCAAAGCGCCGTTGAGGGTGGTCTGCGCCGCGCTGACGCTGCTCGCCGCCGAGGCGAGCGCTCCATCGCTCGCGGCAAGCTGGGTAAGCGCCGTGCCCCAGGCCGTCTCGGTCTTCTGGGCCGCCGTTGCGGCGCTGGCATCGGCGGTGGAGTTGAAAGCCGCGTTCAGCCCGTTGGCATTGGCGGCGAGGGAATCGCTTTGGATCTGATCGTTGGCCGCGGTTGCCACCGCCGAGGCAGCGCTCTGCTCCGCCGTCAGCGCCGAGGCCAGGACGGTCTTCGCCCCTTGCACCGCATGCGGCGCGTCGATGCCGTTCACGCTGCCGTCCGGCGCCACCACATAGACCGGTGCCGCCGCAAGGCTCTGCCCCAGCACGCTGCCCTTGGTTGTTGCGTACTTAAGATCCGAGGCGAGCTGATTGCTGGGCGACGACAGCCCCGTCACGGCGGTGCCGAGGCTTGAAGCCGCCCCCTGCGCCGCCCCCGCCGCCTGCGCCGTGAGGCCGCCGAGAACGTTCTGCAGCAGGTTCCGTGCCGAGGCGCTCTGTCCCGCCAGCGCCGTGCTGTTGGCCGAGCTGGTGGCGAAGGTCACCTCATCGATCGCTTCCGTCGTGCCGTCGGTGAAAGTCACCGTCGCCGTTGCCGACACCGTATTGCCGCCCAGATTCACCGCCACCGCCGTCGTCGACAGCGCTATCGACTGGATGCCAAGATCGGCGAGCGACTTTACTTCGCCAGCCTGCACCACGCCGTCGCCATTGGGGTCCGTCCAAACGCCGATTTGGGCGAAGCCCGGATCCTTGGCGTCGATGACGCCGTCATGGTTGGTGTCGAGCGAGGCCAGCGCGGCGAAGGCGTTCTTCGCGCCCGGCACCAGCGCCGGGACCACCTTTTTCCAGGTCCCATCCGCCGCCCGCGCGACCAGGAGGCCGGTATCGGCCCCGATCCACCCGCTATGCCCTGCGGCACCCCCCAGGGCCGGCGCCTTCGACTGGCTCGGTGACACCAGTTGGATCCCCTTCCGGTCATAGCTCAGGACCAGGGGGTCGTAGCTGTCATAGGGATCCACCCATCCATCATTCCCGAAATCTGTGTCGCCGTCGTCGTCCAAGCTATAGGAGACCACGGGGTCGGTGACCGTAAGGGTAAGAGGCGAGGTATCGATCGCCGGGGTGCCGCCGCCGCCAATATCGATGATGGCCGGCAAAACCGAAACGCCGGAGACATCCTGAAGCACCTGCCAGTTGTTGACCGTATCCTGGACGGATTGCAGAGCGGCCGCCGTGTCCGTGTTGCTTAAGGAAGTAAAGTCCACCGAGGCCGCGTTTTGCCCGTTGAAAAGATCCGCCGGCGCCGTGCCCTGGACCAGGGAAGTGGAGTCCGCAGCGATGCTCGCACTCGCCGCCGCCGCATCGGCGCTGATGAGTGCCGCATCGGACGCGGACAGGCTCGCCGTGGCGCCGCTATTCTGGACAGTGGAACTGCCGTCGGGGGCAAGGCTCCAGCTCGATACCGCGGTGGCGGAGGACGATGGATCAATCTGGCAGTAGCCGCTAACCGTTCCATCCTTTCCGACCGTGGTGACATCGGTCCCGCCCAGCGCCAGCGCGGACTTCATGGTCAGGCCACCATCCGCGCCCTGGGTGATTTCAGCGCCGGGGGCGGCAGTCGCCATCTGGGTTCCACCCACACTGACCGCCGCGCCGCCTTGCGCGTCGATGACGACACTGCGGTCCAACCCGCCGGCGGCATTATCGGCGCCGAGGCCGATCACCGTACCGCCTTTTCCATCCCCGGAAAGCGTTACCGGCGAACTTGCTGTGGTCATGAAGGTCGTTCCGCCCGCCGCCGGTGCGACGGTCGCCACCCCCAGCGCCGGGTCGATGGTGAGCGAGGCGGAAGGCGCGGAAACGGTTACCGTGCCATTGCTGTTGATCTGCGCCGAGGCTCCCGCCTGCGAGACGGTATAGTTGCCTGTTACGCCTGTCGACGAAATCGTCAGCACATTCAGGGCGCCACTAGACGGATCATTTGATATGAAGGCACTGCTACCATCGGCGTTCTGATGAAAAGCAACACCGGAAGCAGGATCGTAGGAGATGGAAGTTATGCTGCCATCCTGGTTCAGGCTGTATATGTTAGAGGAATTTCTGTCTGTTATGGTCAATCCACTTATAGAATTATTTTGGTTATCCCAAATAACTTTTCCAGGGTCTGCTGGGCCAAAATTTGTTGCATTCGGCCCATCGTGATGTTTTATATAAATATATTCAGAAACATCTACTTGTTGCTGGATGGTTCCCGAAAGATTATTGTACCTATTTGTATATTGTGTGATATCTCCGTAAAAAGCAGTTATTTGGTCTGCATTACTGTTCTTATCCCCCGTCGGACTACTCCTTGCCCACTGATCATCAGTGTAGCCAAATAATCCTGCCGCTGTGGCGCCCGGGGATGGGTTCACCATATTTTTACCAAAACTTGATTCAATAAATGCCGCCTTTACAGCTACCTGAATCTGACTATCAGTATAGCCTTTCTGCTGACCATAAGCAATAATCTGATTAACAACCGACAGTTGTGCCGATGACAATTGCGCCGAAGAAAGATTGCTTGACATGACTCAACCCCTTTTATCGCACACTGATGTGTCAAAGCTTGGAAAATCGAGTTCTTGAATGAACAAAAGAGCCCGATCGATTTCATTTTTATTAAATGTAGCGAGAGGCGCAGAGTCAAGCTCTGAGCATATTGCCTGTACAGAAGATGTAGAAATTAGAGCCGCAAGCATCGGTGTGTATAGCGCGTCGGTACCAATTTTTTCTTTTTTTAATCTGTCGTAGTATGACAAATAGTACTCCATCGACATGGAATTAAAGATAGGAACAAACTGACCTAAAAATCCAAACGGATTCCACCTATAAACAATAAGCATTGGCGCAATGCCCCCGCCCTCTTGCTGCAATCTTTCGTATATCAATGATAAATACGACCCGTCTTTTTCATTAAATATTAGGTTTGGTGCGCTATCCCCATAATTTAATGTTGTAACTAGTGTTCCCTTGCGAAAAATAAACAAAGTCTGCCTATGCCCTTCGTCATTGCCGCACAGAATGATGTACTCTTCTTCTACAGCTCGCCCGCCAATTTTTGGTGTTATTTTTTTAGGCTCTCTAAAGCCGTTTGTGCGGCATCCAGATGGCGGAAGTCCAGACAGCCTAGTTATTACACTTTTTCCGTCAATTGAGTGCACGTCTATAACTCCTTCTACGCCATCAACCACCTGTTTGTTACTATATAAATAATGATATCCGGCGGAATCAATAACATTAATGCCTTCGGAATTAGAGAGATCTGCGGCTAATGTCGTCATGGTTGGCAACAAAGCTGTTGCACCAACAAAAAACATCAACCATACAATAATGCAAACAATTTTTGTTGCAACCATTTTAATATCGCCTCTAATCACTGAATTTGTTGATGGAGATCTCGTTCCTTTTTAGCGCCCAGCTCGTCCACCATTTGCAACGCACGAACCGGAGACTGGTCCTTTTCGACAACATGAACCGGCAGCCCTTTCCCTCCACCCCAATCCGGCATAATTCCCTCCGACACATACCTTTCGAAGATCGCGAGCGGCCTCGCCACAATGCGGCATCATTCGATAGTTTACATCCAATATACATACCTTCTTTCATACGTTTTATACAACCTGTTTTCTGCTTTAACGAGCGCCATGCTCGATTTACCGTGCCTTGCCCGACACAGCTTCGCATTTAGAGGTTTGGCGCAGCCACCCCCGGGATTAGTGCCCGAAACTATCTGAAACACCGCTTCCATCGGGCTCATTTGATGATCTCTCCCTCCTGAACTCCCTCCAATACAAACTCCTTTTTGGCACGAGCCGACATCTCCCGATATAGCGTCTCCCATTCCCGAGACCGCTCATCCGCCTGCCGTTCCAGCTTCGGCGGCGGAATGGCGGCGTCCTCATGGGGAAGCCCCAGGAACTTCAGCACCCCCTGCACCGTCATTTCGTAATGCGTCACGAATTCCTCGTAGAACAGCATCAGCGGCCTGAGCCGGTAGCTGCGGAAATACGCGTCCCAGTTCCAATCTGCCTGTTCCAGGCGCTGAACCGAAGCGTGGATCTGGTCGAAATCGAAGACGAGTTCGCGGTCGGCCACGCATTCCTGGTCGTTCCGTCCGGCCTGGGCACGCCAGATACCGGTACGCGAGGCGCGGTAAAGAGAGACCGCCTGCGCCACCTTGTCGCGGCGGCGCAGCCAGACGTAACGCGGCGAGCCGAGCGCCGCCTGGAGAAGGCCGGGCAGAGCTTCGTGGAGGGGGCCCTGGCTACTGCCTCCCGCCGCCGCCATCAGCTTCGGAACCAGCCCATCCCATTGGCCCCAGAACAGTTTGAAGCCGAAGACGCCGTTCGGGGTGGCGGTGGCCGCGATAAGCCGGCCGATATATTCGGCATCTTCCCGGACGCCAAAGCGGCGTTTCAGGAAGTCGTCGCCATGAGTGGCCTTAAGGAAATATTCCTCGGGTGCTCCGGCGATGCCGGTACCGGTCAGGGCATCGGTCAGAAGCGTGCTTCCGGTCCGCTGCGACGTGGCGATGATATAACGCACGCCCACCACCGGCGGCCCCGCGAAGGACAGGGGCGGCAGGATCGCATCGGCGTAATTAAAATCCGGACTCGACATCGGCCTCACCTCTCCCGCATGGATTCGTGCCGGTAGCGCTGCAGCGATGACAGCAGATACTCGATCACCCGGCGTTTCTCGGTCTTGATCTCGACGGTCGCCGACAGGCCGGGCCCGAGCTTGACGCTGCGCGGCCCGACATCGATTTCGGTCCGGGCGAGGAGCACCCGCACCGGATAGAGCAGCCCCAGCTTGTCGTCGACGACGGCGTCGCGCGACACCCATACCACCGTACCGGGGACGGTGCCGTATTTGGTGTATTCGAAGGCCTCGAGCTTGATCGCCGCCTCCTGTCCCTCGGTGACGAAACCAATGTCGCGGTTCAACAATTTGGCCTCGATCTCCAGGCCGGAATCGTCAGGGACAATGGAGAGGAGCTTCTGCGCCTGCTGCACGACACCGCCCTCGGTATGGAGGGCAAGCTCCTGCACCGTGCCGGAAACCGGCGCGGTCAGGGTTTGCAAGCCGGTGCGTTGCGCCGCCTTGGCCAGATCCTGGGTGAGGGAGGCGATTTTCTTCTCCGCGTCGTCCTGCTGGGTCAGGGCGTTCCGGACGAAATCCGCTGCCGCCTGGGTCCGGGCGTGGCGGGACGACGCCAGGGAAGCCTCGGACTGCTCGACCCGATGGCGCTGCGTGACCAGTTCCTGCTGCATCTCGATGAGCTGCTGCTCCAGCTCGAGCTGGCTGATCCGTGAAGAATAGCCGCGCTCGGCCAGGATGCCCTTGGCATCGACCCGCTTCTTCAGGAGCGGCACCGTGCGCTCCAGCTTGTCCACCGTGGCCCGGCCGGCAGCGAGGTCGGCCTCGCCGCGCCGGATCTCGGAGTCCAGCCCGTCGAGCTTGGCCTTCTGCGTGTCCACCTCCTGGCGCAGCAGGCGGCGGCTGGCTTCCACCGCCGCCTCGCTCCCCCCGGATGGCGGGGCGAAGGCGGCCAGCGGGTCCGGGGCCGCCTCGGCCATGTGGCGGGCGGCCTCGCTCCGGGCGGAAGCGAGCTGTTCAGAGAGGTTCCGGCTATCGGCGGCGTTCTGCGTGGGGTCGAGTTCCACCAGGATCTGGCCCGCCGTCACATGGTCGCCGTCGCGCACCCGGATCGCCTTGACCACCCCAGCCTCCATCGGCTGCACGATTTTGGTATAGCCGGAGGGGATGGTTTTTCCTTCCGCCACCGCCACCACATCGACCTCGCCGACAAAGGACCAGCCGAGCCCGAGCACGAACAGCGCCATCAGACTCCAGGCCAGCGCTCTTCCGACCGGCGAAGGCGGGGATTCCAGAACCTCCAGGGCGGCCGGCAGGAATTCAATGGCGATGCGGGCGCGGGCCTTGGCCTGCCGGAGCCCCTTTTCCCGCTCGAGCGCGGCGGCGGCAACGTCGATCACCCGCGCCACGCCGAATGGCACCCGCGCCAGAATTGCCTCGCCGGCCCTGGCAAGAAACAGGCGTTCAGGCGCCATGGACCACCCCCAGCTGATGCCGCCACAGCGAGGCGTAGCGGCCCCCTTGGGCAAGCAGGTCGTCATGGCAGCCCTGCTCGACTACTTCGCCCTTCTCGACGGTGACGATACGGTCGGCCATGCGCACCGCGCTCAGGCGATGGGCGATGATGATCACCGTCCGGCCCTGGCATATGGTCCGCATGTTGTCCTGGATGATGCGCTCCGATTCGGCATCCAGGGCACTGGTCGCCTCGTCGAGAATGAGGATGCGGGGATCGGTGACCAGCGCCCGGGCGATGGCGATGCGCTGGCGCTGCCCCCCGGACAGGCCGTTGCCACGTTCGCCCAGCTCGGTGTCGTAGCCTTTCGGCAGATCCAGGATGAAGTCATGGGCGCCGGCCATCTTCGCGGCCTCGAGCACCCTCGGGAACGCCATGCCCGGATCGGCGAGCGCGATGTTGTCGCGGATGGTGCCGGCCATCAGCCAGTTCTCCTGCAGCACCACGCCGATCTGGCGGCGCAGGCTGGAGGCGTCGACCAGCGCCAGATCCATGCCGTCGATCAGGACCCGCCCGCGTTCGGGAACGAACAGCCGCTGCACCAGCTTGGTCAGGGTGCTTTTCCCCGAACCGGAGGGGCCGACGACCCCGACCACCTCGCCCGCCGCGATGTCGAGGGATACGCCCCGAAGGATCTCGGGCCCGTCGAGGCGATAGCGGAACACCACCTTTTCGAAGCTCACCGCGCCCGAGATTTTCATCATCGGCACCAGGGCCGATCCGAGCGATGTCTCGGTGCGGGTGTCGAGGATATCCGCCAGCCGTGCCAGCGACAGGCGGACCTGCTGGAAATCCTGCCAAAGCTGGGCGAGCCGCAGGACCGGGCCGGCTACTCTTCCGGCAAGCATGTTGAAGGCGATCAGTTCGCCAACGGTGAGTCCGCCTTCGATCACCAGCCGCGCCCCAAGCCAAAGCACGGCGGCGGTGCTGAGCTTGCTGATCAGATTGGCGATCTGCCCGGCATTGTTGGCGAGGTTGGCGGCCTTGAACGCGGAGGAGACGTAACCGGCGAGTTGTCCCTCCCACCGCTGCTGCATCAAGGGCTCCACCGCCATCGATTTCAGCGTCTCGATTCCGCCGATGCTCTCCACCAGGAACGCCTGGTTCTCGGCGCCGCGCTTGAACTTTTCGTCGAGGCGGACCTTCAGGATCGGCGTCACCATCAGCGACAGCGCCACGTAGCAGGGCAGCGACAGAATCACGACCAAAGTGAGGATGGCGGAATAGCTGGCCATGACACCCAGAAAAACCACGGTGAACAGCAGGTCCATCACCAGCGTCAGCGCATTGCCGGTGAGGAAGTTGCGAATGTTCTCCAGCTCGCGCACACGGGCCACGCTGTCGCCGACGCGCCGGGCCTGGAAATAGGCCAGCGGCAGGCCGAGCAGATGGCCGAACATCCGTGTGCCCAACTCCACGTCGATCCGGTTGGTGGTATGGCTGAACAACCAGGTGCGCAACGCTCCGATCAGCGCCTCGAACACGCTGATCGCCACCAATCCGAACACCAAGACATCCAGAGTGGCCAGCGAATGATGCACCAGCACCTTGTCGATGACGATCTGTGAAAACAACGGCGAGATCAGGCCAAAAAGCTGGAGGAACAGGGATTCGGCCAGTACCTCGCTCAACAGGTGGCGGTATTTGACTACGGCGGGGATGAACCAGGCGACGCCGAACTTGCCCGAACCCTCGGCCAGCGCCGCCCGGGTTGCCAGGAGGATCAGGCGTCCGGACCAGATCTCGGCGAAGGCCGGCGCCGTCAGGGGCATACTCTGGCCGGTGGCGGCATCATGGAGCAGAACTCCGTCGGCACCAATCTTGGCGAGGATGAGGATGCGCCCGTCGGTCATCTCCACCAGGGCCGGAAGTGGCATGTCGGCCAGTTCGCGCGGCCTCGGGGAAACGAGCCGAGCCTTCAGCCCCATCCGGCGCGCGAGCCTCACCAGCGAAAGCGCATCCGCGGCCCCCGCCGCCTCATGGACAAGACGGTCGGCTTCAGATGGAATACCGAGGAGATTCAACGCAAGCGCGAGAGACGAGAAATTTCCCGTCTGCCGCGGATCCTGCGATGAATCATCCATGCTGTTGCATGCCACCTATGGCAATCCCTATACGAAACGCGTAACACAATCTATAGGAAGAATGTCTATAGATTGATCTATGTATGTCAATAACAATTACCCATATTTTTATCGATCACGCATCGGCGCTTCTCACTACGGCGACGGGGGCCGTGGCTGAGGGTTGAAGGGGGGCGTTTAAGCGCCATTGGCCAATCGTAATTTTAGAGCGGCAGGATCATGAGCCGGCGTCCCGTTCCGATAAGGATTGTACCAGGCTGGTTGCTTCAACAATGTCTTTATCTTCTGCCGCGATTATGTATAGAGTACAAATTGCGAATTTGGCGAACAGCGGGTGTTTTGTCCCGGGGAGAAGGCTGGATATGGTGCCGAAGACGGTAGACTTGCGTGTGCAGCGGCGTTCCGTGTCCTGGCGCCGCGCCTTGCTGGGTTCGGTGGCCGGGCTGGCGCTGTGCCATGCGGTGCCGGCTTTGGCCGATCCGGCTCCGGGCGCTCTGCCGGGCGGCGGGGTCGTGACCTCGGGCAAGAGCACCATCAGCCAGAGCGGCAGCCATCTCGACATCACCCAGACCACGCAGCGCACCGGCATCAACTGGCAGAGCTTCAACATCGGGGCGGAGGCGAGCGTCACCTTCCACCAGCCCAATCCCTGGGCCGTAGCCCTGAACCGGGTGCTGGGCGGCGACGCCTCGGTGATTCTCGGCAAGCTGACGGCCAATGGCCAGGTCATCCTCATCAATCCCAACGGCGTGGTGTTCGGCAGCGGCGCGCAGGTCGATGTCGGCGGCTTGATCGCCTCGGTGCTCGACATCAAGGACAGCGACTTCGCCGCCGGGCGGCTGGCGTTCCAGCGCAACGGCGCCACCGGCACCATCACCAATCAGGGCAGCCTGACCGCGAGGGATGGCGGCATCGTCGCCTTGCTGGCCCCGGAGATCCGCAACCAGGGCGTCATTACCGCCCGGCTCGGCACCGTGGCGCTGGCCTCGGGCGATGCCGTCACCATTAATCTGGCGGGTGCGGCCAAGACCAGCCTGACCGTCGATCCGGCCACAATTCGGGCGCAGATCGACAATGGCGGGATGATCGTCGCCACGGACGGGCAGGCCCTGCTCACCGCCAAGGCGGTCAACGCCCTATTGGGCGGCGCCATCAACCAGAGCGGCGTCATCGAGGCCAATTCGCTGACCAGCCAGGGCGGCAAGATCGTCCTCGACGCCAGCGGCCCCATAACCCTGACCGGCGTCAGCCTCGATGCCGGCGGCGCCACCGGCGGCGGCACCGTCACCGTGGGCGGCTGGCAGACCGCCTCGGTCAGCGTCGATGCCGCCAGCAAGCTCGACGTTTCGGCGACGGTCCAGGGCAATGGCGGAAGCATCTCGGTGATCGGCGGCGATACCGCCTTCCGCGGCACC
>Ga0265327_10005226_pt1 | contig 10946 bp, 21 predicted proteins | sample 41621metaG_FD_202089 | JGI IMG/M metagenome (GOLD analysis project Ga0265327, IMG submission 202089) | Rhizosphere microbial communities from Carex aquatilis grown in University of Washington, Seatle, WA, United States - 4-16-21 metaG | ecosystem: Host-associated > Plants > Roots > Rhizosphere... | reverse complement strand
GTAGGGGGTCGACTTCCGCGAGCCCTTGAAGCCCATCATGCCGGCGGAGGACCAGGAGATGGTGTTCCCCTGCGCGTCGGTGATGGTGATCATGGTGTTGTTGAACGAGGCGTTCACGTGCGCCACGCCCGAAGTGATGTTCTTGCGTTCGCGCCTTTTGACGCGAGCCGGTTCCTTGGCCATCGCTGAGCTCTCTTACTTCTTCTTGCCGGCGATCGGCTTGGCCGGACCCTTGCGGGTACGGGCGTTGGTGTGGGTGCGCTGACCGCGGACCGGCAGGCCCTTGCGGTGACGCAGGCCGCGGTAGCAGGCAAGGTCCATGAGCCGCTTGATGTTGACCGCGGTCTCGCGACGAAGGTCACCTTCCACCGTGTAGTCACGGTCGATGGTTTCGCGGATCTGCAGCACTTCGGCGTCAGTCAGCTGATTGACGCGGCGAGCGTCCTCGATGCCAACCTTGCTCACGATCTCGGCGGCCTTAGCCTGACCGATGCCATGAATGTACTGAAGCGCGATGACGACGCGCTTGTTAGTCGGGATGTTTACGCCGGCGATACGGGCCACGGTTCAGTCTTCTCCTGGTCACGCAGAGATGCGCGAACGGCGCCCCAGCTCTGAAATGAGCCAGCGCGTCCCTCACGCGTTTCGCGGAAGCGGCCCGTTATAGGGATCGTTGCGTTTCCGTCAATGCCGAAGGTACGGGAAAATGCAGCCGCAGCCGGCGAAAATGCATTCGCCAGCCCCGTCGCCCGCTGACGACCCTGCCCGAACCGCGGTTCGCGCGGCCAAGCCGCTCGCGATCGGAGAGAATCATAGCAGACACCCGGGCTTCGGCGAAATCGTGGCCAAGCTGCCGGGGGGTGGCGATGCGATTCGCCGCAGCCGCGGCCCGCCTCACCAACGCGGGGCTTCGATCGCCTGGTCGATGGCGGCGGCGACATCGTCCATCGAGCCCATGCCGTCGACTTCCACCAGCTTCTTGTGGGTCTGGTAGTAGGGCAGCAGGGGCGCGGTCTGGTCGTTATAGGCGCCGAGCCGGACCTTGAAGCTCTCGGGGTTGTCGTCGGGCCGGCCCGATTCGGCGAACCGACCCGCCACCCGCTTCATCAGCTGCTCGTCATCGACCCTCAGCCGGATGACCAGGTCGATGCGCGAACCCCGGGCCTCCAGCATCAGGTCGAGGGCCTGGGCCTGGGCGATGGTGCGGGGGAAACCGTCAAAGATGGCCCCGCCGGCCGCCTCGGCCTCGGGCAGGCGTTCCTCGATGAGGGCGATGACGATCTCGTCGGTCACCAGCTCACCGCGCTGCATGACGCCCTCGACGCGCTTGCCGAGCTCGGAGCCGGAGGCGATGGCGGCGCGCAGCATGTCGCCGGTGGAGAGCTGCACCATCTTGCGGGCGTCCACCAGGCGCTTGGCCTGGGTGCCTTTACCGGCGGCCGGCGGCCCGAACAGAATCAAATTCATGACTTAAGTGTCCCCTCCCCGCCGGTCTGCGAATTGACCGGGGTCAAATGCCTCGGGTGCGGCGCACGTCTCAGCGCGTGCGGCCGCCCCGGAGTTTCGACTTCTTGATCAGGCCTTCATACTGGTGCGCCAGGAGGTGCGACTGGATCTGGGTCACGGTATCCATGGTGACGCTGACCACGATCAGGATCGAGGTCCCGCCCAGATAGAAGGGCGCGTGGAAATAGCCGATCAGCGCCTCGGGCAGCAGGCAGACGACGGTGATATAGGCCGCGCCGATCACCGTCAGGCGGGTCAGCACGAAGTCCATATATTCCGCCGTGCGCTTGCCCGGCCGGATCCCCGGGAGGAACCCGCCGTACTTGCGCAGGTTCTCCGCCGTGTCCTCGGGATTGAACACCACTGAGGTGTAGAAGAAGCAGAAGAAGATGATCAGGGCCGCGTACAGCACCATGAACAGGGGCTGGCCGTGCTGCAGCAGGCCCACCGTATAGGGCAGCCACTGCAGGTATTCCGGCAGCTTGGCGGTCTGCATGAAGCTGGAAGCGGTGGCCGGCAGCAGCAGCAGGGACGAGGCGAAGATCGGCGGGATGACGCCGGAGGTGTTGACCTTCAGCGGCAGGAACGAGGTGTCGCCCCCGAACATGCGGTTGCCCTGCTGGCGCTTGGGATACTGCACCAGCAGCCGGCGCTGGGAGCGTTCCATGAACACGATGGCCGCCACCACGGCGATGCCGATGACGATGATCAAGACCCCGCCCACCTGGGACATGGAGCCGTTGCGCATGCTGGTGAACAGCTGGCTGATGCCGGTGGGCAGGTTGGCCACGATGCCGGCAAAGATGATCAGGGAGACCCCGTTGCCGACCCCGCGGCTGGTGATCTGCTCACCCAGCCACATCAGGAACAGCGTGCCGCCGGTGAGCGTCACCACGGTGGAGATCAGGAAGAACGGGCCCGGATTGACCGCGATATTGGAGGACTGCAGGCCGGTGGCGATGGCGAAGGACTGCAGCAGGGCCAGGACCACGGTGAGGTAGCGGGTGTACTGGTTGAGCGTCTTGCGCCCCGCCTCCCCGCCTTCCTTGCGCAGCTTCTCCCACGGCGGATAGACCGTGCCCAGCAGCTGGACGATGATCGAGGCTGAGATATAGGGGCTGACGTTCAGGGCGAAGATCGCCATGCGCTGCACCGCGCCGCCCGAGAACATGTTGAACATGCCCAGGATGCCGTTCGACTGCTTGTCGAAGAACCGCTCGAAGGCGGCCAGGTCGATGCCCGGAATCGGGATGTGCACGCCCAGCCGGTAGACGACCAGGGCCAGGAGCGTGAACCAGAGACGCTTGTGGAGCTCCGTCGCCTTCTGGAAGGCGCCGAAGTTCATATTGGCGGCGAGCTGTTCGGCGGCCGAAGCCATAGACTACCCCACAGGTTAGGACCGGTCGTACATAGGGCGTTACCCCGGCCCTGTCAGCCCATCCCTCCCCTTTATGGCGAGGGTGGTCCCGAAGGGACCGGGTGGGGTGACCTGAAACCGCCGCGAGGCCGCCAGACTTCCCCACCCTGACGGCTTAGCCGTCTGTCCCTCCCCATAAAGAGGAGGGAGCAGGGAAGAAGGCCCTTAGGCCTTCGCCTTGTTCTTCGGCTGGCCCTTGGGCTTGTCGGAGACCGGCTTCTTCTGCAGCTTGCCCTTGGGCTCGTCCGAGACCGGCGGCGCGGTCACGGTGACGCTGCCGCCGGCGGCTTCCACCGCGGCGATAGCCGGCGCCGAGGCGCCATAGACGGTGATGTTGATCTTGGTCTTCAGCTCGCCCTTGCCCAGCAGGCGCACGCCGTCCAGTTCGCGGCGGATGACGCCGGCGGCCAGCAGGGCCGCGGCGTCGATGGGCTTCTTGCCGTCGAGCTTGCCGGCGGCGATCGCCTGCTCAAGACGCCAGAAGTTCACCTCGGCGAACTTCAGCGCGTTGGGATTGTTGAAGCCGCGCTTGGGCATGCGCATGTGCAGCGGCATCTGGCCGCCTTCGAACCCGGCGATGGCCACGCCCGAACGGGCCTTCTGACCCTTCACACCGCGGCCGGCGGTCTTGCCCTTGCCGGAGCCGGGGCCGCGGCCAACGCGCATACGGCCCTTGGTGGAGCCTTCACGCGGAGCGAGTTCGTTGAGTTTGGTCATGTGACGCCTCTCCTTGGAGATCTGTCGCCAGGCCTGGGGCCCGACTCGGCTGAATGGGATGGTCCCGAAAGACCGAAGAGGCGGCGCTTAGGGCGCCGCCTCATTTTGAAGGCTTAGCCTTCGATGACTTCCACCATGTGGTGGACCTTGGCGATCATGCCGCGGACCGACGGAGTGTCCTCGAGGGTCGAGGTCCGGCCGATCTTGTTCAGGCCCAGGCCCGCCAGGGTGGCGCGCTGGTCCTTGGTGCGGCGGATCGGGCTCGCCGTCTGACGAACGGTGACCTTAGCCATGACTTATTCTCCGTCGGCGGCGGCGGCGGCCGCAGCGCCGTCAGCCTTGCGGCCCAGCACGTCGGCGACCTTCTTGCCGCGCTTGTTGGCGACCTGGCGGGGCGAAGACTGAGCCTTCAGCGCCTGGAAGGTTGCGCGCACCATGTTGTAGGGGTTGGACGAGCCGACCGACTTGCCGACCACGTCCTGGACGCCCAGGGTTTCCAGAACCGCGCGCATCGGGCCGCCGGCGATCACGCCGGTGCCGGGAGGCGCCGCGCGAACCATGACCTTGCCCGCGCCCCAGCGGCCGTTGCCGTCGTGGTGCAGGGTGCGGCTCTCGCGGAGCGGCACGCGGATCATCGACTTCTTGGCTTCTTCCGTCGCCTTGCGGATCGCTTCCGGCACTTCACGGGCCTTACCGTGACCAAAGCCGACGCGGCCCTTCTGGTCGCCCACCACCATCAGGGCGGCGAACGAGAAACGACGGCCGCCCTTCACAGTCGCGGCGACGCGGTTGATGTGCACCAGCTTCTCGACGATGTCGGAATCAGCGCGTTCCTCGGCGGCCGGGCCGCCGCGGTCGCGACCGCGGCGTTGATTGCCTTCGCCGCCGCCTTGAGTGTTTCCACGAGCCATCTGCGTACCCCTAGAAGTTCAGGCCGGCTTCGCGCGCGGCGTCGGCCAGGGCTTTCACCCGGCCGTGATAGATGTAGCCACCGCGATCGAAGACGACGTCCTTGACGCCCTTTTCGATGGCGCGTTGGGCGACCAGGGCGCCGACGCGAGCGGCGGCGTCCTTGTCGGAACCCTTGGTGGCCTTTTCGCCTTCCAGCGAAGAGGCCGAGGCCAGGGTCACCCCACGCGCGTCATCAATGACCTGAGCGTAGATGTTCTTCGACGAACGGAAGACCGACAGGCGGGGCCGGCCATTGGCCAGGGACCGCAGGCGGATGCGCGTGCGCTCGGCGCGGCGCTTGGCGGAGTCTCGGGGAGAAAGAGCCATGGCCTACTTCTTCTTGCCTTCCTTGCGACGGACCTGTTCGCCCGCATAACGCACGCCCTTGCCCTTGTAGGGCTCAGGCGGACGGATGCGGCGGATGCGCGAGGCGATCTCGCCCACAGCCTGCTTGTCGATCCCGCTGATCTTGATTTCGGTCTGCTTCGGCACCGCGAAGGTGATCCCGGCAGGCGGGGGCACGTCCACGTCGTGGCTGAAGCCGAGCTGCAGGCTGAGCGCCTGGCCCTTCATCGCCGCGCGATAACCGACGCCCACCAGCTCGAGCGTCTGCTCGAAGCCTTCGGTGACGCCCTGGACCATGTTGGCCACCAGGGTGCGCGCCAGGCCCCACATGGCTTGCGCCCGGGTGCTGTCGACGCGCTTGGAGAGCGTCAGTTCGCCCCCCTCCTGCTTGACCTCGATCTCTTCGACCACGGTCCAGGCGAGTTGCCCCTTGGGGCCCTTCACCGTGACGGTTTGGCCGTCGATGGTCACCGTCACGCCCGAGGGCACGGCGACCGCCTTCTTTCCGATCCGCGACATCCTAGTAGACCCGCAACAGGACTTCGCCGCCCACATTGGCGTCACGCGCCGCTGCGTCCGACATGACGCCCTTCGGCGTCGACAGGACCGAGATCCCGAGGCCGTTCTTTACCGGCTTCAGGTCCTTGATCGACGAATAGACCCGGCGGCCCGGCTTCGACACACGGCTGATCTCGGCGATGACGGGCTGGCCGTCAAAGTACTTCAGCTCGATCTCGAATTCGGGGAAGGCGCCCGGCTTCTGCACCAGGTGGTAGCTACGGATGTAGCCTTCCTCGGCCAGCACATCGAGGACGCGCGCGCGCATCTTCGAGGCCGGGGTCATGACTTTCGAACGGCCGCGGGTGGCGGCGTTCTTGATGCGGGCGATCATATCGCCAACGGGGTCGTTCACCATGGGACCCTCCTCACCAGCTCGACTTGACGAGACCGGGGATCAACCCGGCCGAACCCAGGTCGCGCAAGGCGATCCGGCTCATACGCAGCTTGCGGTAATAGGCGCGCGGGCGGCCCGTGATCTCGCACCGGTTACGGATGCGGGTCTTGGACGAGTTGCGCGGCAGCTCGGCGAGCTTGAGCCGGGCTTCGAAACGCTCTTCGAGGGGAAGCTTCTCGTCATTGGCAATCGTCTTCAGCGTCTCGCGCTTGGTGGCGTATTGCTTGACGAGGGTTTTCACCATCTCGTTGCGGTTGACGGCGCTCTTCTTGGCCATTTGTTCTTTCCTTCCCGCCGCTTACGCTTGAGCGGTGACGAACGGGAACTGGAATTCCTTCAGAAGCGCGCGCGCTTCGTCATCGGTCTTCGCAGTCGTGGTGACGATGATATCCATCCCCCACATCTGATCGATCTGGTCGTAGTTGATCTCCGGGAACACGATGTGTTCCCGCAGACCCATGGCGTAGTTGCCACGGCCGTCGAACGAGGTGGGCTTAAGGCCCCGGAAATCCTTCACGCGCGGGAGCGCGATGGTGATCAGCCGGTCCAGGAATTCATACATGCGATCCTTGCGCAGGGTCACCTTGGCGCCGATCACCATGCCTTCGCGCAGCTTGAAGCCGGCGATGGAATTGCGCGCCTTGGTGGGAACCGGCTTCTGACCCGCGATCTTGGCCAGGTCGCCGATGGCGGCCTGCACCTTCTTGGAGTCGTTCACCGCTTCGCCGATGCCCATGTTCAGGACGATCTTGTCCAGCTTGGGGATCTGCATCTCGTTGGTATAGCCGAACTGTTCCTTCATCGCCGCGCGGATGCGCTGGCGATATTCGGACTTCAGCCGCGGCTCATAAGCTTGCTCAGCCATTGATCACCTCGCCGGTCGTCTTGGCGACCCGGACCTTCTTGTCGCCCTCGACCCGGAAGCCGACGCGGGTCGGCTTGCCCTTGGAATCGACGATGGCCACGTTGGACACGTGCAGCGCCGCTTCCTTGCTCTTGATGCCGCCCTGGGGATCGCCCTGCGACGGCTTGGTGTGGCGCTGAACCATGTTCAGGCCCTCCACCACCACGCGGCTGTCCTTGGGAAGGACCTTCAGGATATTGCCCTGACGACCCTTGTCCTTGCCGGCGAGGACCACGACGCGGTCCCCCTTCTTGATCTTTGCAGCCATCACAGCACCTCAGGGGCGAGGGAGATGATCTTCATGTGGTTCTTGGCGCGCAGTTCGCGGGGAACCGGGCCGAAGATCCGCGTGCCGATCGGCTCGCTCTGCTTGTTGACGATGACGGCGGCGTTCTTGTCGAACCGGATCACCGAGCCGTCTTTGCGCTTGATGGCCGAGGAGGTGCGCACCACGATGGCCTGCAGCACGTCGCCCTTCTTCACGCGACCGCGCGGAATGGCTTCCTTGACCGAGACGACGATCTTGTCGCCCACGGAGGCGTAGCGGCGACCGGCGCCGCCGAGCACCTTGATGCACATCACACGACGGGCGCCGGAATTGTCGGCGACCTCGAGGTTAGTCTGCATCTGGATCATGTGTCAGACCTTCCTTACGAGCCCTGGACAGCGGCTGCCTTAGGCAGGGCTTCCCAGGTCTTGGTTTTCGATTTCGGCGCGCATTCGATGATGCGGACGATCTCGCCGGCCTTGTAGACATTGGCTTCGTCGTGGGCGTGGTACTTCTTCGACCGACGGACGGTCTTCTTCAGCACCGGATGCAGGAAGGTCCGCTCGACCTTCACCACCAGGGTCTTGTCGCCCTTGTCGGAGACGACGACGCCTTCGAGGATTCGTTTGGGCATTCTGTCGGTCTCCTTAAGCCGCGGTCTGCTTGGAACGCAGGACGGTCTTGATCCGCGCGATGTCCTTGCGGACCTGGTCGGCGCGGTGGGTCTTCTCGACCTGGCCCGTCGCAGCCTGGAAGCGCAGGTTGAACTGCTCCTTCTTCAGGCTCAGCAGGCTCTCGGCGAGCTGGTCGGGCGTCATGCCCCGGATGTCATCGATCTTCATTGCGCGTGCTCCACGAGGGCGTCCACGCGGGTGACGATGCGGGTCTTCACCGGAAGCTTGGCCGCGCCGAGGCGCAGGGCTTCACGGGCCACGTCGTCCGGAACGCCGTCGATCTCGAACATGATCCGGCCGGGGTGAACCCGGGCGGCCCAGTACTCCACCGCGCCCTTGCCCTTGCCCATGCGGACTTCGGCGGGCTTGTCGGTCACCGGCACGTCCGGGAAGATGCGGATCCACACCCGACCCTGGCGCTTCATCTGGCGAGTGATCGCCCGACGAGCCGCTTCGATCTGGCGGGCGGTGATCCGTTCCGGTTCCACCGACTTCAGCCCATGCGAGCCGAAGTTCAGCGAGAAGCCGCCCTTGGCGACCCCGTGGATCTTGCCTTTGAACTGCTTGCGGTACTTGGTTTTCTTAGGCGAAAGCATGGCTCAGGCTCAGGCTCCAGCTTGATCGCGGCGATCGCGGCGCGGGCCACGGTCGGAACGCTCATTACGACCACCGCCCTCGCCGGCCGGGCCGGATTCGGTCGCCAGGCGCTTGTCGAGCGCCATCGGGTCATGCTCGAGCACTTCGCCTTTGAAGACCCAAACCTTCACGCCGATGATGCCGTAGGTGGTCTTGGCTTCGGTGATGCCGTAGTCGATGTCGGCCCGCAGGGTGTGACGGGGAACCCGACCCTCCTGATAGGACTCGGCCCGGGCGATTTCAGCCCCGCCGAGACGGCCCGACACTTCGATCCGCATGCCCTTGGCGCCCAGACGCATGCCGCTTTGCAGCGACCGCTTCATGGCGCGGCGGAAGGCGATCCGGCGCTCGAGCTGCTGGGCGATGTTCTCGGCCACCAGCTGGGCGTCGGCTTCCGGCTTGCGGATCTCGACGATGTTCAGGTGCACTTCGCCGTCTGTCATGGCGGCGACGTCGGAGCGCAGCTTCTCGATGTCCGCACCCTTCTTGCCGATGATCACGCCAGGGCGCGCGGCATAGATGGTGATGCGGCACTTCTTGTGCGGGCGCTCGATGATGATCCGCGAGACGCCGGCCTGGTAGAGCTTCTTCTTCAGGGCCTTGCGGACCTTGATGTCCTCATGGAGGAGCTTGCCGTACTCGGCGCCGTCGGCGAACCAACGGCTGTCCCAGGTGCGGTTGATGCCGAGGCGAAGCCCGACCGGATTGACTTTGTGACCCATCAGGCGGCCTCACCCAATTCGCGGACCACGATGGTGATCTCGCTGAACGGCTTTTCGATGCGGGAGGCGCGGCCGCGAGCGCGGGCGGCGAAGCGCTTCATCACCAGGTTCTTGCCCACGAAGGCCTCGGCCACGACCAGGGAGTCGATGTCGAGGTTGTGGTTGTTCTCGGCGTTGGAGATCGCCGAATAGAGCGCCTTGCGCACATCGCGCGCGATGCGCTTATGGCTGAACTCGAGCTCATTGAGGGCCCGCTGGACCTTGAGGCCGCGGATCGACTGGGCCACCAGGTTCAGCTTGCGGGCGCTGGTGCGCAGGGCGGTGACCTTGGCCATCGCCTCCACGCCGCCGAGCCTGCGGGCTTTTGCTTGCTTCGCCATGGCTACTTCCTCTTGGCCTTCTTGTCGGCCGCGTGGCCAGGGAAGTACCGGGTGGGTGCGAATTCACCGAGCTTCATGCCGACCATGTCTTCGCTGACCAGCACGGGGACGTGCTTCTGGCCATTGTGGACGCCGAAGGTCAGGCCGACGAACTGCGGCATGATCGTGGAGCGACGCGACCAGGTCTTGATCACGTCCTTGCGGCCGGATCCTTGGACGGTTTCGGCCTTCTTGAGCAGGTATCCGTCGACAAACGGACCTTTCCAGACGGAACGGGTCATGACTTAACGAGCCTTCCGAGCGTGACGCGAACGGATGATGAACTTGTCCGTCGTCTTGTTGGTGCGGGTCTTGGCGCCCTTGGTGGGCTTGCCCCACGGGGTCACCGGATTGCGGCCGCCTGAGGTGCGGCCTTCGCCGCCGCCGTGCGGGTGATCGACCGGGTTCATGGCGACGCCGCGGACGTGAGGACGACGGCCCTTGTGACGGGCGCGACCGGCCTTGCCGAGCACTTCGTTCATGTGGTCCTGGTTGGACACCGCACCGACCGTGGCCATGCAGGTGTCCATCACCATGCGCAGCTCGCCCGAATTCAGGCGGATCTGCGCATAGCCGGAGTCACGACCCACCAGCTGGGCGTAGGCCCCGGCCGAACGGGCGATCTGGCCGCCCTTGAGGGGCTTCAGCTCGACATTGTGAATGATCGTGCCGATCGGCATGCCGCGCAGCGGCATGGCGTTGCCCGGCTTCACGTCGGCCTTGTCCGAGGCCACCACTTCGTCGCCGGCCTTCAGGCGCTGCGGGGCCAGGATATAGGCCAGTTCGCCGTCGGCGTACTGGATCAGCGCGATGAAGGCGGTGCGGTTCGGGTCGTACTCGATCCGCTGCACGGTGCCGACCACGTCGAACTTGCGACGCTTGAAGTCGATCACGCGATAGAGCTTCTTGGCGCCGCCGCCGCGGAAGCGGACGGCGATACGGCCACCGCCGCCACGTCCGCCCGACTTGGTCAGGCCTTCGACGAGCGACTTCTCGGGCCGGCCCTTGTGGAGCTCGGACCGGTCGATCAGGACCAGGGTCCGGCGACCCGGCGAGGTCGGATTATATTGCTTCAGAGCCATCGGATCAGAGCCCCGTGGTGATGTCGATCGACTGGCCTTCGGCCAGGGTCACGACAGCTTTCTTGACATCCGAGCGACGGCCCGGACGGCCCCGGAAGCGCTTGGTCTTGCCCTTGACCACCAGGGTGTTGACCTTAGTGACCGTGACCTTGAACAGCGCTTCGACAGCGGCGGCGATTTCGTCCTTGGTCGCGTCGTTGGCCACGCGGAAGACGACCTTGTTCTGCTCGGAGAGCAGGGTGGCCTTCTCGGTGATCACCGGCGACAGGATGGCGTCGTAGTGGCGGGCGGAGGGATTGGCCATCAGGCGGCTTCCTTCTCAGCGAACCGCGCATTGATCGCTTCCACCG
>Ga0265327_10005225_pt1 | contig 10947 bp, 9 predicted proteins | sample 41621metaG_FD_202089 | JGI IMG/M metagenome (GOLD analysis project Ga0265327, IMG submission 202089) | Rhizosphere microbial communities from Carex aquatilis grown in University of Washington, Seatle, WA, United States - 4-16-21 metaG | ecosystem: Host-associated > Plants > Roots > Rhizosphere >... | reverse complement strand
GTTGGGCATGTTGTGGTGGGCTTGGACGGGCTACGCGTGGTTGACGAGCGTCGTGGACCCCGAGGAGGGAAGCGTCCGCCTCGTGATCTTCACGGCCATGGCCGCCATGCTCGTGGCCGCCCTATGCGTGCCCGGCGCTTTCGGCGGCGAGGCGCTTCTGTTCGCGTGCGCCTATGCGGTCGTGCGCGGCGCCCACATCGCCCTGTTCACGATCGCCTCGCGCGAGGACCCCGCCTTGCGCCGTTCGGTCGCCGGTCTTGCCGCCAGCACCGCGATCGCGGTGGGTTTGCTGTTTCTCGCCGCATTCACGGCAGGCGCGGTGCAGCTGGCCTTGTGGGGCTTGGCTTTGGTGCTCGACATGGGCGGCCCCTTCCTGTTCGGCGCCGACGGTTGGAAGCTCGTGCCCGGACACTTCGCCGAGCGCCACGGCCTGATCGTCCTAATCGCCTTGGGCGAGTCGATCGTGGCGATCGGCGTGGGCGCGCGCACGACGATCGACGCCCGTGTGGTCGTGGCGGCAGTGCTCGGGGTGATCGTCGCGGCGTGTCTGTGGTGGGTGTATTTCGACGTCACCGCCCTAGTTGCCGAGCGGCGTCTCTCCCAGACCGCGGAGGGGCGTGAGCGCAACGAAATGGCGCGCGACTCCTACTCCTATTTGCACCTTCCGATGGTCGCCGGGATCGCGCTTCTGGCGGTCGGCCTGAAGATCACCTTGGAGGGCGACACCGAACCCCTGAAGCTGGTGCCCACCGCCGCCCTCTTGGGCGGCACTGCGCTCTACCTGCTCGCCCACGTCGCCTTCCGCCTGCGCAACGTCCACTCGCTCAGCGTCCGGCGCTTGGTCTGCGCGCTCGCTCTGTTTGCTCTGGTGCCGATCACGCTCTCTGCGGGCATATCCTCCCTGGCGACGCTCGCGATCCTCGCCGCCGTGCTCAGCCTGCTGATCGTTTACGAGGTGACCCGCTACGCGGAGGTCCGCGAGCGGGTCCGTCATCAGGGGTCGCCGGGACCCGGGCCGCCCGGTTGAGCACGTCGCCCCGGGGCCGCAGTTATGGCGCGCCCCCGGGGTCTCCCGAGATCAACTCAAAAGTAGTACTGCTTGGCGATCAGCCCGGCCAGAACTCCATAGCCCAAGTCCGTCGGGTGGATGTCTTCCGGCGTTTTGCACATGTTCGTCAACAAGCAGATCGTCGGTTCTTCAAGCGCGCCCGGCGGGTTGAAGATCGGCAGCGGATCGGCAAAGCGAGCGCCCACCGCTGAGGCGACTTTTTCCATGACTTCGTTGAGCTGCGCCGTCAGTGCGTTGCCCCCAGGCAGCTTTTCGCCGAACGGGTTGTACAAACCGAGGACGATGATCGTGGCGTGCGGGTCTGCGCCGCGCAGGTCGGCCAGGATCAACCCCAGGTTCGCGGCGATGTGGCCGAACAGGGCGGGCGCTTCTTTGATCACGCATTCGACCTGCTTGTTGCACGTGTGCTCGATCACCCCGAGCGCGTCATTGGCGCCGATGTCCAGCGTGATCGGGTTCGTGTTGGGGTTGGCTTGCAGATAGGCGAGCGCGTCAGACAACTGTGAGCTTGTCGGACCCCCCGCGTACGGATGGTGCAGCGGATAGGCCAGCTGGTACTCGCAAGGTCCCTTGATGAACGATTCGGTTGTCTCGCCGGGGCAACCGTCGTTGATGACTTCAAGCTTGGGGTTACCCAATTTCAGGAGGTGCGCGAAATCGTCCACGTAGCCGGTGTTGTATGCCGACGGGGGCTCGCTCGGCAGGAGGCTTTCGAACTTTGCCTGCGAGTAGCCGAAGGCAAGCGAGTCGCCTAGTGCGAGATAGCTGGAGGGTCGCCCGGGCCCGTGGCCAATCCCTGGATGGCCGGACGCGGGGCCACTTTTACCTAGAACATGGTGCACGTGCCCTCGCTGGTAGCCCATGTGGCGCGCCGCGGGCGCCTTTGGGGACGCGGCGGCCGTGGAGGCTAGTCCCATCGTTGCAAGCACTGCCGCGAGCATGGCGATACACGCGTGCGAGCCGATATACAGCCCAAGCCGACCGATCATCTCTGCCTCCCTGCTGATGCCTTTGCCGGGGCAAGCGAACTCGCGCTCCGCTCCGGCCAGATTCAGAAGGGCTACCCGTGTGGGCGCGCCATCAAACAGGCGTGCGTCTTTTTGTCAACCGAAGTTGGGTTGGGCAGGTGCGGCGAACGGTCAGGCGGGCGCGCCGAATTTGCGTCAGGCGGGCGAGGCGAACCTCGGGTCAAGCGACCACGGCGAATCAAGCGACCGCGGGGATCTTCTCCTGGGAGTCGGTTTCCGGCTTCGGGCTCGGGTTTGCCTGGCGGGCACGCAATATGACTTCGCACCCCCGCGACGGGCTGATCGTGATCGAGCGCCGACGTGGGCTCTCCGGGCGGTCGCCCACGGCAAGGACCGCGTTGCGGGCCAGCACTTGGCGCAGCACAATCTTCATCTCGAGCATCGCGAAGCTCGCGCCGAGACAGCGGCGGCGGCCTCCGCCGAAGGGCAGCCACGTGTACGTCCCCGGCGCCTGGCCGCCCTCGCTCTCCAAGAAACGCTCCGGGCGGAAAGCGTTTGGCTGCGGGTAGATGTCGGGGTCGTGATGCACGAGATAGGCGCTAGCGATCAACACCACGCCGGGCGGGTAGCTGACGCCTCCGATCTCCACCGGCTGCTTGACCAAGCGCGGCTCCGCGTTCATCAAGACAGGGCGCATGCGCATGATCTCGTTGATCGTCGCGGTCAGGTAAGGGCTGTCCGGATCATCGAGCTCGCTCGCCAAACGCGCGCTCACCCGCCGACTGCGTGCCAACAGCTCAAAGCCCCAAGCCAGCTGGGAAGCCGTCGTCTCGTGGCCTGCCACCAGTGCCGTCACGAGCTCGTCGCGCAGCTCGGCCGGGCTCATCGGCGAGCCGTCCTCGTGTTCTGCGCCCAGCAGCAGCGTGAGCACATCGGGACCCTGCGCATCTTCGCTGCGACGCTGCTCGATCAGCTCGAAGATCAGCCGGTCGGTCTCCTCGCGGAGTCTTTCCAGGCGACCCATCGGGCCGCGCCCGGCCAGGGCGCGCTGGGCGAACGGCAGCATCGAGATCGGGTTCTCGGCGAACTCGAGCACCTGTGTGAGCAATTCCCGCAGACGGTCCAGTTGGGCTCCCTGCTCCAAGCCGAAGACTGCCCGCAACACGATCTCCAGCGTCAGCCGCTGCAAGCGGGGGTGCAGCGCGACGGGCTCGCCCTGCGGCCAGTCGGCGATCTCGCGCTCGGTCAGATCGCTCATCAGCTCGGCCAATCTCTGCATCGAGTCGCCGTGAAAAGCGGGCAGCATCAGCTTGCGTTGACTCAGGTGCGGCTTCTCGTCGAGCAGGATCACCGAGTTGGGCCCGACGACCGGCTCCAGGATGCGCGCGCCCTCGCCTGGGTGCAACACCTCCGGGGACGCTTGGAAAACTTCCTTGATCTCCTCGGGGTCCGAGAGGATCACGAATGGCCGTTGGCCGAGTAGCCGAACCGAGAAGCGCTTGCCGTAGCGTTCGCGCACGCGCAGCACGACGCTGGTCGGGCGCATCCACGAGCCCGCCATCTGCATGCTGGCCGGGGCTTTGGGGCCGGGCGGAAGTTGCCGCATCAGTCGACGGTTCTCCAGGATGCTGTTCACGGTGGGGCTCCGTTCCTGTTCGTCTCCGGGGGACTTGAGCCTAGCGCGAGAAGCCAGATTTGGCCAGCCGGCCAGTACTCATCTCTTTGGGGTGATGCGAAGATCGGCCGCGTGCGCCAAACTACCGTTGCTCGACGGGCGCGAAAGGAGCGGGACGCGAGAGGAGCGGACGATGGCGGTATTGGCGGTCACAACAGGCGCGGGCGTCCTATTCGGAGCGATCTACATCGTTCTGATGGTCACCCTCGGCGTTCTTTCGATTCGGAAGGGCCACTGGGTGATGTTCATCGTCGGCATCTTCATTCCCCTGTTTTGGATCATCGGGGCGATGCTGCCGCCCAAGCGCGGCGGTTAACCCTCCATCGAGGCCCTCGCCGGCTCGCGCAGCTCCAGCTCGGAGTCGAGGTCGCCGCGCAGGCGCAAGCCCACGATCGGGAACACCAAAGTCGAGAGTACGGCGGCGCCAACCAAGGCGGCCGCGGTCGATGCGCGCATGTGGCCGCTCGCGGTCGCCAAAGCGGTGATCGCCAACACGAGCGGCAGTTGCGTGGAGGTCATGAAGGCGAGCGCCAGGCGATCGCGGGCGCCCAGCACACCTCGGTAGAGGATCAGCACCGGAGTCCCGCGGACCACGAAGAACAGCACGAAGAACAGCAACATCTTCATGACGCTTGAGACGCTCGCGAACAGCGCGCTCACGTCCAAGCTCATGCCGCTCACGACGAAGAAGAAGGGCACGAACACGCCGAAAGCCACCGCGGTGAGCTTCGAGTCGAACGCCGGAAGCTCCCGCGTCTTGAGCACCTGACGCGTGATGACGCCCGCCGCAAAGCCGCCCAGCAGCAGGTCCAAGCCCAGTTCGAAGGCCAGCAGAGCCAGGGCGAAGACGAGCACCAGGATCCAACGTATGACCAGTTGAGAGCTGCTCTCCAAGGTGCGCTCGAACACCGGCAAGGTGCGCTCGGAGGAGCGCACCGCGAACACCGCCACGCCCACCGCCAGCGCCACGAAGGCCACCAGGATGAGAGCGTTGTGGGCGGTGCTCTGGGTCGAGAGGATCAAGGTGATCAACATGATCGGCCCGAACTCGCCGACGGCCCCGGCAGCGAGTAGGTAGGTGCCGAAGCGGGTGCGCAACTCGCCCGCGTCGGAGAGCACAGGGATCAGTGTGCCGATCGCGGTGGTGGCGAGCGCCGAGCCGGTGTACAAAAGCGAGAGCACGATGCCGGCCGCGGCGAGCGCGCCGCCGATCGAATAGGCCAAGATCAGCGACAGCGCCCAACCGAACAAGCCCAGCCGCAGGGGTTGCCCCATGATCTGGTGCAGGTCGATCTCATAGCCCGCGAAGAAGAACAGCAGCCCGAGGCCCAGGTCCGAGAAGAAGGAGATGAACGGAGTCACCTTCAAGCCCAGGACGTGCGGCCCGATCAACACGCCGAACAGCAGCTCGACCACGACCACCGGCAGGATCATCCCGCGTCCGCCCGCGCTTGCCGAAATCGTGGCCGCGACCGCCGAGGCCGCGATGATCGCAAAGAAAGCGCTCGGCGAGACCGGGACCACGCCGGCGCAGAAGTGGAGGGTCAAGGCGCTCACCGCGAGCGAAGATACGCGACGCGCGGTGGCGATGCTCGGCTATTGCGTGTCCTCAAGGGCCTCGGGCTATCGCGCGTCTCGCAAGGGCCTCGGCTGTTGCGCGTCTCGCAAGGGCCCCCGGCTATCGTGCGCCCGGCAGGAGTTCCTCGAACGCATCGGCGGCGGCGGGCGGGCCGCCCGCTCTTGCAAACGCGCGCCCGATGCGCTCGGCGCCCTCGCGCAGCTCGATTGCGGCCCGCGCCGCACCCGCGAGTCGCTCGGGAGTCAGGCGCCGCGGCGAGAGGCTCACACCGGCGCCTGAAAACTCGACCCTGCGCGCCGTCTCCATCTGGTCGCGCCCGAACGGCACGACCACGACCGGTACGCCAGCGGCCAGCGCCTTCTGGGTGATGCCCAGGCCCCCGTGGCAGACCACGCAGGCGGCCCTGTGCAGGAGTGCATCGTGCGGGGCAAAGCGCACGACCCTGCTGCCCGCCGGTGGGTCGAAGGTCTCCGGGTCGTGGGCCGCCGAGGTGCCCAGCACGGAGATGCCCGCTTGCGGGAGCCCCTCCAAGGCCACTGCGAGCAGGCGCCTGTCGCGCTGGCGCTCGGTCGAGCAGGTCACGAGTGCCAGCGGTTCGGCCAGCTCGTCGAGCCACTCGGGCGCGGGTTGTGGTGGGGACCAGTTCATCGGGCCCACGAGCCTCACGCTCGACGGCCAGTCCGCGCGCGGGTAGTCGAAGCCCTCCGCCGTCAGCCCCAGCAGCAGGGGAGCCTCGCGCAACAACTCGTCGAAGCTGTGGACCTCGCTCACGCCAAGGCGCTGGCGCAACGGTCCGAGCGAGGGCAGAGCGGCTCTGCGAAAGACAAGATCGACCGCCCTCGCCGCGAGTGCGTCGCGCACCCGCCCAAGCGGCCCGCCGCGCGGACGCAACCCGAGGCCGAAAGGAGGCACTTCGCGGGAACGCAAAGGCAACAGATAGGGGGAGTACAGCGCCCAAGGCAAGCCCGAGGCCTGCGCCACGGCGCCCGCACCCCAGCAGTTGATGTCGATCAAGAGCGCGTCCGGGCGATGAGCGGCGATCGCGCGCTCCAGGTCGGGCGCCTCAAGCTGTGCACGCTGCGCGAACGTCTCCAACACCGAAGCGGCCGCGCGCGGGGGAAAGCGCTCTTGCCAATCGACGATCTGGTTGTCCTCGATGCGGGGATCGATCGCGTGCGCCTCGATGCCGAGGGCGCGTGGACGGTCGAGCTCGCCCGAGAGCCCATACAGGACGGTTTGATGTCCCCGCCCGCCCAGCTCGCAGAGGATTGGCACGGCTGGAAACAGATGGCCCCGCGCGGGCGAGGTGTAGGCGAGCAGGCGGCTCATGTCCGCTTGCGTCGGCCCGCGCCCGACTTCGCCGATGGCCCTTGCCTGACCGATGGCTTCTGCTTGGCCGATGACCCCGGTTTCGCCGATGACCTCGGTTTGGCTGACGGCCCCTTCTTGGCTGACGGCCCCTTCTTGGCCAACGGCCCCGGCTTGGCCTTCGTCGAGCGCCCGGGTGCATCCGGTGCCAGCAGCCGCTCGAGCATCTCCACGAGCGTCGCTTCGACCTGGTCGAGGTCGAGGTCGAGGTCGCGCCGAAGGACCTTCCACACATACACGTCGCAGATGGCCACCAACTGCGCCAGGCGCCGGCGCCTTGCCGAGGGCTCCAGATCTTCAAGCTGGGGCGCGAAGGTGCGCAACACCCAGTCTTCGTGCACCTCGTGGCCTCGGTCGACCACCCGTCGCAGCGAGCCGAGGTGCTCGTTGCCGATGACTCTCACCACCGCGTCTCTGTAGGGCAGCATGCGAACGACGATGTCCCCGTAGCGCTCGTAGTGGCGCACGAGGTTGGCGACCGCCCCGGCGATGTCGCCGATCGGGGCTTGGTCGCGTTCCTTGACGACCGTCGATGTCGTGCGAGAGATGACCGCGTCGAGCAGGCCCTGCTTGGAACCGAAGTGGCGCAGCGCGGTCTGCTTGGTGACACCCGCGCGCTCGGCCACCGACTCCAAGGAGGTTTGCGTCCAACGGTCCTTCTCGACCTCTTCCGCGGCCGCCTGCAGCAGCGTCTCGCGCGTACGTTCTTGGGCCTCGGCGCGCGCCACCTTCTTGTAAGGGCGCTTGGAGTCGCCCGGCGGGCGCCGCGAAGCGCTGGAGGAGGAACGCTTCGATCCCCCGCGAGGGGGCTTGGACTGCTCGGCCAAGGCTAGTCCTCGAGTGCGAGCGCGGCCGGGACCGAGGCGGCGAGATAGCCGGGGATCGCCACGATCGCAAGCGCGGTCGCGCACACGAGCCCCAGGATCCGCAAAGCGGCCCCCCCGGTGAGCGAATAGACGACCGGGAAGTTGATCACGTGGGCCAAAGCGCGGTCGGCGAGCTGCTGGCCGTACAGGCCGAATACCGCCCCCGTCAGACAGCCGACTATCAGGAGCATCAAGCTCTCCAGCAGGATCGTCCGCCACAGCGACACCCGCGCGATGCCCTCCAACTTGAGCTTGGCCAGGCGAGGGCGGCGCTGCCACACCATCGCGCCCATCGCGCCCGCCATCGCGAGCACCGCCACGATCGGAATCAAGGTAGCGATCTGGGTGAGGCTGGCGAGCGCTTCATGGCTGAGCGAGCTCTGCTCATCGGCGTGTTCGCCCGCCGTTTGCACCGAAAGCCCCGAATTCGGCCCCAAGGTCGCGCCGATCTCGCGAGCGACCGCGTGCGGCGAGGCGCCCGGCGCGAGCAGCACGCCGTAGGCCTCCGCGTCCGAGCTCTGCCAAGCCCTAGCGTAGGCCGCGGAGCTCATCAGGATCGCCCCCGGCGCCCAGCCCAAGTTGGTGGAAAGAGCAGCCACCCTGACGCGCACCGGGTCGGGGCTCGGCAGCGTGAGTGCGTCGCCAACGCCGAGATGGTGTTCTTCGGCAAGCGCCTTGGACACCACGACCCAATTGCCCGAACGCACGCGAGCGGTGGCCAGGCGCGTATCGCCCACGAGCAGCTGGTCGGCCGGCAACAGGGGACTCGATTCGCCGGGTGGGGCGCTCACCAGCACGCGGCGCTTGCCAAAGTCGAGCAGGCCTGCGCGGTACACGCGAACCGCACGCACGCCCGGCAGCTTTTCCAGCGCCGCCCGCCGGTCATCCGCGAAAGGGGCGGTGTGGAGCAGGTTGTAGGAGCCCGACGGGGCGATCCACAGGTCGGTCGAGGCGTTGCTGTCGCGGGCCGCGTTTTCCAAGCCGGCGAGCAGGTCCCCGTGGGCGCCGCCGATCGCGACGCTGCCGAACACCGCGATGGCCCCGGTCGCCGCGATCGCGACCGCCCGTGAGCGGGCGGCGCTCAGCTCCATCGTCGCCACATGAGGGATCGGGCTCACGATCGAGCCGGCGATGCGCTTGACCGCGACGAGGGTTCCGTGCAGCACGATCGGCAGCTCTAGCAGCAAGGCCGCGACCAGCAAGACCATGCCCGGGATCGCCGCGTCGGGCGCGGCGAGCAACACCGCCGTCGCGCTGCCCAAACAGGCCAGGCCCGCCAAGGAGCGCCGCACGCCACGCGAGGATCCCCTCGCGCCACGCTCGCGCGGGGCGATCGCGGCGAGCGGGTCGCGCGCGAAAATGTCGCGCAGCGGGCTCAAGACCGCCACGATCGCGGCGCCCATGCCCCCCACGACGGCGATGGCGACGCTCTGCCACGTCACGACACGCTCCGAGCCCAGCGCGAAGGCCAAGGACAAGAAGGCCGGGTTCGAGTGAAACAGATGGATCGAAAGCTCCTCGCCGAGTACCAGCCCCAGCGCACACGCGAACAACCCGAGCGCGACCGCGTCGAGCAGGAGTACCCCGATCACGGTCACCGGCGTGTAGCCGTCGCGGCGCATGTCGGCGATCAGGCGCCTCCGTTGGGGCACGGTCAGCAGGGTTGCGTTGAAGGCGAACAAGAAACCCACGAGCGCGCTGATTGCGGCAAACAGGGCGGTCGACTGGTTGCTGGCCGTGGCGGCCGTGGCGAACAGCTTTTCGTCGTAGTCGATCGACTCCACATTCAGCCGCCCGGCGGCCAGACGCTCAAGCGCCGCGTGGACCGAGCCATCGGAACCCGCGGAGGGGGCGATGAGAATGCGGCTCACGCGAGCGCCGAGACCGGTCAGTTCCTGGGTATAGGACAGTTGGGAGATCGCAAGCGGACTGGTCACGAGCGGGCCGATCTGGCTTTCGTGGAGCTGTGCATACAGCGGCGCTTCCACGGTGTGCCCCTCCAATTGGAGGGTGACTTCCTCGCCGAACTTAGTCACCCCGATCTTGTGAGCGAGCGGCGAGGGCAAAACGACCGCCCCGATTTCGCCGAAAGGAGTGAGCGAGGTGTGACGCACCAGCTTGCCACCCAACCGCGCAAGGCTCGGGTCGGCGCCGATCAACTGGATCGCCTCCCGACCGTGAGGGCCGATCGCCTCGGCTTGGACTTCGAGCAGGGGAGCGGCGACCCGGACCCCGGGGATCGCCCTTACCCGGGCGAGCAAGCTCTGCGGGAAGCCGTGCGGATCGCGGGCGATCAACTGCAGGCTCGCGTCGCCCACGATCCCGCGCGAGAGTTGAGAGACCGAGCTCTGCAAGCTCGTGCTCGACACCTGGGAGGCGAACAGCAAGGCCACGCCGGCCGCGATCCCGACCACAGCCAAGCACTCCTGCACCAAACGCGCGCGCAGGCGCAGGCGGTAGAGGTGCAGGGCGTTGGCCAGCTTCATGGCACAGACGGTGCGAGCGCCGGCTCGGGGGAGTGGTTGTCCGACAGCTTGCCATCGCGCAGGCGGTACACGCGGTCGGCGTAATCGGCGGCCATCGGGTCGTGGGAGACGAGCACCACCGCCACGCCCCGCTCGCGGCACAGCCCACGCAACAGTTCGAGCACTTCCCGTCCGCGCTGAGTGTCGAGGCTGCCGGTGGGCTCGTCGGCAAGCAACATCGAAGGCTTGGTCGAGAGCGCCCGCGCGATCATCACGCGCTGGCGCTCGCCCATCGAGAGCGTCTCCGAGCGGTGGTGCAAGCGCTCACCCAGGCCGAGCTGTTCAAGCAGCGGCGCGACCTCACGCTGGGCTTCGCGCCAGCGCATCTCGCCGAGCAGCTTCAAGACCGTGTTGTCGATCGCGCTGACGCCCGGCAGCAGGTCGAAGTTTTGGCGAATGAAACCCAGTTCAGACAGCCTGAAGTGAGACGCTTCGCGCTCGGACAGGGAGGAGATATCGCGCCCCCCGATCAGGACCTCCCCGGAAGTCGGGGCCAGCAAAGTGGCGACCATCAGCAGCAAGGTCGTCTTGCCCGAGCCCGAAGGACCGTACAAGGCGACCATCTCACCGCCGTCAACCTTCAGGCTGACCCCGTCAACCGCGCGTACCGTTTCCCCGCCGGCGGAGGGGTAGTGCTTGACAAGTTCACGCAGCTCCAGCATCGCGGACCTCCTCTCAGCTCAATCGGAGACCGTGCCGCCCACGTGCACGGTCACCGCATAGTTGGAGCGCTGGATCGTTCCGCTGAAGGACAGACCCGAGCCGTGAGCGTTGGCGTAACTGCCAGTGCCGCGGACGATCGAGAGCGAGCCCGCGAAATGGCCGATCGCTCCTTCCCTGCGGTAGGCCGCGCTCGCCTCGCCGGTGATCGACCCGCCTTTGAGATAGATGTTCATT
>Ga0265327_10005224_pt1 | contig 10951 bp, 5 predicted proteins | sample 41621metaG_FD_202089 | JGI IMG/M metagenome (GOLD analysis project Ga0265327, IMG submission 202089) | Rhizosphere microbial communities from Carex aquatilis grown in University of Washington, Seatle, WA, United States - 4-16-21 metaG | ecosystem: Host-associated > Plants > Roots > Rhizosphere >... | reverse complement strand
GTCGCCTGACATCACCATGATGTCACGGTTCGCCGGGCCATCCACGAGGTCCATCTTGTATTGCAGCCCCGAGCAGCCACCACCCACGACTGCGATGCGCAGGCCGCCCTGCTCCACGCGGCCCTGTTTCTTTAACAGGCCGAGGAGGCGGTCCGCAGCGTTGGGAAGCACTTTGATGAGCTTCTCATTGCCAATCTTATAGGTCACTTCTGCCATGGGGTTGTCTGGGGTCGGATACGTTTGACGTTCGCTCCCAGACTATCCCACGGGTTTTACGAAAGGGAAACTCTTACTGCGCCGGCTGTCCCGCCGCCAGTTGCTGCTTCAAAGCGGCAAAGAAATTGGCGCCCTCGTCCGAGCTCATGTCCGCCTTCATGTAAGCGGCATGGTCGAAATGCTCCAGGTACTGCGGGTCCAGTTCCTTCAAGAACGTGCTGGGGGTGCAGGTCTGCTTCTGGCCCCACTTCATGCGGTAGCGGCAGTGGCTGATGGTGAGCTTGCGCATGGCACGCGTGATGCCCACGTAGAAGAGGCGGCGCTCCTCATCCTTGCGGCCCTCGTCGATCGAGCGGCGGTGCGGCAGGGTGCCCTCCTCCACTCCCGGCAGATAGACGACGGGAAATTCCAGGCCTTTGGCGGCATGCATGGTGATGAGGCAAACACCGGATTTCTTTTCGATGTCGTCCTTATCCTCGCGGTCGTCGTTCAGCGAAACTTCATCCAGGAAACTTTGGAGGTTCTCGCCCCGCGCGCGCTCGTCAAAGCCACGCAGGGAGTCCAGCACCGAATTCACCCCGGTTTCCCACGCCAGAAAATCGTCCGGCTCCTTGGCCGCTTTTTTGAGATGCTCCATGTAACCGGTTTCCTGTAGCAGACGCTCCGTGAGCGCGACGTAGCTCGTCATGGGCTGGCAAGCGAGGCCGCTGAAGCGCTCGATCATCTCCACGAAACCGCGGATGGTAGTGCGCATGCGCTCGGAGAGCAGGTTTTGGAATTCAGGATCGCGCAGTGCCTTGAAGACACTGCACTTTTTTTCGATGGAATGATGCCGTGCCAACTCCGCCGTGCTGGGGCCGATGCCGCGCGTCGGCACATTGAGGATGCGCAGCACGCTGATGTCGTCGTCCTGATTGGAAACAGAGGACAGATACGCAATCAGGTCCTTCACTTCCCGCCGATCAAAGAAGCTGCGTGCGCCCACGACGCGGTAGGGCAGCTTCAGCTTCCGGAATTCCCCTTCGAGAACGCGTGACTGATCGTTGGTGCGAAAGAGCACGGCGAAGTCTTCCCACTTGCTGCTGCCGGACAGGTGCTGCTGCTGGATTTCCTCCGCAATGAGCTGGGCTTCTTCCTTGTCGTCCTCGGCGATGACGAGCCGCACCGAGTCGTGCCCTGAGTTCTTGCTCCAAAGATTCTTGCCCCGCCGTCCGACGTTGTTCCGGATGAGGCTGTTCGCGGTATTCAGAATCGGCGTGGTGCTTCGGTAATTTTCCTCCAACTTGATGATCTTGGGATTGGAGAAATGCCGCTCGAAGTCCGTGATGTTGCTGATGTCCGCGCCCCGCCAGCCATAGATGCTCTGGTCGTCATCGCCCACCACACAGATGTTGTGCGGCACCGGCACCAGTGCTGTGAGCATGCGCATCTGGAGCGAGTTCGTATCCTGGAACTCGTCCACCATGACGTAGCGGTATTTCTGCTGCACGGCAAGGCGCACGTCCTCGTGCTCCTCCAACAACTCCACCGCCTTGAGCAGCAGATCGTCAAAGTCCATCGCGTTCAGCGCACGGAGTTCGTCGTGGTAAAGCTGGTAGAGCGCGGCTTCGAGCGACTCACTGGGGTCGCCGAGGCTGAGGCCGTGATTCTTCGCCTTGCTGATGCGGCTCAGCGCCTTGCCGGGATCGAGGCTCTCATCCTTCACCAGAAGGCGGGTGAGCACGCGCTTTACAAGGCTTTCCTGCTCCCCCTGGCTGTAGATGGTGAAATTGTTCTTGTAGCCGAGGCGCAGCGCATACTGGCGTAGAAGCCGCACGCAGAAAGCGTGGAAGGTGCCGATCGTCAGTGCCTTGGCCTTGGACGGGCTCACCATGCCGCCGATGCGCAGGCGCATTTCATTGGCTGCCTTGTTGGTGAAGGTGACGGCGAGAATGTTCGCCGGATCAATCCCCTCCTCCACCATGTAGGTGATGCGCATGGTGATAACGCGCGTTTTCCCTGTGCCCGCCCCCGCCAGAATCAGCACCGGCCCATGGATGGTTTTGACGGCTTCACGCTGCTGGAGGTTAAGGGCGGAATAAGAGAAGCTCATCAGGGCGGCGCATGATGCCGAAAGCATGCCGCCGCTCAAGCGACACTCCGCTAAATTTCCGCAACGCGAGATTCTATTTGACCTTTAGTCCGCGCTCACGCCATTCGTTGAGCACTTGGGGGAAAAGGACGTGCTCCTTCTCCTGAATGCGGGCGTGCAACGTCTCCGGCGTATCGCGAATGTGAATGGGCACAACCTCCTGCGCGAGGATTTCGCCCGCATCGATCACCTCGTTCACCAAATGCACGGTGCAGCCCGTCTCCAACTCGCCCGCCTCCAGCGCCTGCGCCCACGCGGCCACGCCTTTGTACTTGGGCAGGAGTGAGGGGTGGACGTTCACTATGCGATCCTGGAATTCCGTGAGAATGGGCGCCTTCACTACCCGCATGAAGCCCGCCAGCACCACCACTTCCACCTCGGCGCGTTTCAGGTGATCGCTGATCTCCTTCTGCGCGTCGGGCGGCAGTTTCTTGGGATTGTCTCCGGGATTTACAAAGAGCGCGGGCACACCGGCGTCCTCCGCCAGCTTCAGAATACGCGCATCCTTCACATCTGAGATTACTACGCGCACTTCCGCATTGAGCGTGCCGGCATTGATGGCTCTGAGAATGGCTTCAAAATTCGAACCGCGGCCGCTGCCCAGCACGCCGATCTTGAGCGGCGGCAAAACGTTCCGCGTCTCGGCAACTTCGGACGGAGCTGCCTCCTCTCGGAGTTTCTGCAAGGTGGCTGTGGTGGAGCGACCTTCCACCAGCGGGAGGATGTGGACCTGCGCGCCCACCCGTTCCAGCGCGGCACGTTCTTCGGGATTGAGCGATTCCACGGTGTAGTCCCCACCTTTGGTGTAAATGTGCGGGCGAACGGCGTCGATGAGCCGCGTGGCACGCTCCTCTTCGAACAGAACCACGGCGTCCACGCAGGAAAGGGCGCGCAAGACTTCCGCGCGGTCCTCCTGGTTGTTGATCGGACGTGTCGGTCCCTTCAGGGCGCGCACGGAGGCATCGCTATTCAGCGCAACCACCAGTGCGTGACCCAATTCCCGCGCTTGGCGCAGGTAACGAACGTGGCCCACATGCAGGATATCGAACACGCCGTTGGTGAACACCAGCTTCATCCCCTGCTTGTTGAGGGCCGCGCGGAAATCGCGCACTTCCTCGAGGGTGGAAATCCAGGTGTAGGTTTCAGCCATGGGTCAGTCAGACAGGAGCAAAGCCGCGGAAGAATGCAAATTCAAGCCATCAGGCTGGTGCGACACAGGCCGGCATAGAGGCCGTTTTGCTTGATGAGTTCCTCGTGGGTGCCTTCCTCGATGACGCGGCCCTTTTCCAGCACGTAGATGCGGTCCGCGTGGCGCACGGTACTGAGGCGGTGTGCGATGACAAAACTGGTGCGGCCCTGCATGAGCGCATCCAGCGCTTCCTGAATCTGACGTTCCGTCTCCGTGTCCACGCTTGCTGTGGCCTCGTCCAGAAGGAGCAGCGGAGGATTGCGCAGCAGGGCGCGTGCGATGGAGATGCGCTGCTTTTCGCCGACGCTGAGCTTGATGCCGCGCTCCCCCACGCGGGTATCGAGCCCATCCGGCAACGCTTCCACAAAATGCTTGGCGTTCGCGCTGGCCAGCGCCTTCCACATTTCTTCATCCGTGGCGCCGCGCTTTCCGATCATCAGGTTCTCCCGCACCGTGCCGTTAAAGAGAAAGCTCTCCTGCGTGACGTAGCCGATGTTGGTGCGCAGCCAGCCCTTGTTCAACTCATGCACGGGCACGCCGTCGAGCAAGATCTGACCCCCATCGTATTCGTAGAACCGCGTGAGTAGATTGATGAGCGTGCTTTTGCCGGCGCCCGTGGGGCCGACGAGAGCGATGGTCTGCCCCGGTTTGGCTTCCAGACAAACATCCTTCACCGTGGGCACAGTGCCGTAGGAAAAGTTCACGTGATCGTAAACCACATGGCCTGTGATGCGGTCCAGTTTGCGGCCCACGTCGGTGTCCTTTTCCTCGGTGGCATCGAGGATTTCAAAGACGCGCTCCCCCGCGCTGCGCCCGGCAACGAAGAGCTGGTTCAGCGAATGAAGCTGGCCCACCGGCTCATAGAAATAGCGCAGCAGCAGGAGCAGCATGGCCAGTTCACCGGGGGCGATTTCCTTGCGGTAGAGCGCGTAGCCGCCATACCAGAGCACGAGGACAAACCCCACGTTGCCAAAGAAACTCATGCTGGGCCGGTACATGGACCAGATGCGCATAACGTGGAGCGTGGCGCGGCGCAGGGCGTCGCTGGCCAGGTTGAAGCGCTCATGCTCCTCCCGCTCCATGGCGTAGGCTTTGATCTGCCGCATGCCCGCAATGTTATCGTGCAGCAACGAATTCATCGCGCTGCTCGCCTTGCGCACCCGCCGGGAGCGATCGCGTGCGGTCAAGGTGTAGGCAAGAGCGCCCGCGACCAGAAACGGCACCGGCGCCAGCGCGATCCAAGTGAGATGCGCATTGGTCTGAAACATGAATGCGCCCACCACCGCGATCTGCAACAGCGAAATGATGCCCTGTTCGATCCCGTCGATGAGCACACGCTCCACCGCGGGAATGTCCTCGCTCACCGTTGTCATGATGTCCCCGGAGGGCCGATTGTCGAACCAGCGCAGCGGCAGGCGCTGCAGGCGTTCGTAGAGGTCGCTGCGCAGGTCGTAGATGACCTTTTGCTCAAAGGTGTTGTTGAGCTGGATGCGGACAGAGTTGAGGAAATCTTGGAGAAAATACGCGCCGAGCCCCATGAGGATGAGTCCAGGCAAGCGGTCCATTTGTCCCTGCGGAATCACCACGTCCATGATCTCCCGCGTCACCCGGGGAAACACAATGACGGTAAGCGTGCCCAGAATCGCGCAGCCCAACTGCGCCGCCGCCATGAAGGGATAGCGGCGCACATAGGTGAAGACGCGAAGGATCGTTTTCAAATGACGGAGCGGTGGAAGGGGGTGGCCAACATGCGGAGAAATGCCGTTGGGACAAATGCATTACGCACGCAGGAGGTGTCCCGCCGCGTAATGGGAGTCTGACACCTGATGCGGATAATAGTGCCCGCTCCCTTGGGAAATGTGGCTACGCCTTAAACGCCGTGTAGCCCTGAAGCTCCACGAGGCGGCGCTGCACGTCATCCGCAGTGACACGCTCGAGGCGCTGGGTGCTGAAGGCCTCGCAGGTAAAGCTTGCGGTCACGCTGCCGTGGGCGATCGCGGTCTTCAGATCTTCAAAGGTGGGCTTGATTTTGCCCTTGGCCGAGAGCCAGCCCATCATCCCGCCGAGGAAACTGTCGCCGGCGCCCGTGGGATCGAATACGCTGCTGAGCGGGTAGGCGGAGCAGGCGAAGAATTCCTGCGGCCCGGTGCCGAAGAGAAAGCTGCCATGTTCGCCACGCTTCACGACCACGTACTTGGGTCCCTTGGCCTGGAGACGGCGGCCTGCCTCGACGAGGTTGCTGGAGCCGGTGAACTCGCGGGCTTCGCCCTCGTTGATCACGAGAAGGTCGATGCGCTTGAGCATGTCGTGCAGACGGTCGTTCGCGATACGGATCCACAGGTCCATGGTGTCGGCGGCGACAAATTCCGGGGCCTTCACCTGTTCGAGGGTCTGGAGCTGGTTGTCCGGGCTCATGTTGGCGAGGACGACGAGCTTGGACTTGGCGGCCTCCGTCGCGAGCTTGGGCTGCCAGTGCTCCAGCACGTTGATGCCCACCTTGAGCGTCTCGCGGGAGTTCATGTCGTCGAGATATTGGCCGGTCCAGGTGAAGCTTTCGCCGCTGTTGCGCTCCAGGCTGTCGAGCGTAATGCCGTGGGCGCCGAGCATGTCGAGATGCGCCTTGGGGAAATCGTGACCCACCACGCCGCAGAGATGCACACCCTTGGTGAAGACTGCGGCCGCGAGCGCCGCGTAGGAAACCGAACCACCCAGCAGCCCCTCCTGCTTGTCATGGGGGGTGATGATGTTGTCGATGCCGATGGAACCGGAAATAACGAGGGACATGGGGACGGGGGAACGGAGTGGTGGGGTAGAGGAGTCTTGGAGCAAAGGGAGCGGGGAGTTTGGGCGGATGGAGAGGCTCTGCAATGTGAATTGTCGGAAAGGAACCCAGGGCGCCATGGCCTTGAGAGGGGGCAAGATAGAGAGGTGCCAGTACGTATTTTCACGATGCCTTCCCAGGCCCCTTTCAAAGCTTCCTTGAGCGTCGTGGCCTTAAGCCTCGGCGGCGTTCTTTTGTCCCCTGCGCCAGCCGCGGAATCAAAGCTGGATTTCAACCGCGATATCCGGCCCATCCTCTCGGACAATTGCTTCGCCTGCCATGGGTTTGACGCCAAGAAACGCAAGGCCGGCCTGCGGCTGGACGTGCCCGAGGGCGCCTACCAGCCCAACAAGGACGGCGTGGTGGCGGTAAAGCCGCGCGACGTGAACGGCAGCGAGCTGTGGAAACGCATCGTCACAAGCGATGCCGATGACCTGATGCCGCCGGCCGACTCGCATAAGAAGCTCACGGCGGCACAACGGGAAACCCTGAAGCGCTGGATCGGAGAAGGCGCGCCCTATAAGCCGCACTGGAGCTTCATTCCTCCCATGTTGCCGGCCGTTCCCAAGATCGCCGATACCAACACCCAGCCCGCCAATCCAATCGACGCTTTTATCTTGGCGCGGCTTGGCGAAGAAAAACTGCATCAACAGCCCGAGACGGACAAGGAGACCCTGATCCGCCGGGTGACCTTTGATCTCACAGGATTGCCGCCCACCATCGCGGACGTGGATGCGTTTTTGAAAGACGCCTCGCCCCGAGCCTACGAGCGTGTGGTGGACCGACTCCTGAACTCCCCCAGCTACGGCGAGCACATGGCGCGCTATTGGCTGGACCTCGCGCGCTATGCCGACACGCACGGACTGCACCTCGACAACGAGCGCTCCATGTGGCCCTACCGCGACTGGGTGGTGCGCGCTTTCAACGAGAATCTGCCCTTTGACCAATTTACGGTTTGGCAGCTCGCGGGTGATCTCCTCCCGAACATGACGAGCGACCAGCAAATCGCCTCCGGTTTCAACCGCTGCAACGTGACCACCAGCGAAGGCGGCGCCATCAATGAGGAGTTCCGCTTCCGCTACGCTGTGGACCGCACCGCCACTGCCGTGGAAGTCTGGATGGGTCTCACCGCCGGCTGCTGCGTTTGCCACGACCACAAATTTGATCCCATCACGCAGAAGGAATTCTATTCGATGTATTCCTTCTTCAACAGCGCTGCGGACCCGCCGATGGATGGCAACATCCTGCTCACGCCGCCCGTGGTGAAGCTCTCCAAGCCTGCCCAGAAGAAGCAGCTCGCGGAATACGATGCGAAGATCGCGGCGGCACAGACCAAAATCCGGAGCGCGATTGCGAAGCTGAACTACGTCGATCCCTCCACGCAAAATCCGCCGCCGCCAGTGCAGACCAGCGAGACCGTATGGTTTGAGGATGACTTCCCGGCGAAAGCGAATGTGGGTGTGCTGGGCGCGCCCACGGCTTTCGTCAGCAAGGATCAGGGACCGGTCTTCAGCGGCGAGCGCTCGCTGAAGCGCACCGCCAAGGAAGTAGCGCAGGACTTTTTCTCCAGCGGTGTGAGCTTCACCATTCCGCCGAACGGCATCATTTCCGCCCAGTGCTACGTCGATCCGGCGAATCTGCCCAAGGCGGTGATGATCCAGTTCTTCGTGGGTGGGTGGAACCACCGCGCCGTGTGGGGAGAAGAAGGCGCGATTCCCTTTGGCAAGGTGCGCACGCCCGAGCGCGTGGTGGTGGGTCAGCTCCCCAAGGCCGGTGAGTGGGCGAAACTGGAAGTGTCCACGGCCAAGCTGGGCCTTAAGCCCGGAATGAAAGTCACCGGTTTTGCGTTCACGCAATTTGGCGGCACGGTTTATTGGGACCATTTGGCCATGAGCTCGCGTGTCGAACCGGCGAAGGATCCGCAGTGGTCCTGGACGGCGTGGACCAAGACCAATCAAGGAAAACGCGTGGAAGGCCTGCCGAACGACTTGCTCACTCTGGTGCGCGGCAAGAAGCCCGCGGAATGGCCCGCGGCCGACGTGAAACGCCTTCAGGAGTGGTGGTTTGAAAATGAATATCAAGGCGCCCGCAGCCTCGTGGAAGGCCCGCGCGCCGAGAAGCTCGCTCTCGAGTCGAAACGGAAGACGCTCGACGACACCATCCCCGCGACGCTCGTCATGGCGGATGAGCCGCAGGAGCGCGAGTCGTTTGTGATGATGCGTGGCCAGTACGATAAGCCGGGGGAAAAAGTGGCACGCGGCACTCCGGCGTTCCTTCCCAAATTGGCCGCCACCGCAGAACCTACCCGGCTGGATTTCGCGAAATGGCTGGTATCCTCCGAACACCCGCTCACGGCCCGCGTCACTGTGAACCGCTTCTGGCAGCAGCTCTTTGGCACCGGACTCGTGAAGACAAGCGGTGACTTCGGCTCGCAAGGCGAAGCGCCGAGCCATCCAGAACTGCTGGACTGGCTCGCTGTCACTTTCCGTGAAAGTGGCTGGGACGTGAAGGCACTCATGCGCGCCATGGTGACGAGCGCCACCTACCGGCAATCGTCTCAAGTCACGCCAGATCTGCTCGCCAGAGATCCGGAAAATCGTCTGCTCGCGCATGGTGCGCGCTTCCGTCTCGATGCGGAGTGCCTGCGCGACAATGCGCTCTTCGTCTCCCATCTGCTGGACGCAACCATCGGCGGCAAAGGCGTAAAGCCCTATCAGCCGCCAAATATTTGGGAGCCGGTCGGCTTTGGCGGCAGCAACACGCGCAACTACATCCAGGACCATGGCAGCGCGCTCTGGCGCCGCAGCCTTTACATCTTTTACAAGCGCACCGCGCCGCCGCCCATCATGACGAATTTCGACGCGCCGAACCGCGAGCAGTTCTGCACGCGCCGCGAGCGCAGCAACACACCGCTCCAAGCGCTCGATCTCATGAACGATGTGCAGTATTTCGAAGCAGCGCGCAACTTCGCGCAGCGCATCCTGCACGAGGGAGGCGCCACCCCGCGCGAGCGCATCATTTGGAGCTATCGCACCGTGCTGTCCCGCAAGCCGATGGACGGTGAGCTTGCCGTGGTGCAGCAGGCTTTCGATAAACACCTCGCGAAATATCAGGCAAATCCCGAAGCCGCGAAGCAGGCCGTCAGCTATGGCGAGAGCAAGGTGGATGAAACGCTCAATCCCGCCGAGCTCGCCGCCTGGACGATGATCGGCAACCTGCTGCTAAATCTGGACGAAGCGGTAACTAAGAACTGAATATCCCCATGAACACGCTCCTCGATTTCCACGAATCCCAGACGCGCCGCCAGTTCTTCCACGGCGCCGGTCTTCAGCTCGGCGGCCTCGGCCTGGCCATATGCATGGGCGAGCGCATGCTCGGCGCAGCGCCCTCTGGCGGGCAGGTGCATGCCCCGCTCCCGGGATTGCCGCATTTCGCGGCGAAAGCGAAGCGCCTCGTGTACCTGCACATGAACGGCGCGCCTTCGCAGCTCGACCTTTTCGACTACAAGCCGCAGTTGCAGAAATTCTACGACAAGGATCTGCCGGACAGCGTGCGCAACGGCCAGCGCATCACGGGCATGACCAGCGGGCAGGCGCGCTTCCCGGTGGCGCCCAGCATTTTCAAATTCTCCAAGTGCGGCAAGGGCGGCATCGAGATGAGCGAGTTGGTGCCCTACATGCAGCAGATTGCGGATGAAATGGCCATGGTCCGCACCGTGCACACAGAAGCGATCAATCACGACCCGGCCTGTACATTTGTGATGAGCGGCAGCGAGGTGCCGGGGAAACCGAGCATCGGCTCATGGCTTTCTTACGGCCTCGGCAGCGTCAGCAATGATTTGCCCGCCTTTGTGGTGTTCACACCGAATTTTCCTTCTGCCAGCCAGGCGCAGGCGCTCTTCACCCGCATGTGGAGCAGCGGCTTCCTGCCCACCAAATACAACGGCGTGGCGCTGCGCTCCGTGGGCGACCCAGTGTTGTTCGTGAAGAATCCTCCGGGCGTGGACCCCAGCGACCGCCGCACCATGCTGGACGCGCTGAACAAACTCAATGAGCAGAACTTCCAGCGTTTCGGCGATCCGGAAACGCAAACGCGCATCGCGCAGTATGAAATGGCCTTCCGCATGCAGACCAGCGTGCCGGAACTCACCGACCTAAGCGGCGAGAGCAAGGCGACGTTGGAGATGTACGGCCCCGATGTGCAGAAGCCCGGCAGCTACGCGCAAAGCGCCATCCTCGCTCGTCGTCTGCTGGAGCGCGGCACGCGCGTGGTGCAGATTTTGCATCGCGGCTGGGACCAGCACGGCACGTTGCCCAAGCTGTTACGCGGCCAGGTGGAAGACACCGACCAGGCCACTGCGGCGCTGGTGAAGGACCTCAAGCAGCGCGGCATGCTGGACGATACCCTCGTGGTCTGGGGCGGAGAGTTTGGCCGCACGGTCTATTCCCAAGGAACGCTCACGGCCACCAACTACGGTCGCGACCATCACCCGCGGAACTTCTGCATGTGGCTCGCAGGCGGCGGCGTGAAAGGCGGTACCACCTACGGCGAAACAGACGACTTCAGCTACAACATCGTGAAGGACCCCGTGCAC
>Ga0265327_10005223_pt1 | contig 10951 bp, 9 predicted proteins | sample 41621metaG_FD_202089 | JGI IMG/M metagenome (GOLD analysis project Ga0265327, IMG submission 202089) | Rhizosphere microbial communities from Carex aquatilis grown in University of Washington, Seatle, WA, United States - 4-16-21 metaG | ecosystem: Host-associated > Plants > Roots > Rhizosphere >... | reverse complement strand
GTGCGTGAAGTCTTCGGAACGCACCACGGTTGTTGCCGGTGCTTTCCCTGATGGTGCGTTCCGAAGACTCCACGCACCCTACGCGCTACTTTGACAACGCACTACGGAAGTTGAATCCCGATTTGCTGAAGTGGCTGATCCGCGACCTGCAGCAGCGCCCCCGCGGCCTGAGCGGGCGTCCCGCTGACGGAGGCCGCACCGGCCGGAGTCAGCATATGAACTCCATCCGGACCGATCATTTTCTGGATCAGATAGCCGTTGAGCCGGATGAAGCACGAGGAACTGTAGTTGTACAGGATCAGCGGAACGTCGCCGATCTCTTCCCCGGTGTCCTGGTAGACCCGCTGTGCGATGACTTTCCCGGCCGAGTTCTTATACGTGTCGGTTTCGACGACCGTTTCCCACCAGCCATTCATTGTGTCCGGATCCGTCGCCGCCTCGGCAATTTCGTGACTGGTGACCGACGTTAACTCGTCAAATGCGCTGGCATATCCTTGAGACGCTGCCGACGGATTGGGCGAACCGGGGTAGGGCATGACGGCGTAGGCGAAGTGCGATGTGACGCCGTTCGCCTTGTACGTCGCGTAATTGTGGTAGCCGAGAAACGTGTTGATGCTGGTGGAACCGCCCCCGGCATCAATGGCGACTCCGGGTTCCGTATAAACCACATACAGCGTGTTGCTGCCGGGCTTGATCAGGCTGGCCAGATTCGCCACGAGCAGGTTCTGGATCTGGGTGTCGGTCAGATAGGTTCGGTTCGACGAACTGTAATGCGGAACCGTAACCGGCAGGACTTTTCCGGCGGATGCCGTCCCGGTGGAGACACCATACGGCGCCAGCGAAGTCATGAACGATGATCCGACGATGTATTGCAGGTACTTTTCCAGGTTCGTGACCGTTGAGGCATTGGACGAATTGAACGAGGGGCCGACATACACCCCTTGAACATGGATGTTCTTGATCACGTACGCGCCCGTGCGGGGAAGCGTGGGAGGGTTCCCTGTGTACGTGACCGTGAGCGTCGTGGCGGCGCGAGACTGCTGCCCCGTGGGAAACGGAATGTCATACAGTTGCGGACGGGCCACTCCTGGTCGAGTGGCATTGCCCGCGGCGGGCGCGTCCGCGGCCCTTGCGGTCACTGTCAGGGTCCCCAGCAGACCCGCGACCAACAGGCCCCAACTGCGGCGGCGGCCAATTTCCCGGACGATGGCGGCAAAGCGAACGAGAAACAGTGAATTCAACATGGCGCCCCTTCGACAAGATGCAGAAATGAACTGGCTAGAAACTATCCTGCCGGTTCGTCGAAGCAAGCCGAAGAGCTGAATTCTGCGAGAACTTGAGACGCCGTGAAGGGAGCGTACCGGATGGCGAGAGTTTTCCGGCGCGGTCCGCGTGTCACCGTTCACGCGTCTGTTCCCCTCACTTGCCCGCGAACGGTGACGTCCGCGTCCATCTCCAAGTCGAGAAAGGGATCAAGGCTTCGCGTCGGGGGACACTTTGGGTTTAACGAGTGACTGCAGGGTCCGCACCGGAACACATGCCTTGAAAACCATTTGAGGATCAGGAATGTCTGACGCTGCGTCGGGTTTGTCTTGCGGCTCTTCAATGCGTCGATCCTTTTCGATCGCGCCTGCCACACGGCGAATTCGACCTCGCGTGGCCGGGCCTCCGGCGTACAGCGTGAATGTCCGGCTCACCTGGCCAACCACGTTTCCGTAGTCATCCAGCACCGGTCCGCCGCTGGAGCCCTGTCCAAAGTCGGCGGTTGTATTCAGCCAGACAATCCCGTCATGGTCCCGCTCATAATTGGCCACGATGCCACTCGACAGAAAATAAAAGCTGTCGCCGGGATGTCCCAGGATCCTCACGCGCGTTCCTGGTGGAGCATCATCAGCCAATGGCAGTGGCTTCAAGTCGGTCGCGTCAATCCGAAACAGGCACGTGTCCGCCTTCTGATTGACCGCCAAGAGTTCCGTCACCGGGTAGACATTGTGATGCAAGTCCATCACCACAATCGCCTCGGCTTCGTCTTCATTGTCGAACACGTGACAGCTGGAACTGAGAACCCCGTCACGGGTGACTGCAAACGCGGTGGCCAGTGATGTCTGCCATTCGTTGGTCTCTTCCAGCTTGTAAAGGCTGCAGACGATGAACACGCTTTCGCATGACCGCCGATAAAGTTCCCGGTCCGAGATCACTTCTTCATTGGGATCGGGAAGATCCAGTTCCACGGTCTGCCGCTCCAGGTGTTCACGCAGATCTCGATCGCTTTTAGTCTTTCCGTCCTTGTGCAGTTTGGCTCCGACCGAGGTTAACCGCTCGATCACTTCACTGATATTGAAGACCGGATACGCGGAGTTCTTTCGGTGGGGAGGATCACACAGTTCGGCCAGCGTGCGGTTCAGCTTGCGGCCCTGCAAGTCGACAGCCACTACGTTCCCCTCGCGGTCCAGCAGAAAGCTGGTCGGGTAGGCGGCGATGCCATATCGGATCGCGGCGGGATGTTCCGATCCCAATCGAGGATCATGCAGCGTCGTCCAGGGGAGCGAGTGTTTCTTCAGGAACGGACGCAACGATTCCGGATCGTCATCGATGCTGATGCCGACAACCTCGAACCCCCGGTCATGATAGGACTGATAGGTTTGCTGGAGATCTGGCAACTGGTCCCGGCAGTGATCGCACCAGGTGCCCCAGAAGTAGACCAGGACAACCTTCCCTCGAAGCGACTCGAGCTGGAATTCCTGGCCATCGACGGTTCGGCCGGTCAGCTCAAATGGCTGGCCGATGGAATGCAGTCGGCGAGCGGCGCCGTGCAGGTATTCGCCGCGCCGGGCGATCGCCTCGTTCGAATTCTTGACGAACAAATCGCCCAGCGACTGGTAGAACGTCCGAGACTCTTCGGCCTCCGCAAATTCCTCAAACGTGGTGGCCAGTGACGTCGCCAGTTCCGCGTCCTCGGCCAGCCTTTCGGACGCCGTCAGGATCTCCAGGGAATCGGTCGCGATCTGCTGCCGTTGTTTCGCGTCCACCTGATCGGCTTGCGCCAGGTCCGCCATGCGATACGTCAACAGTTCACGGCGGGCATAGCGGTGCGGGGTCGAGGCCTCATCCGGATCGAGTTCCAGGATTCGTTCGCAGGCCTTGCGAATGGCAGCCGGAGCTTTGGCGTGATACTCGTCCTGTTCCGGTCCCGGCCCCAATCGCAGGCTCTTGAGGGCCGTGACGAATTCCACGAGCGCTGCGGCTTCCCCTGCCGCCGGGACGACGAATGGATCGGAGGGACGCGGCGGTGACGATCGGTCGGGTGACGATTCCTGAGCGACGACGGTCTCGGCCGGCAGGGAGGACAGGAAGCGAATTCCCGTTCCCGCAATCAGGAACAAGGCGGCCAGGTACCAGACTGATCGTCGCATGGCATTCTCCCGTTCGTTCTCCATCGCGCTCGGCGTTTCTGGCGCTGGGTGCCGCTGGTAGCGTCTTCGCGACCAGTGTTCTTGCGACCAGCTTCTTCAAATCGACCAGCAGACACTGGTGGCTCAAAGCTGCCACCAGTGGCACCCCGTTCGTCACTTCAACATGTCACCAGTGCACCCCATGGCACCCCGTTCATCGCTTCCACAAAACATCAGGCTTCGGACAGCCAGTCCCAGTCGATCGGTTGCTGGATGTCCAGTCGAGGGACTTCGCACGCGAGGGCCTCGACATATTTCTGGGCCGCACCCGTGTTGAACACCACCACACGCTCATCCGGCCGGATCCAGCCTGATTTCGTCAGATCTGCCAGGGCGGCCATGCAGGCAGCCGTCTCCGGGCAAATCGCGATCCCCTCGGTGGATGCGACCAGTCGCATCCCATCACGAATGCGAGATTCCTCGACCGCCACCGCGGTCCCCTGGCTCTGACGGACTGCGTCCAGGATCATGAAATCGCCCACGGCCGCGGGGACTCGGATCCCACTGGCAATCGTCGCCGCGTTCGGAAACGGTGTCGCAAACCGCTCGCCAGCGTGGAAGGCCGTGCTGATCGGTGCGCAGCCCGTGGATTGAACGCTGACCATCCGCGGCAGTTTGGGAGGGGACTGCGGTGAGCCTCCCGTCAGCCAGCCGAGCGCGGTCAATTCCTGAAACGCCTTCCACATTCCAATCAGCCCCGTGCCACCCCCCGTGGGATACAGGATGACGTCCGGCAGGTTCCAGTCGAATTGCTCGGCCAGTTCCAGCCCCATCGTCTTCTTGCCCTCGATCCGATAGGGTTCCTTGAGGGTCGACAGATCGAACCAATCCCGCCGCTGCTTTCCTTCACGAACGATTCGTCCGCAGTCGGTGATCAGGCCATTCACCAGGAACGTCTTGGCGCCGGCAAGATGACATTCGTAAATGTTGACGACCGGTGTGTCCTGAGGCATGAAGACATAACAGTCCATGCCGGCGCGCGCGGCATAGGCCGCCGCGGCCCCTCCGGCGTTACCTGCCGTCGGCAAGGCAACGCGGCGGACACCAAACTGATGCGCCATCGAAATCGCCATGGCCAGTCCGCGACTCTTGAAGCTCCCCGTCGGCAGGTGAGATTCATCCTTGATCCAAAGCTGCTGCAACCCGTAGCGCAGGGCCAGTCGAGGGCACGTCAGCAGCGGAGTCTGCACTTCACCCAGAGAGACCGGCTCTTGCTCGAACGGGACCGGCAGCAGTTCGCGATATCGCCACATCGTGGGGGGGCGATCGCGAAGTTTTTCTTTGGTCAGCGCTTTCGCAACCGCGGGCAAATCATACCGGACCCACAACGGGCGATCCTTGTGCAGTGTCTGGATCCGGTCCGCGGGAAGCAACGTTCCGTCAATGGCGGCTTCCAGATGAGTAACAAACGACGTCATTTCCACTCCCCGACGTGATTGACCGATGCCGCAAGAAACGGAATTCATCGGGCCGGACCCAATGGATCCGCGCCACGACAATCATCGCAGCCGGGGCAAAATCGAGCAACAGGAGTTCCCGCGCGCAGCGGCGAACCGGCAAGCATCCCGTTAACGGACGCTTTCTGAACCTCCACGACAAGGGCTTGTTGAATAATCCGTTGTGAACGCAACGTTTGGCGAACTGTTCCGAGGATTGTTAGTAACAACCTGGGTACCAGAGAACATTCGGAGTGACAACGGACCCTCGTTCATGGCAAGGCGTTGAGAGAGTGGCTTTAGTAGTCATCGCTGGGCCGGCCGCGCTGAAACACAGCCGATCATGGCGCCGCCAGTACTCCGCTTACAACGACGGCGACCTCACAGATCTCGGAGCATTCCACCCGGGCGGCGTTTTCGCGAGCGTTCACCTTCCATTCCGGATCTGCAGCCCGCGAGCCGATCACCGATTCTTCTTTGCGGATATGGATGCTGTCCGCAAGATTACCTTCCTGCGTGGGCAGCTAAAGTCGGCTGGCATTACCGAGCGTGTGAACTTTTGGCTCATGCGAAGTTTTGCCGTCAGCCGGGGGTGCGGTCAACGATTGAGATGTGATCCATCCGCTTGCGGTCGCCGTGTTAAATACCGCGTTCCTGATGCAGATTATATGGTTGCCATGCATTGTCAACGACATTTGGCTCTCAGAAATCGGGCTATTCTGAGACCGAGCTTTTTAGCATTCTGAGTCTCGCATTCCCAAATAATCAGCACACGCCAACCGTCGCGCCGTAGCGCCAGAATGTTTCGGCGGTCGCGGGCGATATTTCCTTCAAGTTTTTTCTTCCAAAAGTCGATTCGCGACTTTGGAATGCGGCCGCCAGCAGGGCACGAGTGCCGATGCCAGAAGCAACCGTGCACGAAGATGACAGCCTTAAGCTTTGGGAATACCAGATCGGGCGTACCCGGCAAATCGCGGCGGTGCAGACGGAAGCGGTATCCCATCGCATGGGCGGAGCGACGGACGTTCATTTCCGCTTTGCTCCCGGTCGAACGAACCAAGGACATTCGCTGGCTTCGTTCTTCTGGTGAAAGTGTGTCCATTGAGAAGACAAGTCATGGCCAAAAAATCAACAACGGCAAATGAAAAACCACCGACACCGTCATTTGCCGATTTCGATTTTGATCTCGCGCACGCCGTACTTCAACAATTGGTCGAAGCCTTTGATAAGCTTCCGGTGGGTAAGCTCGTTTCAACCAACCTGGGCCAAATGAAACCGGAACAAGGAGTATACCAACTCTTCGAAAATGAGGAACTTCGTTACGTCGGTAAAGCAGACAAGCTGCGGCACCGGCTTGTTCGGCATATGAAGGCGCTATCTGCCCGATGCGGCATTAAGGTCGAAACCATAGGATTTAAAGCCCTCTACATTCACCGGAATTGGACAACGTGGACCACGGAAACCGCGATGATCGATTTCTTTGGTTCGAATAGACTGCCTTGGAATGCATCCGGCTATGGGAGTAATGACCCCGGCAGAAAGAGGGACCATACCGACGAAACAGACACATTCAATGCAAGATATCCAATCAACGTCGACGTGCCGTGCATCGGAATGGTCACTGGCAAATTCGCAGCGTTCGACGCGCTGAAATTGTTCTCAAAAAAGACGCCGTATACCTTCAGGTTTCAACGAGTCACCAAAGGCTCAAGTGGGGGCGATGCACGGAGCGCGGAGGCCGAGTTGAGGAAAACAGAGATAACCGTTCCGGGCGCCCCGATGACGGTCCGTGAAATGTTGATCGCCATCGTGAAGCAATTATCGCCCGGATGGCAAGCGACGGCACTGAGAGGACGAGTGATCCTCTATCGTGAAAATGCCGAATACGCACACGGTGAGGTGCTGCTGAGAACTTAACGAACGACTTTTCCGTTCTTTTGGGTGAGCGTCTTCTTCAATCGTTCTGCGACCACCTCGCCGAGCCGCACCGGGACGGCATTTCCGAGTTGCCGCATGGATTCCGTCCACGAACCAGAAAACACCCATTCATCCGGGAAGGTCTGGAGTCGGGCGCACTCCCGGACTGAGAAATAGCGGACCGAGCCGTCGGTGAATTGGAGGGTATTTTCTCCTCCAGGCACGCCGTGATCTCCGGCCTTCAATGCCTTGGCTGGTTCATCGAAAGGAGACCCGGTGTGGCCAGGGTAACTCCTTGCCCCCGGATTGAGGAAATGATTCGGGGTGGTCTCGCACGATTCGCCGGCGGCCAATTGGGGCAGGTCCCCGATGGCATCGCGAACCGTCAGCCACGATTTGAGCATCATTTGACGCGGCACGTCCCGCAGGCGTTCGACCTTGCGAGCGATCCGGTTTGGCATCGCTGGTCGATCCTTTTTCGCGATGCCGTGGCGATCCCAGTAAACGCCACTGACCCATTGGTCGTGGAGCAGCGCGTCTTCTTCGTGTGTCTTGTCGGGGAACGAGAACTCTACCCCTAGGTCGGAGCGGATGCCGACAATCAGAACTCGCCAACGATGTTGAGGAACGCCGTAGTCCGCCGCGTTCAAAAGTCGGTAGACCACGTTGTATTGCAGGCTGCGATTGCGGCCGCTGGTCGCAAGCTGCTCAAGTCGTCCGAGATGATCGGTCCATTCTTCATCGCCTCGAACACTCACTTCCGGGAATCGAAGCTGATGGATGATGTAGCTGTAATAGTTGGCGAAGCTCTTTCGAAGCAGCCCCTTCACGTTCTCGAATATGAACGCCTTAGGCTGGATCTCGCGGACTGCCCTTACGGCTTGCGGGAAGAGATTGCGGGCATCATCCTTACCGAGGTGTTTGCCACCAAGCGAAAACGGCTGGCACGGCGGCCCACCCGAGATGAATTGGACCTTGTCGCGATGGACCGCGAAGTTGTAATCGGCGACGTCACCTTCGACGATCGACCAATCGCCCGCATGGCCGGAGCCGGAATGGGCGTTCAATCGAAGTGTATTGCAGGCGTTGCGATCCCATTCGATGACGGCATCGTGCTGAAATCCCGCGTGTGCGGTCGCGAGAGCCAGCCCACCCGCTCCCGCAAACAACTCCAATGATCGCATGGTCTCCCTCCCGGAGTGACGAGTTCTGATTTTAGCGACTCCTACGGTATTTTCATCCGTGATCGAGCGATGCCGCCTGATCCCCTAATCCCGGCAGTGACCGGTTCCTCAGCAGAGACTGTCCGTGCATCCATTCGTTGCGGATGGGAATCAATCAGCTGACTGGCTTTCAACACTTTTATCTGGTCAGCCAGTCGACTGACAGATGGCTTGTCTTCTTTCAGTCTCGCTCAACCCGGCCCGCAATTGTTTTAGTACACGGGTCAGGTCGGTCAGGTCCGCCATGTACTGCTCATCCTCGAACGTCTTGCCAAGTCGCTGTTGGTAGCCGTTGGCACGAGAGGGCAAATCAGGACAAATCGCGTTTTGCGTTCAATTGTCCAATTTTACAGTGGCGCAGCGGCGAGCACGCAGCGGCACGCGCGCCGCGAATGTCGTTCGGTCAACTCGAACAGTCGGACTGGATCTGGTCGTGGTTGAGACCGTCGGTGTGAGGTGAAGCGGAGCCAGTTGCGGCAATTACCAGACCACGGTTGCGCCTCCAGGGATTTTCACTGACACCAGCGAACCTGTCTTCAGTCGCGGGACCGAGGTTTTCTTGCCGGATTCCAGCACCAGGCGACCGCTTCGTTGAGAGTTCAGTTTCAGGCTGCCGACTTCTTTCTCGTGGACCAGGACCAGTAGTTCCGTTCCCGGTGGCAGCGGGACGTTGCTGACTTCGATGATCAGCGTCGCCCCGTCATTACGTTCGCCAAACGTTTCGGCAAAATAGACTTTTCCCCTGGCCGTGGAGTAATCGCGATGTCCGCTCAGGGGAAAGGAGAGACTCTGCGTATACGCTTCACACGGAAGGGGGCTGGCTGCAACGAACAAGGCCAGAGTCATCACCAGGAAACGTGATCTGGAGAACATGGGGGATCCCGAAGTCGAAATGGATCATGAGCGGAAATGCACGTGAGGACGAAGTGTGCTGGAGAGTCTAAGCCGCGCGTAAAGCATTTGCCAGACGATTGTTGGCAACATCAAGAATTCCCGCCTGTTTGCGGCATGTGGGGCGATACAGATCATTCTCTCCGTCAGCGTGAAATTTCTCGCCCAATTTGTCACGATAGCAGTTTTGGAGCCTCGCGCTGGCGGGGTGATCGATGCCCGCTCTGCACGGAGGCCCGCTGGATGCTGCCGCTCAACACCATTCACCTTCAGGACTGCATCCAGGCGATGCAGGGGATGGACGAGGGCTGTGTGGATCTGGCGTTCGCGGATCCGCCGTTCAACATCGGCTACGAATACGACGTTTATCAGGACAAGAAAGAGAGCACCGCGTATCTCGACTGGTCGCGCGAATGGATTTCCGCTGTTCACCGCGTCCTGAAGTCGGATGGAACGTTCTGGCTGGCGATTGGCGATGACTATGCGGCCGAACTGAAGTTGCTGTCGCAGCGGGTCGGTTTTCATTGTCGCAGCTGGGTGATCTGGTACTACACGTTTGGTGTGAACTGCAAATACAAGTTCAGCCGATCGCACACTCATCTGTTCCATTTCGTGAAGAACCCGGACAAAGTCACCTTCAACAGGGCGGACATTGCCGTTCCGTCGGCCCGGCAACTGGTCTACGCCGACGCTCGTGCTTCCAGCACCGGACGGCTTCCTGATGACACGTGGATTCTGCGTCCCCAGGACCTGACAGACGGTTTGAATCCTGACGAAGATACCTGGTACTTCCCCCGCGTCGCCGGAACGTTCAAGGAGCGCGAAGGATTTCATGGCTGTCAGATGCCGGAACAACTGCTGGGCCGCATCATCAAGGTCAGTTCGAATCCCGGAGAACTGGTGCTGGATCCCTTCAGCGGCAGTGCGACGACGGTGGCCGTTTCCAAGAAACTGGGCCGCAACTTTATCGCCTTCGATATCAGTGAAACTTACATTGCCCGGGGCCTGGACCGGTTGAGTAAGATCAACGTCGGGGATTCCCTGGACGGCGCTCCCGAGCCCAAGGTCAGCGCCCCGGCCACACCCGCGACTCCGACCCGGCGCGCCAGGAAGATCGCCAAATCGGCGGAAGCGGCACCCCCGGCCAGTGTTCCGAAATCGACCCAGCGCTCGAAATCCAAGGATCAGACGCGGTCGTTAAAATTCGACGATGAGACGCCCTAGCCATCCGGGAGATTCCCATGCCGGCGCCTGATGCGACGAGTCGGTTTTCCAACCGTGTGGCCGATTATGTGCGGTATCGGCCGGGTTATCCGCCGCAGCTGATTCAAGCCTTGCAGGATGAGGCGGGGTTGACGTCGCAATCGATCGTGGCCGATATCGGTTCCGGTACCGGGATCTCCGCGGGGCTGTTTTTGCAACTCGGGTGCACGGTTTACGGAGTTGAGCCGAACACGGAGATGCGGGCCGCCGCCGAAGCCCGGTTTGCCGGGGAGACTCGATTTCACAGCATCGCCGCCACGGCCGAGGCGACATCCTTGGCTGATGATTCCGTGGACCTGGTGACGGCCGGCCAGGCATTCCACTGGTTTGACCGCGAGCGAACGAGGGCCGAGTTCGCTCGCATTCTGCGCCCGGGCGGTTTTGTCGCCTTGTTCTGGAATTCAAGGCGCACCGACTCCACGCCGTTTCTGCAGGCCTATGAATCGCTGCTGCTTCAATTTGCCACCGATTACCAGCAGATTAATCACACCAACATCGACGCCACGGTTCTGGCCCAGTTCTTCGGGGGCTGTCCGTTTGAAGTTCGTTCGTTTCCCAGTTACCAGGACTTTGACTTCGCGGGGCTGCGCGGGAGATTACTTTCGTCGTCGTATGCCCCGGCGGCCGGTCATCCGCGACACGAACCGATGTTGCTGGAATTGCAGCGACTGTTTGACGAGCATCAGTCGGGCGGCTCCGTCCGATTTGAATATGATACGGAACTCTATTTTGGACGACTGTAACTGTTCCCGGGCAAGCGAGGTGAACA
>Ga0265327_10005222_pt1 | contig 10953 bp, 7 predicted proteins | sample 41621metaG_FD_202089 | JGI IMG/M metagenome (GOLD analysis project Ga0265327, IMG submission 202089) | Rhizosphere microbial communities from Carex aquatilis grown in University of Washington, Seatle, WA, United States - 4-16-21 metaG | ecosystem: Host-associated > Plants > Roots > Rhizosphere >... | reverse complement strand
TGGGGCAATAACGATTACGCACAACTGATGCTTCCACACGGGCTCGGCGGAGTGGTCGCGGTCGCCGCGGGTGACCAACATAGTCTTGCACTGCGCAGTGACGGAACGGTGGCGGCTTGGGGTGACAACAGTTACGGGCAATGCGCGGTGCCACTTGGTTTGAGAGGTGTAGTTGCGATTGCTGCCGGGTCGTTCCACAGCGTGGCGCTTACCGCGACGGGACAGGTCGTGACCTGGGGTGGCTATTATTCACCGGATCAGGCTATCGATTCGGTCTCAGTTCCGATTGGGCTGCGCAATGTTGCACGAATCGCGGCCGGGGGCAGTCACACGCTGGCGTTAATTTTCGCACCGACGGTGGTCGGCGTTCCGCAGGTCACAATGCTGGATAACCCGGAATTTTCACTGATCAGCGTTGATGTCGGCGGACATGGACCATTCACATATCAATGGCGCGTGAATGGTCAGAGTATTCCGCACGCGAATAGTTCCAGGTTGATGGTTCGAACTCCGACCTCAGCGCAACAGCCTAGCGCACGGTTTAAATACGACGTCATAGTGCGAAACAAATACGGCAGTGACATCAGCCAAGCCGTCACCGTTCCGCCTCTGGATGGCGGCGATCCTAGTTTCGGCGGAGTCTTTGATACGTACAATGGCGGCGTTGTCGTTTCGATGCTGCCACCGCCTCCACCGCTGCAAGCAGTCATAGTAACGGTCGCAGAACTGACGATTACCAAACAAAACGACTCACTGGTTCTATCTTGGACGATGCCGGGTTGTGTTCTCGAAAGCACGGATGCAATTGAAGGTCCGTTCTCCACATCGGACACCTTGCAACCGGAACTGGTTAACGGCACAAATCAGGTCACCGTTCCGATAACTTCCGGACAGAAGTTCTACCGATTGCGTGCAACGCCGAATTAGTCTGAACGCGTAGACAGAATTCGGGGGCGGGCAGCTCTTGCTTGATTGGTAGTTCGCCTAAACCGTAATGCAGGAGGAACTATGCAAACCAATTCCGCGGGACCGCCCCCGAGCGAAACTAAAAACCCTACGCAGGCAGTCGTCGGCTATATCATCGCCGCAATCATTATCGCGCTGATCTTGTGGCGTTTCGTGTTCTCACAATGAGAGTGAGCCACTCGACGCACAAAATTACTTCCGGTCGGCTTTATCTCGAGCCGTCAGGAATTCGATAATCCCTGCGACGGATTCAGCGACGCTGAGCTGATCGGTGCGCAGTTCGATTTCAGCCTTAGCCGGCGGCTCGTAAGGGGCGGAGATGCCGGTGAAATTTTTAATCTCGTTGGCGCGCGCCTTGACGTAAAGGCCTTTCGGATCGCGCTGCTCGCAGACTTCAATCGGCGCGTTGACGAACACTTCAATGAAGCGTCCTTCTTTGCATATCTTACGCACGAGGTCGCGGTCGGAACGATATGGCGAAATAAATGCCGTGACGCAAATAATACCGGCGTCCGCAAACAGCTTCGCGACTTCGCCGACGCGCCGGATGTTTTCGGTGCGGTCATCGGGTGAGAATCCAAGGTCAGAACACAAGCCGTGACGGACGTTGTCGCCGTCTAACACATAAACGTTACGGCCCAGGTTGAACAACTCACGTTCGAGTTCAGTCGCGATGGTTGATTTGCCGGAGGCGGACAAGCCGGTCAGCCAGACCACGCAACCGCGATGGGCGTTGCGCAGCTCGCGCTGTTGTGCGGTGACCTTGCTCTTGCTCCAGAAAATGTTGTGGCTCTTGTGCAGCAAGTCCGAGGAGCGTTTTGGATAATTGTCCGCTGCAATAATGCCGCCGCCGGAAACTTCGAAACCATCAACGATGACAAATCGCCCGGTGGCGATAATGTCGGAATGCGGATCGAAAGCGACCGGCTTGCGCGTGCGAATGGTTAGTTCAGCGACTTCGTTGCGAGCGATTGATTGTTCGGCTCGAGTAATTGTCTGCAACGTTGAGGAATCAAGGATTCGCTCGATTGAATCAATCTCGCATTCGACTTCCTGCGTTGCCAGCTTCAGCTTGTAAAGCTTGCCGCTGGCGAATGGCGCGCGGCCCAGCCAGAACAAGCGCGCTTTGAATTGAGTCAGCTCATACGGCGGAGCCGTTTCGAGGGCAGCGACAGCGCCACGTTCCACAAAGATCTGCTCCGATAAAGTCACACCAATCGATTCCCCTGCCCCTGCGGACTGCGTTTCAGGCGCGTTCCAGCGTTCAATCGTTTTGACAGTGCTCACTTTATTTCCCGGGCTGAACAACAGCCGGTCACCGACCTTCATAGTTCCAGATTCGATTCGGCCAGAAAGTATCCGGCGATGATCGAACCGATAAACGTCCTGAATCGGAAAGCGCAGCGGCTGGTTGTCGGGCAAATCGGTGCGTTTAAATTCGTCCAGGGAATCCAACACGGTCGGACCGTGGTACCAGGTTGTGTTCGCACTGCGACTCGCGATGTTGTCACCATGTTTGGCCGCGATCGGAATGAACAACTTGGGCTCAACGCCGATGCTTTTTAGAAACGCGCGAAATTCTGATTCGATTTCACGAAAGCGGGTTTCCGAATACGCGGCTAAATCCATTTTATTGACGAGGACGACAATCTGGCGAATGCCGAGCAGATTCAATAAATAGCCGTGACGTCGGGATTGCTCCTGGACGCCCTCACTCGCGTCGATCAACAACAGCGCCGCTTCCGCATTCGCGGCGCCTGTGATCATGTTCTTGAGAAATTCTTTATGACCGGGCGCGTCGATGATGACGTATTGGCGCTTTTTGGTCTGAAACCAAATCTGAGCCGTGTCGATGGTGATGTTCTGATCGCGCTCGGATTGCAGAGCGTCCATCAGGTTGGCCCATTCAAAGGGCACACCGCGGCGTTCGGAGACGCGCTGCAGTTGTTCCAGTTTGCCCTCGGGCAAGGAACCGGTGTCGTGAAAAAGTCGGCCGACAAAAGTTGATTTACCATGATCAACGTGGCCAACGATAACGATTTTTAATTGTTCGGAAGCACTCATCTACAAATTCCAATCGTCGGCTTACATGTAACCGTCACGGCGCAATTTCTCGAATGCGTCTTCGCTTTCTTTGTCCTGCGCGCGGCCGGCACGTTCAGGCGTTTTGGTGTGGCGCAATTCTTCAACGATCTCCGCGACCGTTTTTGCATTCGACTTGATAGGGAACGTGCAAGGATAGCAGCCCAGGCTGCGATAGCGCTCCCCCTTCTCATTCGCAAAATACAGTGGGATCAACGGAATCTTTTCGCGCTGAATGTATTCCCAGATGTTCAGCTCCGTCCAATGCAGGAGCGGATGAATTCGAATATGGGTGCCCTCGGCAAAATCAGTTTTGAACTGGTCCCACAATTCCGGCGGTTGATCTTCCACGTTCCATTCCATGTTCTTATCGCGCGGACTGAAATAGCGTTCCTTGGCCCGGGTCGGTTCTTCATCGCGACGAACGCCGACAATAACGCCAGTGAATTTGTGCTGATCGAGCACGGCCTTGAGCGCATCTTTTTTCAGCGTACCGCAACATTCGACACGCGTGGCTTTGCCACCCGGATATGTAACGCCACTCTTCAGGACCTCTTCATTTTTGCCAACGACGAGTTGCAGTCCCCACTCTTTGCAGAGTTTGTCGCGGTATTCGATCATCGACGGAATCTTGTAAGTGGTGTCGACGTGGACGAGCGGAAACGGCACGTGACCCAAGAAGGCTTTGCGCGCCAGCCACAGTAAAACAGTCGAGTCCTTGCCAATACTCCAGAGCATCGCAAGGTTCTCAAACTTATTGAAGGCCTCCCGCAGAATATAAATGCTCTGGTTCTCCAGCTTTGAAAGGTTGTCCATCGAGATAAATTAAATGTTGCCGGTTGAAGTCATCGGTCTATTCAGCGCGACTGGGCACACGCCCGTAAGGGATTCGGTGCCAGGCACGTTCGTGAACGTAAAACAGCGCAATCTTGGTAAATAACTCAACGCAACCAATTGAGACAGCAAATTTCAATTTTCCAGTAATGAAATATGAAATGACCATCGTATCGACGGTTCCGATAGCGCGCCAGGAAATGGCCTTGGCAACGCTACGCCAATGGCGTTCGTGTCCGTTAACCGCTGCATCACCGTTGGTTGGCGCTGATTGCGCCTGCGTTTGTGTTGCAGGCACAGGCTCGATGGTAGTGGTCGAGTTCAAAGTTATTCGGAACTGTGCCAGATTACATTAGTAAGTCAAGCATGTTACTTATGATTGAAATCCGCCAAAATCCAATCGAGTAAATCGGAAGCTAAGGGCGACTGAAACAATCATAGCGTGTGCGAATTAACAGCGATGATGTCAGAAGCGCGACTCAGACGCAACTTTGGAGGATGAAAAACTGGCTTTGGCTCGGAATTAAATTTACCAAAACAGCGTTGACGCCGCCATCATGTGGATTGACAGAAGCTTCCAACGAAGCGTCAAACCGCGATTGGGGCCTTAATGCTTGGGTGCGGGTTATAATTCACAAGTTGGAAGTCCTCGAACTTAAAATCATGAATGCTGCCAACCGCCGGATTCAAAATCATTTGGGGTAGCGACCGCGGATCTCGTGTTAATTGCAGTTTCGCTTGTTCAACGTGATTGAGATAAAGATGCAAGTCGCCAAACGTGTGGACAAATTCACCAGGCTTAAGTCCGCAGACCTGCGCCACCATCATCGTGAGCAACGCATACGACGCGATGTTGAATGGCACACCCAAAAACAGGTCCGCACTGCGTTGATAGAGTTGACAGCTCAACTCACCTTCATGCACGAAAAACTGGAAGAACGCGTGGCACGGAGGCAGCGCCATTTTATCCAGTTCACCCGGATTCCATGCGCTCACAATCAGTCGGCGGCTGTTCGGGTTGGTGTTGATTTCTTCGATGACGCGGTCGATTTGGTTAATGTGCCCGCCGTCCGGGCTGGTCCAATCAGTCCATTGTGCGCCATAAACTCGACCAAGGTTCCCATCAGCATCAGCCCATTCATTCCAAATCGTCACGCCGTGGTCGTTCAGATATTTGACATTGGTGTCGCCCCGTAAAAACCAGAGCAATTCGTAAATGATTGATTTTAAGTGGAGCTTTTTAGTGGTGAGCAGCGGGAAGTCAGGTCGCAAAGGAAATCGGGCCTGCGCACCGAACACTGAGAACGTGCCGGTGCCGGTGCGGTCTTCTTTGAATTTCCCGTTTTCGAGAACAAGTCGGAGAAGTTCGTGGTACTGCCGCATGGTCGCAGGCACGACATTCGCAAAAACTTCCGTGTGTCGTCAAGCAGTTGACGGAAAAATCTTTTGCGACAGCTGGGCTGCTTGTTTATTTGAGGTCGGCAACAGGCTTTTCAGTTTGTTTGTCCAAATTCACTTTGGTCAAGCCGTTCTGCCCCGCTACATCATTGATAATTACCGCGATCAACTTCCGCAAATCGCGTTGCTCATTGTGCACAAACCAGGCGAACCCGGGAATCGTCAAAAGCAACGACCACAACCACAGGATTTCAGTGCCAGCAAAGCCGATCACTAGAAAATCGAAAGCAATTATTGCTGCGAGGATGACTTTCGCGAAAAGTGACCATGCGGTGCGCAACCGACAGCGCAATAGTTGTTTTCCATCAGTGTGCGGTTCAGAGACGGTGGTTAATTGGAGCTGCGCCCAACGACTGCCCAAAATCTCGAGATCGAATTCACTCCATCCGGCATCCACTTTCAATTGCCACCCCTGCTCTTCCAAACGCGCGATGACCCGGCGAACGAAATCAAGGCGATCAATTGTTGCGTTGCCCCAAAAATTAACATTCCGGAATTCGTCCGCCTGTTCCTTCATGTCGCGGGAAGACAAACCGCGCATCGCGGACTGTGGCGTCGGACCAATGGCAAGACGTCCCTGATATCGGGCCCAACCCCGCAAAATCGGTTGGAGAAAGAACATCAGCGCAATGACTGGCCTCGACCAGAAGCGGCGCTTATTCGCAGGAATTTCCGCCTGTCCGGCTGCCGCAATACAAACCACCAATGAAATAGCGATGCTGGTTACCGCCAGGGGAATTAGCTGGTGAAATGGAACAGAGAGCACCAGCAACGGAAATGACACGAGGGCATGGTATTCGAGCGTTGTGCAAAGCATCAGCGCAAATGCCGGGTCGGCGCGATACACGCTTTGGAAGAACCCTGTTCCAAACGAACCATGATAAATCATCGGCCGGCGCAGCGTCACCCCGCTTGCGGCGCTGGAATAAATTCTCCCCTGCCACATGCTTCCACCAAAAGAATTGAAATATTCAGGGTGACGCCGGACCAGAAACGCCTCCGCTTCGCCGTAACCACGTTGCTGCCTCAAATAGGCGCCCACGGTCGAGCGGCGATAATGCCAGACAAAGCCACCGGGCGAAAACCCGATCTTGTATCCGCGCTGCTGCAATCGCCAACAAACATCGACGTCGTCGCCAGCTCTCTCGAAAATGGAATCAAATCCGGCAATTTCCTTCAGCGCCCATTTATAGAAGGCCATGTTACAGCCCGGAATATGTTCGGCAACACGGTCGGTCAGCATCACATGCGCCGGCCCACCCGGCGAAACCATCACAGCGGCAGCCAACGGAGAATCATCAGGCGGCAAAAAATTATGGCCGCCCATTGCGACAAATGATCCTTTTAATAAATCGCTGACGATGTAATAGAGCCAATCTTCATCAGCTCGACAGTCTGCATCTGTAAACGCCACCACTTCTCCTTCTGCTAATTCGATTCCTGCATTTCGGGCCACGGAAAGACCGTGGTGGGACAGACGGCAGTAGCGAACTTTTTTATATAATGACGCAACCTGCGGCGTGATATCAGTCGAGCCGTCATCGACAAGGATAACTTCGTAGTCGGGATAATTGAGGAGAAGCAACGAATCCAAACACGCCTGTAGCGTTCGACCGCCATTATAGCAGGCAACAACAATTGAAACTTTTGGCGTTCGCGGCAGAGGAAAAAACGGCGCCGATTCAAACTTCCTTTGGACCGCCGCAAAAGAATCCTTGGGTTGACGTTCGCGCGTCGTCAGACCGAATCCCCACTCGAGAATCTCGCGCCCGTCCTTAAACCACTCGTCCGTGAAACTAAACACCACCGCGCCCGCGGCCCCGCCGCGAAATGCTGATTCAATCATCCATTCGAGCATCTCGCACTTTGGCGCTTCTCCTTCGCGAATTGTATCGATGCCGACTTCCCCCAGCACGAGCGGCTTCTCGTTTGCGATCATCTGCAAGCGAGCGAGGTAATTCTCAAACGGGCGCTGGTTGTGCAAATAGATATTGAAACAAAAGAAATCAACCAGACGCGGCGCGAGAAATTCAGTTGGCGGATAATTGCCAAATGTGCAGAGACATTCGGAATCGACGTCCTTGGCCACGGCGACAAGTTCATCGATGAATTTTTCAACGCGTTCGCCGCCGCTCCAACGAACAACGTCTGCCGGAATTTCATTAACGACGCTGTAAGCGAAAACGGCGGGATGCCGCGCGCAACTTTGCACAGCGCGCCGCACCGCGTTTCTCGCTCGATCGCATTTTTCCGGCGAATCAAGAAAACACGTGTGCTTGTCCCAGCAAATATCGATGAGCAACTTGAGATCGTGCTCTGCAGCGAGATCCAGAAACCAGCGCGGCGGCACGTGATAAATCCGTAAAAGATTGGCGCCCAGTTTTCGAATCAAGGCGAAGTCGCGCGCGGTTTGTTTATGCGTTGGAAACGGATCACCTTCCGCGTTCGGCTCAAACGGCCCATAGGTCACTCCCTTGAGATAAAACTTTTTCTCGCCGACGCGAAAAAATTTCCCACTGACGGTCGGACGAAGACTGGATGTGAGAACTTCTGGCATTCAGCTCGCCGTTTATCGGCGCTCCGTTATTTAACTTTCACGTTTAAATGATGGTTCTGCAACGTCGTGCCTTCGTTCTGGGCCAAAGTTGACAAAGCCTCATTGTAATCCGCCAATGCGCGGATTTCATCTGTACGTGCCTGCGTAAGATTCTTTTGGAGACCCAACACTTCGAACGTCGTGCTCTTTCCTACTTCGAGCTTCTTTTGCCCCGCCTCAAGCGCGTCCTGGGCAAATTCACGAGCTTCGCGAGTCGCCCGGATTCTCTCCATCGTGCTCGTGATGCTTCCCACCGAGTTCTCGATGGTGATTAACAGGCCTTGCTCAATTTTTTCATATTGCAGTTTTGCTTGCTCGATGGCCGCTTTGGCCGAGCGAAACGCTGCTCGCTGCCCACTCGACCCAAGTGGGACGTTCAACACCAATCCATAGTAATAAGACGGGTAGCGATCTTCGGGAATGTCGCCTAATGAATCGGGCACGTTGTTTTCGACGCCCTTACGGGCGTAACCACCGGTTAAGTCCAATTCAGGAAACAACTGATTCTTGGCATAACGCACGGTAATCCCCTTCCGCTCCAGATCGACCTTCGCCTGCAACAAATCGGGCCGCAGCCTGATGCTGTTTTGCCAGCTCTCCTGCAAATCAATCTGCTCTGGTACCGCCACCAGCTTTTCAGCCGGAATTATCCTTATCTTGTAAATCTCACGATACCTATCAGTGATAAGCCCTTTAAGAGTATTTTCCTGCGTGCCCAAAGTTTGCTGCGCTGTCAGCAGCGCTGCCTTGCTGGTCGCTAATTGCGATGCACTCTGCTTCGCATCCAACGGCGCCATCGCGCCAACTTCAACGCGTTTCTGGTCTTCCCGCGCCTGTTGGGCCGCGAGATCAACCGCCGCCTGCTGCACCTTCACGTTTTCGTAATCATAAATCAGCTCGTAATAGGCCTGCTCCGTCTGCGCGACGATATTAAGAGCTTGCAGCCGGAAGCCGAGTTCATCGTATTTGATTGTTTTCTTCGCAATCAGAATATCGCGTCGATACGAGTCAATCCACGCATTGCGCAGCAGCGGTTGACGCACATCGATTCCTGCCCTCGATGTAGCCTGGTCGGCGAAGATTGGCAGTCCATTGGTATCATAACCCCGGAAAAAAGTTGTTTTATCAACAGTGGACGAAAGCTGATAGCCAAAACCCCATGGCGTTATTCCCATCCCACCATTAGCACCGCCGATACTGGCCTGCGCAGTTGAATCATCAGAACGGTTGGCGAAGTTTACGACGCCCGTGGAGGTGACGCTGCCCGGGCTGGTTTGCCACGCGCGCTGCACACTGCTGTTAAAAGAAGGCTCATAAACCGAATAATCGCCGGCAAGCGCAAACTCATCGATTAATGGCTGATATCGGGAAATCCGGACATCAAAGTTGTGCTCAACGGCCATTTCAACGGCCTGTTGCAAAGTCATGGAAAGAGACTTGTTGGTTTGGGTTTGAGCCTGCATCGCGCAAGTAATTGCACAGCAAGCGAAACAAACTAGTTTCATGTATCGCATTTGACGGTTTGGAGAGTGCGGAACTTCAAGCAATTCGTCAAATCACATCGGCTTTATCCCGCTCCATCGGAAGCTTGATATCAATCAAGCCCCCGCACGCGCCAGGCGATCGATGATTCCGCGCCACGCTGGTTCGTCAGGCGGCGATTCTACGATAATCAGTTTTGCGCCTTCCTCGTCGCAACGGTGCAGTTCGGCGTAAAGCGCTCGGGCGAACGCTTCGGGGTCGTGTGGAATTACCGATACACACCTGAACCTCTGGTCAGATGGAATGTGCGTATGCGCCACAACATGTACGTCCTGTCCCGAAATTTTGTAAGGCGCAATTCGGGATTGCAGTTGCTCGGTCGAATCCCAGTTCAACACCACCAATTTAGCTTTTGGAGCATAATGCTTGGGCAACATTCCCGGACTGCGCAGAATTGCGCTGTCACCGGCCTCGCCACTCATCGCGGGCTCTCCAAGAGCAGCCGCCAGCGATTCGTCGTGAATCATACCGGGTCTTAAAATTCGCGGACGACCCGACGCGAGATCAACGACCGTTGACTCGATTCCAACATTCGCCGCTCCACCGTCCACGATTAACTTGACCGCAGCACCCAAACTTTTGCGCACATGTTCCGCTGTCGTCGGTGAAATTTCATTCGACCGATTCGCACTCGGGGCGGCCAGTGGAAATTCACATTTGTTAATCACTGCCTGGATAAACGGATGGCTCGACCATCGCACGCCAACCGTCCTACCCCCAGCCGTTACGATTTCCGGAACTTTCGCAGATTTTGGCAACACGACCGTGAGGGGCCCCGGCCAAAATGACTTTGCCAACCGGGCCGCGGAATCAGGCCATTGCGCAACACATTCCGCAGTCATCGCATAACTGGCCACATGAACGATAATCGGGTTGTGCGCAGGCCTGCCTTTGGCTTGATAAATCTTTTCGACCGCCTCTGGATCAAATGCATTGGCGGCGAGGCCATAAACGGTTTCCGTCGGCAGCGCGGCAATTTCGCCGGCGCGCAGCAATTCAGCAGCGCGTTCAACCGCCGATTCAAATAACGCCGACGTATGTGTGGGCAGAATTTCAGGCCTCATCAACAACTCCATCCTAAACATAAAATGAGTCAATTTGAACACACAGCATTTTCGGTCTAGCTTGAAAATGGATTTCTCGTCTTATGAAAGAACGAATCAAAATGGCATCTGTAAATCCTGAGGCAATCAAAGCACTCATGGGCGTTGAAAAATTTCTCTCTCACTGCGGTCTCGATCGAAAGCTGCTTAACTTGATCAATCTTCGCGTTTCGCAAATCAACGGCTGCGCTTACTGCCTCGACATGCATTGGAAAGATCTCCGTGCTGTCGGCGAAACCGAGCAACGTCTGTATAGTCTGGACGCGTGGCGTGAATCACCGTTCTACAGCGAACAGGAACAAGCCGCTCTTGCGTGGGCCGAATCGGTCACATTACTACCTAACCACGAAGTTCCTGATCAGGTGTTCGAAG
>Ga0265327_10005221_pt1 | contig 10954 bp, 15 predicted proteins | sample 41621metaG_FD_202089 | JGI IMG/M metagenome (GOLD analysis project Ga0265327, IMG submission 202089) | Rhizosphere microbial communities from Carex aquatilis grown in University of Washington, Seatle, WA, United States - 4-16-21 metaG | ecosystem: Host-associated > Plants > Roots > Rhizosphere... | reverse complement strand
CGAGCAGCGGGCTCTACCAGTTTTTTGAGTTCACGTCCTTGAGCATCCGGATGTCGAGCGCCTGGTCGGCGACGATCTTCTTCAGCTCGTTGTTCTCGCGTTCGAGTTTCTTCAGGAGGTGGAGCTGGCTCGGCTCCAAGCCGCCGTATTTGCTCTTCCAGCGGTAAAAGGTGCCGCTGGCGATGCCGTGGGCGCGGAGCACGTCCGGCAACGGCTTGCCCTGCTCGGCTTCCTTCAGGATGCCGAGGATCTGCGCTTCTGTATGATGCTTTTTCATTTCCAGGTGGGGTTTTATTCCACCCGGAACTCTCACTCAAACCACTTCAGTCAACGGGGAGCAGGTCAGTAAACCGAAGTCCAATTGGCGACGGCGTGCTTCTTCTTCAAGTGCTGACCTCGAAAATCGACAAAGCGTTGTCGCGAAATGCAGAAAATCCAGACCTCGTGGTAGTGATCACTCGTGAGGATTATAGAGATCTGGCGGTAGTTTCAGCCGCCGAATGCACCGGCCTTATCCAGAAGACCGTTCAGGAGATTGCCGAAAAGATGCGGCAAAAAGAGCTGGGCTATTTTCAAAAAGATATGCCGGCGCCGGTATTAAAGCGAATTCGCGAAGCGATCATGAAAAGCACGACCATCTCCGATGAGCAGAAGGCGTATATTTTCGATGAAGAAGAAATCGCCACGCGAAAGGTAAAATAGCCTATTAGCGAATTGTGGATTAGCCAAACCAGGGTCACGAGTGCCGCTAGGCGGTATTATGCTGCTATATATTGATACCAACATTCTCAAATTTTCGGCCACAAACCTGCGCCGGCTATTTCCGAAAGAGCAGATTCTTAATTGGGGCCAAAAAACGTCGGTCCACAAATACTATGAGCTGGGCTACCTTGACCCGAACGAAGGGATCCGTGACCCAGAATTGCGAAGGGAAGCCGATCTTTTAAAGAAGGTGGCCGAGCGCGTAAAATCCGGCGTGTTCCAAGCCGTAACACATTCAGAGACATTGCTCGAGTCGTGGGGCATACCGAACATGGACAGTGAAGGAGGGCGGTTCTATGGAGCCCCAGTCGGTCATTGCGTATGTCCGCTAACCTACGAGCGCATCATCATTGGAGGACATAGATCGCCCGAAGAGATGCAGTTCTCCTTTCTCGCCGGCATAAAAGACAAAAGATTTCTTGAGATTCAGAGGGTTGTTGGCGCCTACCAAGGGCCTGGACAAATCCACTTCAATCAGCTTCTAGACGCCTTTGCCATCTGGTGTGCAGAATACGCGCGATGCGATGCTTTTTTGTCATTGGATTTCAAGTTGGCACGAGCAGTCAAAGCCGACCGCAAGAAGCGGATTAAGCTCCCAATTGTTCGCCCTTCGGAGGCGCTGTCGCAATGACGAGATTCTGCACAACCAGTTGAAATGAAAAAGCGAGTAACCGTCCGTCCTTGATCCTGCAGCAGCTATGTTAGCGCGCCATCTGCTGCGCGTCGAGGGCCGCCTTCTCATCACGTTTAAGTGCATCCAGTATTTTCTCCATGTCACCCCCTAATCCGATTTCTCTTCGGGCGTAGACAAGGAGTTCCCTGTAACTTGCATTAAGATCGGTAACGAGCTTTCGGAAGCGGTCATTGAACGCATCCCAAGTATCGGCGATTTTGCCCGTCATTCTCTCGTCAGCAGAGGCTTCGAATTGCATCGCCCTCCTTTTGAGCGTATTTAATTCCATTAGCCCCTCATGATAAATCGCGTTCCTGCTGATTATGCATTGGAGGGCGTCGTGGCTGGCGAGCAGATGCAGCCTGTGTAGCGCGGAATATGTTTCTGCAGGTATTTCCATTGGACCACGATCACGGACAAATTTACCGAGGGCCGCATATTGAAGAGGTATCGCGGCGAAGAGATCGAAATAGGCCTGGCGCTTCAGATCGGTTTCCAATTTCAAACGCTCCTTTTGCCTGTCGACGAAGTATTTCGCACCAGCCCAGAAACCACCTATCAAGGTGATAAGGATCCCCGTCGTTTTGATGAAAAGGTCCACCAAGTCCTTGTGTCTTTCGATACGAAGCAGGATTTCGGTCACAGATCCTCAGTAAACAAGCTGCGAAGCGGGTCAACGGCCTACTAAAAAGCTACGTGCGGATACTTTCCCGACGGGCAAGAGGAGCAATTCGCCGGAACAACTTTCCTGCGCTGCCATCTTGGGGCATGCCCGCTCGTCCATTCACTCCCGCAGAACTCACCAGTCTCGAATCCCACCTCCTGAACCACGGCCGTCAGCGCGACCGCATGCTCCTGGTAGCCGGCACCAACGTCGGCTACCGCATCACGGAGCTGCTCACCTGGACCGTTGGCCAGGTGCTGACCCGCGAAGGTGACATCGTCCGTGAGGTTACCGTCACCCGGGCGCACCTCAAAGGAGGCAGCGGCATGCGCAAGCGCAGCATCCGCAGTCGGCGGGTCGTGCTCAACGAACGAGCGCGCGGAGCAATCCGCGACTTCCTCGCTTCCCTTGGCCGGGTGCCCGCCTACGACGAATACCTCTTCCAGTCGCGCGAGGGCGACAACCGCCCCGTCCACCGGACGCAGGCCCACCGCATCCTGAAGCGGCTGTGCCGCGCGTGCGGCATCGATGCCACGCGGGTCTCAACCCACTCTTTGCGCAAGACCTTCGTCCGGTCGGTTTTCGACGCCAGCGGCCACGACCTGATTGTGACCCAGCGGATTGTCGGGCACAGCAGCCCGGTCGTCACGGCGCGCTACCTCGAATCCGCCCAGGCCGACCTCGACAACGTCGTCTTCCGCCTGGCCCAACCGCTGCCGGCCGCCCCGACCATGCCCAGCCTGGCGCTCGCCTCCTGACCCGCCCGGCCACGCGCCCAGTGCCAACGTTACGCCCATTAGGTTGCACTGGGAGCGCGACGGTCGTTCGGGGCGCCCCCTACCCGGCCGCTCGAGCACGCCGCAGTTCCTTTTCGGCCGGCTGGACCTGGGCTTAGGCCCGCCCGGCGGCTTACTCGGGGCGCGGCCCTACCACCTCGCGGGGCCTTCCCATCTTGGAGCGTGAACCATGCACCCACGCCAACCGCCGTAATCTTCCTAGCAACCCAAACCTCCCCATCATGGTGAATCCCGCCTTTCCTCCTCCGGCTGACCCGCGCCCGCCCTCCCCTCCGACCCTGGTCGAGACCATCGGCTACGCCGTCGATAATCTGCTTCTGGCCAGCATCGGAGTTGGGGTTGCGGGGGGCGCAGCCCTCTACGTCTTCAGCCTGTTTGCGGAGATAACCGGCGGGATTTATTCCGACGGGGTGTATTTTCCCGGCTGGGGCGGCCGGTTCCTGACCTGGTGCGCCGAACTTCTGGACCAAAACATAAACTGGTTCCTCGCCTATGTTGGGGTGCTCGTCCTTGTTCCCTGCTTGCTCCTGTGGCTGGCCCACCTGGTTGGACTGCGCCAGATACTAAACCGCGCGCGGAGTAAATTCGAACGCCTTGGACCAGGCCGACCCTACCCTGGACGCCTGCTGGTGCGCTGTATCGCCGGTGGTCTGGGTCTGCCGTTCTTGCCCACGATTTTGGCCGGGCTCATTGGATGCCTCATCCTGGCCCTCGTCATGGCAGCCATAGCCCTGTATGCCCTCGTCGTCCTCGGACGGGCCGGTGGGTTTCGATACGCCATCACCCGTGCCGCGGTCCGTGACGGGATGCGGGACGCAGTAAACGGTCGCCGGCGCTAGCCCATGGCCCCCATCCGGTGATGACCTGAGCCCTTCTCTATCCCATTTTCCTTATGGCCCATCCGACCGCGCTGCTGATTCCCGACATTCACAAGGACCATGGTTTTCTGGAACGTGTTCTGGCGCGCGAACCCATCGAGCAGCACCAGAGCATTATCCTGATGGGAGACTATTTTGACGGCAGGGATATCGACACACGCGGGCCTGCGGCCGCGAGAAAAACAGCCCGGATTATTTGCGCCCTGGAGGCAGAAATTGGAGACCGCTTAATTCTGCTATGGGGGAATCACGACTTGCCGTATTATGTCCACCAGCGGATGCACCAACTGGCGCACCCCAAAACCGCTGAAATCCACTCATGGCGGTCAATCCTAGGCGTCGCTCCCGAATCCCAAGCGTCCGCTCAGGCGGTGAGTGAGGAATGGAGCCTGAAGTTTTGGCAAAAGCTCAGGCCATTTGCCTATGTCCACGGCCACCTGGTTTGCCACGCGGGGCTTCACCGTTCCTTTTATCCCAAAAGTCGACAGCCCGTGGCGCCAGCGCTCAAGCGGTTGACGATGCGATGGGCGCAGTCCGTTCGGATCCTCACGGATGAGAAGGTCGCCAACGGCATACTAAGTGCGGGGGAGGCGCGAGGCGGAGAGCCTGGCACCGTTGGCGGGCTGGCTTGGCTGGATTGGGAGCGGGAGTTTGCCGACGATCTTCCGTTTCCCCAGATTGTGGCTCACTCCTCCGGCGCCGTCCGGCGCCAGCGAGGTCGCAGTCACTGCATCGACTACGCCCAGAGCGCCTACGGGATACTCGGCGAGGAGCTAAGCATCAGACCAATCTGAGCTGCATGATGCACTCTGAGAAAGGCGAATCACTCCACCCCATCTTGCCGCATGATCATGCCCTCCAATCAGCTCCTCTCCCAGCACTGCGCTAAGTCGCGGATTATGACCGAAAGCCAACGGTCGGTCGGTGAAAGCATCACTCGCATGGGCTACCTATTCTTCACCAACAAGTTAGTCCTGCCGGGCATTAATTTGAGATTGTTTCCGCTAGTGATTGGTCCCACAGGAGTTGGGAAAAGCAGCTTGGTCGAACAAGTCAGCCATGAACTCCATGCCGAATACATGAAGGTAACCCGAGGGGACTGGCTGGTGCAGGGATGCCGCAGCGGGCGCCCGACCGTTTTCCAGATTTTGGACCAAGTGACGACGTTTGGACGAGTTGCTCTCCATATTGACGAATTGGACAAATTCCAAATCGATTTTAGCAGCCAGGAATGGAGCGCATCACTTGCGTCCGACCTCTGGAACATCCTCGACGGTAAGTTTCCCGTCGCGGAATATCTGCGCGAAACGGAATTCCCCGACCGGGTAAAACCAAGTGAGGCGATCGTCCGTTCATGGATAAAGAAGCGTCTCTGGATTATCGGCTCCGGCACCTGGCAATCCGTATTTAAACAATGCCGGTCAGGTTCCACCGTGGGATTCAGTGCGGACATCACAACCCATAAGGTGACCGGCGAGACTATCGCTCATTCCGAGCTTATCAGCCCGGAGCTCCTGCACAGGTATAATTCGGACATTTTCTTCCTGAGTCACCCCGACCTGAGCGAGACCAAGCGGATGCTTGAAGAGTTCGGCATTCAAAGACTGGCTGCCGCACTAGGGGAGTCGATAGCTCCGGAAGACATCAACTGGCAGCACGGCGGAATGAGAGTCCTTGAGGCAGTTGCGACCCGTTTGGTCTTGGCGCAGCAACAACGCGATAGAGAAAAATCAGGTCTATCTACGCACTCGCTCTAAGAGTGCGCAGCCTCGTGAGACCCCATGGCTAGACCGCCCCCAATCTGACGAGGCTCACTATCGATTTTTTGAGGGTGGCGGGCCGCCTACCCCTAAGCGGCCCGCCTTTGCTTTCTAATTACCCCAAAACTCCCGCTAGGCGGGAGTTGATGCAGGTAATGCACGCGTGGTGCCAAACACCGTGATTTCGTCGATCTGCCCAAGCCTACGAATAAGCCCACCCCAACGTTACGGCACATTTGTTGGGCCCAGCACCTAGGTTTCTGGGCAGCCACCGGACCAGTCCGCACCGATATGGTCGCTCAGAAACACATCCAAAAGATCAAACCTCATGCCGCCCGCGCCAGCTGGCTTCCACCTGGTCTATTCGTTCGGCCACCGCGAACCGGGCCGCTGTGCGATCTATCCCGCGGCTCAAAAGTCGATCATAGTCGGTCCGTGTATGACGAATGAACGCCCGCACGGCGAGACCGATAGAGGCGGTGTCGAATTCCTTCGCCCGGGCCGACCGACCAACCCGTCCGCTGTATTTTTCGCACGCATGCCCGGCGATACTGACGGCGTCCTCCGCCGGACAACCCGGGTATTGCGCCCGGATCGCACCGGTGAATTCCGCCACGTAGGAGACGTCCTTTTTTTCCCGGGCCTGAGCCGCCTGAGCGCGCTCCCGCTCCCGATTGGCTTCGTCGCTATGGCATTCCGCCTCCGCCCGGCGGAGCGCCGCCGGCTCAACCAGCACCCCTTGGCGCTCATGGCGGCCCCGCGCCCGACTGAACCGGACCACGACGGCCGACAGCGCAGAATGCTTCCTGCTGCGACGCGTAAGCGCCGTATCGCCGCGCGGGAGGAAGACCAAATGGCCCAAATCGGCACACCCCAGACAAAGTGGCTTCTGCTGTTCCATCTTCAGAAAGCTGCGCGGGAAAAGATCCTCGCCGCACTCCGCACACTTGGCGTCACGAATGACTGAGAAGACGACAAGTTCGTCTGCCGGCCGACTCTCCTGCCTTTGTGCGGTCTTCATGGCGTTCCCACGCGATGACTACCCAACGCCAACCCGCCAGTGCAAGCTTCGATCAAGCCCGGGCAGAATTCTTGGCCCCTCTTGTACTACCCCATCACTGATCGAACGCAGGGCGGGAGATCACAACGAAACCTGGAAACTGTTCCGGCATTTCCTGCCTAACGCGTCAGATCAGCCATACCCGCTGGGCGGGCGAACCGTGACCTTTGAGTGCTGGTCCATGTGGAGCGGAGAAACTTGAAGCAATCTGGCCACCGGTATCGCCGCCCAAGCCGTTGGTGCTCAACTCCGGCGGCGGTACGGCGGCAGTTGCTCCAAGCCGGCCCGTTTGATCAATTCGTCGATCTGCTCCGCATGATCCAGCTGCGGGCTGACATTCAGAAAGATGTCCGGGTTTGAAGCGCGAGCTTTCAAGAGCCGACCCAGCTTGGCCTGTTGGACGGTGGCAAAGGCCCGCTCGAAGGACCGGCGGTACTCGAGGTCGCCGGGTTCGCCGGCCGATCCGGTGATCATGACGACCGCCTGCGCGAGGGCTCTGAACCGGGGCTGCTCGGTCATGGCCCGGACGGCCGACTGGAGCATTTGCGCCGACGCTTCCGGGGCGATCATCGGGGCGAACTCGAAGGCATCGATGACCAACGCGTGGCCGGCCGCGAAGAGGCGCGGAAAGACCCCGGCATCAAGAATCGCGCGTCCGGCCGCCGCACTGTCCTCGCTATGGCTGTCGCACCAGGCGTAGAAATCCTCCGAGCTCGGCGCCGGGCCGCGCCGCCGGTGTTGGAAGACAAACCCGTAGAGCGCGCCCACCTGCTGGCCGTCGGCATGGAACTCCGCGCCGAAGCGGAACAACCCCTGAAAGCCCGCGATTGTTTCCAAGCAAGACTTGGGCGTGAAATGCAGTTGCCCGGTCACGGGAGCCGCCGTGGGCAGGTCCACGCTGCGGATGACCCCGTTGCAGGACTCGCCCCTGATCGCATCGATGATATCCGGATAGATCTTCATCACCGCACCTGCGTGGCCTCCCGCAGCCCGGGTTCCCCCACCCTGCTTTTCTTGACCTGGTTGGTCGTGTCGCCGAGCTCGCCTGCGCGGCCCGCCTTCCGCCAATCGGCGAAAATCGTGTGACCGATCTCCGGTCCGGTCATGGCAAACGGCGCCGCCGCATGGCGGCCTCGCCGTTTGCTCCTATGCAATCCCGTAACGCCCGGGCGGGGGCCGGCCGCAAGGCACACGGAGTGTGCTGCGTCGAGTGAGTGTAGGAGGGAGAGAATCGCTTTTATTTATTAACTTATTTTGCGGAGATGGGGAGGCTTTTCGGTAAGCGGATCACAAGGACGCGGCCCGGCTTGTCCGCACCGAGGCCGAGTGCAGGCGAAATCAGTTTAGGCACCCCGGGCCCGGCCAAAACCCCACCCATACCAAAGCGCGCAGAGTCACGGGCGGGATATCATTCGTCGCCGTCGACCGAGGCAATTCGGAGTGTAGCGCAGGCTGCGGACAGTGATTAGCGTTGCGCCGCGCGCCGGGAGAATCATCGTCCGCCCTAACCTGCTCCGCGGCATTCAGGGCCAGCTCGCGGTGGCGTTTCGTCTTCAACTCCGATGAGGTCAATCACGGTGGCCCAGTATATTTTATTCCCGCATGGCACGCCTGCGCCTGGAATGCTCGGCCCGCGTGGCAATCTTCCGGCCCCACTGGCGCGGCTGCCGCAATTTGCCCCCGGCACCGGAGCCCGACAATCTTTTCCCCCGCATCACTCCGCCCAAGATCGCTAAGATTTCTGGCCGCGCATTGTCAAAACCTGCCAGTCACCCTGCATGCCTTCCATCCGGTACCGCCCATGGCGGATTATCGGCCCGGAAGTCACGGGGCGAAGCTACAGCTCCATGCGAACCCCCAGCTTGGTTCAACACGCGTCGTTCGATCCGCGGAGTTCTGGCGTTCGCGACAATGGCCCCGAACAAACTTCGCTAGCGTGTCATCAGGCAATCGGGCCACCCGCATTACCCAGACGAGTCTGGGAAGTTTTCGATGCGGTCTGCGATTGTCCGACGAGATCATCCAGCGGGTTCGTGGCCCCGTCCACGACGGCGTGCCGATAGCCCGAGGTGGTTTGGATCGAATTATGGCCCATCAACTGGCGCAAGGTCTCGATCGATTCGCGCGAATGGGTTGCAAAGGCATGTCGCAGCGTATGCGGGGTAAGAAAATCCTGCAATCCGATGCGAGTAGCGGCCTCGCGGACGGCGCGCTGCAGGGCGTCGTGGAGGATGTGGTAGCGGACCTGTTTTCCGGTGTAAGGGCTTCGACAATGCTCGGCAGCGGGAAAAACCCAGAACCATTGCCGCGAGAACGGCGCCGTGGGGTACTTTCGCTCTAGGGAGTATGGCAGAACGACCCCCACACCTGGAAAATTCTTACGATCTCCCTCCCAGACCTGGCTGGCATGTTCCACCTGGGCCCGGAGTGGCTCCACGCAGCACTTGGGCAGCGGAACCCGTCTGTCCTTGGCGCCCTTCGCGGCCCGGATCACCAGATGATTTTGTTCCCACAGAATGTCCTGGATGCGCAGCTCCATTGGTTCGCTCACGCGCAGGCCACAACCATAAAGCAGGTCTACCAAAAGCAGGGCCGGCGTGTTGGGAGTACTTACCACGGCGTGGCGCAGCGCTTGGACCTGGTCGCGCGAAGGTGCCGTGCGCTCGTGGCGATAATCCTTGGCCCGGAGGGCATCAACCTCCGCCAGAGGCTTTCGCACTATATGTTTGTATAAGAATTGGACCGCAGCGAACGCTTGGTTCTGGGTCCGCGCCGCCACCCCGGTGCTCGTGGCAAGATAAGTCAGAAATGCCTCGGCCTTTTTCTCCGGCGGCATTTCCCAAGGCAGACCCAGGCAAAACCTGTAGTAGCGTGAGATCCAGTGACAGTAGGTCTGTTCGGTGCTGTAGGAAAAATGAAGGGAGCGCACCCTGTTCCGCACCAAATTGGTAACACCGCTGAGGGACATCATGCCCATGGCGATAGTTTTGACAGTCTAAATGCCGCAAGGTTTCACCGTAATTTCGATTCAACGAACGACGGTTTCGTGGCAGGATTTCTTTACAATCAAGATGGCTCATTGCGTGGTTCATTGCGTGGCTAGGCAATCATTGCCTAGTCGTTCACCCCGGCAATATGGCGGGGGGTGTTTTTTCTAAGCACCGTCCATTCCGAGAATTGCCAATTTCATTGAGCCAACCCTCAGTGGCATATACATAGTTAAGCAAAATACCATGGTCGATGTGCAAAGCTTAGCTGGCGCGAAGATCGCCCTGCTCATTATGGATTACTCCGAGAGCGAGGATGGCGAGGGTTACGTGGTCAACGGTCACGGGAAGATAAGGGACGGAAAGTTAGTTTTAGATCGAGGCACCGATACCGATTTCCCCGTTCCAGAAGATACTTACCACCGCATCAAACCTGTCACGCCGCAGCAGGCTCAGATCGTTGGTGACGCTGAGTTCATGCTGATCCTTACCGCTGGCCCTAAGCCTAATGACGGCGAAGAGTATACCCCCACTGGCCTCCGCCTTCCACGCCGTGAAGAGGAAGCTTAACCACTTTCCGCAGCCGACCCAGCGGGCGGCTGAATAAAACGTTAGACCGCGCTTGAGATGTTCACCTTCGCCGCACAAATGGAATTCTTCGATCTCCCGATGGCAGGACTATTTCTTGCCGGCGGTGTGGTGGCTCTCGCTATTAGGAAACAGCAAGCGGCGGCACGACTCGAACGTGTTAAGAACGGCGAGATGACCGAAGAATTGGCGAGGAAGCGAAACCGTGACTTGTCGCTTTCCGGTTATGCGTTTGTAGCGCTCGGCCTGGGGATCGCCATTTCTCACTTTCTCTCAAACTGAGGACAATATGTTTTCGTGGTCTAACCAATCTTCGCATCCGCCGCTGGCCTTCGGCCGGCGCGGATGAAATCAACGTTCGCCCAATGAGCCTAGATTACGACAAAGCATGGTTTGTTAGAAAAGGCAGCGGACGTGGATGGGCGCTGCACAAAACTTGGCAAGGCTGGGCTCTCATGCTCTCAGCAATCGGCCTCGCGATTGTGGGGCGTGTTCTAATCGAAAGCACCGACGGCTACGCCGGTTTCTTTGCGCTACTTTTGGTGACGTTCTTTGGGCTCTGCGCTTGGAAGGGGGAGCGGTCAATCTGGCGGGACCCCAAAAATAGAAATTTGGCGAACCAATCCCCGCAGCCACCCCGGCCGACGGGTGGCTGACATCAACGTTCGCCCAATGAGCCTAGATTACGACAAAGCATGGTTTGTTAGAAAAGGCAGCGGACGTGGATGGGCGCTGCACAAAACTTGGCAAGGCTGGGCTCTCATGCTCTCAGCAATCGGCCTCGC
>Ga0265327_10005220_pt1 | contig 10955 bp, 9 predicted proteins | sample 41621metaG_FD_202089 | JGI IMG/M metagenome (GOLD analysis project Ga0265327, IMG submission 202089) | Rhizosphere microbial communities from Carex aquatilis grown in University of Washington, Seatle, WA, United States - 4-16-21 metaG | ecosystem: Host-associated > Plants > Roots > Rhizosphere >... | reverse complement strand
GCATCTGGCGCACCAGAGACATCACCCGGGAGGCGCGGTCGGGCCGCTCGGTTTCCAGCCACTCGCGAAACAGATCCTTGATCTCCAGGGGAAGCCTGAGTGCGGTGAAGTGGGCGCCGGACGCGCCAGCGTCCGCGGCCCGCTCCAGGATCGCCTCGATCTCGTGGTCATTGAGCCCGGGAATCACCGGCGCCACGCTGACCGCGCACGGAACCCCGGCCTCGGACAGCCGGCGCACCGCCTCCAGCCGCCGCTCGGGCGTCGCCGCCCGGGGCTCCATCGCCCGCGCCAGCTTTCGGTCCAGGGTGGTGACCGACACCGCTGTGCGCACCAGGTTCCGCTCGGCCAGGCGGGCGTACAGATCCAGGTCGCGCACGATCAGGGCGTTCTTGGTAATGATCGTGAAGGGGTGATTGAACCTGTCCAGCACCTCGATCAACTGGCGGGTGATGCGCAGCTTGCGTTCGATCGGCTGATAGGGGTCGGTGTTGCCGCCGATGTGAATCGGCTTGGGCGCGTAGCCCTTCTTGCTCAGCTCCTTCTCCAAAAGCGTGGCGGCGTCCGGCTTGAAGAACAGCTGGCTCTCGAAATCCAGGCCTGGCGAGAAGCCGACATAGGCGTGGGCCGGGCGGGCGTAGCAGTAGATGCAGCCGTGCTCGCAGCCCCGGTATGGGTTGATCGACCGGTCGAAGCCGATGTCGGGGCTGTCGTTGGTGGTGATGATCTTCCGCGCCCGTTCCAGGTGCAGCACGGTCTTCAGCTTCTTCGGCGCCGCGTCGAGTTCGGTCCAGCCGTCGTCGAAATCCTCGCGCTTCAGGGATTCGTAGCGGCCGCTCGCGTTGGACCGGGCGCCGCGGCCGTTGGGTGGCGAATGGAGGGGAGACATGGCCTCATCTTAGGCTGAGATCGGAACATATCAAGAACATTGCCTTGCCATAGGACCGGCGTTCGGTGCAAAGTGACGGCCGCGAAACCGGCGCGCTGAGCGACGCCGCTGACGGGGAGTATCGACCGCGATGGAGATGGACAAAGGCTCCGGCTTGCCCGCGTTCAACTTTCCCGTCGTCGCGTGGGCCCCTGAGGCGGCGACCGGCGATCCCTGCGACGACGGTCTTAGGGAACTGCACGCGCCGCCGGACGTCACGACGATCTACTTCCCTGAGATCGAGCGCCGCCTCGGGTGGATGTTCGTCGATGCGGAGGGGCGCTGTTGGGAGTCGGTGTCATCCCGGGTGACGGGCAGGGCGGACGCCTGGTGGACCCGATCGCTGCCGGAGTGGCTTCACCATCCGAGATACAGGCTCGCTCTGATTTTCGAAGAGCGCGCGCCGATGTCGTTCGACCAGGTCAAGAGCCGGCTTTTCGCGTCCGTGAGGGCAAATCCCGAGTGCTATGGCTACGACAGCCGTCGAGCTCGTCTGGAGGAAATCAGAGCCGCAAACTCGTTGCGCGATCTGATCAAAACCGAAGAACAGCGCGCCATCGATCGCCTCGAGCCGCCGCCATTGTGGTGGCAATGGCTGTTCTGGGAGGGGCGTTGCTCGCGCCCGGCCTTCTTTGTGGCCGGTGTTTCGAGCTGTGCGGCGGTCTGGGTCGCGGTCTCGCCGCTACGGATGGCGATGCCGTGGTTCCTGCTCATCGTCATTGCCACGGCGGTCCTTGCGTTTTCTGCAGTCGTCCGGCGGCTGCACGATCTGAGCAGAACCGGTTGGTGGATCGCGGTGTGGGGGTTCTTCAGCCTTTCTTGCGCGCTGGCCCACGATCATGCCCGCGATCCCGGCTTGAAGTCACTTGCGGCAGCCATCTGGCAGGCAGCCACTCTGTGCGCCCTCGGGTTCGTCGCCCTCGCGCCGGGAACCCGCGGGCCCAATCGCTACGGTTTCGCGCGGCGACAAAGCAATGAGCGCGCAGGAGGTGACGATGGCGGCTCGCTTCCCGAGGGCGCGCAGGGCTAGTCTCCATCCGAACGGGAGGGAACCCATGCGCTTCGCCGACTACATGGCCGCCTTCAACCGCTACGACGACGAGGCCCTCGTCCGCGACTTCTGGACCGAGGACTGCGTCATGCAAAGCGGTACGCGGATCTGCCGCGGCCACGAGGGCATGCGCGAGTTCCTCGCCTGGGCTCATGACGGGGTGCTGGAAACGATGCGGCCGCAGGCGGTGGTCGAGACCGGCGACCGCATCTTCGCCGAGATCGACATGGACTTCACCGCCACCCGCGATCGGGCCGACTTCCCGTTCGGCGCCCTGAAGACGGGCGACATCATCACCGTGAAGTTCTTCGCCCACTACCAGACGCGGGACGGCAAGGTCGCCCGGCTGCACACCGCCGTCTGGCCGCCGGGCGTCGGGGTGACGCCGCCGGAAGCCGGCCTGCTGGGGGGCGGCCCCGCCCAGCGCCAGGCCTTCCTGGCCTACGCCCAAGCCTTCTCCGGCGCCGAATTCGACGTGTTTCCGGCCTACTACCGCGACGACGTAGTGCTGGAGCTGCCGACCCTGAAGCTTGAGGGACGTCAGGCGATCGTCGACTTCTACAAGGCCATGTTCGCCCGTATCCGCGAGAGCATCACCGTCCACCGCCTGATCGCCGACGGCGACGGCTTGTGCGCCGACATCACCTCGACCTTCACCTGCATCGAGGACGCCGCCGACTTTGCGCCTATGCCGCTCAGGCTAGGCCAGGTGCTGAAAATCCCCCTGTTCGTGGTCTACACCCTCAGCGAGGGCCGCATCACCCGCATCAAGGGCGCCCGCGCCGGCGAGCCCCGTCTCGTGGAAAGCTAGCGGCCCGACAAGAATAATCCGCCGGCATGTCACAACCGGCCGGCCTCGCTCGTCAGTTCGTTCGCAAACCCCTTGAACGAAGGAGCAGAGCTATGAGCGATCGCATCAACCCCTGGGCCGCCGCGCCACAGCTGATCAACCAGATGGTCGAATATTCCAAGTCTGTGGAGGCCGCCGGCCTGGAGAAGAGCCTGCTCGAGCTGGTCAAGATCCGCGCCTCGCAGATGAACGGCTGCGCCATCTGCCTGCACATGCACGCCGATGAGGCGCGGCGGCAGGGCGAGACCGAGGACCGCATCCTGATGCTCGACGCCTGGCGCGAGGCCGGCCTCTACACCCCGCGTGAGAAGGCGGCCCTGGCCTGGACCGAGGCCCTGACCCGCTTGACCGAGACCCGCGCCCCGGATGACGCCTATGAGGCGGCCAAGGCCGAATTCTCCGACGAGGACCTGGTCAGGCTCACCTTGATGATCAACGTGATCAACAGCTTCAACCGCATCGGCGTCGGCTTCCGCCGTGCGCCGATCACCCTGAAGAAGGCGGCCTGAGGTGGCGGGCGCGGACGCTGCGGCCGGCTTCGATCCGCTGCGGCCCCGGCTGACGCGGGTGGCTTATCGCATGCTGGGCTCGATGGCCGACGCCGAGGACGTGGTGCAGGAGGCCTTCATCCGCTGGATGGCCGCCGACCGCGCCTCGGTCGACCTGCCGGAAGCCTGGCTGCGCCGCACCGTCACGCGCCTGGCCCTCGACCAACTGAAGTCCGCCCGCCGCAAGCGCGAGACCTACCTCGGCCCCTGGCTGCCCGAGCCGGTGGTCGAGGCCGAGGACGAGGCCGAGGCGGACGACGTCACCCTGCCGCTGCTGCTCGCCCTGGAGCGCCTGTCGCCCCTAGAGCGGGCGGCCTTCCTGCTGCACGACGTGTTCGGCGCCTCGTTCGAGGAGGTGGCCGAAACGCTCGGGCGCGAGGAGGCGGCCGTGCGCCAGCTGGCCAGCCGCGCCCGTAGCCACGTACGGGAATCGCGTCCGCGCTTCGACGTGCCCCGCGAGAAGGGCCGGCAGATCGCCGAGGCCTTCTTCGCCGCCTCGCGCTCGGGAGACATGGCGGGGCTGCAGGCCCTGCTGGCGGCGGATGTGGTCATGCATTCGGACGGCGGCGGCAAGCGCCCGGCGGCCAACCGCATCATCGAGGGCCTGCGCGACGTGCTGGCGCTGCACGGCGGCCTCGCGCGCATCTTCCAGAAGCATGGCGTCTCGCGACTGGTGCGCTACGCCACGATCAACGGCCTGCCCGGTTTCGTCACCCGCGAAGCCGACGGCCTGCTACAGACCACCGCCCTGCAGATCGATGACGGCCGCGTCTCCGCCATCTACGTGATGCGCAACCCCGACAAGCTCGAGCGGCTCGAGGGCGGCCTCCACTGACCCCGCGATGTCCGCTTCCGGACACAAGGCGTGTCGCAATCCTGCGCCCTTCGTTACAACCCATTGATCCGGCGGGGTTTCGGCTTCTTCGGTAAGAGGTCGATACTGCTCATGCGGGCGACGTCCTCCCTGAGCATCGGATTGCGCCGCCCGCGCCTTCCTTCCAGACTTCCCCGGAGGGAACGCCTTGCGCCGCGGACCCCGGGGGGGCGTCCGCGGCTTTTTTCTCAGGCCGTACGGCTCTTCCAGTTCTCCGCCAGGTGCTGCGCCGTCCGCCACGCCAGCGCCTGGGCCGTCAGCGTCGGGTTCCGCGAGCCGCTCGTGCCCATCACCGACCCTCCGACGACGCCGAGGTTCTGGACCTCGTGGCAGAAGCCCCACTTGTCGACCACGCTGGTCTCCGGATTGTTCCCCATGCGCGCCCCGCCGTAGGCGTGGGTCGTCGGGCCCATGGTGCCGACCGGGGCCTTGTCGATGGCGATGGCGCCGGCGGCCCGGTACCACTGCGCCATCTTCTCCTGCACGAAGGCGCCGATGCGCTTCTCGTTGTCCTTGTAGTCGGCGGTGATGCGCACCACCGGCTGGCCGAGCGGGTCTTTCACCGCGGGGTCGAGGTCCAGATAGTTGTCCTCGTAGGGCAGGGTGGTCTTCTGCAGATAGGCGGTGTTGGTGCGGTCGGCGTTCTCGGCCACGAACCGCTTCCACTCCGAGCCCCAGCTCCGCTGGGTCTTGCCGAAGGTCCCCATGCTCGCCGCCGCGATCGGCCGCCTGTTGGAGTAGACGTACATCGAGCCGCCGCCGATGAAGTCGAGCCCGGCGTGATCGAAGTTGTCGTCGCCGAAGTTGTCCACCGCCGTTCCCTGGGCGGGCAGGCCGTACCAGTTGTTGATGTCCTTCGGGAACAGGGCCGTCACCCCGTCGAACTGGGCGTGGCTCATGTAGTGGCGGCCGACCTGGCCGTGGTTGTTGGCCAGGCCCTTGGGGAACTGGCGACTCTTCGACAGCAGCAGCAGGCGCACGTTCTCATACACGTAGCTGGCCAGGATCACCGCCTCGGCCGGCTGCACGTAGGTCTCGCCGCCCTTGAGGTAGGTGACGCTCTGCACTCGCCCCTCCTTGCCCACGTCGATGGAGATGACGTTGGCGCCGGTCGTCACCTCCAGCCGCTTGGTGGCCATGGCCTTGGGGATGGTCGAGACGTTGGTCGAACCCTTGGCCGAGACGTGGCAGCCGCCCCGGTCGCACCAGCCGTGGTACATGCAGGGAGAGCGGCCCTCGCGCGCCACCGAATTCACCGCCGCCGGGCCGGGGAAGGCGTGCAGGCCGAGGCCCTTGGCCGCGTCGGCCATCATCTGGGTGAACTCGGTCCCGTGCAGGGCGGGCATCGGATATTCCCGCGCCCTCGCGCCCTCGAAGATATTGCCCGCCGGATCGATCCGGCCGCCGATGTTGCCGGCCTTGCCCGAGACCCCGACCTCGTACTCGACCTTGTCGTAATAGGGCTCCAGCTCTTCCAGCGTCAGCGGCCAGTCCTCCACCGTCGAACCCTTCGGGATGCGGCCCTTGCCGTAGCGGCGGGTGGTCTCGCTGACGACCTTGAAGTCCCACGGATTCAGCCGCCAGCTCTGGGCCCAGTAGTGCACGCTGGTGCCGCCCACGGCGTTCATCATCGGGTGCACGGTCGGGCGCGGCGAATAGGGCGCGCCCTCGCTGCGGCGATGGGTCGGCACTTCCTGGTTGGCTTTCTGCACCGACTGCGGCCAGCCGCGGTAGTTGTTGCGGATCTCGTCGGGGGCGAAGTCGGCTGGGGTCAGCCACTCGCCGGCCTCCAGCCCGATCACCTCCAGTCCAGCGCGGGCCAGGGGCAGGGCGGCCACCCCGCCTGCGGCGCCGAGGCCGACGATGACGACGTCGGTCTTCTTCAGCCTAACGGTCATGGATTCTAGCGATCATGTTGGGGGTCCCCCATGCCGGAGGCCATGTGGTCGTGGTCGGCTGGGGCGGGACGGGTCTGGGCGATGCGCGCGCCGGAGCGATCGAACATCGGAAAGTCGTAGGCCGACGTGCGCACCTTCTGCAGATGCGGGTCCATGGCCTGCTGCGGCTGGGTGACGGCCAGGCGCACGCCCGGATAGCCGATCATGTCCCAGCCGGCGAAGCCGGCGTTGCCGCCGTAGTAGGGGTCGCCGAACGTGCCTTGCAGGGTGTGGCCGCGCACCAGTCCGAAGAAGCCAGGATCGTCCTTCTCCAGCGCGATCAGCACGGCATCCCGGTCGGCGTCGGGCAGCTTGGCGAAGGCCCGGCCCTTCATGCGTTTGGCGCGATCGTCGAGCCCCGTCAGGCCCGCGCGATAGGCTTCACGGGATGAGGCAAGGGCGCCCGCCAGCGAGCGGTCGATATAGTGCGCCGCCCGCGCCTCCCGCGCGCCGGGGCCGGTCTCGTCCGAAGGGATCAGCCGGGCGCAGAAGGCCTCCAGCACATCGGCCTCGGTCGCCGACAGGGTCTCCAGCGCCTCGCGCCGCACGGGAACGGGCTGGGCCTGGGCCGGAACCGCGACGGAGGCGGCCGCGCCCGCCAGGGCCGCGCCCTTGAACAGGTCGCGCCGCGAGGGCATTTCCGGATGGGCCATGCTTCTCCTCCCGGGGCGGATTGTCGTTCTTCTCGGCCGTCTGCCCGCGACAGTGGCATGCGGCGGTTCGGCGTCGCAAGCGGACCCGCCCGGCTTGACCGTTGGCCCTGCGCGGGCTTGATCAGGGCATGATCTCGGTCGTCATCGCCACCCACAACGACGCACGCACCCTCGGACAGACTCTGGCCTCCCTGGTTCCCGCCGCGGTGGACGGTCTCGTGCGCGAGGTGATCCTGGCCGACGCCGGCTCGACTGACGAGACCCTGGCCATCGCCGAGGACGCCGGCGCCCGGGTGGTGCGGGCCGACGGCGGCGCCGAGGCGCGCCTGACAGAAGCCTGCCGGGCCGCTCGCGCCGAATGGCTTCTGATCCTCGAGACCAGCGTGCCGGCGCCGCACGGCTGGGAGGACCCGGCCGGCCGGCACATGGAACGCCACGCCGGCAAGGCCGCCTACTGGGGCAGGAGCGGCCTCGCGCCCTTCGTCACCCCGGCCAAGGCGGTGCTGGTCCCGCGCGCCCTGTTCGACAAGGAGGCCGGGTCCCCGGGCTGGCTCCGGAAGATCGGCGGCAAGGCCACAGGGCTGAAGATCAGTCGGTAAGGGTTTTGAATAGGGGCGAGTTGCGGGCGGAGAACCGGTTCCCACTTTTCCTCAACCCGCCCTAGTGCGGCCGTTCGGCCCGGTCCAGGCGCTCGGCCAGGGTCAGCAGGTCCTGCCAGGCGCGCTTCTTGGCCCCCGGCTGGCGCAGCAGAAACGCCGGATGCAGGGTCGGCAGGGCGGGAAGCTCGATCGAACTGTCCTCCGAGCGCCACTCGAACCATCGTCCGCGCAGGCTGAGAATGCCCTCGTCCTTCTTCAGCACCGCCTTGGCCGCCGCCCCGCCAACCAGCAGCAGGGCCCTGGGCTTCACCAGGGCGATGGCGCGGTCCAGGAATGGGGCGCAGGCCAGCTGCTCGCCGGGCGTGGGGGTGCGGTTGCCGGGCGGGCGCCAATAGACGGTGTTGGTGATGAAGGAACGGCCTTCGAGACCCGCCGCCGCCAGCATCCGGTCGAGCAGCTTGCCGGCCCGCCCGACGAACGGCTGGCCTTGCGCGTCCTCGTCCGCCCCCGGCGCCTCGCCGACGATCATCAGAGGACCCTCGGGATTGCCTCTGGCGAACACGGCGCGCCGGGCGCCCTCGAACTTCAGGGCGCAGCCGTCGAAGGCGGCGATGGCGGCTTCCAGCTGGGCCAGGTCCTGGGCCTCGGCGGCCAGGCGGCGGGCGTCGGCGGCGGCCTCCGCGGCTTCGGGCGCTACCGGCTGGGCTGAGGGCGCCCGGGCGGCTCCGGGCGCGCGAACCGGCGCCGCCGGGCGCGGCGGCGGCTTCTGCCCCTCGGCCACCCGATCGACGGGGGCGTCGAGAAACGCGCCCTCGGCTCCGGAGTCGGTCCAGAAGGCGAGCAGGCTCTCGAGGGCGCGGGTGTCGGTCTGGGCTGCGTTCACAGGCTGCGTTCTAAGGGAAGCGGCGGAGTTTTTCTTGCGCCGCCGCCGTCAGCTTCGGATAAGTCGGCCCCACGTTCAATGCCGCGGACCTGCAGTTGATGACCGACGCCTCCGATTTCCCCGCCAGAGAAGCCATGGACTACGACGTGGTGATCGTCGGGGCCGGACCGGCAGGGCTGTCGGCGGCGATCCGGCTCAAGCAACTGGCGGCCAAGGCCGGGGCCGAGGTCTCGGTGGCGGTGCTGGAGAAGGGCTCCGAGGTCGGCGCCCATATCCTGTCGGGCGCCGTGATCGATCCCCGGGCGCTGAACGAGCTGATCCCGGACTGGCAATCCCGCGGCGCGCCGCTGGACACGCCGGTGACCAAGGACAGCTATCTGGTGCTGGGGCAGGGCGGGGCCCTCGACATCTCCTGGCTGCCCAAGCCGCCGTTCATGTCCAACCACGGCATGTACATCGTCTCTCTGGCCAACGTCTGCCGCTGGCTCGCCACCGAGGCCGAGGCCCTGGGGGTCGAGGTCTATCCCGGTTTCGCGGCCTCGGAGGCGCTCTACGACGACAAGGGCGCCCTGCGCGGGGTCGTGGCCGGCGTCATGGGCGTGGGCAAGGACGGCCAGCCGCGCGCCGACTACCAGCCGGGCATGGAGATCAACGGCCGCTATGTACTGATCGCCGAAGGCGCGCGCGGGTCGCTGGCCAAGCAGATCCAGGCGAAATTCGGCCTTTGCGACGGGCGTGAGCCGCAGAAGTACGGCATCGGCATCAAGGAGCTCTGGCAGGTTCCGGCCGACAAACATCAGCCTGGCCTGGTGCAGCACAGCTTCGGCTGGCCCCTGACCGACGACGTCGGCGGCGGCTCGTTCGTCTACCACTTCGGCGACCGCTATGTGTCCGTGGGCCTGGTGGTGCACCTGAACTACGCCAACCCCTATCTGTCGCCATTCGACGAGTTCCAGCGGTTGAAGCACCATCCCTCCATCGCCCCGCACCTGCAGGGTGGTACGCGGGTGTCATATGGCGCGCGGGCGATCACCGAGGGCGGCTTCCAGTCGGTGCCCAAGCTAGCCTTCCCCGGCGGCGCCCTGATCGGCTGCTCGGCCGGGTTCGTGAACCTGCCGCGGCTGAAGGGCAGCCACAACGCTATGAAGACCGGCATGCTGGGCGCCGAGGCGGCCTTCGCGGCGCTTCAGGAAGGGCGGGGCGGCGACGTGCTGACCGCCTACGAGGAGGCCTATCGCACCTCGTGGGTCTACAAGGACCTCAAGCCCGTCCGAAACGCCAAGCCCCTGTGGTCGAAGTACGGCACGCGCCTCGGCGGCGTGCTGCTCACCGGCATCGACCTGTGGCTCAACCAGCTGTTGGGCGTCTCGCCGTTCGGAACCATGAAGCACGGCAAGACCGACGCCGAGGCCACGGGCCTGGCCAAGGATTTCGAGCCGATCGCCTATCCCAAGCCCGATGGGGTCCTCAGTTTCGACAAACTTGCATCGGTCTATGTGTCGAACACCAACCACGACGAGGATCAACCGAGCCATCTGAAGCTGAAGGACCCGACCGTTCCGATCGCGGTCAACCTGCCCCGTTACGCCGAGCCGGCCCAGCGCTACTGCCCGGCGGGCGTCTATGAAGTGGTGGAGAAACAGGGCCAGCCGGTCTTCGTTATCAACGCCCAGAACTGCGTCCACTGCAAAACCTGCGATATCAAGGACCCGTCGCAGAATATCGTCTGGACCACGCCCGAAGGTGGCGGCGGACCGAACTATCCTAATATGTAGGGCGCCATTCACGACACGCCGGGGGCAACAGCTTCGGGCCGGTCTTGATCGGGGCGGTGAAACGACGGAACCTTGAGACCATGCGCATTTCGCCCCGCCTTCTGCTCACCACCGTCCTGGCCGCCCCGCTCGCGGGGCTGACCTTGGCGGGTTGCGCCACCACCGGATCGGCGCCCGGCGCCACCGCGTCCGGCCCCGCTCAACCCGTCCCCTCCAACCAGGCCTATCTCGGCGCCTCGAACTACGGCCTGTTCCTGGCGGGCGAGGCGGCTCTGGCGACCGGCCGCAGCCAGGACGCCGCCCAGTACTTCTCGCGGGCCGCCGAGGGGGCCTCAGCCCTGCCGCAGGACGTCCAGGACCTGATCCGCGAGAAGGCCTTCGCGGCCTCGGTGATGGCAGGCGACGTCGACCAGGCCGCCGCCATGGCGCCGAAGGCCAATCCCGAAGACGCCTCCTCCAGCCAGCGCCTGGCCCGGCTGGTGCGCGCGGTCGACGCCCTGGCCGAGAACAAGGGCAAGGAGGCCGACGACATCCTCACCGCCCCCGGCAAGGGGGCCGCCTACGCCGCGGGCCTCAATCTGCTGAAGCCGTGGGCCGCCGCCGCGGCCGGCGACGCCGCCCGCGCCACCGCCCCGCTCGCCGGCCCCGCGCCGGCCCTGACGCGCGTCGCCGCCCAGTTCGGCCAGGCGCTGCTGCTGGAACGGGCCAAGCGCTACGCCGAGGCCGAGACCGACTACAAGGTGCTGACCTCCGGCCAGTACGCCGCCCTCTACATCGTGCCCTACGGCGAATTCATGCAGCGGCGCGGCCGGGCGGCGGAGGCCCGGACGCTGTACAAGGACAGCCTGCAGCACAATCCG
>Ga0265327_10005219_pt1 | contig 10955 bp, 8 predicted proteins | sample 41621metaG_FD_202089 | JGI IMG/M metagenome (GOLD analysis project Ga0265327, IMG submission 202089) | Rhizosphere microbial communities from Carex aquatilis grown in University of Washington, Seatle, WA, United States - 4-16-21 metaG | ecosystem: Host-associated > Plants > Roots > Rhizosphere >... | reverse complement strand
TCACGGCAATCCCGCTCGTCTATCTCGCCGCGGCGTCGCTGCTGGTCGTCGTTTATGTCGGTCTGCTGCTGCTGGCGATCGCGCCGCTGCTGGGCATCGCGTTCGCGCTCGCCTCGGTGCGCGTCGCGCTGGTCTTTCCGGCGGCGTCGATCGAGCGGCCGCTCGGCTGGGGCGAGGCCTGGGCACTGGCCGCCGGGCATTATCTGAAGCTGCTCGGCGGCGGCGTGCTCTGCGCGGCGCCGTTCGGCATCGCATTCGTGCTTCTCCACGTGATTGGCGAGCGTGCGTGGACGATCGTTTGGATGGTCACCGAGGCGCTCGCCCTCGCCGTCACCTATGTCGGCGGCGCCGTCTGCGCGACCTACGTCAGCGAGCTGTACCGACGCATCGTGCCGGGCGCGCCGATCGCCGCCGTTCGATGATCCAGCCCGCCGTCCCTGCTTCCCGTTGGCGGAAGGGGCGGCGGAGGCTCAATTCCCGCCGCCGCCGTTGTACGGCGCCGCGGTGGACGGGCCGCCGCTCCATGACGGCACGCTCCATGAGGACGGCTGGCGCGACGGCGGCGGCGCCGCCGAGGCGGCAGACTGCGCGGCCGGGTCGACCTGACGGGAGACGGCGCCGAACAGCCCGTCGAGGCTGAACCAGCCAGGGCTCGGCGCGGCCGGGAGCGGCCGGACGGGCTGTACGCTGGTCGCCGCGAGCATGAAGCTCCGCCACGTCTTCGCCGGCAGCGTGCCGCCGGTGACCCGCTTCATCGGCGTGTTGTCGTCGTTGCCGAGCCAGACACCGGCGACGAGGTCGGCCGTGTAGCCGATGAACCACGCGTCGCGGTAGTCCTGGGTCGTGCCGGTCTTGCCGGCGGCCGGCCGGTCGAGCGCGGCGCTGCGGCCCGAGCCGTGCCCGATGACGCCGGACAGCATCTCGTTCATCTGGCCCGCCGCCTGCTCTGAGATGACGCGGCCGGGACCGGCGCCCGAACGGTGGAACAGCACGTTGCCGCGGGCGTCGCGGATCTCGACGATGCCGTAGGGCCACGCGCCGAGACCGCCGCTCGCGAAGGCGGCATAGGCGCCGGTCATTTCGATCAGCGTCGCCTCGCTGGTGCCGAGCGCGATGCTGGCGTCCGGCACCAGGTCCGACGAGATGCCGAGCCGCCGCGCCGTCGCAGCGACCTTGCTGCGCCCGACCTTCTCGGAAACCTGGACGGCGACGGTGTTGATCGAGTGCGCCAGCGCCTCGGCCATCGTGATCTCGCCGAGATAGGTGCGCGTGTAGTTGTGCGGCTGCCAGTTGCCGAAGCGGACCGGCGCGTCCATCCAGCGGCTGGTCGGGGAATAGCCGCTTTCCAGCGCCGCGAGATAGACGAACGGCTTGAACGAGGAGCCGGGCTGCCGCAATGCCTGGGTCGCGCGGTTGAACTGGCTGCCGCCGTAGTCGCGGCCGCCGACCATCGCGCGGATCGCGCCGTCGGGCGACATCGCGACGAGCGCGGCCTGTCCGACGCCGGCTTTCGGTCCGTCCCGTTGCAGCATCTCCGCCACCGCATTCTCGGCGGCGGCCTGGACGCGCGGGTCGAGCGTCGTCCTCACCATCAGGTCGCTGGTCTTCGCGGCGCCGCCGAAATCGGCGATGAACTCGATCAGATAGTCGGCGAAGTAGCGCGTGCCCGGCCGGGTGCCGGCCACGGCGGCGAGCTGCGTGCTCTGCCGCTGCGCCGCCGCGGCCTGCGCCGCCGTGAGATAGCCGGCGTCGACCATGTTCGCGAGCACCTGCTCGGCGCGCTGCGCCGCGCGGTCGCGGTCGCGCGCCGGGCTGAAGCGCGACGGCGCCTTCAGGAGACCGGCGATCACCGCCGATTCATAGACGTTCAGATCGCGCCCGGACTTGCCGAAGTAACGCCGCGCCGCCGCATCCACGCCGTAGGCGCCGGCGCCGAAATAGACCCGGTTGAGATAGATTTCGAGGATCTGGTCCTTGGTGAATTTGCGCTCCAGCCAGAGCGCCAGCAGCGCCTCCTGGATCTTGCGCGTGGTCGTCCGCTCGGGCGTCAGGAACAGGTTCTTGGCGAGCTGCTGCGTCAGCGTGCTGCCGCCCTGAACCACGTGGCCGGCGCGGAAATTCACCACGGCGGCGCGGGCGAGGCCGATCACGTCGAGCCCGAAATGGCTGTAGAAGCGCCGGTCCTCGGTGGCGATCACCGCCTGCGGCAGCCACGGCGATATCTCGCGGAGCTTCAGCGGTTCGCCGAACAGGTCGCCGAAGGTCGCGATCAGCGAGCCGTCGGCGGCGAGCAGGGTCACGCTCGGCTTCCGCGTCGCCGTCATCAGGTCGCGCGTGTCCGGCAGCGTCAGCGAGAAATAGGCGAAGATGCCGGCGAGGATGACCGCGCCCCAGACCGCGGCGACCATCGCCCAGCGGAACAGCAGCCAGCCGATCCGGCGGCGCCCGCTGCGGCGCGGCGGCGAAGCGGGCTTGCGCGAACCGCCGCTGCCGCGCCGCGGCCTACCGCCGCCCGGCGGCGGGTCGCCGTCGTCCGGTTGCCGCCCCCGATTGGGCGACGGCCGGTCCGTGCCGGAAATCGGCATGCGGTCTTCCGGGTCGATGCGCAAGTCGCTGCGGCGGGGTTGTGGCATGCGGCTATTCTCTACCACAGGTCGGGCGCGGCGCGGAGATCCGCGGGGCCGGGGCGGCGTGTCAAAGTTGGTTCCTCAGGGGGTACTCAGCGCACAACCGGTCTTGCTCGGTGCTCTTACTGCGCGGGAACTGCGGCAAAATTACAGATGAGCGTCGTTACCGTCAGGATTGGGAGCGCAGTCGTGAACGGCATGATCGTCGCCGAGTTCGCAGCGTACATGTCATGGCGTTGCGCCGGGATGAATACGTTGGCGTTCGTCGTAACCGCCGCAAGGATCGTCGCGCCCCTGAGCCCGCAACGGCTCCGGCTCGAACACGCGCGCGGTCGGGCCGGCTGCGCGTCGTTTCGGCTTCGGCGGCGTTTCACGTGAAAAGCCGTCAAGACCGATGCGTCGTCGAGCATCCGCGAAATCGGTGAGTCGCCCCGTCACGCGCGGCTGAGAAGCGGCGCTAGGAGCCCAAATGCCGCGATGGCGAACATGACCCCCACGCCCAGTTGAATCCAGCGCTTCGCGCTGGTGTACAGGCGGATCATCACAGGCGTCGAGAACGCAAAAGCGTAAGTGCCGAAGACGAGGACGCCGAGCACGAAGCACCCGAAGACGATCAGGAACGTTGCATAGGCGGAAGAACCGGCGTCGACGCCGAGGGCAATGACCGCCAGCCAGCCGAGAATCGCCTTGGGATTCAGAAGGTGGATGCCAAGTCCTTGCATGAAGTAGCGGGAGAATGAATGCCCGTCCTCGCCGGCCTGCGCGGGCTCCAGCTTCCTGTCCTCTAACGCCGCCTTCAAAGCCTTGTAGGCGAGCCAGATGAAATATATCCCGCCCAACGTGCTGATGACGTGCAGGGCTGCCGGGTAATGGGCGACGACGGACGACAATCCGATGGCCGCCGAAATGCCCCAGAACTGAGAGCCGGCAATCACGCCGCTCGCCAGCGCGACGCCGGGCATGCGTCCGAAGTTCATGGACGTCGCCATGATCGCCATGTTGGCGGGCCCGGGACTCGCGGTGACGAAGACGTACGTCGAGAATGCCAGGATCAGCCTGGAAACCTCAAAATGAAGGTTCATGAGTCCCCTGTATGGCTTGTTTCATTCTCCGACAAGCCTAGCCCGGATTGCTCACAAGCAGCAGGGCTGTTGCTTGTTGGAAATCCGGGCCAGAGCCGGCTACGCCGCCTTGGCAGTGAGACCGTATTTCTCGATCAGCCCCAACTCTTCGAGGATCCGTACACCGGCCCGGACCTGTTCCTCGGGCAAGGGCTGAAGCGGCAGACGCGGATGACCCGCCGGCAAGCCGACGGCGTTCATCAGCGCCTTGGTCGCCTTGGGACTCCGGGCGCTGTAAATAAAGGACATCAACGGTCGGAGGCTGAAGTAAAGGGAACGGAACGCCGCCACATCCTGCGTCTCGGTCCATGGCCGTGCCAGCGCCGCCAACTCGGCCGGCGCAAGATTGCCGGCAGCGTTCGAAATTCCCGCCGCGCCGAGCGCCATGCCGCACACGAGGATATCGTGATCCGGTTCGTCGTCGGCCAGAAACGCGATATCCGGCATGGCGCGCAGGATCTGTCCCGCCTGACCACTTCTCGGCGTTCCCTCCTTGTGCGCGACATACCGCGGGTGCGCGAAGACCCGCAGCAGGTTCTCCCACTGCAAATCCGTCATCAATCGGGCGGGATTATTGTAGGTGCCCAATGGCAGATTCGTACTGTCGGCGATCGTCAGGAAGTAGCGCTCCGCTTCCTCCTGGGTCGGACCGGTCGCCGCAGGGACGGTAAGCATTGCGCCGTCGGCCCCGTTCTCTTCCGCAAATCTGACTTTCTGGATGGTGTGCTGCGTGTTCGCGCCTGTGCATCCGTAGAAGAACGGAACGCCGGCCGTCTTCCATTTTGCCGTTTCGACCACTATCCGGCGCTGCTCTTCTTCCGTCAGGGCGGGCAGCTCTCCGGCCGTTCCCATAAAGAAAAGAGCATTCGTCCCATTTTGCTGCTGAAACTCGACGAGCGTCTTGAAGGCGCCGAAGTCGATTTCACCGGCGGCGTCGAACGGCGTCACGATGGCGACGAAAGAACCGCGGATCAGAGTCCTGCCCTCCTTATGCGACATGCTCCAGGCCTCCTCTTTCAGGCATCGGCGTGAGCGGAACTGCTCAGCAACGGTTGGCATTCGTCGAGCAGTTCGGCGAAGCGGCCGACCATCTCGGCGATTTCGGCGGGGCTCGCGATGAAGGGCGGGGCGAACAGCACGTGGTTGCCGCGCACGCCGTCGACCGTGCCCGCCCCCGGATAGATCAGGAGCCCGCGCGAGAGCGCCCGGCGCTTCAGTTCGGCGACCAGCGCGCCGCCGCCCGCGAGCGGCCGTTTGCTCGTGCGGTCCGCGACGAACTCCACCCCCAGGAAAAGCCCGCGGCCGCGCACGTCGCCGACGAAGGGGTGCCCGGCGAACGTCTCCTCGAGGAGGGCGCGCATCTGCGCGCCGCGCGCCCGCGCCGAGTCGAGGAGCCGCTCGTCCTCGATCGTGCGCTGCACCTCGAGCGCGACCGCGCAGGCATAGGGATGGTTTACGTGCGTCTGCCCGTTGCGCACGATGCCCGATCCCGCCGCGAGGGCGGCATAGACGTGCTCGGCGACGAGATAGGCGGAGATCGGTTGATAGCCGGCGGCAAGCCCTTTGCCGATCACCGTGATATCGGGGAGGATCCCGTCCTCGAGATGGGAGAACAGCGGCCCGCTCCGGCCCATCCCGGACATCACGTCGTCGAGCACGAGAAGCACGCCGTAGCGATCGCAGACCTCCCGCACCGCACGGAAATAACCCGGCACGGCCGGGACGGCGCCGTTCGTCGAGCCGACGACCGGCTCCGCCACGAAGGCTGCGACCCGCTCGGGTCCGAGCGCGCGGACGGTTTCCTCGAGTTCGGCTGCCAGCCGCCCGGCATAGGCCTCGTCGCTCTCGCCGGGCGCCTTGTCCCGATAGGCGTAGCATGGCGAGACGAAGGAAGCCGGCGGCAGCAGCGGCTCGAAAATCGAACGACGGTCGCGGTTGCCGGAAACCGACAGCATGCCGAGCGTGCTGCCGTGATAGCCCTGGCGCCGGGCGATGAAGATGCTGCGATCGGGCTCGCCGCGCTCGTGGTGATACTGGTAGGCGACCTTCAGGGCGACCTCCATCGCCTCCGAGCCGCCCGACAGGAACTGCGCCCGTGCGAGACCGCCCGAGCGCGCAACGAGAAAGGCGGCCAGTTCTTCGGCCGCCGCGCAGGTGAAGCTGCCCGCATGTGCCCAGGCAACCGTCTGCTGCGCCTCGCGCGCCATCGCCGCGCAGATGCGCGGATGCCGATGGCCCAGGCTTGAGACCGCAACGCCGCCGCAGGTATCGAGGATCCGCTCGCCGCGCGCGCCGTGCAGCCAGACGCCCTCGCCACCGACGATCTCGATCGGGGTCGCTGCGAGGGTTTTGTAGATCGTCGCCGGCATGTTCACCTCTCTGCCGTCTCATACGAGGCCGTTACGACCGGGCGATCCCAGGCGGTGCGTGCGCGATGAAAGCGCCGGCCGAAGCGGCACGGTCCCGACGCCGTGCGCAATGCCTATGCGAAGCCGTGACCGTCGTCGGCGAAATGGATGCGGTCGACGAACAGCCAATGGTCGGGAGAGGCAGCGGGGATCGGGGCGAAGTCGACGGATCGCACGCCCATTCCTTCGGCGCCCGCGCGCAACCGCGCGGCGTAAGCGCGTTAGTTCTCCGCCGCGAGAATGTCGCCGTATGTCGCGGGCGAAGGCACTGCGGCGTTCGAGTTCGGCGGACAGGCGTTCCCCTTCCGGCAAGCCCGTCGTGCGCACCCAGTTGGCGAGCGGTTGCAGCACGAAAGTCAGATCCGCGCCGAGATCGGCGGCAAGCGCTCGCCAAACGTCGAGTTGCGTCCGTAGAGACAACGTCCGACGAATACGTGAACGGGTGAAAATATACTAAACAAGGCAACCGATTGACGTTGCCCGTGTCAGCAAAGTCTCCAGCATGCGTAGACATATGGGGCGTCAGGTCAGCAAGAGCGGACATGGTGCAACACACAACGCCCAAGGATATCTATCTGTATTTAAGACACTTAAAGAGGGTTGGCAATCAAAAACCCGATGGCTCCGGCATACCCGCACGGCGCCGGCCGCGTAGCGGGTGAGAACAGGATGGCCTTGTCGGGTGCAAGGACATGACGAGCTTTGCGCTCGATCCGGTCGGCGCCGCCGACCGGCCGTTGCGCGACACAAGGTCCGCCGGTGATCGGCTGCAAGGCTGTCCGGAGGCGGCTGCCGGAGGGAAAACCGGTTCGGGGACCATCCCGCCGGATCGCCCCGCCGCCCGGCCGATTACGCCATGAAAGCGAGGTCGCCGGACTTGATCCGCCCGACGCCGGCCTTCCGCATCTCGGCCCACGCCTTGGCGAGCGAGCCGTCGACGTCGATGCCGCGGCAGGCATCCTCGATGACGAAGACGCCGAACCCTTCGCGGCGGGCGTCGAGGGCGGTCCAGGCGACGCAGAAATCGGTGGCGAGCCCGGCGACGAAGACGCGCTTGAATCCGCGCTGCTTCAGATAGCCGCCGAGCCCGGTCGGCGTCTTGCGGTCGGCCTCGTAGAAGGCGGAGTAGCTGTCGACGTCCTTGCGGTAGCCCTTCCGCACGATCAGCTCGGCATGCGGGATGGCGAGATCCTTGACGAGATCGGCGCCCGGCGTGCCCTGGACGCAATGGTCCGGCCACAGCACCTGCTTGCCGTAAGGCATGTCGACCGTCTCGAACGGCTTCCTTCCGGGATGAGCCGAAGCGAACGAGGCATGGCCCGGCGTGTGCCAGTCCTGGGTCAGGACGACGTGCCGGAAGCCCTGCGCCAGCCGGTTGATGATCGGCACCACCTCGTCGCCATGGTCGACCGGCAGCGCGCCGCCCGGCACGAAGCAGTTCTGCACGTCGACGACGATCAGCGCGTCGCGCTCGGTCGGCGAGATCCTCGCCGCCGCCGCGAGCGCGGCGGACGGCCGTGCGAGCGGACCGAGTGCGGATGCGGCGGCAAGAGTCGCGGCAAATTGCAGGAAACGGCGCCGGTCGGTTGCGGACATGGAAGTTCCCCCCAACGGACACGCACATAATTCTAGGCCCCATGCGCCTGACTGTCGAGTTCGGCGCGGTTTTGGTCCAGCCCGGATTTCTCACAAGGGGGAGCACTGCGATGCCGCTCTTTGTCGCTGGAGTAGGAGCGCGGTGCGCAGCGATGCGGCACATCGGAAGCGGCGCGCGACGCAATCCGGCGGCAAAGAGCGGCATCCCTTTGGGTTGCACGCTGTTGGCGCGCGGCCTCTCGCCGGAACTCCGTTCCGGCTGGCGGCAGGCGAAGCGGAGCTTCGCCGAGAGCCGCGTCGCCCGGCCTTGCCGATGGGCCCGCATCGCCTGCGGCCTCTCGCGCAAGCAGAGCTTGCGCTGCCGGCGGCAGGCTCTCGGCGGAACGCAGTTCCGCCTGCCGCCAGCCGGACCAAAGGTCCGGCGAGAGGCGAAGCAAAGCTTCGCTGAAAGCCCGGCTCCTAACCGCGCGCCAACAGCGTGCAACGCAGTGCTCCTCCTTATGAGAAATCCGGGCTAGTATCGCCGCTTGACCGACATGCATGGCAACAGCGCCGGATGTTCAACGCCACCTCGCTTCTCATCGACGATTTCTGCGACCGGCTGCGCGAGACCTACCGGCGCATCTACAGCACCCTGGAGCCGGATTATCCCGGGATCATCGACTGGGTCGGCCGCTTCACGCTGGAGATCATCGCCAACAGCGACGCGCTCTATCACGACGTCGAGCACACGATGATGGTGACCCTGGTCGGCCAGGAGATCCTGCGCGGCAAGCACGCGCTCGACGGCGGGGTCCGCCCGCGCGACTGGCTGCATTTCATGATCTCGCTGCTCTGCCACGACATCGGCTATGTCCGCGGCATCTGTCCCGGCGACGCGGACGGCGTCTACGTGACCGATGCGAAAGGCGGCCGGGTCGAGATGCCGCCGGGCGCCACGGACGCATTCCTGACGCCGTACCATGTCGAGCGCGGCAAGCTCTTCATACGGACGCGGTTCCGCAACCACCCGATCATCGACGCCGAGGTGGTTGCGGCCAACATCGAGAACACGCGCTTCCCGGTCCCTCACGCGGAGGACAGCCAGGAATACGGCGGCTATCCCGGCCTCGTCCGTGCCGCCGACCTGATCGGGCAGATGGCCGATGCCGACTATCTGCGCAAGCTGCCGGCGCTCTATTACGAATTCGAGGAGACCGGCGCGACGAAGCAGCTCGGCTACGGGTCGCCGGCCGACCTCCGCGACGACTACCCGACCTTCTTCTGGAAGATGGTGAGCGCGCCGGTCGCATCCGGCCTGCGTTGCCTCCGTGCCACTCAGGAAGGCCGGTACTGGGTCTTCAACCTGTACTCGCACGTCTTCTCGGAGGAGCACCGGCATATTCTCTAGCCTGAATTACTCACGGCGTGCACCGCAGCGGCGCTCCCCGTGAGTAATCCAGGCCCGCCGCCCGCCCGCCCGGCTGCCGGGCACCGACCGGACACGGATCACGACAGTATGTTCACGCCGTCCGACTTCATCATCAACGCCTTCGTCCGCGAGTTGCGCAAGAGCTACGCCGCCGGCTTCGGCGACGGCACGCCGGGGCATGCCGATCTGGTCGCCGAGATCGCGCGCTCGACGCTCGGCCGGATCGCGCGCTCGAACGCGCTCTATCATGACCTCGACCACACCATCATCGTGACCCAGGTCGGGATCGAGATCATGCAGGGCCGGATGATCCGCGATGCCGACGTCGTCTCCCTCGACTGGGTCCATTACGTCGTGTCGCTGCTCTGTTTCTCGATCGGCTTCGTGCGCGACGTCTGTCCCGGCGATGCGCCGGGCCAAGTCGTCATCGAGGAGACCGGACGCACCGCCGCGATGCCGCGGGGCGCGACGGACGGATATCTCTGGCAGTATGCCGTCGAGCGCGGCAAGCTGTACGTGCGGACGCGCTTCCGCCATCATCCCGTGCTCAATCCCGAGATCCTCGCCGGGCAGATCGAGTACGCGCGGTTCCCGCCGGCGTCCGACCGGAACCTCGAGACGGCGACATATGGCGGCCTGCTGCGCGCGGCGCATTTCATCGGCGCCGCCGCCGACCCGAACTTCATGGCGAAGATGCGCCCGCTGTTCCTGGAGCTGCAGGAGAGCGGCATCGCCACCCAATTCGGGTTCGGCGACGCGGCCCAGTTCCGGGCGGCCTATGTCGAGCTTTTCTGGAACATCCTCCATAAGATGACACGCGACGGCGCGGCGCTTCTCGCCTATACGGCGAGCGGGCGGCAATGGCTCGCGAACATGTATGCGCAGGTGCTCGCCGAGGAGCATCAGCAGCCGGCCATGGGGGTCGCCCGTATCAGGCACGATGCCTGACAGGGGCGGGCGGTATGCATACGCATTTCCGGCCGGGGCGCTGTCCGGCCTTCATCGATCGGGAGAGAACCTTATGAGGGATGAACGTTTGACGGGCGATGCGGCGGCGATCGCGATGGCGGCGGAAGGCAGGGCAGCATGGCCGACGCGGTGAAGGGTGCCGGCGGCCGCCGTCGCGGCGGCGAGGGCCCGCACCCGATCGACATCCATGTCGGCGCGCGGCTCCGCATGCGCCGCACTTTGCTCGGCATGAGCCAGGAGAAGCTCGCGGAGGCGGTCGGCGTCACGTTCCAGCAGATCCAGAAGTACGAGCGCGGCGCCAACCGCATCGGGTCGAGCCGGCTGCACCAGTTCTCGAAGGTGCTGGACGTCCCGGTCGCGTACTTCTTTCATGGTCTCGACGGAGAAGACGGCGGTGGCGCCGATACCGCCGGACGGGGTGGTCTCGCCGAGACGCCGGCTGAGCGGTTCGACGACGACATCATGACGCGGCGCGAGACGATCGAGCTGATCCGCGCCTATTACCGGATCGGCGACGTGCGGATCCGGCGCCGGCTCATGGATCTGACGAAGGCGCTCGGCAAGTCGGACGACGAAGGCGACAAGTAACCAAGGCGCAAAACTCTTGACGGCCGAGCCATCCTGTTGCGACAAAGCTGCTGTAGCCCCGAGGCGGGAGCGCACTGACGCTCCGTGCCTGATTTCGGGCTGATTCCTCCCCATCTATCGCACACCATCTCAAGGACGGATCCTTTGGCGCCACGGAACTATCTTTTCACGAGCGAGAGCGTGTCGGAGGGTCACCCGGACAAGGTGTGCGACCGGATCTCGGACGCGGTGGTGG
>Ga0265327_10005218_pt1 | contig 10956 bp, 11 predicted proteins | sample 41621metaG_FD_202089 | JGI IMG/M metagenome (GOLD analysis project Ga0265327, IMG submission 202089) | Rhizosphere microbial communities from Carex aquatilis grown in University of Washington, Seatle, WA, United States - 4-16-21 metaG | ecosystem: Host-associated > Plants > Roots > Rhizosphere... | reverse complement strand
TGTGCCCCGCAGCAGCACACGTGCAGTCGCCGATCTTGTCGTTGTCGTACATCGGGAACTCTTTCACCTTCGTTGTCAGATCAAGCGACGGCGGTGCGGGTGGCAGCTCGGTCGTATTCATGTAGCGCGCCATCCGCAGCGTGCGGACGTCGATCTTGGGCGGATGCTTGCCCAGCATGCCCACCATCACGTCAGTGCCAGCCATGTTCGGACCCCCCAAGCGAGATGCGGTGCCGGCCTCTAGCACCGCGCACGACACTACGCCGCACGGGATCACGTGTCAACTGTCACAAACTGGAAATGTGACGGAGTCTGCCGGTGTCAGTAGACGGGGAACTCGGTCGCCGCCGGGGGATCGCCGGCCAGCCCGAACGCGTTGCCCCACGCCCGCCGGCCCTGCACGTCCTCGACCTCGACGCGCGCCCACCGCCAGTACTCGGGGTACTCGAACCGCGCCGCCGTCAGCAGGCCATCTGCGTCGCGGGCCAGGGGCGCCCCCCGCCAATCGCCCCAGGCCTCGTCGGCATTCACGCCACAGCCGTCCCATGGCCCCGACCGCAGCCGGATCGAGCGCGCTCCAGAGCACCGGACCTCGACGGCCTCGGGCGTGACCTCGATGCCGAGCAGGCGCGGGCCGGCCGACCCGTAGAAGGCGCCGCGGCGGAGGGCGTCGACGACCGCCTCGCGGCTCCGTTCGCCGGCCAGCACCCACGTCCAGCCGATCTCGCTGTCCTTGCCCGGCTCGTGGCTGTCGTCGGTGGCCAGGCCGTGGAGCATCCGCCCCGACTGCAGCAGCGCGTCCCACAGCACCGTGCTCAGGCCGTTGCCCTGCTGGGCCTCGCAGCCCCCGTTCCAGATCTCGATTCCGACCAGGGACGGCGCGGCTGCCAGCTCGTCCGGCGTCAGCCCGCTCCAGTAGGGGTGGCAGACGAACGGCGCGCCGCCGTGCTCGGTGATCCAGGCTGCCATCGCCTCGATGCTCGCAAAGGGGCTGCGCTCGCCGGGCAGCTCGGAGACGCCGATCGCCAGCGCCTCGGCCTCGCCGCTGGGGCATTTGGCGTGGCACGAGAGCTCGCTGGAGGGCATCACCACCAGCCCGTCGCGCCGGTGATCGGTGACGTGCCAGTGGTCGGTGATCGCCAGCACGTCGAACCCGGCGCCGGCGTAGTGGTCACACAGCCCGGCAGCCGTGGCGGTGCCGTCGGAGTTATCCGTGTGGGCGTGGAACTGGCAGCGCAGCCACTCTCCCTCGCCGGTCGGGAACGTCATCTCCGCGTTCACTCAGCGCGGCTTCGGAGACGTGTAGTAGCACTTGCAGTAGCCCCACAGCTCGGGCTGGAATCCCGTCCAGGCGGTCGAGTGAGCCGTGATCATGTCGGTGTCGACGAGCTGGATGTAGGGCCGCTGCTGCTCGAGGTAGGCCTCCATCTTCCAGATCAGCGCCTGGCGCTGCTTGAAGTTCACGAGCTTGGTCTGCTGCTCCCACCACGCGTCGTACTTCGGGTTGTTCCAGCCGGTGTCGCTGTTGTCGTCCCACTGGGCCCGGGTGACCACCGACATATTGAAGTCGGGGTCGATGTAGGGATGCCAGTACCAGGTGTACATGTCGGCGTTCAGGTACTTGGCATCGGGCGCGGTGATCATCGTCCACGCCTGCGAGCCGTCGCCGCCCGAGACCTCGTTCAGCTTGACGCCGATCTTGCTGTAGGCGCTGGCCAGGATCTGGAACTGGCGGTCGCCGTTGAAGTCGAGATCGTCGGGCACGATCACCTGATAGCTCATCGGGTGCGCCGCCTGAGCGTGGGCGTCGGTCGTTGCGGGCACCATGCGGATGCCGTTGGAGCCCCGCTTGTAGCCCAGCGAGTCGAGGATCTGGTTGGCCTTGGCGACATCGTAGGGCAGCGGCTTGACCGCCGGGTTGAGCCAGCCCTCCGGGCCCGACCATGCCGACATCATGTTCGCCCACGGCTGGGCGTGGCCGCCGAAGACGACGTCGACGATCTGCTGCCGCGGGATCGCGTACTCGAACGCCTTCTTGAGGGTCGGGTTGAGCAGCTCCCGGTTCTTGGTCTTCAGGGGGTTCGAGTTGAAGCCGAGGTTGGTCACCTCGTCGCCGGGCTGGAAGGTCAGCTTGATGTTGTGCAGGTCGGTCAGCTTGCTGGCCGCGGTGTAGGGGATGGCGTCGACGAAGTCGAGGTTCCCCTGCTCCATGTCGGCGATCATCGACGTCGGGTTGGTGTAGTAGCTGAGCGTCACCGCCGCCGCGTTCGACTTCGGCCCGTAGAAGTACTTGTTGGGCGTGAAGACGGTCGTGCCCTTCTCCTGGAACTTGGTGACCATGTAGGCGCCGCCCGACACCATCGGCAGGTGCTGCTCGGGGTGGAACGTCAGCAGGTCCTTGCCGTGGTTCCCGGTGTACTTGGCCCAGACGTGCTTGGGCAGCACGAACATCTGCTCGAAATCGGCCAGGGCCGCCGCCACCGGGTGCGAGTAGTGCACGACCAGCGTATTCGCGTTCGGCGCCGTGGCGCCGTCGACGCCGCTCAGCACGCCGGCCAGGTAGGAGGTCGGGCCGCTCGCATACTTGAGCGTGGTCTGGATCGTCCAGACCGCGTCCTGCGCCGTCAGCGGTACGCCGTCCGACCACTTGCCGCCCGGCACGAGATGGAAGGTCAGCGTGTGCCCGTTGTCGCTGTACTTCCAGCTCTTGGCCCAGTCGCCGTCGAGGTGCAGTCCGGGCCCGTACTGGACGAGCTGCGGGAAGACCATGCCGTAGGCGGTGGAGTCCTGCGTCTCGATCCCGACGAACGGGTTCAGGGTGTCGATGTAGAACGTCGTCCCCACGCGGAGGACCGAGTGGTGGGCTGTGCCGCCCGAGCTCGAGCCGCCGCCGCACCCTGCGGCGGTGACTGCCAGGCAGAGCAGGCCCACGGCGATGCGTGTCGCGATCTTCACCTCTGCGGCTCCTTGTTGTGTCTGGTTCGGAGTTCGATGCCGTCGAACAGCAGCTCGAGCTGAAACTCGAATACCTCGTCGACGTCGCCGAACATGTGCTCGGCGATGGCGACGCTGTTTGGGTACTCATCCGTCGGCAGGCCTGCGGTGTACCTCCGGAACCCGGCCCGCTCGGTGGGGTCGGCCAGCTCCGGCGCCATCGCCAGGAACAGGCCGCTCCCGGTCACCAGGTCGTCGAGGGCGTGGTGGGCGAGTGCCGCCTCCTGCTCGCTCAGCCCGGCCGAGCGGAGCAGGCCGAGCTCGCGCTCGGTCACGCGGGTCAGGTACGGCGAAACGTCGGGCACCCTGGCCAGCGCGTCCCGCAGGCCCGGGTTGATCATGTAGATCCGGCGGCCGAGGCGCGCCGACGCCGAGAGGTTCTCGCGCCAGCCGGCTTCTTCGCTGTACACCTGGAGGATCGCGCCGAAATACTGGTCCGCCATTGCGATCTGCAGGTCGCGCTTGGAGGCATACCAGTGATAGACCGCGGTCGGGTCGACGCCCAACTCGGCGCCCAACCGGCGCATCGTCACCGCTGCGGGCCCCTCCTCCTCGGCGATCGCGCACGCGGTGCGGACGATCCGCTCGCGGTCGAGCCGCCGCCATGGGCGGGGTGCGGCCGGGCGTGATGCGGTCGTCGAAGGAGCCACTCGCTGCTGGATTATGGGGTGGGCAGGAATGAAAGTCAACTGCGTTGAAATCCGGTGAACCGACCTGACTCGGCGTCAGCTTGCGGGGACGTTTCCCAGCCCGTAAGCTTGCGCTCGTCAGGCTCGGTGCCAAAGGGGGGCGCAGTGAGGTCGGAGCGGAGTTCTCGTGTGCGCAGACGCAGGTGGCTGGCCGCTGCGGCAGCCGTGGTGGTGGTGTTTGGGTTCGCGGCCGCCAGTGCGACTGCCGACTCCTCGGACCCGTATCCGCTGGTGTCCCGCCTGGCCGCCCTTGGCGTGACCCTGCCGGCCGGCATGCCGGGAGCGCCGGCACCGAACGGCCAGATCAACTTCACCACCGCTGCGCTGGTCGTCGACCCGATCCTGATCAGGATCAACGGCGTCGCGTACGTCCTCAACATGTCGGTGCAGCGTCAGGGCGGCCCCGGCAGTTCGCCGCCGTTCATCGACGTCAACCTCAACCGGCTGACGAATGCGCAGCTGGACGGACAGGACCACGACTACTTCCTGACCCCATCCTCCGGCGTCTCGTTCACCTTCGACCAGCCGACCATGGCGTCGGCCGTGATCAAGACGACCGGCATCGCTCCCAGCGTCATCGACCTCACGTACAAGGCCGCCAAGAAGCAGATCAAGTACCCCTGCACGCTGGCCTCCGGCGGCAAGTCGTTCGAGCAGGTGAGCTCCGGGAGGCTGTCCTTCTCGTCGTTCAAGTTCGTCTCCGGCACATCGCCCTTCTTCGGCACCATCACCAAGCGGCCGCTGACGGCGACGCTCTACTACGACCCCGGCTGCCGCGTCTCGGTCATCGGCGGGCCGAACCGGCTGCCGCAGTGCCAGGGCTCCGAGACGCTGGTGGCCGCGAGCCCGACCGGCGGCACCCAGTGGATCGCGCAGAACGACTATGGCGACGGCTTTGGGTTCCAGGCCGCGCTGGCGAGCGCGTCGGTGTCGGACCGCCAGACCACCCACGTGCTGCAGTCCGTCATCCCGGGCACCGACCTGCCGGCTCCGAAGGCGTCGCCAACCGGCGCAACGGCGGTGCTGCGCACCGGCGGGAACTCGTTCATGCGGGGCACGGCCACATTCACGTCGAAACGGGCTCCCGCAGTGAAGGCGGGGCTGCGCTGCGTGGATGCCTTCGGGCAGCCTCACGCGTTCAGCCGCGAGGTCTACCGGGGGCGACTCGTGCCCACCGCGAATCCGATGACGGCCGCGTTCGACACCGGAGGCGTGCCGTTGACCCCCAGCACGGCGAAGATGACCCTGCTGGTGTACACCTCGTAACGACGCAATCCGCCCACCGCCCACCGGCGTACATGCGCTGACGCTTCCTATCTCAACGGGAGGGAACATGCGAATGCTGTTTGGGGGTCCCGGGATGCGGGATCGCGGGCGCAGGCGATCGGCGTGGATGGGGGTGGCCGCCCTGCTCGCCGTGCTCGTGATGGGCATCGCGGCGCCCACGTCGGGCGCTTCGAGCAGGGGCACGTCGGCGAAGGTCGTGGTCGTCGTCAAGCGCGGCACGTTCGGCCAGATCCTGGTGACGACGGGCGCCAGGATGACGCTCTACATCAGGCCGTCGGGAGCCTGCACCGGGGCCTGTCTGAGCGCGTGGCCGCCGCTGCTGATGCCTGCGGGCAAGACGATGCCCACTGGGGCGACCGGGCTGGGAACGAAGGCGTTCCAGAAGACCAAGCTCCAGGTCACCTACAAGGGGAAGAGGCTGTACACGTTCGCCGGCGACTCCGGGCACAGCGTCAACGGCAACGGTGTGTCCGGCTTCTATGTCGCCCAGGTAACCGGGTAGCGGCGAGTCGGAGGAAGCACGGGTGCCGCCGGCGCGCATCGGGCCGGCGGCACCTCTCGGTTCACGGCCGGTGCGTACGGCCAGGTGTGGTGCCGACCTCGAGTGAATGTGACGAGATCCGTTACGAAAGTCGAATGGCACGCGGGCATTCGCCAAATGGCGGGACCCGCAGAGAACGGCGATGAACCGCTGAGAGCAGGGACGACAGGCGAAGGCCGATTAGCTGGCACACGAACCACTCGGTCTAGACTTGCTCCCAGTGAAGCCCGATGGAATGCCGATCGGCCGTAGGCTGGCTCTGACCGCGAAGACCGTGGGCAGCGCGTTCAACTCTGCGCTGTCGGGGCAGGGCGGGTCGGTGCCGGCGTGGCTGATCCTGAGCGCGCTCAAGAATGGGCAGTGGTCGACGCAGCTCGACCTGGCCCGGTCGCTGGCGATCGAGGGCCCGACGCTGACCCGGCACCTGGACAACCTCGAGCGCGCGGGGCTAGTGCGCCGCGTGGCGTCGGAGGCCGACCGGCGGGCCGTCCGTGTCGAGATCACGGAGGCCGGCGAGGAGGCGCACCAGCGGATGTGGAGCGCCGTGGGGGCGTTCAACCGCCAGCTCGCCTCGGGGATGGGGAAGGACGACCTCCGCGAGTTCGAGCGCGTCCTGGGCAGGCTCGAGGACAACGCCCGCGCATCGATGCGTGCGGGCTGAGCCGGGCGGCGGCGGTTGGCGCGCCTCACGGCGTCGTGCTATTACTAAGCCAGCTAACGAATCGTGCGCAATTGAAGGAGCACCAATGGCGGAAGCCCGCATCGACCAGCGCTGGCGGGAGAACCCCCGCAATCGAGGTCTGCGCGCGTCGGACGATGACCGAGAGACCGTGGCAGCCTTGCTGCGCTCGGAGCATCTGGTCGGGCGGATCGACGCCGTGGAGCTCGAGGAGCGGATGGGGCGCTGCCTCGCCTCCCGCACGTACGCCGACCTCGATCAGCTCGTGGCCGATCTACCGCGCCCGGAGCCTTCGTGGGCGAGACGCCGCCGGAGCGGTGTCCCGCCGCACTTGGCGTTCCTGTTCATCCCCCTGGTGATCGCCGCGATCGTGCTCAGTCACGGACACGCGCTGTGGCTGATCTTCCCGCTGGCGTTCTTCGTGGGATCGCGACCGGCGCTCTCCACCCGCCGGCGATACGTCGGCACCCGGCGGTGGTGAGCCACCCGCTTCGCGGCTGACCGCGAACCCGCCCTGATCAGTCGTCGATCGTGACGTGCCCGGGCTGGCCGGCCACGCGGCCCAGCCACGCCTGGATGTTCGGGTAGGCGTCGAGGTCGAACCCGCCTTCGTCCGCCACGTGGGTGTAGGCGTAGAGCGAGATGTCGGCGATCGTGAATCGCTCGGCGACCAGGAAGCTGTGATCTGCCAGGTGGCGCTCCATGGCGCTCAAGGCGCGGTTTCCGCCCGCCTGGAGATCCCCCAGCTTCGGGCCCAGCCCGTCGGGGTTGCCCGAGAACGTGAGCCAGAAGCGGCACACGGCGATGGTCGGCTCGTGGTCGTACTGCTCGAAGAACATCCACTGCAGCACCTGGGCGCGCTCGTACGACGTCTCCGGCAGGTACGGCGTGCCGTCGCCGAAGTACCACACAATGGCGTTGGACTCGGCGAGCGGGCGGCCGTCATCCAGCACCAGCGTGGGCACGCGCAGCGCGGGGTTCAGCCCACCCAGCACGTCCGGGCGGTCGCTGCGGTCGATGACGTCCATCGTCCGCCGTTCGTAGGCGATTCCCAGGTGCGCCAGCAACAGGCGCACCTTGTAGCAGTTGCCGGAGATGGGGCTGTCGTACAGCAGCATGCCGGGCCAAGCCTACCCGTGGGTTCGCCTACTGGGTGAGGCTGACCGTGTAGGCGGTGTTGGAGCCTGGGTTGTAGCCGCCGCTGGTGCCGACCTCGGGATCCGAGTCGAGGTTGACGAACACGCCGTTCACCTCTTTCCCGTCGCTGTTAGCGCAGTAGGTCGGGTGACCAGGATCGCCACAGCTCGTGATGACGAACCATGCGAAGCCCACCACCGTCATCGGGGCCGAGGTGCCGTTTGGCCAAGCGCTCTGGCCCACCTGGTTGACTAGGATCGGGATCAGAACGAGCTGGGGGCTGTTGGGCTCGAGCAGCGTGGCGGTGCCGTCGGCGTTGAACTGGACGATCTGGTTGATGGTGTCCCAACTGCCGATGCGGTCGTCCAGGCCCTGCGAGGTCGGACCGCTGTTGTTGCCCGGCTTCGTGTCGACCGTCTCTCCGACGCTGATCGGGCAGGTTGTGAGGTCGCCGGAGATCTCGTTCGAGTACGCATTGGCGCCGTTGGGATCCGGGCAGTTCTGCCCGAGGTGATAGGGCAGGCTGATGGCGCCGTTGTTGGCGTTGGCCGTGTCCTTGGTGTAGATGGGGTAGTTGGCGCCGGGGGTGTAGCTGCCCTGGAGGACGCCCCAGGGCATCACGCTGGTGCCGCCGGTGACCTGGGTGAATGACTGGATCGTCGCCGTCGCGCTGGCCGAGACCTTCGCCGTGCTGATGCCGAACAGCGTGGCGATGAACGTGTCCACCGTCCGGGTGGACGACACGGTCACCGAATCGCCGGGCTGCAGGTCGGTCGTCTGCTGATAGGTGACCTGATCGGACTGGTAGCCGTTCATCAGGTACACGTTTTGCGCAGCCGGCTGCGCGCTGCTCCACCCGCCGGCCAGGCTGCTGGCTCCGGCAAGGGCGGCGGCGTCGACGGAGTTCTGCAACGCCCGCCGCTGGAGTGCCACGTTGCCGTAGTCGATGACCAGCGCCGCCATTCCCAGCAGCGCAAGCATGAACACGGCGACGATGACCACCGCTTGACCTCGCTCGCGGTCGGTGGACAATGAGGATGGAGAGGCTCTGGTGAACGGGATCAACGTCGCGGTCCTTCCGGGGGGTGGTGCTCGGAAGACCCCGGAGAGGCCGAGAACCTGCGCCTTCCCAGCGAAGATCCCCCTTTTTGATGACAGACGGGGATTGGATGGCGTGAAAGGCCGCTCACATCGCCGTTGAAGGCGGCATTCGGGGGGTCGTGGTCAGCCACCCGGATGCCGATTCGAGTAGCGGCCGGCGCAGGAAAGTTGCACCTGCCGTGTCTGGAAGGGCGTGAAGTGCTACACGAAGCTCAACCAACAACTCCGACGTCTTCGGGCGAGGCTCTCACCGAGCTGTACCGCCTGTATGCGGCCGAGGCATTCCGCTTCGCGGTCCACCTCACCGGCCGCAAGGAGGATGCCGAGGACGTGCTGCAGCAGGTGTTCCTGCAGGCACACCGGCACCTCGAGTCAGGGGCCGAGCTGGTGAACCCGCGCGCATGGCTGATGATCGCGGTCAAGCACCGCGTGTTCAACCTGCAGCGGGCGCGCCGCGAGACGCCTGCAGCGGAGATCGAGCCGGGACGCGCCTACGCTGCGCCCACCGAGGAGGCCGAGGAGCTGACGGCCGTCCGGAGCGTGCTCTGGACGCTGCCCGAGAAGCAGCACCACGCGTTCGTGCTGCGCTACTGGAGCGGCCTCTCCCAGTCGGAGATCGCACAGGTGCTGGGCACCACCGCGAGCGCGGTCGAGTCGCTGCTGGTGCGTGCGCGGACGACGCTGATCAGCGAGCGGGCCAACGGGTCGGACGAATGCGAGCGCGTCAGGCTCCGGCTCGTCGAGGGCGGCCAGCTCTCCGATCGCAACCACGATCACCTGAAGAAGTGCAGCCGATGCCGTGCAGGCCATCTCAGGCTGTCGCACATCGCCGAGTTCGCGAGCATCATCGCGCTTGCCCCGCGCCTCCACGTCGCCCACGGGCTGGCCGCAGCGGTGCCGGGCTTCGCGGCGCCGGCCGCGACCCTGAGCGCCGTCTCCGCCCCGGCGGCTGCGGGCGCATCCACGGCGGCCGGCGCCTCGACTGCCGCCACCGCAGTCGGTGCGTCCGGCAAGGTGGCGATGGCCGTCAAGGTGGCGCTGGCGGTGGTGGCAACAACTGCCGCGGCGGCCACGGTGCCTCCCGTTCACGCAAAGATCGACCGGGTGCTCTTCCCCCATCACGTCGCGACCGCGGCGCCCGCAGCGCTCAGCCGACCTGCCGCCGCGGGCGCGAACGCCGGGTTTGGGGGAGCCGGGCCGGGCGTCGGACATCCCGTGCCCGCCCCCGAGTCCACGACCCCCGGGTCGAATGGACGCCACGCGGGCGCCGGCAACGCGGGCGGGGGCGGTTCGCCCCACGGGAAAGCCGTTGGCCACGACACTGGCAAGGCAAAGGGCCAGGGCAACGGGAACGCGAACGGCCACGCAAACGGCAAGGCCAAGGGACAGGGCAACGGTAACGCGAACGCGCAGCGCAACGGCAACGCCAAGCGCTCTGCGAACGGCAAGGCCAAGGGCACGGCCAACGGCGCGGCCAAGAGCAAGGCGACCGGTGTTGCAAAGGGCACGGGCAAGGGCAAGACGACCGGCGCTGCCAAGGGCAAGGCGAAGGGCGCCGCCAAGGGCAACGCGACGGGTCAGGGAAACGGCAACGGCAACGCGGCCTCCAACGGCAACGGCAAGGGCAAGGGCGCGACCAAGAGCACGTCCTAGCCGCGAGCGCCCTAACGCGCTACGACAGCCGACGGCCGCGCAGAAGCTGCGCGGCGGCGTAACGCCAGCTCGACGGCTGGCAGGTCGTGTAGTGCGTCCACGTTGCGCCCAGCTGGATTGCCATGCAGTCGGCTGCGTACTCCGCGCCGCGGATCCCGGTGGCACCGGGACCGCCGAAGACCCGGTTCATCGCCCGTACCGCGGCGGCCACGTCGCCGCCGTAGGCGCGCACCGAGAGCTCGTGGCTCCACTCATGGCGCACCACCGACGGGAGATACCCGGTGGGCACCGACGGCGAGATGTAGATCGTGTCGTGATACCAGTCGGTCACGCCCCAGGTGCCGGGGTAGCGGTTGGAGATCACCCACCGCGCCGGTCGCCGGGTGCGGTACCCGGGGATGCGGCTGACGTCGAGGTGGAGCACCGTGATGGTCGTGTGCGACCCGGCGTGGGCCGCCGACGCAGACGGGACGCGCGGCGCTGCCGTTGCCCGCGCTGCCAGCAGGACCGCGCCTGCTCCGCCGATTGCGACAGTGCAAACCGCCAGGATCAGCCAGAGGATGGGGCGTGGTCTCCGTTGCGACACCGTCCGTTTAATCGGTTCTGTTTGCCGATTGGCACCCCCCTGTAAGGGGCACCTGGCCGCGTGGCGGCGGGGCATCCGAGGCGGTCGGCATGATGGACCGGTTGAGCGACCTGTTCCGACAACTGCTCGTGGACGGCATCGGCATCACCCTCGCGCCGTGGTGCGTGATCGGCGTCATCCTCATCCTCAGCGGCCCGCGCCCGCTCCGGAAGGCCATCGCGTTCCTGCTCGGCGCGGCGACGACGATGACGGCGATCATGATCGCGTGCGAGCTGTTGGTCGGCCGGCT
>Ga0265327_10005217_pt1 | contig 10956 bp, 6 predicted proteins | sample 41621metaG_FD_202089 | JGI IMG/M metagenome (GOLD analysis project Ga0265327, IMG submission 202089) | Rhizosphere microbial communities from Carex aquatilis grown in University of Washington, Seatle, WA, United States - 4-16-21 metaG | ecosystem: Host-associated > Plants > Roots > Rhizosphere >... | reverse complement strand
GATGCGGCTACCCCAAAGAAACGGAGGATTGCCAACAAAGGCGTCGAATCCACCGCTAGCGAAGACTTCAGGAAATTCCACCGGCCAGTGGAAAGGGCGGCGCCCGTGTAGTTGTTCGCGGGCATGTGTGGCGAGGGCAGATTGCAGATTGGAAATTGGAGATTTCAGAGAAGCGTCGGCGTCGCGCTTCATCAGCAGTTGCAGTTTTTCCGCTTCATCGGCGCGTTGTTCCTCATATTTTTCGCCGTCGAGGCCGCGTAGTTCAAAGGCGATCAGGCAGTCGGCGACGGCTTTCACCTTGGCGGTGGCGGCTTCGGCTTCGGCGTGCAGGCGGCGCTTGGTGTCAATTTGCGAATATTCGTTGGAGGGCAGGTCTTCGAGTTCGCGGCGTTTGGCCGTGGCGGCCTCCACATAGCGAAACAGATTAGCGGTGGCGAAAGTCACTTGTTGTTCACCGAGTCGGAGACTGAAATTCTCAACCTGCGCCAGTGAACTCACGCCCAGCAGAGAATCGCCGCTCTTCAGCGCGTGGTCGAGAAAGCTGAACGGTCGTCCCTTCATCAAGGTGACGAGCCACAAGCTGAGTTTGGCCAGTTCGACGGCCATCGGATTGATGTCCACGCCGTAAAGACAGCGGCTGGCGATGAGGCGGCGCGCAATGAGCACGCGCTCGGCCTGATCGCGCGGCAACAATTCAACATCGCCGGGTTGGTCAAGCACTTCGCCTTCGACGGAAACGGCACGGCCAAATTTTTCCGCAGCATCCCACGCCTCGACGAGACGTTCGCCAAGCCAGCGGCAGGTCTGCACGAGGAACGCACCAGAACCCATCGCCATGTCGCAAACTTTTAGAGCCAGAATTTCGCGCGGGGATTTCAGTTTCCATTCCGTCTGCGGCTTGCCTTCCGCCGGGCCGACATAGACGAGCGGTTCGAGCGTGTGCTGGACGATGGGTTCGGTGAGCGTCTTGGGCGTATAGTGCGTGCCCGTCTCACGACGTCCCGCGCCGAGCGTGACAATGAAGGCATTCTCCCGATACGCGAGCGGGTCACCCCAATTATCCGTGCGGAGCAACAATGAGAAGGGCTTGATGCGATCGGCGAGCGTAATATCACTGCCGCACGCGAGCAGCACGCGATGATAAAGTGGTTCGTCTACTTGCTTCGCGAGCGCGTTCTTCAAACCCGATTCGGAACGACCGGTTTTATCCATCAGGTAGGCGAACAACTTTGCATCGCCTAAGGATTTCTCCGTCTCCAGTTCACGCAGCGGCACGTTGGGATTGATTGCCTTCTGCGAACCAATGAGTCCGAGCGTGGCCTCGGGCACACGCTTGACTGTGCGTTCGAGCAAGCCCTCATAGACGTGGCCAATCTGTTCCACGTCGAGCGCTTCATACGAGAGCAGCAGTGCGCCGGTGCGCTGTTCGAGCACCTGCAATGCAGTGAGCAGCATCAGCACGGTGCGATTATCAATCGGCAACGGCAATGACGGCGTGTCGCGCCAACTTGTGTCTTTGGCGCGGCCTTCGAGAAACGGAAATCGGTCGGGATCAAACAGCGACCCACCGAGCGCGGGCAACCGGAGCGTCTCATGCTCGATGCCGCCATACACGGCGCGGAACACGGCGAGCAACCGCGACCACGCATCGTGTCGGCGTTCCAACACCTCGTCGCCGAGGCGTTCCTTATCTTCGCGCAACTTGGCGCGGAGCGTAGAGACGGCGTAGTGCTGATCATAAATGGGTTCACCGAGCAGCAACAGTTTCCGCTCCTCGGCGCAAAGCAGGACGACCAACCGCATCATGACGGTGAGGCCGGCTTCGTAAAGCTGCGCTGGCGTGACGTCCTTCAAAAGCTGCCGGTCGCGATCCAGGTCCGCGCGATCCAATGCCTGCACCAGCACTTCGACAGCGCGACGGACTTGCTCGCCTAGCGTATCCGTGACTTCGTTTTGATGCTCCAGCGAGCGTAGAAACAGTGAATCAAGATTTGATTCCGCCGGACCGAAGCAACGGCGCACTTCCAGCAAGGAAACGAACGCCTGCAACGTGACGGTTTCCTGCTGCCAGATGCGGGCATACCAAGTGCCAATACTGGAACCGCCATCGGCGGGGACGCTCACGAGCGTCCATTGCTCGCCATCGGTGACGAGGCCGACGCGCACTCCGGTGGCGCGGCAGAGATTGGTCATGCGCTCAATGGGCGAGGCCGCCCACGTCTCACCGGCAATCGGTGCGGACAGGTCGGTATCCGGCGCGTAGCGCGTGATGAGCAGACGAGCCTTGTCGCCAGATAACACGGCGAAATCTGGTTTCACCTGGGCACCGGTGAGTGGTTCGCGATAGGTCAGCGTGGTGGGAATCGCGTCGCCTGATTTTAGAACGCTTAGCTCGTATTCGAGCAATTCCTCCAACACGAGACGCACCCATTCTTGATGCAGGGCGGCAAGCTGGGGATCCTCCTCGTCCACGGCGGCGCGCCATTCGTCGTAGGCACTGCGAACGCGTTGGCGTCGGCGTGTCTCAACCTTTTCCAAACCCTGCGGGAACGCGTCGTCCAGCACGCCGACGGCAAGGAATGGCCCGGACTTTTCAACCAGGTTCAGCCAATCAATGTTCTGGGCGGCGCTCATCCAAGACCTTTCTCAACGCGCTCGTCCAGTTCGGTGACAAAGCGTTCAACCAATTCAACCAAGGCCAAAACCTCAGCTTTGGTGACAGTGAATTCTGCACCCTGCTTGTCCTTGCAGTTGCGATGCACGATATCGTGTCTCTTGGCAACGGCTTTAAGCAGATCTTTCATGCCGGTTGGAAAATCGATACCAAGCGTGTCACGATAAATCCGCTGAACCACCGCAAGGTTGTGAAAGACGATTCCTTGCACACGACGGAATGCGTCACTTTTGAGTGATGCCATCTTTTTGTAAATATCCGCGACAGGAATCTTTTCCTGTTTCATTTGTGGATCGCTCTCAATAAACGCCTGAAAGAATTTTTCTTTTTGGAGGCACGCGAGAAATGCGTCTGATAGGTAAGCTTCCAAGCTAGTGATCGTATGGGCGTAAAGAAGCGAGGCAAGGAACGGGTCAGCATCTTCCGTTTTAATGCTGCCGACGCGATCTTTAATGCAATTCACAGAGGTGATGAACCGGGAAAAATATTCCGAAAAGGGGGCTGGCGACTCAATGTCATCCTGTGTGGGAATACGCGTCCACTCCAAGCACTCCAGTTCGAGTTCCTTTGCGACTTCCTGAATGATGTCTTCATCTACTTTGCCACCAAACTCTCCCCACAAGACATCAAGAGCTTCGTATGGCCCTCCCCAAATATAGATATAGCCACCCTCGGCAGACTCATAGGGAGTGTTGTGAGCGGGGTCTTCGTAGTGGCTAAAGAACCACTCCTTCAACTCCTCCTTCTTGGCTTCGCGGTTCGCAGCATCACTCATTGTGCACCTCCGGGCAGGATGAAAGTGACGGCGACCGGGAACGTGCGGTGCACGAGATCCGAATAGCGGTGTTCGATTGATTTGATTTCTTGTTCGCATTCGTCGGGGATGCGGGCGAGACGCGCGCGGAGTGCATCCACATCACGACGCAGTTGCATCCGCTCGTTTTCAGGCCAGAAGCCCAGTTCCTGCTGAACCACTTTGGACGATGCCTCGATCTCCGTGCGTAGCGCCTTGGCGAGTTCATCCAACAAGCCACCGATGTCGGCGATGTCGCCCAGCTTGCGACGCTCCAGAGTGTTCTTGAGATATTTCAAACGGTCGTCCGAACGGGCATCGGTCGTGGCGCGGATGGATTTTTGAGTCTGGTCGAACCGTTCTCGCAACAGGGCGAGCGTGGCGGCGGCGGGCTTTAGGGGCGTGGATTTTTCCAACAGCGTTTCAAGGCGACCGACTTGCGCAATGCGCGCGAAACCATCCGGCTTCAATTCGCCACCCGAAATGGTGAGTTCCTCGTGCAGCCGATTCTGGCTACCTCCGGTGACGACGAGGCGCGAAGACACAGCGACGACGGGATGCGTCAGCGTGGTGTCGTCCGACCGGCGCACGGTGACGCGGTGCATGTTCTTGCGGTCATCCAGCGCCCACACTTCCGCGCGCAAAATCCGCAGACACATCTGCACGAGCCGGTGATTCAAGTGCGCGAGCACGACGTCATCGCGACCTTTGGCGACGTCGTGATCAAAGGTGATCGGGCGGCGTTTGTGGGTATGCGGATGATTGAGTCCGGCGGTCGCGCGCTGCCATGAACCGGCTAGCTGCGGTACTTCAAAAACGGAATTTGCTGGCGCGTTGGGCCACGGGATTGGTTTGAGCGGCGGCTTCTCCGCCAATTCCATGGCGACCTGGACGGCGCGGGCGATGCGATCGGGAGACAGGTGAAAATCATTGCGCGCCTCCAGCAAGCGTTCATGCAGTTTGGCCACTTTTTCCTGGAGCTTGCGCTCGGCCACGACAAAGCGCCGCGCCTTGGCCGCCTTCGCCTCGGCATCGCGCGTATCAAGCTGAGTGCGTTGGCCTGACATGGCTTCTTGAATCTGGTGCGCGATGACAGGGCCGACACTGCCAAGATCTTCGCGGATGGCCTCGACCTTCACGACGGCACGCATGAGATATTCATGATCGCCCTCGAGGTCGCCCACTTTCGCATCCGGGTCATTGGACGCGCCCGAGAATCCCTTGCCGACGGGATGCCAAACATACGGCGTCTTGGTCTGGCCGTGACGGTCAATGCGGCCATTGCGCTGCTCCATCACGTTCGGGTTCCAAGGAATCTCAACGTGGATGAGATAATTGCAATGGTTCTGTAGATCAATACCCTCGGACGCGGCATCGGTCGCGAGCAGGATGCGAACGGGCGAGACATCTGAGGCGGCCTGGAATGCGGCGGTGACGCGGGTCCGTTCCTCGGGATCAAGGCTGCCGTGAAGTTCCGCGAGGCGTTCACCGCCGTAACCATGCTGCGTGAGAATCTCGAACAGCCAGCCATGCGTAGCGCGATATTCCGTGAACAGAATGACGCGTGCGCCATTCCACTTGCCGCCGGGGCGCACATATTCATCCAACCACGCAAGGATGGCCTTGGCCTTGGAATCGGGACGGCCTTTCGCCGCTTCGGCCCAAGTGGACAGGCGTTGCAATAAACCTTTCTGGTCCGCATTCAGTTCGGTGGTGACAGCGCCCGCCTCGGTAACCGCCTCGCCGATGGCCTGCTCCAGGTTTTCATCGCTCGAGTATTCCTCCTCGAGCTTGCTGATAGCCTTGCGCAGAATGCGGTCATCCAAGTCGGATGCCGCCGCCTTCTTGCCGCGACCCGCGAGACTTTCGCGATGCTTCTCCAGAGTGAGCGCAAAAGCGCGGGGTGAGGAAAACAGCCGCTTCTTTAACAGCAGCATGATGAACTGGCTGCCGAATTCCCGTTTCGTGCCCGCGACGAGCTTGGTTAAACTCTCGGCATACTGACGAAGCAATTTGTGCGCATCGCGTTCCTCGGCGGTGTAATCCACTTCCAACGGCTTGATCTCGCGCTTGGGATAAATTGGTTTGCCGGCGACGTCCACTAAATCCGTTTTGAGGCGACGAACCATCACGCGCTGGAGCTGCTTTTCCTCCGGCATGACATTGCGGGCGAAGCGCTGATCATCGAGCAGCTCCAGCAACGCGGTGAACGATTCCTGATAGCCGTTGTGCGGCGTGGCGCTCAAGAAAATGCGATGCTCGAAGTGCGGCGCGATCCGACGAATCAGACTGCTGCGCTGGCTTTCGAGCGTATAGCGCGTGGCCATGGCCGGGGCAACATTATGGGCCTCGTCCACAACGAGGATATCAAACTTGCGTGGATAAGTGATGTGTGGCGGGAGAACATCCTTGATGAGACGTAATGCCTCACCAGATTTCATCCAGTCCATCGAGGTGATGAGACGCGGGAAGGAAGTCCACGGGTTCGCGTGGATGCCTTGCTCGCGGCGCAGATTTTTGAGGTATTCCGTATCCACGATGCGGAATTCGAGGCCGAATTTTTCCGACATCTCCAACTGCCACTTCAACTGCAGCGACGACGGGCAAATGGCCAGCACGGTGCGGGCGCGATGGCGCACGAGCAACTCCTGGATAACCAACCCAGCCTCGATCGTCTTGCCAAGACCGACATCATCGGCGATGAGCAGATTGACGCGCGCCATGTCAATCGCGCGCACGACGGGATCAAGCTGATAACTTTCAATGGAGGCACCACTGCGGAATGGCGATTGAAGAAAACTGCGGTCGGCATTCGTCGCAGCGCCCCAGCGCACGGCATCCAGAAACGCTTCGAGCCGCGCAGCGTCGTCGCACCCGGAAATCGCAGGCAGACCGGCACGATCCAAAACGCGCGCACCCGGCTCCAACTGCCAGATCACCTCCAGATTTTCGCCGAGTGAATCCTCATCCACGGAGACGAGGCTCACCAAACCCTGACGCGAGGTGGCAAAAAGTTCCCGGAAGGCGGAAGCGCCGACGTCATCAACAATCCACTGGCGGCGCCGCACCTCAACCAACTGGCCACGCTCGGGGAACGCGCCACCGCTCGGGAGGGCGGGCGTGGAGGCGGCTTCTGCGGGGCTCATGGGGATGCGTGGATCAAATCATGGACGCGCGCCCACAGGGGTTAAAGGTGAAGACACGGCTGAACTGCTTGGTGGCGTTGCAAGGTAAGAGCGCGACGCTAAATAAGCACCGACATTTTGTAAAACTTCTCCCAGATAAACCATGACTTCGGATTTAATAGTTATCAACCGTGCAACATCATAGTCGCGGCCGACATCAGCAAATGCCTTGTCACCATGAGCTAAATCATTTCTGTTTGTTTTGACAGTAAGTAGATTGTCACCTTTGGCGCGTGGGTTTTGAAACCCATATTCTGCCGCAACGGCACGAATCTTTGCCGCATCAACATTTCCGGCGAACGCCTTTTCCTTGCGGAAGGTTTCGGTCAAAACTTTTTCCGCGATCGGATTCAGGCTGAAAAATATTTTATCCGGATTGTGCGATTTGAGGTTTGAAATCACTATTTGACGGACTTCTTCCCGACATGCATCAAACGAGACGCCTTGCGTTCTGAATTCGTCAAAAATTGCCTCGATGGCATTTTTCATCGTGGATTCGATGAGGTTGTAGAGCAAAATAAATCCGTTCGCCTTGAGAGTTTTTACCAGTGACTCAAAATCCTCTTGAGTCATGGCGGGTGAAGTCCCCCCCGCTGCATTTAAAGCAGCTGTTCCGTCGGTAAGCGCCTCAATAAACCGAAAATAGTTTTCAATTTCGGCAGACCGAGTTTGAAAATCTTGCTGAACGGTGTTCATAGCAAGATTCAACGGCCCAATAGTCGGTCGCGGACAAATTCTATGCGGGCCTTAACTTTTGGCCGCGAATTACTAGCATCAGACGTTGTGTGCTTCTTGAATTCTGGCGACTCAAGCCAATCCAAGGACGCGGGAACCAAGTCAGGTTTGTCGCGCAACGCCAGCGCAACACCAACTGAGATTGCCTCGAATCGGATCCTGGGCGTCCGCCCATGCGTTGCTCCTTTCCTGAATCCATTTGGAGAAAAATATTTATCAACGAACTCCAACATCCTTTTATATTCGGCCCTCATCGGTGCTGCCCTATTCTCATCAAAGCCTGGTTGATGTTTTTCCAAATATTCATCAAGAAATTCAACCACTCGCTTGTCAAAATTAAGATAGTTGTCGAGATATGCAAAAAACCGCAACACGAATTCATCCCGCTCGCGCCGGAGTTCCACCGCTTCCGAGAGTGGAGCCAGTTTTTTGAAAAGCGGGTCGGAGGCGCATTCGCGGATAAAAGTTAACAGTGGGCCTTCATTGATGCCCCAGCGCACTTCCATATCGTTCAGGAGTTGGCTGCCAGTGTTGATCCTCTCAAAAATGTCACGACGAACTGCTTCATCAGCACGCTCCGTCAGTTCGATCAGACGAATCGTCCGCCTCTTGAATCGCCGTTGACGGGAAGTTGGAAGGTCGGAATATTTGAAACCATTCAATTTGCGGAGCTTTTTTAACCCTTCTAATTCAAATTCATCTTGGAGAAATGCCGCCAGTGTGCGGATGCGCTGGGAACCGTCCACGATTTCCAGGCGGCCTTCGCCCTTGCCGACATCAGCGACAAAGACGTACGGAATCGGCAATCCGATCAACACGGATTCAACGAATTTTGAACGCGTCACATTCGGCCAGACAAATTCCCGTTGATAATCGGGGACATAAACCTCGTTTTCGTCATCATCTTTGCCGGTAAGATATTTCTCCACCAGCACCTCAACCGGATATTCTTTCGTGTCGTAGTCGACGATACGCTGGTGTTCAAGGATTTCGTTCTCTGCTTCCGCTTTCTCAAGCTCAGTTGGTCGTTTGCGCCATCCATCAGCTGGAACGCCAAGGTCTAATTCGGGTGGGAGATGTTCGGATTCATGCATGATATTCCTTCAAATGACGACGGATAGTTTTCCCAACCACTTCCCCCAAACGCACTGGGACTGCGTTGCCGATCATACGTCCGATCGTCTTGAAGCTGTAATCGCCTTTGGGTTCAACAAATTTATAGTCCTTCGGGAACGATTGGAGAATCGCTCCTTCGCGCAAGGAAATAGCACGGTCTTGTTCCGGGTGGCCAAAACGTCCGTTGCCGAAGCCGAAAAATTGCGTTGTGATCGTCGGTGATGGTTTGTCCCATTCCATACGGCCATAGACGCTCGGGTATGTTTTGCCGGATTTTTCCTTGTGACAATCGGCAACAAGCTTTCGTGGCCAATCGCGCCAGGTACCACCGGGTGTCGACTGCCGGATGCGTTGAAGATTTATCGGTGCCATCCCACTTGTGCGGTGAAGCGGGTCCTTGGGACATGTATCGCCGGCTTTAAGCGGTGGTAAAGACCGCAATACGTCCGAGACGCTTTTGTATTTGTCTGGCGTGTGTGTCGGTGGAATCAAGTCGATTGGACCGAAACGTGAGGCGATGACAACGACTCTGCTCCGATGCTGCGGTATGCCATAATCCGGGCAATAAACGACACGTTTGTCAGCTTTGTCTGTAAAATGGAATCCCTCATCGGTCAGCGAATCCAGAAAATCATCAAAGACTGGATATCGCTGTAACTCGGGAACATTCTCCATGGACACAATATGGGGCTGCAACTCCCGCACCAGCCGGGAAAATTCGGTGAGAAGCGTCCACTTCGGATCGTCCTCATTGTCGAGCCCCTGGGTATATTTAGAAAACGTTTGGCACGGAGCGCATCCCACCAAAACCCTAATGCTATCCTGCGGAAAATGTTGGGAAAGATCCTCGCCCGCCAATTCGGTGACACTTTCGCTGTAAAACTTGGCGGGGGAATTATTGTGTTCGTATGGAAAACGGCACGCCTCATCAATGTCGTAACCTGCGACAACCTTGACCCCTGCATCCAGCAAGCCGCGCGTGAGGCCACCTGCACCGCAAAACACGTCGCACGCAACAACTTGCGCGCTTTTTGGAGTCCTTAAACGACGGTCTTGCTGGCGTGGCATGGCCCCAAATTGACAGACTGACTTGATATTCGCAAGCGCGTGGTTTCGGCTTCCTATGGATTCCTATATTCTGCCGGCCCGTTTGAAGTAATAGGTACCTCAGCCTCGTGCTTGATCACGAGAATTTTCCCGCTGGCCTTGGCCGCCTCGTAATCCTCCAGCGAGGGCAGTTCACCCTGAGCCTTTTTGGCGTAGGCCCGGTGGACGATTTTTGAATTCTGTCCCAAGCTGCGCTGCGCGTAACGCTCCGGATATCCGACATCGGCCGACCGCTCAGCCCATCCATAGCGATACGAATGCAGAGTGACGCCGGTGATTCCAAGGCCGGCGCAGCGCTGTTTGAATTCCGTCGCCCGGTCCGCCTCACGCACCGTGCAAAGATATGGAAAGAGGGGACCGGTCTTCGGCCGCCGCTCGATGACGGCCCACGCCTTAGGTCCGATTTTCGTGCCGGCCAGCTCGTCACTCTTGCAGCGGTTGTACACGAAGCTACGGCGTTCGCGGTCAATGTCGTGGTTATCGAGGTAGGCGACGTCGGATTGGGAACCCCCGAAGCAGTAGCACAATTCGTAGTAGTCGCGCCGCTCGGGATTTTTCTCGCGCTCAATGATGCGGCAGTGCTCGTCCCAGGTGATGCCACGCATTTCCTTGTGCGTGACCTTGGGAAATTTCTTTTTGGGCAGGATGCGTTCGTGCAGCCAGCCCATGTCGAACGCATGATTTTGATAACGGCGCAGGTAAACGTTGGTGGCAGTCCCACCGGCGTGCAGCACTCCCTTGAGATCCTCAGGCATTGTCTCCACCAGCAGCTTTTTAACAATCAACTGGTACGCCGGATCCTTCGCCGCGGTCAGATACCGCACGAGCGTCGGACCATTTTTTCCCTTGATGATGTCATCCATGACATCCTTCCAAGTGCGCGTGGCGTACAAGGGGTCTGCGGCTGAGAGATAAACCATTCCAATTTTGCGGTTCACGCTGGGGTTCTTCAGCGTTTCGTTCTTGTGCTGCAAGATGCGTTCGGCATCAGCGCGATCCTTGGTCTCCAGGCTCACGCGCTCCCCGGTGAGGGAGTCTTTGCTATAGCACATCCCATCGCGGTCGCCGCGTTGAGTGACTCGGAATCTTGGTTTCATGCCCACCTCCAAGAATTCCAGAGCGCGGTGGCGTTGAAAAAAGGTTTTCTTTCGGATTGCGTCGGATAGGGCGGGAATTCTTTCGGATAGACTTTTTGGACACCGTTTTGGACACCGTTGACCCCCTGGAAATTAAAAAACCCCTGTAAATACAGGGGGTTTGAATGGAGGCGAGGGTCGGAATCGAACCGACGGATGAGGCTTTTGCAGAGCCCTGCCTTACCACTTGGCTACCCCGCCGTTAAGGGT
>Ga0265327_10005216_pt1 | contig 10956 bp, 9 predicted proteins | sample 41621metaG_FD_202089 | JGI IMG/M metagenome (GOLD analysis project Ga0265327, IMG submission 202089) | Rhizosphere microbial communities from Carex aquatilis grown in University of Washington, Seatle, WA, United States - 4-16-21 metaG | ecosystem: Host-associated > Plants > Roots > Rhizosphere >... | reverse complement strand
GCTTACGGTTGTGTAGTGTTATGTGGCGTTTATTTTCAAACAGGGTGTTACGATGAAATTCAACTTTCCTATCATCATCATCGACGAAGACTATCGCTCGGAAAACGCCAGCGGCCACGGCATACGCGCGCTGGCCGACGCGATCGAGAAAGAAGGTATCCAGGTTGTCGGCATGACCAGCTATGGCGATCTGACTTCGTTCGCGCAGCAACAGAGCCGCGCATCGGCTTTTGTGTTGTCCATCGACGACGAAGAATTCGGCGCGGGCAGCGAGGAAGAAACCGAAGTGGCGCTGCGCACCTTGCGCGCCTTTGTGGAAGAAATCCGCTTCAAGAATGCGGACATCCCGATTTATCTCTACGGCGAAACGCGCACTTCGCGCCATATTCCCAACGACATCCTGCGCGAGTTGCACGGCTTCATTCACATGCATGAGGACACGCCGGAATTTGTGGCGCGCCACATCATCCGCGAAGCCAAAGCCTATCTCGATTCGCTGGCGCCACCGTTCTTCCGCGCGCTGGTGGACTATGCGCAAGATGGATCTTATTCCTGGCACTGCCCCGGCCATTCGGGCGGCGTGGCGTTTCTGAAGTCGCCGGTGGGGCGTATGTTCCACCAGTTCTTCGGCGAAAATATGCTGCGCGCCGACGTGTGCAACGCGGTGGACGAACTCGGGCAATTGCTCGATCACACTGGGCCGGTAGCGGCCTCGGAACGCAACGCGGCACGCATTTTCAGCGCCGACCATTTGTACTTCGTCACCAACGGCACCTCGACCTCGAACAAGATCGTGTGGCACTCGACCGTCGCACCGGACGACATCGTGGTGGTGGATCGCAACTGTCACAAGTCCATTTTGCACGCGATCATGATGACCGGCGCGGTGCCGGTGTTTCTTACGCCGACGCGCAATAATTTCGGCATCATCGGGCCGATTCCGCTGTCCGAATTCCAGCCGGAAAATATCCAGCGCAAGATCGACGCCAACCCGTTCATCAAGGATAAGACGCGCAAGCCGCGCGTGTTGACCATCACGCAGAGCACGTACGACGGCGTGCTGTACAACGTGGAAACGTTGAAGCAAATGCTGGACGGCAAGATCGACACGCTGCATTTCGACGAAGCCTGGTTGCCGCATGCAACTTTCCACGATTTCTACAAGGATATGCATGCCATCGGTCGCGACCGTCCGCGCGCGAAAGAGTCGATGATTTTTTCCACCCAGTCCACGCACAAACTGCTGGCCGGGCTGAGTCAAGCCTCGCAGATTCTGGTGCAGGACAGCGACTCGATCAAACTGGATCGCGACTGTTTCAACGAAGCCTATCTGATGCACACCTCAACTTCTCCGCAATACGCCATCATCGCTTCGTGCGACGTGGCGGCGGCGATGATGGAACCGCCGGGCGGCACCGCGCTGGTGGAGGAATCCATCGCCGAAGCGCTCGACTTCCGCCGCGCCATGCGCAAGGTGGATGCCGAGTTCGGCGCGGACTGGTGGTTCAAGGTGTGGGGACCGGATTATCTGGTGGAAGAGGGCATGGCGGATCGCGATGACTGGATGCTCAGCGCGGATGACCGCTGGCACGGCTTCGGCAAGCTGGCGCCGAACTTCAACATGCTCGACCCGATCAAGGCCACCATCATCACGCCGGGATTGGACGTGGACGGCGACTTCGCCGACTCCGGCATCCCCGCCGCCATCCTGACCAAGTACCTCGCCGAACACGGCGTGGTGGTGGAAAAAACCGGCCTGTATTCCTTCTTCATCATGTTCACCATCGGCATCACCAAGGGGCGCTGGAACACCATGGTGACCGAGCTGCAACAGTTCAAGGACGACTACGACAAGAACCAGCCGCTGTGGCGCATCCTGCCCGAATTCATCGCCAAGAATCCGCGCTACGAGAAGATCGGCCTGCGCGATTTGTGCGAACAAATTCACGGCATCTACAAGGCCAACGACGTGGCGCGCCTGACCACCGAGATGTATTTATCGGACATGGTTCCGGCGATGAAACCCTCCGATGCGTTCGCCAAAATGGCGCACGGCGAAATCGACCGCGTGCGTATCGACGAACTCGAAGGCCGCGCTACCGCCGTATTGCTCACGCCTTATCCACCGGGTATTCCGCTGTTGATTCCGGGTGAGCGCTTCAACAAAACCATCGTGGATTATTTGCGTTTTGCACGCGACTTTAACAAGCAATTCCCCGGCTTCGAGACCGACATCCACGGCCTGGTATCGGGCGAGGTAGACGGCAAGCGCGTGTATTATGTGGATTGCGTGCGGCAAGATTAAAATTACCGCATTGCATAATTCAAGGAGATTACGATTTGAATACTTTTGCTGACTTGCAACAAGCCATACGCAAAATCGACGCGCTGCCCTCCATGCCCGTCATCGCGCAAAAGCTGCTTACGCTGGAGCTCAATACCGATGAAGGCGATGCCATGCTGCTCAGGCTGATTGAGCTTGACCCCCTCATTACGGCGAAAATCATCGGCCTGGCAAACTCCAGCCTGTTCGGTTCGTCCGGCCAAGTGGATTCCATTAGAGATGCGGCGTTGCGCCTGGGTTTGAAGCGCGTTAAATCAGTCGCTATCGGCATCGCCACCATGTCTGCGTTGACCAAACATCCGGAAGGTCTGATCAAAGCCAATGATTTGTGGCTGCACAGTATCGGCTTCGCTTTTTCACTGGGTGCCATGGCCAAAGTAATGCCGGAGCGCCTCAGGCCGTCGGAAGATCAAATGTTCTTGGCCGGCTTGCTGCACGATATTGGTTTCATGGTGCTTGCCCATCTGGATACCCAAGCCAGCAACGCACTCTATTCCGCATTTAAAGCACAGCCCGACCGACCGCTTATAGATATCGAGCAAGAGTTGCTCGGCATGACACACTGTGAAATCGGCGCGCAACTGGGACTCCACTGGGGTTTGCCGCAAGAAATTATTGCCACGATACGTTATCACCACACGCCTGATGCAGCCGGATCGTCGGAAGGCCAACCTCTGGTCAACATGGTGAATATTGCGGAAAGAATTCATCCCGAATTTTATGGTGCCGGCCATAGCGGAACTGAAGTAAGCGAACAAGAATGGTTAAAGCTCGGCATCGATCCCGGCAAGATTGATGAAATTCGCTATTTCATTGCAGACGTGGCAACCCAAGCAAATGAATTTGCCAGCGCTTTGTAACTAAGCTGCTGCATTACCAGCGCCTCTAGCCGGGGCGCAATCAATGCGCGGAAGCGCTCTGGGGACGGATTTTCTGACAGGGCTTAAACCCCGTCGATAGTGGCGGAAACGTTTGTCCCGGACTCGGGTGCAAACGCTCGCATTCCATTTCTACTTCCAAGATACAACAATCCGTAGGCGGGCTATGCCCGACAGTTTGAAGCGGCGGGCATGGCCCGCCCTATGAAAATGCACTTTGAATTTAGAAATGGAATCAGTTGTTCTTCGCGCCCTGATTTACCCACTTGTTCAGCACTTCAACCTTGTCCTTGGGCAGCCCGCCTTTGATGCCGAAGGGCATGCTGATAGCGGGATCGGCGTGACCGCTCACCAGTACGTTCAGGGTGCTGGTGAGACTGGAGCCGGGGGTGATAACGGGGCCGAACTTGGTACCCTTCATCAGGCTCTGATAAGTGCGCAAATCCAGCCCGCTCTTTTCATAGCCCTTGCCGCCGGGTACGTGGCAGCCCATGCAATAATCATCCAGTATCGGACGCACATCCGTCTTGTAGCTGACCTGCTTTTGCGCCAGAGCGGGCAGTGAGAAAGCGGCAAGCAAGATGCCGCCGAGTAGCATTCTGGTTTTCATGATATTCCTTTCAGTTTCGTGCAACGCCGACGAGCAACAGTGTTCACGGGGGATAGCTTACCTCACTTGTGTGGGTCTATGCATCAGACAATTTGCCGTCGCCGAAACACCTGATGCAGCCGGTTGTATTATCATGCCTTCCTTGTTTACCTGAAACCGCCGCCGCATGCGCAGTTCGCCCCGCATCATTTTGGTCAAGACATCCTCGCTGGGGGATGTGCTGCATAATCTTCCGGTCGTGACGGATATAGTTCGGCACGTGCCGGGCGCGCGCATCGACTGGGTGGTGGAAGAGAATTTCGCCACGTTGCCGCTGCTACATCCCGGTGTCAACCGCGTCATCCCGGTCGCCGTGCGGCGCTGGCGCAAGTCCTGGTGGCAAGCGCGCGGCGAAATCTGGGCTGTCGCCCGTGAACTGGAAAAAGCGAATTACGATCTTACGCTGGATACGCAGGGGCTGCTGAAGAGTGCGCTGATTACTCATTGCACTCACACCCGGCGTTGCGGCTATGACTGGAACAGCGCACGCGAACCGCTTGCCTGCCTGTTTTACGACCGCATGTATGCCGTGGCGAAGAATCAGCACGCGGTGGAGCGCAACCGCCAATTGGCGGGCAAGGCGCTGGGTTATATTCCGCAAGGTGCGCCGGATTACGGCATACGCGCAGCGGAACTTGCTTTGCCTTGGTTGCCTGACGTGCCGTATGCCGTATTGCTGCACGCCACCAGCCGCGACGATAAACTATGGGACGAAGCCAACTGGATCGCGCTGGGCGAGCGTCTGCATCAAATGGGAATGCGCGCCATTTTGCCCTGGGGCAACGAGCAGGAGAAAACGCGCAGCGAACGTTTGAGCGCGGCCATTCCCAACGCGATTTGCCCACCGCGCATCAAGCTGAACGAGGCGGCGGCGCTACTGGCAAAAGCACGCGCGGTGGTCGGCGTGGACACCGGGCTGAGCCACCTCGCCGCCGCCTTGGATGTGCCGACCATCGGCATCTACACCGCCACCGATCCGGGGCTGACAGGTTTGTACGCGGGCACGCGCGCAATCAATCTCGGCGGCAAAAACAGCTCGCCCACTGTCGATGAAGTTCTTGCCGCACTGGCGCAAACGGGTGGACATGTTTAAGCCGCGCCTGTTTTACACCCTCGGCCTGTGGCTGCTGCTGCCGTATGTTTTTTTTCATCTGCGCTGGCGCGCGCGCAAGCAACCGGAATATCTGAAACATATCGGCGAACGTTTCGGCTCTTATGTCGTGCGCAGCGACAAGCCGGTGATCTGGCTGCACACCGTATCGGTCGGCGAAACACGCGCGGCGGCCAACTTGGTAAAACGTCTGCGCGAAAAATATCCGGAGCACCAATTGCTGCTCACCCACACTACACCTACCGGACGCGAGGCCTCAGAACAGCTTTATGGTGACGATGTGCTGCGGGTGTATCTGCCTTACGACTACCCGTTTGCGGTGCGGCGTTTTCTGGATCACTTTCGCCCCCGCGTCGGCGTGCTGCTGGAAACCGAAATCTGGTTTAACCTGATCCATGAATGTCACGCCGAAAAAATTCCGCTGCTGCTGCTCAACGCGCGCCTGTCGGAAAAATCTGCCGCACGCTATGCGCGCTATCCAAATCTGGTGCAGGATGGACTGCGCGAATTGAGTGCCATCGCCGCACAGAGCAGCGCTGATGCCGAACGTTTGACGGCTCTGGGCGGGCAAGCTGTTTCCGTCATGGGCAATCTGAAATTCGACATCGAAGCACCGGAGATCATGCTGGAGTTGGGGCGACAATTGCGCCAGCGATTTGGCGCAGACAGAAAAATATTTCTCGCCGCCAGCACTCGCGAAGGCGAGGAAGCGCTGCTGCTGGATGCGCTCGACACGCTACAAATTCCCGGCCTGCTCACAGTCATCGTACCGCGTCACCCGCAACGTTTTGCCGAGGTCGAAACGCTAATTGCCAAGCACGGTTTGCACTGCCAGCGCAGGAGCGAGAACACTGCAATCGCCCCGGAAACGCAAGTGCTGCTGGGCGACAGCATGGGCGAAATGTTCGCCTACTACGCGGCCTGCGACATCGCTTATATCGGCGGCAGCCTGCTGCCGTTCGGCGGGCAGAATCTGATCGAAGCCTGCGCTGTCGGCAAGCCCGTGCTCATCGGCCCGCACACGTACAACTTCACCCAAGCCTGCGAACTCGCCGTCGCTGGCGGCGCTGCCGTGCGCGTGCAAGACGCAACCGAGCTTGCGCGAGCCGTGCAGAGTTTATTTTCTCACCCCGAACAAATGGCCGGGATGGGCGAGGCCGGAAAAATTTTCGTGAGCGCCAATCGCGGCGCAACAGAACGGGCGCTGACGCATATCCGTCCTGTGGGATAATTGCGCCATGAACTCATCCCTGCTTTCCGGTCTCAATCCCGAACAACGCGCCGCCGTCACTTTGCCCGCTCAATCCGCGCTGATCCTCGCCGGTGCGGGCAGCGGCAAGACGCGCGTGTTGACCACGCGCATCGCTTATCTCATCAGCACCGGGCAGGTCACGCCGCACGGCGTGCTGGCGGTGACGTTCACCAACAAGGCGGCGAAGGAGATGGTGACACGGCTTACCGCCATGCTGCCGATCAATACGCGCGGCATGTGGATCGGCACCTTTCACGGCTTGTGCAACCGCATGTTGCGCGCGCATCATCGCGAGGCGAATTTGCCGCAGACTTTTCAGATTCTGGACAGCGGCGACCAACTTTCCGCGATCAAGCGTTTGATGAAAACGATGAACGTGGACGACGAAAAATATCCGCCGCGCGAGGTGCAGTATTTCATCAGCGGCAGCAAGGAGCAGGGCTTGCGCGCGCATGAGGTGGAAGCCTATGACCCCTACACCAAGCGCAAGGTGGAAATTTTCGTCGAGTACGACGCGCAATGCCAGCGCGAAGGCGTGGTGGATTTTTCCGAACTGCTGTTGCGTTGCTACGAGTTGTTGTCGCGCAACCAGCAACTGCGCGAGCATTACCAAGCGCGCTTCAGGCATATTCTGGTGGATGAGTTTCAGGACACCAATCCCTTGCAGTATCGCTGGCTGAAGTTGCTGGCAGGCCAAGATAATGCGCTGTTCGCTGTTGGTGACGACGATCAATCCATCTACGCATTTCGCGGCGCGAACGTGGGCAATATGCAGGAGTTGTTGCGCGACTTCCATGTCGAGAGCGTCATCAAGCTGGAGCAGAACTACCGCTCGCTAGGAAACATTCTCGACGCCGCGAATGCGCTGATCAGCCACAACAGCAGCCGCCTCGGCAAAAACCTGTGGACGGACGCGCTCAAGGGCGAGCCGCTGCGCGTATATGAAGCGCCGACCGATGCGGATGAAGCGCGCTTCATCGTGGAAGAAGTGCAGCAACTCAACCGCGAGGGCGTGAGGCTGACCGAGATGGCGCTGCTGTACCGCTCCAACGCGCAGTCGCGCGTGCTGGAGCATGCGCTGGTTTCTGCCGGATTGTCGTATCGCGTGTATGGCGGCCTGCGCTTTTTCGAGCGTCAGGAAATCAAGCACGCGCTGGCCTATTTGCGTTTGATGCAGAACACCGACGACGACAACGCGCTGCTGCGCATCATCAATTTTCCCACGCGCGGCATCGGCGCGCGCAGTGTCGAGCAGTTACAGGAATCGGCAAAGATTCACAATACGACTTTATGGGATGCGGCGGCGCGCGCGGGCGGAAAAGTGTCGGCCTTCGTCGGGCTGATCGACATGCTGCGCAACGCCACGCGCGAGTTGCCGCTGCCGGAAATCATGGATCACGTGCTGGTACACAGCGGCCTGATCGCGCACTATCAGAACGAGACCGGCGCCAAGCAGCGCGAATCGCAGGAGCGGCTGGATAACCTCAACGAACTGATCAACGCCGCGACATTGTTCGTGCATGAGAACGAGGACGACAGCCTCACTTCCTTTCTCACCCACGCCGCGCTGGAAGCGGGCGAGCATCAGGCTGGCGACAGCGACGATGCGCTGCACCTGATGACGGTGCATGCGGCCAAAGGACTGGAGTTCGATACAGTGTTCATCACCGGATTGGAAGAGGGATTGTTCCCGCACCAGAACAGCAAAATGAACGACGGCGGACTGGATGAGGAACGTCGTCTGATGTACGTCGCCATCACGCGCGCGCGCCGCAGGCTCTATCTCACCTTCGCGCAGAGCCGCATGCTGCACGGACAGGTGAACTACAGCATGGTGTCCAGTTTTTTGCGCGAATTGCCGGATGAATTATTACGTTGGATCACGCCGCGCTTAGCGCAACGCAATCCATACGCGCCATCGTATACACAGTCGTTTACGCCGCAGCGCGATGTGCCAGCCGCCGCGCCCGTGCAGCGACCGCCGAGCGAATCTTCAACATGGCGCAGCGGCCAGCGCGTGTTCCACCAGAAATTCGGCGAGGGCGTGATACTTGACCTCAAAGGCGGCGGAGCGGACGGGCAAGTGCAAGTGAATTTCAAACGCGCCGGAAGCAAGTGGCTGGCGCTGGAGTATGCGAAACTGACGGCGATATGATGGAACTGCCGCCGGTTACCGCAGAACTGGATGTACGTCTGCGCCTGATTGCCGAGAGCCACCAGCGCCTCACCGGCAGGCCGCTCACCTCCCCTCTCCCGCAAGCGGGAGAGGGGTTGGGGGAGAGGGTGATGCGCGATGTGTTGTGGCGTGCGCCGCGCGTCATCGTCGCCCACGGCACCGAGGCCGATCCGGTATTTTTTTACGGCAACCGCATGGCGCTGGAATTATTTGAATTGAGTTTTTCCGAATTCACCCGCTTGCCTTCACGCTATTCGGCAGAGCCTATGGAGCGCGAGGAACGCGAACGGCTATTGCACAAAGTTTCGCAGCAAGGCTATGTGGACGACTATCGCGGCGTGCGCGTTGCCCGCAGCGGACGCCGCTTCATGATAGCTGCCGCCACGGTGTGGAATCTGCTGGATGCAGCGGGAGTCTGTCACGGTCAGGCGGCGACGTTCACCGACTGGCGTTATATCGGGGGCTGATCGTCCGGCGTATTTTCTTTGCGCTCTTCGCTTCCCTCGCCGCTTCCCTCGCCGCTTCCCGCCGCCGCATCACCCTCCATCGGAAACAAGTCGCGATAGATAGCGTACAGCGATGTGATGATGATGGGCAAGAGCACCAGCCAGCCCAGCATCATCGGAATACACGCCAGAATGGCGAAAGGCACCAGCAGCAAACCATACGTCGTGAGTGGGATCCAGTTACGCATGAAGGCGCGCAGGCTGGCTTTCATGGCGGGCACCGGAGCCAGATCGCCAAAAATAATCAGCATCGGGGCGAACTGCATCGCCATCATCAACACGGCAAACAGCGACGCGCCTAGCAGTATGGACAGCCCCGCTCCCGCCACGGCCTCCATCAGAACGGTCGGGTCTTCCGCGCCCGCGCTATTGTTCATCATGATGCCCACCAGCGTCGCTCCGCCGGTGAGCATCATCACGCCGAGTATCAATAACTGGGCAACCAGATTGATGCCGCCCAGCGAGACCAGTTTCTGCGCGTGTTGCTGGAACCCGGCGAACAGGTGCATCAGTTCCAGTTCCTCGCCTTGCGCCAGTGCGTGACAGCCGAACATGAACCCGGCGAGCAACGCGGGAAACATCAACGTCGATAGCGGGTCGCCGACTACCGGAATCAAAGCGATGCCGACGACGCCGAGCAAGCCGATGGAGGTCAGCACCATCCACAACAGCGGATTTTTCTTGAACAGCCAGTAGCCGTGTTTGATCCACATCCAGCCATGCATGGCATGTACTTTACGAGCTTCCATTTATTCCTCGGTTATAACCAGATCGCAACATCGCTCAGGGCGATATGCCGTTGCAGGATACGTTTGAATTGTTCCGGGTCATGCGCATGCACCATTTCACCATCGCGCGGCAGGTGCAAGTCGTACAGGCGCGAGATCCAGAAGCGCAACGCTGCCAGACGCAATACCTGCGGCCAGGCTGCACGCTCCTCATCCCGCAATGGCCGCACCGCATGGTAAGCGCGCAAGAATGCCTGCGTCCGCGCCCCATCCAATACTCCATCCGCGCCCATGCACCAGTCGTTGACCGTGATGGCCACGTCATACAACAGACAGTCGTTGCAGGCGAAATAAAAATCGATCAGGCCGCCGACGCGCGCGCCGTCAAACAGCACGTTGTCGCGGAACAGGTCGGCGTGAATCACGCCCTGCGGCAACGCGAGCAGCGCGTGCTGTGCATGGAAAGCGATTTCACCTTCCAGTAATGCTGCGTCTTGCGCAGATAAAAACGGCAGCACCTGCGGCGCGGCATTGGCGCGCCAGGCTGCCGCGCGCGGATTGCTCATGGTCTCGCCGAAGCTTTGTCCGGCGATGTGCATCTGTCCCAGCATCGCGCCGACGGCGGAGCAGTTGGCTGCATCCGGCTGGATCAGCGACTTGCCCGGCAGACGACTGACCACGCAGGCGGGCTTGCCGTTCAGCTCGCCGAGAAAACTATTATGGCGATTCGCTACCGGCGCGGGGCAGGGAATGCCGTGGCGCGCGAGGTGAGCCATCAGGTTCAGGTAAAACGGCAGTTCGGCGGAAGTAAGTTTCTCGAACAACGTCAGCACGAAACGTCCGTTGCTGGTGGTGACAAAATAGTTGGTATTCTCGATGCCCGATGAGATGCCTTGCAAGTCGAGCAACTGGCCGAGCGAATAGTCGCCCAGCCATGCGCAGAGTTCCGCTTCGGTGACGCTGGTAAATACGGCCATGTCGTGCGTGCTAGAACTGGTGAATAACCCAGCGCGGCGGACGCACACCGGAATCCAGACCTTCCATGCGCGCGAATTTGCCGTCGCCGCGGTCGTCCACCAGATAGTAAGGCTTGCCGATCTTGGGGGTGATCTTGATCATGTAGAGCTTGCCTGCGGCACGGTATTCCTCCACGGTCTGCTCGGTCTGTTTGGTGATGGTCACCTGCGGCTCGTCCACCGCCTCGTTCGCATCGAGAGCGGGCGGCGGCAAAGCTTGCAGGTCGGCAGGCGACGGCTGGTCTGCGGCATAAGCGCTGGCGCACACGATACTCATAAACAAGAACGGCAGGAGG
>Ga0265327_10005215_pt1 | contig 10963 bp, 24 predicted proteins | sample 41621metaG_FD_202089 | JGI IMG/M metagenome (GOLD analysis project Ga0265327, IMG submission 202089) | Rhizosphere microbial communities from Carex aquatilis grown in University of Washington, Seatle, WA, United States - 4-16-21 metaG | ecosystem: Host-associated > Plants > Roots > Rhizosphere... | reverse complement strand
GTCCGTGCTGCCATGGAGTTCCAGGCAGGGACCGTCGTAATTGCATGAAGTGCGGTGGTACCGGAAGGGTAACAATACGTAAGGAATGAAGTGAAGGCATACAAGGTAGAAATCCTAATAATTGACCATGACGGATTAGGGGAAGAAGAGATTAAGGTGGTACTCGAAAATCAGAAGTATCCAAACTGGTGTATCCATCCACAGGTAAAGGCTTTTGAATCAGTCGATATCGGTGAATGGAGTGACAGTCATCCACTCAATCAAAGAGTCGGAGCTGACGCCGAGTATAAACGATTGTTCCCAAAGGTGTAACATGTTCAGAGTACTGGTCGATGATGCCCGGGATGCCGGGCACATTGGTGGTGATAAAGGCTTGATCATCCTCAGGGATCCCGAGTGCGCCTACGTAGCTTTAACTAGGCTGCATAGGTACATCGACGTTCTCTACATGGACAACGATATCAAGTTCCGGGACGTAGCTCAGGATGGCCCCGGTCCAGAGTTCCCTGAGGGTAAAGACATTCTTGATGAGTTCCTTCATTTCTGCCGCAGCGATGGTGGTTACCCGCCTAAGGTTGTATTGGTAACTGCTAATAGTTCTGCTGAACGGATTATGCGTCTCATCCTCGAAAAACACGAATACCAGATCAGGGACAACCCCAAGGAATGGTACCGTTAATAGCGACTATGTCGCGGAAAGAACAACATGGGCTTACTCGGAGATCTACTTGCTGCTCCAGTTAGAATACTTGAGATACCAGTGAAGGTTGTCGATAAGAACATTATCGATACCGGTGTCTCGGACGTTCTCGAAGACGTTGCTGACGATATCGAAGACATCGACGATTAACCATTTACGCCCCTATGGGGCAAAGGACTCATTCGTGCAAGACCCCTTCGAATTCGATCCCATCCAAACCGCCGAAGATCTGGGCCTAGGCATAGGAACTGCCATAGGCCTCCAGATGATCAACAACGAGGAGAAGCTGAGGATCCTCAAAGAGACCGGTGACATCCACAACAGGATGACGCCAGACGAGTTCGAAGCCTGCCTGAACAAGAACGGCTTCGAAACGGTTTTGAAGGAAGACTTCAAGCACATGTCGATCTTCAAAGAGGAAGGCGAGAAGGAAGACACCTTCTACGTCCTTTGGCATCCCGATGGCTACTTAGTCGTCGCGGATACCTACTGGAACAAGAAGACGATGAACTCGGTGAAGCTGTATTTCCAGTGCCGCGCCCGTGGTGAAAAGAGGTGGCCACCCGGTGGTATCAGCGGTGGTTTCACCGATGATGTCTTCGCTGGATTCTACGATGGTCGTGACGGCGTGATGCGACTCATGAACATGCTCGAAGAGGATCAGATCGCGCTCCCCAAATGGGAAGTCGAAGGCACACTAGATGTCTATCTGCTGTCGTTTGCCGACTGGGGCAACCAAGACACACGGCCATATGATGTTCGTCACAATGAGCACAAGGCCAGGAGCCTTGCGAGAGGTGCTAAGTTGCCCCGGCACGTTCTCGATGCAATCGGAAGCTGTGGGGGCTACGTCCAATAAACACAAACGCGGCATAGCCGCAAGGACACATTCATGCACACGTTCATACTGTCTCTCGTCTTCTGCCTCATCGCGGCCGTTGACGATCTCCCGCCGAACATCCAAAAAGAGTGGGCTCAGATGGACAGCGATGTCCAGAAGATCCAACTCGACTACAACGCCAAGGTCTTCTCTAGGAAGAAGGTTTCTATCGCTAAGATGGAATCCATGGCTAAGTCGCTCAAAGGCGACTCAGCTACGGCTGTGAATGACAAGATCAAGGCCCTCAAGGACGAGATCGAATCCGCTGAGACCCAGAACCTCTTGGCTACAGACACGGTCGCCGCTAAGGCTGCATTCGTGCCTGCCACTGAGAAGGAACTGGCTGATATCAAGCTGGCATCGACAGCTGATGACAGCAAAGGGGTCCAGCGGATCTGGGAGAAGTTCTGGAGCCGTGCTATGGCTGCCAAGACCGTCCCAGAGCTGGACCTGTATCTCGGTGAAGTCGAGAAGGTCAGTACAGCCAGCGGGGCGTGGCTCGTCCATTATACCGCTGACTGGGTTGGCCGTGAAAGCGACGCTAAGATGCAGAAGACCGTCGCTGTGATCGACTGGATGCTCGACGGTGACGTAGCTAAAGGGGGCTTCGGCGTTAGGTACAAGCAAGTCAAGGCCAGCGACCTGGCTTTTGCTTGCCAGCCGAAGTACATCACTGAGCTGTACTTCAGGAAGCACAAGGTCACCGAAGCCGGCGCCATCAAGGCGCTTCTGGACAGCATGGCTGCCCAGACCGGCGATGATGATTTCAAAACGGCTAAGTAGTTAAATGATCTCTCACTACGGTGAGAGACATTTTAACCACTTACGTCCCGCTGGGACAAGGAGACTACCGTGAGACTCGACTTTGAAAGAACCATCAGAACTGTTTGCGATGGATTCCTAACTGAGGAGAACTATAACAGTAAAGGTGTCTATCTCGGTTTCGATTTCCGTCTAGCTACGGATGAGGGTAATCGCTCCCAGCGCTCGGTAGCTGTTGGCCTCCACTTCATCAGGTTCTGGGGGAGAATCCTAGGGGCTGCTAATCGGGATTTTCTGTTCCCTAGATTCCATCCGCGCTACGAATGGGAATCCATATCCACACATGACTCCTGCTGGTCGGACTCCACGAATCATTGGGTCGGGGAGATCATCCAGGATATCATGGAAAAGCGGGACTCAAGTGAGTACGTTGATCCGTATAAGGGCGATAACCTGACATACGGCAAGTACGACATCTGGTTGTCAATGGGGCGTTCTATGTTGATCGACATCAAAGAGCTGAAAGAGGTTATGTTCACTGACCCCCACAGTAACAGCAAAGATAAGCGTCCGCTCATCAGGCCCGGTGTATGCCTGTCCGCATAACATACGTGATGACCTTCAAGGGGGTCTGCAACGGATCCGATTTCATCCCAAAGCCTGATCCAATCACGACTTATGGGTACTTCGAATCCGAGACTGAGTTCAAGGAGTTTGTCAGGGTACTGACGATCTCCCAGGTCTGCGTCGGTCTCAAAGAGATCAAAGCAGTCAAAGACAGCTTAGTCGAGCTGACAGAAGAACAGTACCAGGATCGCATCAACAAACCATTTTAGTGCCACAGGCACAAGGAGACTATATGGGCGACATCACCATCGGAACGTGCTCGTGCTGTAGTGGCCGTGTCACGGTTCCTGACAACTGGCTCTCAACGGTACCCCCGGTACCGACATGTAAGCAATGCGGTGCTCATCCACAGCAGCCCCATGGTGCTGTGGTCCCGATGAGATCACCGGAGAAGGAGAAAATGCCCAAGTTCCGCGAGGGCGTTTCATGGATAGGTTCGGCATGGGTCTAAACATCGGAGACAAGGTCAAGATCGTCAAACCGAACAATCGCGGTGACGGACCAGGGTGGGGGCGCAGCATGGACAAGTACAATAATACCGTCCAGACCGTAAAAGCCGTCTTGGTCAGCGGGGAGTTCTTCATCGAAGATGACCCCTGTAAGTTCCTCTTCTCCGGGGACTGGTGCGTCAAGGTCTGACATGGTACTCCTGACATACCTCATCGGGGAAGATACCAGGAAGCTCGAACGTTGGCCCCTTAAGGTGGCACTACTCAAAGCTGAGGAGTGGTGCGACGACATCTTGAGAATCGCCAATATCCGAGAGGATCTATCATGTAAGTTACTGTGTCGCTGCGACATACATGGTGTCCACTGGACCGAAGAAGAACAGTACAGCGATAGACACCGCAGAACCATGAGCGTTACTGACGAGTCCTCATAGGACGAAATGGGGCTTCGGCCCCATATAACGCTAGATCAGTAGGGGAGTGTGTTTTACCTCACCGCTGATACATCGAGTGTGCCTACCCAGCTCACTGCAAAACGTGTGAACTCCACATCTCGCGCCGACGGGCGCCCGTAACTGGAGACACCATTGAGGGAAGGATACATAGGGTCTACAGGCGCAAGCCGAAACTAACCGAAAGCTACCCCGGTTGCACAGCGACCGGCTCTGGTTGAGGGGATCCATACGGGTGGTGCCGATGGAAGATCTGGATGTCCTATCGAACTGAGTAATACACCAGTTCTGAACTAAACGTTGCAGCCGAGCCCACCAAGCCGATTGCAGCAGTATAGTTGACGGTAGCTCCCTCCAGCGTGAGGCGGTGGACTGTCATATGTACGACGCGTATCCGCTAAGGGTACGTTGCGTACTTTTTCCCTTAGCTGCTCCATCTGGGGTGGCGATCAACACCTTTCTAAGGAAACACATGAAGCTCTACACCGTCTCACAGCATCTCGCGCTCTGCCTTGTCGGCTGGATCGCTGGATGCTTGTCCATCGTTCTTTTCTGCAATACCCATGGCTACATCACGGTGTGGCCATGGTTAGTCCTGATGACCCTGGCGTGGCTGTTTTGGGGCTACTTAGTATGGCCCCAGAAGGAGAAGTCATGATCCCCCGAGTCGAACCGGTCAAGATCCCCAAGGTCCACGTGTACTGCAACGGACACAGACCAGCTACGGCTTTTGTGTCAGAACTATTCTACGGAATAGCTGAAGCCGAAGACACCACCGTCTTGGCTACGGACGCTAGCTTCTCCAGGAATCGCTGTCGCGGCGATATGACCACCGTGGAAAAGCGTCAGATCTACATGCTTAAGTATCCCCGTGGATACGAGCTAGTCTGGATCGAAGACCCCGAGAACCACCCCTGGACCCGTGACCGGTGCCAGCCCCAGAACCAGCATCCAGAGCTGATGGAAACCAGCTGTGGGGGCTAATACCGTCTTTGCCGTTATAGGGATACTGTCCATAGTATTCCTTATCATCATCATCTCCAGCTTCACCAACCCCAATTAAGGATACCCGTGACTCTTCACGAACTCATTTCCAACTCCCTTTCCGATACCGCAGAGGTGCCGTCGTCGGACATGTTCTTCAAGGTACCGTTCAAACCGGCTGCCACCATCAATAAAGAGGCGTTCATGTAGATCGCCAAGAAAGCTGAGGGTGAGCACTGCAACGTTGATCTCTTCGACGGCAAAGAACACGGCTACATGGAACTCGGCGGATGGATCGGTGATCAGCAGCAGGCCCTGATCTTCATGGCTCTCGGAGCCCATCTCGGCGTGTTCGAGTTGAGGACCCCAATCACCATGCTGCCCAAGATGCTGCCGCCAGACACGATGGCATCCATGAAGCCCGAGACGCTGGACAAGATGGTCAAGAGTCTAGCTGGTCGCGGTGCTATCTCAGTCATCGCCATATGAGTAAGTACAGAGGTCTCCGGTTAAGACGACTTATCCGGAGGCCACGTCATCCCGTTATGCGTCTCAAAGCCCTTCTATTCCTATGTCAGCGTTCGCCGGCATGGACAATTTAACCCACCCAGTGCCCCACAGGGGCGAGGAGTTGCTGTGACCAAGGCGGCTATCTGGAAGCTCAGAGATGGTGGTAAAGCAAGTGGTAGGCAGAAGCGTAGCTATGGTTGTGATTACGAGCTGTCTTGGTTGAAGATACATCGTCCGAAGCGTGGCCGCACCAAAGAGGGCGAAGAAGCCCGAGAATTTGGTGATGCCATAGCAAGTTTTGGTAAAACAGAATTTGCCGTGCTAGACAACTATGTCCGCAGCACCCCTATTGACGTACTTCTCCTTAAAAAGATGAAGGGGCGTCTCAGCGGTGGTGGACACAGCAGTTTGTGTGAACCAGAGTGGGAGTACGACAAGCGTACCGGCGTAATCCGCATCGTTCTCAAAGATGACGGATACGAACACGTTATACACAGGATCTATCCTGAACCTGTGAAAGAAGAAGTCGATTACAAGCAGATTGCTAACCGGCAGATTGTGCCGAGTAAGCAGAGCTGTGCCGGAATGATTAACCCCAAGGGGGAGATCATGGCTCAGCGACGTTCCAAGGTGCTGAAAAGCTTTAGCCGCCTTCGCGGTAACGACAAGGCGCTACGACACTTGGAATCGGTGTGGATTGCTAATGGTACTATGAGGAATCTGCAAGACTTCTGTCTCCGCAGGAACATGAATAAATCGGCTCAGGAATTCAAGGAAGCAGTGGAAGTCGATCTGACTATCCCTGAGCTTCTGAGATTCTTGGGCTACAGTCCGACCCACCAGTTCACAACCTAACTGAGGAAGCCCGTGCAAACGGACAGGAACAACACATCCCAAAATAACGTAAATTATTGTGTTAATGTTTATTTGTGTCCAGGAGATTCCCCTAATCCACTCGCAAGGGTGGATTAGTGGCTCACCCCTACTATCCATCGACCGTGCTGCGCGGAGCAGTACAGCCGAGGATAGTAGGGGTTCTTTAATAACTTGACTGAAACCGTTGAACCCTTTAGATATGACATGAATATGGCCGAGTGGCGAAATTGGCAACCGCAGTTGATTCAAAATCAACCGCCCGAAAGGGCTTGTGGGTTCAAGTCCCACCTTGGCTACCATATGGGAATCGCTCTCGTCGGGTGACTGTAAATCATCTGCCATCAATATGACGAGCGGCGGCAAGTGGTTCGACTCCTCCGATTCCCACCATCCCCTCCACTACCCCACACCATCCATAGGATACCATGTCTACAGTCCCAACCCCCGTAACGCAATCCGAAATTGAATATTTCCGTCAAAGAATAGAGCATCGTAGAAGACTCCTACAAGAAGCTCCACACGCTAAGCCACTCCTGGATCTCATGGAAAGGGATCTACACAAGCAAGAGCAGGAGCTGTCGAGGCAGGCAAAACAGTTGAAATTGTCGGCGTGATGCAGCTATGGGACACTATAAAAACGGCAAATTCGCTAAAAGCCTCAGCTTCATTGCCCCCAAGAGATGGGAGCAATATTTGCTGGGTAAGGGGAGCAGCCACGCTCTTGAAAGAAGCGAGTGTCTACTAGTAGAAAAATGGCGACAGCTGCTACGCCTTAGTTGGCCTGAGAGCTGTAAAGACTTAGGTAACTGTAAAAACGAAGATGCCGACTTTATAACCGGTGAGATGTATGCCGAGTGCTGTTCATACAAGTTCCCTCTTACTTAGGAGCCCAACATGACCAAGAAATACGAAATAGTAGACGAACCAGCCCCTCAACCTGTCCATGGATTCTTCATCAAATGCACGGGCTGCGGTGGCGCCGACATCCAAGTTGTCAACGGTATCCGCCGGGGTTCCGATGAGACTGGTGTATACGGCGATATCAAGCTGAGATGCCGACTCTGCGGTTTCGACGCCGCTGTCTACGAACCGTGAAACACATGAACAAACCCGACAAACAAGCCCTGACGCTCACGTTCATTGCGGCTTTCATTGCCGCGATCCTCATAGGCATCGTAGTATTTGGCCCTAGTTGCGATGCCAAGTTACACATGGCTCTCGTGCAATCGGCCTATCCCGGCTGTCCCGTAGTGCAGACCCATGCTGGTGTCTACATCGTGCGCAAGCCCGACAACAGTGTTATCCAAGTACACACCGCCGGGCTGTTTCACTTGTACATCAGCGAAACCAAAGAACTCATCCCACAAAACACCCTATTCTAGGAACAACATGACCGAGTCCACTGTATCAGATATTGATATGTTCATGAAGCGGCCCCAACTATGCCTGGTCTGTGGTCACCAGACTTTGCGGGTTATCGAGCGAGGCATAGGCGGTGGAGTGCGAATCAAGGTCGAATGTACATCTTGTAAGAGCAAGGGACGTATCGGTAACATCGAACCATTCCGTGGTATCGAGTTATCTGAAAAGGAGCTGAGCGCCTTATTCACCCTCGCTGGTATAGAAATCCTTAGGAAGTGGCCAATCCAGAACCAGTACTGGGGTACTTCTGACGAAGATATGCCGAATCCCCACTGCGGGTGGCTCGTCAAGACTCCTGCTGGGCTTATCGAGATCGGATGGCGCAAGCGCGTCATGTCCATCGATTGGTCCGATACCAACGTGAGAGCAGAAGTCACCAAAGACGAAGTGACCAAGGATGAGCACTTGGTGCATGCTTACACCGAGGAGAAGGCCCTGGAATACCTTAAAGAACTACGGCGGCAAATGACGATTGCCTGCCTACCAGTTTGAGGCTGCCATGGTCCAATGGCCATGGCCACCTGGGACGATAGTAGTTCGAGTTGGCTATCCGGAGCACGCCATACCAGAGGGGGAGTACTGTACAGTTGCGTCTTCTGGTGAATCACCGAATAACCATTATAAAATGATACAATTAATAGAATATGCAAATATAGAGATTGACGGTCAAAAGTCTATTGGATGGTGGATACAAGCCTTCCGTCTAGCCGAATCCGATCACAACGAAACAACCATTAAGGAACACAGCTATGCTTAAGACCCCGAAAGCATTCATCAACGATCCCGTACTTGGCTTCATCGCTAAAGTCGGTAATCGTACCAAGAGTACCACAGTCATCGAGGAAGGGGTTGTCCAGATCGGACACTTCAGCCTCGACATCATGATCTGGGGCTGCAACGCTCCGGAGTTCTACATGGGCTACCCTGAGATCGCTGGCATCCCAGCTGACGGTGTCTGCGATTCCCCGAAGCAGTTCCTGGATCGTTTCAGGAAGCAGCTCCAGGACGACAAGCGAACTTTCGTCGTCAGCTTCACCCATATCGCCAAGGATCCCTCGAATCGAGGTCAAGGCGGTGGCTGGCGCTGGCACAAGTGGGGCGAATATATTGGTACCGGAAAACCGGAGTACGAATATCTCGATGACGAAGAAGGCTTCGAGGATGGTGTCTACGTCTACGGCATCCTCCAGACTGACGGTCCCAAGATCGAACTCGATGAGCAGCCGATGGTTCAGAAAGCCGAGGCCTGATGCGGGCAGCCATCGCCGTAGCGGTCTTCTCACTATGCGCCGCAGCAGACTTCTGCTTCGGCTGCTTCCAAGAGGATGAACATGGGTGAAAGCGCTACTATGCTCTCCCGTTACAAAATAGCGAAAGAGCAGCGTATATACAAGGAAGCATTGCAGTACTTCGTTGATACTTTTGGGTACCACAGAACATGGTCAGGCCCGAAGTATATGCAGATCCATAGGACTGAAGCACTCAAGAAGGCCGAAGCTCTTGGGATAGTACCTAAGGGGGCTGATAATACGAAGTGTAGTAAATGTGGAGGCATGCTAATACAGGGCCACACGTCTAATCTTGTATGCCTGGAAGGGTGCCACTAAAGCGTCTCTGAAGAGGCCTGAGATGGCCGAAACCATGAGTAGCCGGTAAGCGCGAGCCGTCTTACGGAGCTACTCAGGTCAGACGCAATGCGCGGTAAAGAGTGGTGGGATGCATAGTCCCCCATGAGTCGTGCTATGCGAACAGGCCCTAAGACAGCCTGGGTCGGTATGTAACCGGATAGCCGAATGAGTCTAGGACGTAGCAGCAGGACTGGGGTTACGGTTGTTGAGACAGTGGCTCCCGTGCCGTAGACGGACCATGAGAGCAATTAACCTATTTGGACCCCGGGAACTTTAAAACACCACCTTAAGTCTGTGCCTCTGGCACCGGACGGTAGGATCCCTGGCCCTAGCAAGGAGGGGTGCTGCGATGAGTGAGTACTACAGAGGATGTCCGTTTAAGAAACTAATCCTCTATGGCTCAGTCCGACATCACAGAATAAACGACTGTGAATTACCGGGAACCAAGGCTGCTAACCAAGGTTCTCAGTTAGTTGTAGGGCGAAATAGACCTACATACGCCGCACGCGTGTGGCATATGACACGTTGGCGGCTTTATGCGGATATAGCTCAGTTGGTTAGAGCAGGCGACTCATAATCGCTCGGTCCTAGGTTCGAGTCCTAGTATCCGCATCAACCCTACTAAGGAACACCGTAATGCACGAAAGCCATATCAGGAACCTGCGGGTTTTCAAGACTCACCTCGAAGGAGCTATTGAAAGGAAGCAATCCCTTGTCATGAACGATTGGTTCTTCGACTGGGGCGAACTCACAAGTCTCCTGCAAGCCGTAGTTCACACGATACGGCATCACGAGAACTACAAGCACCCCAACGAAGACAGCATGAGGAAGTACCCCGTACCATAATCTCGAACCAGCTAGCTGAGCTTTGGTGGGTAATCCTCACACTTAGGGCTTAGCTCAGTCTAGCTGGTTCTTTTATCCCGGAAGGTCCGAGACCACGCAGGACTTCTAATCCAGCCCAGCTTGGGTAAGCACCAAGTTCCGGGGCCATCTCAGGATCACAATGAACAGCATTACGCCACCTAAGCTACAGGCATTCATCTGTGATAACGGTGATGTAAGGTTATGTCTTGATTTGCGTCACTTGTACACCCTTAAAAAAGAGGAGTACACTCCAGCAGTCCAGGCGGCTGTGCTGGCTGCTTGGGAAATGGGAGCCCGTGACGTTATCGAGCATGCCTCCACTGCTGTTGTACCGGTTAATGCCTATAGCACTCCCTTTGTAGAACCAGAAAAGTTTCTACCCCCACAAACCTGTGAACTCCCACCACTTTCTGGGTTTAGACACCGAGAAAAAGAAGAGTTCACTATCATCAAGGATTAAGGAAACCTATGAAGCCGCAGTATGCAGTCCAATACCAGGCAACTCAGACCCAGATCGAGCTGCCTTCACAGATGTACCCAGACGAATGCGAAGATCCGGACTTCGAGTGCTGGATCGACGACGGAATCGTCTACTACATCATTTCCCTGATTCGTCATGGCTGGAAGACGATCAGCTGCTGTTCCGGTCTAGGCCTCGATCACGGAGGGATCATTCCGCCAACTGGGGCTCACCTCGTTGTACGGGCACTCTCACGGGGTCAGCGTAGCCATATCGGCAAGCTGCCTAAAAAGGTGTTCCGCGTAGAAACGGTATACGAGGGTGTCTACAAGATATCCATCGTATC
>Ga0265327_10005213_pt1 | contig 10971 bp, 9 predicted proteins | sample 41621metaG_FD_202089 | JGI IMG/M metagenome (GOLD analysis project Ga0265327, IMG submission 202089) | Rhizosphere microbial communities from Carex aquatilis grown in University of Washington, Seatle, WA, United States - 4-16-21 metaG | ecosystem: Host-associated > Plants > Roots > Rhizosphere >... | reverse complement strand
CCGAGGCGGATAACTGCCGTCTCCTCCGCGTCACCACCGACGCACGGGTCCAGATCGTCCAGTACCGCAACTAATCCGCCCATGCTCTTCGATACCGATATGCCGCCCGTGATGGGCGGATCCAACGGCAGTATCGCCGGCCGCGCCGGACTCGTGCCCAAGCCCGCCGCGACGGATAATCAAAAGTTCCTGCGCGGGGATGGCACTTACGCCGCGCAGGCGCTCAACTTCCTCGGGTCAGTCGCGGGCAACGCCGTACCTGCGACCTCTACGGCCCCGGGTGATTTCTATGTTGTGACCTCGGCGGGCACGTCGCAGACGAAGACGTGGGCCGTGGGCGATTGGGCGATCTATAACGGCACCTCGGGTTCGTGGACCCAGCAGTCCACGCCGGCGGGCTTCGCCAGCGATGCCGAGACGCAAGGCGGCGCGCTGACGAGCAAGGCCGTGACCCCGGCCAGCCTCGAGACCCAACTGATCGCACGCGACAACCGCGCGGCCCGGGCGGCGATTCTCGAATCCATCCGCGCGGCGGCGAAGACCGGCCGCAAGCTGATGGAGTTGTTTTACGGCGACTCGCTTACCATGGGTGCCACGGGTGGCACCTGGCTTTCGACCTTCTGGCCGGGCTTCACGAAGTCGGCCGGCTACGGCGGCCCGGGTTATTTCTCCGGCTTCAGCGAGGGCGGCCGGATGCTGCTCATCGGTACCACCCTCGCCAATCTCTCCGAGTCCTTCAATCTCGGCGCCAACGGTTGGTCGCAGCGCGACACGCCGGACACAACCGGCAACGGCAAATACGGTCTCGACGGGCGCTCCATCTACCAGGCCGCCGCCTCGAACCTCTCGCTGTATTTCCGGACGCCACGCGAGACCTTCACGAAGGCCACCCTGTTTTACCTCGAGCAGAGCGGCGGCGGCACCTTCAATTTCGGCAAGCCCGGTAATCTCACCGCTTTGGCGGTCAATACGGCAGGCTCCGCCAGCGTGATGCGAAGTGTGTCACTCCGACTCTGGGGCAATACGATGGAGGATAACATCGTCACGATTTCCAGCGCCAACGGGGCGGTGGAATTCTACGGCCTGCTGCTCGAAAACGATGTGGTGGGCGGCACCATCGCCGTGGCGGGCAAGGGCGGTGAAAAGGCCCAGACCTTCGCGGCCCTCAACGGTACGGCCTTTACGAGCTACATCACGGCACTCCGGCCGGTGGTGGTAAATTTCAACCTCGGCACCAACGACGTCGCCACCCGCACCGATGTGCAGTACAAGGCGGATCTGCAGACGCTCATCACGAACGTGCGGAATGCCGATGCCACCGTGCCGATCATCATCACGGTGCCCTATACGAGTTCCAATCTCGCATCGTATCAGGCCGTGCTCGCCCAGCTCACCACCGACAACACCGGCGTGTACCTCTTTTGGTGGCGCGACTTTTTGGGTGCGACCGACGCCCTCGTGGCGCAGTGGCAGATCGGCGGCGGCGACATTCACCCGACCATTCCGGGCAATGCGTTGCTCGGCACAGGACAGCTCGCGCTCTTCGCCCCGCCAGCGATTGCCGGCATGGTCGACGACTGGCCCTGGCAGACCGCACTCACGACGAGCCCCAACCTCATCCTCAGCACGTCGCGCAACAGCGATTTCAGCTCTGGCGCGACCGATTGGAGCGCCCAAGGCACGGGTACCATCGCCATCACCGGCGGCAAGCTGCGCGTGACGACGGTCGCAGCCAATGATGGAGGTTCGCTCTGGCACGCCTATTTCACGAGCGCGGCCACCATCAAGCAGCGCATCGCGATCCGGCTGAAGACCGGCGCGGCGAGCGGCGGCGGCGTATGGTATGCGCAGCTGCAGAATCCCTCGTTTGCGTTCTACGGCATCTCGCCGTGGCCCGACCCCTCGCAGTTCGTCCCGGCCAATTCCGAGATGATTTGGATCCTCACGCCGACGACCGAGGTCTTCGCCTTCGGCCTCTTCTGCACGGCCGGCGGCGCCACGATGGATATCGCGAAGCTGGAAATCATGCTGTTGCCCGCGGCCACCACCGGCAACCCGGAGTTTACCACCACAGCGACCGGTACCACCGGGGCGCAGACGATTACCACTCCTGCGGGCAATGTGAATTTCGCCGCGTCGGCGCAAAGCCTGGTGGTGACAAACCCGTTTGTCACGCCGACCTCCATCATATGGGCGACCGTGGCGACCGACGACACCACGGCGTTTGCCTGCAAGGCCATCCCGGCGGCCGGCAGCTTCACCCTCAAGCTCAACGCCGCCGCCACGGCGGAAACGAAAGTAAACTTCGAGGTCCGGAAATACTAAAGCCATGAGCCTGCGTAACACCTTCGTCTCCCTCCTGCTCGTGCATCTCGCGGTGCTCGCGCTGTTCCTTTTCGGCTGTCAGAATCAGGCAGGTCGCGCCGATAACATCGTCAAAGAACAGACGCCGGGCGCGGCCAGCGGCGCAGGGGCCACCCTGACCGGGCCGGCCAACAGTGGCGCAGCCTCGACCCAAATCGCCACGCGGCGCACGGGCTTTTACCCCTCGTGGGCAAACTGGAATTTCCGCTGGGGCAAGCAGGCACCGGCGGCAACCCCGGCCGGGACCAATTCGGACCGGGAGAAAACGGCGGCCGAGGCCGCCGGCCTTCCGCCCTACCCGCTGCCGGCATGGACCGAGGAGCGCACCGAGACAACCCTCGGGCAGCATCAGGACGCGGCCGGCATCTTGCAGGTCGCCACCGCCATGGGCGGGTGGGGGCGCGCCCGGTGGTTTGGCCTGCTCTGCATGTTTGCGGCATACTCCGGCCTGCTATGGGCCCACGGCAACCCCGAGGGCTACCCGCTCGTGTGCTGGAAAATCGGGGCCATCGGCGTGGCCCTCGCGGTGTTCGACCCGTCACCGTGGTGGCTCCTCCTGCTCCTCATTCCGGCGGCATTCTACGCCTACCAAAAAGTCAAACCTCTCCTCCCTTGAGCGAATTCGAAAAACAGGAACTGAAAGCACAGCTCAACCGCATCGAGCGTTGCCTCACGGGTGACAGCGACATGGGCCAGCTCGGCCTCGTGTCGCGGGTCGACAACCACGACGGACGCCTCAAGCGCATCGAACGCTGGGTGTTTCAGGTGGTGACGAGCGCCGCCCTGATGACCGGCCTCTGCGTCATTATCTACAAGGTGATGACCGATTGGTGGCCCCACAAATAGCCATGCCCTGTTACGACTATATCGAAATCGCGACGGGCAAGCGGGTGGAGAAAATCACCACCATCGCGCTGCGCGACATGGTGCCCGGGCACCGGCGCATCCCGGTACCGCCGCGCGTCAACACCGTGGGCCTCGCCGAGGATATCCACTCGCAGGAGTACCAGACCCGCCAAGGGCTGAAGGACATGGAGACTCGCTACGGGCGCGACCGCCTGCAGCGCGAATCCGGCTTCACCACCCGCCAACTGCAATCCGCCTGGGCTTCCTGATCACGATGAACCTCGGCAACCTCGCCGCCTACGTCGGCACCAAAATCGGCATGAGCGATGCGGCCACGCTCGCCAAGCTCAAGACCTTCGCGGCCGAACGCTACAAGTCGATGTACGAGGGCGCGCTCTGGAAAGACACGCTGTCGGTCCTGACCAAATCGGCGGCCATCGGGCAGAGCACGGTCATCCTGCCCTCGCACCTCGCGCAGTTCATCGCCGCGAAGTACGACGCCACGGGGCTGATTCCCATCGACCAGTCGTTTCTCTTCGCCAGCAATCCGCAGCTCTGGGACCAAAACGGCACGCCCACGCATTGCTCGGAGCTGGCCCCGATCGCGACCAAGCTGGACATGGTGGGCGGGAGCGACCGCCTCAAGATCACCGGCGGCAACGCCCTCGACACCACCCAGCAAGTGCGCATCTACGGCGAGGACATCGATGGCGAACCCATCGACGAAACGGTGCAACTCGCGGGCACCACAACGGTCATGACCACGCAGGCCTTTGGCATCGTGTACGGCCTCAGCAAGCCCGCCACGCAAGGCACCGTGGTGGCTCAGTCGAATGCGAATAACGCCACCTATGTCTCGCTCGCGCCGGGAGACACCCAGAAGCTCCACCGCCGCGTGCGGCTGCACGTCATCCCCGCCAACGCGATCACGCTCCTCATCCTCGCCAAGCGCCACCCCGGCCCGTTCACGGCCGATGCCGACGCCACCAACCTGCCCGGCCTCTGCGACCAGGCGCTGCAGGCCCTCGTACATGGCGATGCGCTGGAGTGGCAGCAGCAGTACGGCAAGGCGCAGGGGAAATTCGCGGAGGGCCTCGCGCTCCTCCAGCAGGCCAAGCAGGCCGAGACCTATCAGGCCTCCCAGCAAATCCGCTTCACCCCGGCGGAGAGCCTGGCAGACGGCTGCAACCCGAACTCGTTTCTCTGATGCCGCGCAACATCGAGAGCCTGGACGACGAGCCCCTGCCGGACGGCACGCCCAATTTCGCCGGCGGCCTGACCACGTTCCCCGTGCGCAACACCCTCGCGCCGAATCAATTTTTCATCGGGCAAAATTGCTCGCTGAACAAAAACGGCGTGGTGCAGACCCGGCGCGGGACCTCCTCCCTCGGCACGCAGACGGGCGGCCTCGGCACGCTGCTCGGCATGGGCTACCTCGACACCGTGGCGGCGAAAAAACTGCTGGTCGCCTACGTGGGGGGCAGCGCCACGCTGCGCGCCTTCGACGGCACGAATTGGGCGGCCGTCGCGGGCTACGTGCCGGTGGGTGGAAATTCGGTGCAGATGGTGCAGGGCAACGACAAGCTCTACCTGACCGACACCACGCAAAACATGCGCTCATGGGACGGCACGACAATGACCGACCTCGGCGGCGGCGCCACCGATGCCCCGCACGCGAAGTTCATCGTCTGGGGCACCAACCGCCTGATTGCGGCCGGGGTGACCAACGCGACCGACACCGTTTATTTTTCCGACATCCTCGACCCCAGCAGCACCCATTGGAGCGCGGCCAACCGCATCCGCGTGGGCGCGGGCGACGGCGAGCCGATCACCGGCATGGCGATGTGGACCGAGACGATCCTCGTCGTCTTCAAGCGCACGCGCATCTGGGTGGTGGATATCACGCCGAGTGTGAGCGTCTCCAACTTCACGATCAACATCGTGCCCACGGCCTACGGCTGCGTCTTCCACCGCACGATCACCACCGTGGGGCGCGACCTCTGGTTTCTTTCCAACGACGGCGTGCGCAGCCTTTCCCGCACGCTGCAGGGCGACGAGAACGAGGTAAGCCAGCCCATCTCCCTCCCGATCAAAAACTACACCAACCTGATTACCGACACCTGGCTGGAGCTGACCTGCGCCATTTATTTTCAGGGGCGGTACCTGTTGTTTCACTGGAGCGATTTCCCCGCGCCCGATGGCTCGGGGACGGGCTACTACACACTGGCGTACAACGTCGAGCTCGCGCAATGGGAGGGCCGGTGGGACGGGTGGAACACGCTCTGTTGCGCGATCACGAAATTCAACGGGCAGCTCCGCCTCGTGATGGGCGGCAACGGTGGCCGGGTGTTTTACTGGCGGCACATCACGGGCACGCCCATGGTGACCGCCGATTATCAGGACGACGCCGTGGCCGATGCCACCGCCATTCCCACGCGCGTGGGCTCGCGCAACCACAACTTCACCGCCGGACAGAACAGCAAGCGCGGCTTCGCGCTGGAAATCGAGTTCGACAACAACACCGCGCCGACCGCCGACGTAAAGCTGGTGATCGACGATGCCGCCCCCGTCCTGCTCGGCACCGTGGTGCCCGCCGGCCGCGTGCAGCTCACGCTCCTCCACCAGGCACCCTTTCGCGACCTCGCCGTGGAAGTGAGCAGCGCCAGCGCCAAACTCGCCGTGCGCTCGATGGCGCTCGCGGCCTTCCTCCAGACGATGCCCATCGGGCAATAAGACCATGTGTTGCTTCGTCGCCCTCCTTGCCGCCGGCCCGATCGTCTGCTCGCAAGCGGCAGCGTTTCCAGTCCCCAGAGATACTTTCCGCGACGCCCTTGCGCGCGGCGACATTGTGCGCCTCGAGGCGGCGATGCACCGGGTGTTCGCCGAAACGCCCACGCGCGAGGAGATTGAGCAAATCGAAGGGGAAATGCTGAAGTTTCCCCAGCTCGCGATTGAGCCGCGCCACTATTTCGCGGAGGGGCTTTACGCGCGGGAAATCCTCATCCCGGCCGGCGCACTCCTCACCGGCATCATCCACCGGACCGAGACGCTCAACGTGGTGAGCCACGGCGAAATGATCGTGTGGACCCCGCACGGCACGCGCCGCGTCAAGGGGCCCTGTACCTTCGTCTCGGGCCCGGGCGTGAAGCGCATCGGCATTGCCCTGACCGCTTGCCTCTGGACCGCCATCAACGCCAACCCCGCCAACCTGCGCGACCTTGGCGCGCTCGACGAATTTCTGCTCTTCAACCCTCAGCAGCCGGAGAAACCCACCACATGAGTGCCATCGCCGCCGCCATCGCGGGCAGCGCCATCATCGGCGCCGTCAGTGCCAGCAAACAATCCGACGCCCTGAACAACGCGGCTAACGCTGCGAAGAGCACGCCGCCGGACCTCACCGGCGCGTACCTCGCCGGCATCCAAGCCGACATGTCCACGCTCCCGCTGCGCCTCCAAGTGAGCCAGGCGGCCAGCGGCGGCGGCGTGTACACGGATCCGCAGAGCGGGCAGGTGTACGATTTCCGGGGCAGCTTCGACCCGGTGCGGTTCTTCCAAGAAAACCCGGGAGCGTACGATTACTACATCGAGGAATCGAAGGCCACGGGCAACCCGCCGCGCGCCGACGTGGAGGGCTTCGCGAAGGATTACTTTGGGGGGCAGGGCCTGCAAGGGCCGGCGGTCGACGCAAAGCTGCAGCAGTACAACACCAGCTCACCCACGTACAAGAACCAGACCGACGCGCAGAATCAGGCGCAGAAAACCAACGCGGGCACGCAGCTGGCGATCACCACCGCGCAACAGCAGCAGGACGCGCTCGCCGGCGGGTCGGTCGACAAGAACGATTACAGCGCCTACGTCAAAAACAACCCCGACCTGCTCGCGGCCTATCAGGCCAACAGCAACGGCCTTTCGATGTCCGATTGGGGCAAGCAGCATTACCAAGCCTACGGCCAGAACGAGGGGCGCGCGATGCCCACCACCGGCCTCGCCGGGCAGGCGAACGATCTCAACCTGAAGCTGCAGAACGACGCGCTCGATGCCCAGATCGCCGGCAGCGGCAAGGCCACCACGGCGGCCGTCGACCTGCAAAACAAGTTGCTCCCCGGCGTCAACGACGTGCTGCGAGACCAGCAGGGGAAGACGTACACGGCCAACCTCGCGGCGAACCAGCAAGGGTTTAACCAGAATCTCGACCAGAGCGACCAGGCGGCCAACCGCTCGCTGCAACAGCAGCAGAACATCCTCCCCCAGCTCAACAATCTCGGCATCCAGTTGCAGACCGACACGCTCAAGGGAGCCGATGCGGCCGGCCGCGCGGTCAACGGCGGCACGTACGCCGTGCGCGACCAGCTCGCGCAGAACATCCTCGATGCACTCAAATCGGGCGACGCCCTGACGCCGGCGCAAAAGAACAAGGTCGACCAGCAAATCCGCGGCGCGCAGGCCGCGCGCGGCAACATCCTCGGCGATGGCGCGGCCTTCGACGAGGCGATCGCGGAGAGCGATTACGCGCAGAACCAAGGGGCGCAGCGCCGGGCCGACGCGCTGAACCTCATCAACTCGAAAGACCTCACGCCGAACTTCTCGAGCGTGGGCGTGGTGAACCCCACGCAGGTGGTGAGCCCGAATAATTCCGCCGCCAACTTCCAGACGCAGACGAGCATCAACTCCATCCAGCCGAATTTCTCGGCCACCACCGTGGCGGCCCCGAACCTCACCCCGAACGTCGCCCCGACGACCGACCCGCTCGCGCTCCTCAACGCCAACGCGGGCACCAATGGGCAAAACGCCGCGATGTCCGCCTGGACGACCAACACGAACAATAATTTCGCCGCCGCCACGCAGGCGGCCAACGCCCCGAACCCGTGGCTGCAGAGCCTCGGGCTCGGCCTGCAGGCCTACAGCGCATTCAAGCCGGGCGGGCTCACCGGCGTGGCGCCGGCCTCCTCGCTCGGCAGCAGCACGGGCGTGGCAAGCAACTTCGTGTGCTGGGTCGCGCGCGAGGTGCTCGGCACGGAGGACGGCAAATGGGAATTGTTCCGCGAGTGGCTGCTTACCCACGCGCCGGCGCAATTTCGGATGCGCTACTACCGGCAGGGCGAGCGCTTCGCCGCGTGGCTCCGCGACAAGCCGGGCATTCGCGCGCTGCTGCGCCCGTTCTTTGAGGCCAGAGCCGCCGAGATGGAGGGCCTCACATGACCAGCGCCGATTTTCAGGCCATTTCCACCGGGCTCTCGGCAATCACTCAGCGCAACCAGAGCGATGCCGACATGGACCTGCGCCGCGCGATGCTGGCGCGCCAGACCGCCAACGATTCGACCGACGAGGAGATGCGCCGCAAACTCCTCGCCATCCAGCAGCAGCAGGCCGACGACACCACGAGCGACCGCAAGGACAGCGTGCAGGAGCGCCGCGACGCGCTCAAACGCCAGGTCGATGCCGACACGTGGGCCCAGAATCCGCAGAACCCCGCGAACATCGCCCATGCCGCGCAGGCCAAACTCGCCGGCGCGCAGGCCGACGCCATCGTGACCAAGCCGCAATCACCCATCGGCGCGACGGTGCAGGGCATCGACGAATTTTCCGACGCCATGAGCAAGGCGTTTGACGAAAACCAGCAGGCGCTCAACGCCCTGCAGGCCAACCCGCAAGACCCGGTGGCCCGGCAGGCGGCGACCAAGGCGCAGCTCAAGCTCTCGGCCCTCAGCGAGGCGGGCAAGACCATGGTGCAAAAGTGGAAGCCGCAGGCGGAGCCCGACATCGACGTGGAAATCCCCGGCCCGAACGGCGACGACGGCCTGCCCAGCGGCAAACTCAAGATGAAGGTCCCGCTCTCGCAGTGGAACCCACAGCATCCGCTCTGGAGCAAGTTTAACCCGCCGGCGCCCACGACTCCGCCCGTGGGCGCGGATGGCATCCCGACCCTCACGCCGCAACAGGCGATGGCGGCGAAACCCGGCACGAAGTTCCGCACGCTTGACGGCCGCGTTCTCATCCGCTGATGCCCGCCGACCCCTACGCCGGGCTCGGCTCTCCCGCCGTCGCCCCTGACCCCTACGCCAACCTCGGCACTCCGGCCGACCCGTACGAGGGCCTCGGCTCGCCTGAGACCGCGCAGGCCCCGCTCAAGGCCTTCGCGCGCGGGGCCGTGGGCGGCCTCGGCGGCATCGCCAAGGGCGCGGAGGCGGTGGCGTACGACATGCCCCCGCAGGATGAATTCGGGCGGCCGATCAATGCGGAGCAGAATGCCGACTACGAACGGCGCATGTTGCAGCCGCCAACCGCGAAAATCGCCGACATCAAGGCCGGCCCGGCCTACCACATGGGGCAGGCGCTGCAGGACGCGGCAAACGAGGTCTACCCGCTCAGCGAGCAGGAGCAGCGCGGCTGGCTCACGCAGGGCGGAGAAATGGCCGGCGGCTTCCTCCCGCTGATTGCCAGCGGCCCCGCCGCGCCGGCGACCATCGGCCTGCAATCCGTGGGCGACCATCTCGACGAAGAGTACCAGCGCCAGCTCAAGGCCGGCGTACCCGCCGAGCAGGCCGCGCAACACGCCATCAACGGCGCGATGGCCTCGGGGGCCACGCAGGCCCTGCTTTTTGAGGTGCTGCCCAAGCCGCTACGCAACCTCGGCGATGCGGCGATCGACAAGCTCGCGCGCACCACGCTGGGGAAGTTCCTCGCCGGGCGCGTGGCGCAGGGCGTGGAGGGCGCGGCCCTCGGCGCAACCACACACGCGGCCGACAACCTGGTGCTCGGCCACCCGATCACCGAAGGCACGGGCAATGCCGGGGTGAGCCTCGGCCTCCTGCAAACGCTCCTCCCACGCGGGGCCAGCACCCGCCAGCCGGACGACATCAAGCCCGATGTGCCGGGCGCAGAACAGAAACCGGCGGATGGCGGCACGAAACCACCGCCGGCCAGTACGGCCGCGCCAGCCGCCGAGGGCGACCTCGGCGCGGATATCGGCGCCAGCCTGCCCGATGCCGAGAGCCGCGACGTGCTCGCCGGCCGCAGCGCCGAGGCCGCCGCGCGCGACCTTGGCAAGACCAAGCCCGATTTTGGACAGACCGTCGCCAGCGTGCAGGACGCGCTTTTGACGGCCAACGCCACACCTGCCCAGCTCGACGCGCTGGACTTTCAACTGCGAGTCCTCGAGGAGCGGAAGGACAAGCGCCGCCTCAAGCCGGACCAGGTCAACACCAGCCTCGCCAACACGTTTCTGTTTCAGACGCTCCCGCCGGCGGAGGTGTTTCCCCTCGTGGCCCGGCTCGCGGAGAGCAGCGATAATATTTCCGCGCTGCGTCAGGGCATCGCCGACCTGCGGAACGGGGCGACGGCTACGCCGACCACACCGGCCGCAACCGTCGCCAGTCCCGGCACGGTGCCCACCATGACCGCCGAGGAACGCGCGGCGAAGCTCGCCGCCCTCCAACAGCAGCAGGCCGCCGCCGATGCCGCCAAAACCCAGGCCGAGGCCGCGCGCCAGCAGGCCATCGCCAACGCCGCGAAAGCCCAGCAGGAGCAGGCGGCGCGCGTGAAGGCGGAAAACGCCCGGCTCGCGACCATCACGGCCACCGGCCGCGACGAGACCGGGAAAATCGTGGACCTCACGCGCGTGCCCGATGCGGAGTTGCAGACGCTCGACCTCGACAAAGAGGGCATCCCGCCCGAGGCGTACGACCGCGAACAATCGCGCCGGGCGGAAGCCGCCGAGCGCGCCGAGGCCAGCGGGGCGAATCGCGGGGAGGATTTGCTCGA
>Ga0265327_10005212_pt1 | contig 10972 bp, 9 predicted proteins | sample 41621metaG_FD_202089 | JGI IMG/M metagenome (GOLD analysis project Ga0265327, IMG submission 202089) | Rhizosphere microbial communities from Carex aquatilis grown in University of Washington, Seatle, WA, United States - 4-16-21 metaG | ecosystem: Host-associated > Plants > Roots > Rhizosphere >... | reverse complement strand
CGTGGCGCGTGCATGGCGCGCCTTGTTCGAGACCGATCTCTATTTCGCGGCCTATTACCAACGCTGGATTCCGGAGCCGAACTTCGCGATCCTGCGGCCGGTCATGGTCGACTACATGGGTGCGCTGGGCGTGCCTGCCTTCGTGCGTCCCTGGGTGGTGAAGGCGGTGCGGCGCAACGTGCGGGCCCAGCTCGAGGCGCAAGGGACCGGCCGGCGCCCGGTCGAGCAGATCCATGCGATCGCGGACGCAGGCTATGCCGCCGCCAGCGATTTCCTGGCCGACAAGCTGTACTTCATGGGCGACCGACCGAGCGAACTGGACGCGACGGTCTTCGCCTTTCTCCATACGCTGTTGCTGCCGCCGTTCGAATCCCCACAGAAGGAATGGGTCGCCGGCCGCGCGAACCTGGTGGATTACCACCGGCGCATGCTGGCGCAGTATTGGCCGGAGAGGGATGCAGTGCCGGCGGCCGCACGTTCAACCGCCATGGCGTGAGCGGGGCGTCGGCGTCTCGGGGTAGCCAGCGGACGCGTCAACAGCGGGGATGCGCCAGCGGCGGCTGGCCCGGCTGCCACTTCGGGTACTTCGCCATCACGCACGCGAAGACCGGCGCCCCGAGTCGCGCGCCAAGCCACGCGTGGAGTTGCGGCCAAGGCTGCGCGTCGAACCAGGCGGCATCGACCTGCGCGAATTGCCGCACGAAGGGCGCGATCGCCACATCGGCCAGCGCAACCTGCTCGCCGTACAGGCAGCGCGTGGCCTGCAGCCGCGCCTCCAGCCGGGAGAGGAAGAGGGCGCCCTGCGCACGATGCGCCGCGGCGTCGGCGCCCGGCTGCCGTTCCGGGTACTTGTAGCCGTCCAGGTCGCGCTTGAAATCGCCGTCGCATTCAGCGATGAGCGCGAGCATCTCGTCCGGCGTGCCGCGCCCGGGTTGCAGCCAGCGTTCAGGGTCGTGGCGCCGCAGTGCCCACAGCATGACGTCCAGGCTCTGGTCGATCACCCGGCCGTCGACATCGACCAGCACCGGCACAGTTCCTTTCGGCGAGGCGGCGAGCAACTCCGCGGGCTTGTCGCGCAGCACGACTTCGCGCAGTTCGCAGCGCTGGCCGCTGACCGCGATCGCCATCCGGGCCCGCATCGCATACGGACAGCGCCGGAACGAGTACAGCACCGGCAGGGCGCCCGGCGCTGTCAGATCAGCCGGCGAATCGTTTTCTTGCGCCATACGAAGCGGTAGTAGCACGCCTGCAGGGTCAGCATGGCAGTGAAGGCCACCGGGTAGGCGACCCAGATGCCGTTGAGACCGAAGCGCCGGCCCAGCCACCAGGCCACCGGCACCTCGATCAGCGCGATGCAGAAGACCGAGATCGCCGTCGGCACCAGCACCGAGCCGCTGGCCCGCATGATCCCCGAGAGCGCCGAGCCCATGCCGAAGATCACGGTGCTCCACAGCATGATGTGCAGCAGCGTCTGGGCCACCTCGATCACCGGCTCGCTGGTGATGAAAAAGCCCATCAGCGGCCGGGAGAACAGGTAGCCCAGCAGCACCAGCGAGCCGGTCAGCACCAGGTTCATGAGGAGCGCCGTGCGGGTGATGGCACCGAGGCGCTGCGCCTGGCCGGCACCGATCGCCTGCGCGCCGAGGATCGATGCCGTGATGGCGATCGAGATCGCCGGAAACTGCACGTAGGCCACCACCTGGTTGACCGCGCCATAAGCCGCGGTGGCGTTCGAGCCGTAGGCGTTGACGAAGGACAGCAGCGCGATCTCGGCCAGCGACACCACGATCATCTGCACGCCGGTCGGCACGCCCACCTTGAGCACCGACTTCAGCAAGGCCGGACGGATCCGCAGGTGGCGCATGAAATCGGCATCGGGCGCCAGCACGCTCTTCTTGCGCCGCAGGTGGAAGCCCAGCCAGGTCGTCGCCACCACGAAGGACACGACGGTGGCGCAGGCGCCGCTGGCCACGCCGAGCTGCGGCAGCCCGAACCAGCCCCGGATCAGCGCTGGCGTGATCACCAAGCCGAGCGCGGTCGAGATCATCAAGGTGTAGAGCGGCGTGACCGTGTCGCCGACGCCGCGCAGCATCGCGGTCGACAGCAGGAACACGAACAGCCCCGGCATCGCGATCAGGATGATGCGGGCGTAGCGGGTGGCGTCGGGCAGGATGTCGGCCGGCGTGCCGAGCAGCTTGAGCATCGGCTCGGTGAAGACGCCGCCGAACAGCGCCACGCAAAGCCCGAACAGGATGCCCACGGTGAGCGTGGTGCCGGCCACCGCGCGCGCCTTGTCGGGCTCGCGGGCGCCCCAGGCTTGGCCGATCAGCACCGAAGCGCCGGCGCCCAGGCCGATCGTGAAGGCGATGAAGAAGAACATCACCGGGAAGAATCCCGACACCGCCGCCAGCGCGCCGACCCCGATCATCTGGCCCAGGTAGACGTTGTTGAGCGTGCCCGACAGCGACTGCAGCACGTTGCTCAGCAGCATCGGCGCGAGGAACAGCAGGAAGACCTTCCACAGCGGCTTGGACGCCATGGCCGCCAGGCGTGGGTTGACGGGTGGCGTTGCCTTCGGCGGCATCGGGTCGGTGGCCAGGGTGGATTCAGGCGTGCTCATGCTTCACTCCAGGCCGATGCGGACAGCCGTCGAAGGTGCTCGACCACATCTCCGGGCCAGTCGGCGATCAACTCGTCGAAGCGGGCCTGCTGGCCGGCGAACAGGGCGCGGGCGGCTTCCTCGAACCCGGGGAGGGCCCCGGCGATCGCGGTCATGAAGCGGTAGGTGGCTTCGCGCGATGCACGCGTGGCATCGCGTTCGGCATTGACGCGGCTGGCTTCCTGGACCAACCGGCGCAGCGCCACCGAGGCGCCGCCGGGCTGGTGGTTCAGCCAGTCCCAGTGGCGCGGCAGCAGGGTGACTTCACGTGCGACGACGCCCAGTTTGGGACGGCCCACGCCACGGGGCGCCTCGTGCGGGGTGTCGGCGCCGGCCGCAGGCGCGACCGTGCCGGCCTGGTGGTGGACGTCGAAGTCCAGCACTTCGCCGGTCTGCTCGTCGAACACCAGATACGGCGTGTCGTCGCGCCGTTCGCGCAACAAGGCAAGCACTTCGGCCGTGGGACCGCGTGCGATGCGCCTGGCGTCGGCGAAAACGATCAGGCGCGTGGGTGAGGAGGGGGAGGGCATGCGGCTGATATTACCCGGGCAAAATTAGATTTGCAATATACCCGGGTAAAAATAGGCGAGCTCAGGGCGCGCGCAGGCGCCGCCAACCCTGCCGGATGCGTCGCCCGAGCGCCAGCGTCGTGCGCCAGGGGCGGCTCTCGCGCACGCTCGTCAGCACCGAGTCTTTCCAGCGCTTCCAGCGCGGGTAGTAGCGCGAGAACCAGGGCAGGCGCATCAGCGCCGGTTCGACCAACTGGAACAGCCAGGCCAGGATCGCGGTGCCGACCAGCTTGGCGACCAGCAACAGCAGCAGCGCGCTCAGCGCATGGCCTTCGCCGAGCAGGAAGAGGCCGAAGAGCTTGACGGGCAGCAGCATCAGCGCGGGCACGAAGAAGGCCAGCACGGCGCCCCAGGGCGGCAGCCTGCGCAGGGCGGCCTCGACGCGGGCCCAGACGCGCAGCCGCGCCAGCCGGGCCATGCCGCGGGCCATCGGCTCCCAGCCCCATTCCTCGAACAGCAACACCGGCACCAGCAGGGCCATGCCGAGGACGCTCAGGAGTTTCTTCAAGATACGCATTCGGCGCCATTGTCCCCCTGGGGCCTATGGCAAACTTCCGCGCTTTATCCGTCAGGCGCCAAGGGCGCCCCGTCCCCGGGATCTCCCTCATCCATGCAGAAAATCATTCGCCAGCTCGCGGCCGAGATCAAGGTCGGTGAGCACCAGGTGAAGTCCGCCGTCGACCTGCTCGACGGTGGTGCCACCGTGCCCTTCATCGCCCGCTACCGCAAGGAGGCCACCGACGGCCTCGACGACACCCAGCTGCGCGAGCTCGAAGCCCGCCTGTCGTACCTGCGCGAGCTCGAAGACCGGCGCGCCGCGGTGCTCAAGAGCATCGACGAGCAAGGCAAGCTCACGCCGCAACTGCGTGCTGCGATCGAGTCGGCGCCGACCAAGCAGGAAGTCGAGGACCTGTATCTCCCCTTCAAGCAGAAGCGCCGCACCAAGGGCCAGATCGCCCGCGAATTCGGTATCGAGCCGCTGGCCGACAAGCTGCTGGCCGACCCCACGCTCGACCCGGCGGTCGAGGCGAAGGCCTTCCTGCAGCCCGCCACCACGCTGGACGACGGCAAGCCCGGGCCGGATTTCTCCACGGTGCCGGCCGTGCTCGATGGCGTGCGAGACATCCTCTCGGAGCGCTGGGCCGAGGACGCGCCGCTCGTGCAGCGCCTGCGCGAATGGCTCTGGGCCGAGGGCCTGCTCAAGTCCAGCCTGATGGCGGGCAAGGACGAGAACAACGCCGACGTCGCCAAGTTCCGCGACTACTTCGACTACGACGAGCCGATCGGCCGCGTGCCTTCGCACCGCGCGCTGGCGGTGTTCCGCGGCCGGGCGCTCGAAATCCTCGATGCCAAGCTGGTGCTGCCGGTCGAGCCCGAGCCGGGCAAGCCGTCGATCGCCGAAGGCAAGATCGCGCTGCACCTCGGCTGGAGCCATGCCGGCCGCGCCGCCGACGACCTGATCCGCAAGTGCGTGGCCTGGACCTGGCGCGTCAAGCTGGCGCTGTCGACCGAGCGCGACCTGTTCACGCGGCTGCGTGAAGAGGCCGAGAAGGTCGCGATCAAGGTCTTCGCCGACAACCTGCGCGACCTGCTGCTGGCCGCGCCGGCCGGCCCACGCGTCGTGATGGGCCTGGACCCGGGCATCCGCACCGGCGTCAAGGTGGCGGTGGTCGATGCGACCGGCAAGCTGGTCGAGACCGCGACCGTGTTCCCGCACGAGCCGCGCAAGGATTGGGAAGGCTCGCTGCACACGCTCGGCAAGCTGTGCGCCAAGCACGGCGTGAACCTGATCGCGATCGGCAACGGCACCGCCAGCCGAGAGACCGACAAGCTGGCGGCCGACCTGATCAAGCTGCTGGCCAGGATGGCGGCACAGGCCGGCGCGCCGGAGATGAAGGTCGAGAAGGTGGTGGTCAGCGAGGCCGGCGCCTCGGTGTATTCGGCGAGCGAGTTCGCCGCGCAGGAAATGCCGGACGTGGACGTCAGCCTGCGCGGTGCCGCCAGCATCGCGCGGCGCTTGCAGGACCCGTTGGCCGAGCTCGTCAAGATCGACCCGAAGTCGATCGGCGTCGGCCAGTACCAGCACGACGTGAACCAGAGCGAACTCGCGCGCACGCTGCATGCCGTGGTCGAGGACTGCGTGAACTCGGTCGGCGTCGACCTCAACACCGCCAGCGTGCCGCTGCTGTCGCGCGTGTCGGGCCTGTCGGGCAGCGTCGCCAAGGCGGTGGTGCGCTGGCGCGAGGCCAACGGTGCCTTCGCCACGCGCAAGCAACTGCTCGACGTGAGCGGCTTCGGGCCCAAGGCCTTCGAGCAGAGCGCGGGCTTTCTGCGCATCCGCGGCGGCACCGATCCGCTCGACGTCACCGGCGTGCATCCCGAGACCTATCCGCTGATCGAGCAGATCATCGTGAAGACAGGCAAGCCGATCGGCGAGCTGATGGGCCGCGCCGACATGCTCAAGACGCTCAAGCCCGAGCTCTTCGCCAACGAGAAGTTCGGCGTCATCACGGTCAAGGACATCCTCGGCGAACTTGAGAAGCCGGGCCGCGACCCGCGCCCCGACTTCAAGGTGGCGCGATTCAACGACGGTGTCGACGACATCAAGGACCTGGTCGAAGGCATGGTGCTCGAGGGCACGGTGAGCAACGTGGCGCAGTTCGGCGCCTTCGTCGACCTTGGCGTGCACCAGGACGGCCTGGTGCACGTCAGCCAGCTCTCGCACAAGTTCGTCAACGATGCGCGCGAGGTCGTCAAGACCGGCGACATCGTCAAGGTCAAGGTGATGGAGGTCGACGTGGCGCGCAAGCGCATCGGCCTGTCGATGAAGCTCGATGCGGCCCCCTCGCGCCGCGACGGCCCGCGCGACAACCGCTTCGAAGGCGCAGGGCGGGGCCAGCAAGGTCCGCGCCGCGACAGCTCGCCGCAGCCGGCCGGGCAGATGGCCTCGGCCTTCGCCAAGCTGCAGGGCCTGCGCAAGTAGATGGCGGCCACGAGCGACAGCGCACGGTTCTTGCCACGGATTGCGGCATGAAGGCGCTTCGCATCTACGCCGGCCCTGGCGCTCGGGACCACATCGCGCTGCACGGCCTGCGCCCGCAGGACGTGCGCACGGTGCCGGGCGCGGCGGGCGGCCCCAAGGGGCTGGTCCTGGGGCCGATCGACCGCTTCCTGTTCGGCGACTGGCTGCCGCAAAGCACGCAGCCGATCGACCTCGTGGGCGCGTCGATCGGCGCCTGGCGGCTCGCCAACGCCTGCCTGGGCGACACCAAGACCGCGTTCGAGCAATTCGAGCACGGCTACATCCACCAGCACTTCGAAGTGCCGCCGGGCCAGAAGCGCCTGAGCGCCAAGCAGGTCAGCACCCAGTTCGGCGAGGGCCTGCGCAGTTTCTACGGCGGCCGCACGGCGGAGGTGCTCGGGCATTCGCGCTATCGGCTGCACGTGATTACCTCGCGCGGCCGGCACATCCTCGGGCGCGAGGGCCGGGCGCGCACGCCGGTGGGCTACCTCGGCGCCTTCCTCACCAACAGCGTGCACCGCAAGAGCCTCGGCGCGTGGCTGGAGCGCGTGGTGTTCTCGACGCCGGGCGCGCCGCTGCCCTTCGGCACGCGCGACTTCCGCACGCGGCAGGTGAACCTGGTCGAGGCCAACTTCGAACTGGCGCTGCAGGCCTCGTGCTCGATCCCGTTCATGCTCGAGGCGGTGCACGACATTCCGGGCGCGCCCGCCGGGGCCTACTGGGATGGCGGCATCACCGACTACCACCTGCACCTCGACTACGGCAACACCGAAGGCATCGTGCTGTACCCGCATTTCCAGCAGGCCGTGGTGCCGGGCTGGCTGGACAAGGGGCTCAAGTGGCGCCACAGGCCGACCGGTTTTCTCGACCGCATGGTGGTGCTGGCGCCGGACCCTGAATGGGTCAAGGGTTTGCCCAACGGCAAGCTGCCCGATCGCAACGACTTCATCCGCTACGGCAACGACCTGCGCGGGCGCATCCAGGCCTGGCACACTGCGGCCCAGGAATCGCGCCGGCTGGCGGACGAGTTGGCGCAATGGCTGGACCGGGGCTGCAACGTGCAGGACGTGCGGCCTCTTTAGAAACACACTTCATTCCAAATGAACCCGCTGCGAATCCTCGGCCTCGTCCTGATCTTCGCCGGCCTGCTGGCCCTGGCGCTCGGCCATGTCAGCTTCACCCGGTCGACCCACCAGATCAGCATCGGCCCGGTCGAGCTGGCGGTGAAGGAGAAGCAGGACATCGAGCTGCCGGTCTGGGCCGGCATCGGTGCGATCGTGGCCGGCGGCCTGCTGGTGGTGCTGGGCGGGCGCAAGCGCTGAGGCCGCTCAGCGCTGGTACAAGTCCTGGTGCTGCCCGCGGATCAGGTGCTTTTGCAGCTTGCCGGTGCCGGTGCGCGGGAACTCGGCCACGAAGACGATCGCCTTCGGAACCTTGAAGCCGGCCAGCCGGCCGGTGCAATGGGCCATGAGCGCGGCCTCGTCGAGCGCCGCGCCGGGCCGTCGCACCACCACGCCGGTGATCGCCTCGCCCCAGTGGGGGTGCGGCAGGCCCACCGCCGCGGCCTCGGCCACGCCGGGGTGTTCCATCAGGCAGCGCTCGACCTCGATCGAGGCCACGTTCTCGCCGCCGGTCTTGATCACGTCCTTGTAGCGGTCCTCGAACCAGATCGCGCCGTCCTCGTCGATGTGGGCCACGTCGCCGCTGTGGAACCAGCCGTGGCGCAGGCAGGCAGCGCTTTCGTCCGGCCTGTTGAGATAGCCGTTCATGACCTGCGGGCCGCGATACACCAGTTCGCCGGTCTGGCCGCGCGGCAGCAGGCGGCCCTGGTCGTCCATCACGGCCACGCGCGTCATCGCGGTGGCGGTGCCCCAGGTCGCGGCCTTGCTCCATTGGTGTTCCGGCCGCTGGACGCAGGTGCCGGGCGTGAACTCGGTCTGCCCCGACCCGAGCACCACGTCGGCATTCGGGAACATGGCGTGGATGGCCTTGAGCCGTTCGTGCGGCATCGGCGCCATCGCGTACATCGCACGGCGCATCGCCGGGAAGGTCCGCCCCTGGACCGCCGGGTGGTCGAGCAGGAGGCCATACATCATCGGCAGCAGCGCGACCAGGTGCACGCTTTCGGACTCGAACAGCGACGCCACCTGCTGCGGCTCGAAACCCTGCGTCAACACCAGCGTGCCGCCGATCACCATCAGCGGCATCACGATGCCGTTGAGCATGGCGCAATGAAACAGCGGCAGGGCGATGAGCGAGGTGTACCCCGCCGCGCCGTGCAGCACCAGCGCACCGCTCAAGCCCGCCATCACGACCGCGAGGTGGCTGGTCAGCACGCCCTTGGGATGGGAGGTGGTGCCGCTGGTGTAGAGCAGCTGCACCACATCGCGGTCGTGGACCTCGACCTCGAGCGGGACATTGCGGCCACTGGCCAGCAGGCGGTCGAATTCGGGGCCGGTGTGGAAGCGGTGCGCCAGCTGCGGCAAGTCCTCGGCCAGCACGCCCTTGGCGATCTCGCCGAGGGGCGCCTCGACGATCAACACACGCGCAGCGGCATCGCGCAGGCACCAGGCGATCTCGGAAGGGCGCAGGCCGAGGTTGACCGGGGCGCACACCAGGCCGGCCCGCGCGCAGGCGAAATAGGTCAGCAGCAGCTCGGTGCAGTTGCGCGCCATCACGGCCACCACGTCCTGGTGCGCAAGTCCGAGACCGAGGAGTGCGTGTCCGAGCTGGTCGACCTGGCGATCGAAGTCGGCGTAGCGCAGGCGCCGCGGCCCGTCGACGATCGCGATCTGGTCGGGGTAGAGATCGGCGGCGCGCGTGATCGCGTCGGCGACGCAGACCCGCTCGATCAGGTTGCGGCCGAGCGCGTCGGAAAGGTCGAATTCATGCTGAGGCATTGCTGCGGTCTCCCTGTGGTTGTGCCGCGAAGATAGGGAGGCCGCGGAGCCCCGTCTTGTGTGAACTGGCTGCTTCCAGTTTGCCCGCGCGGACCTGGCCGGCTCGCCGCAGACACACGCGCGCTTCGATGCAGAGAGTTGATCGTCCGCCAACGTGCGCAATCCGTGGCGGGCAAACCCTGCACATCGGCGCGCAAAAGCGCTTCGAGAATGAGCCATTCACCCGGAAAGCCCCCATGCCCCCTATCTCCCTTTCGCGTCGCGTCTTCAATCTCTCGATGGCTGGTGCCGCGGTGTCGGTCGCGGCCCCTTCGCTGGCCCAGTCGGCGTGGCCGAGCAAGCCGATCCGCATCGTTGTGCCCTACACGCCCGGCGGTTTCACCGACCAGATGGCGCGGCTCATCCAGCCCGGCTTGCAGAGTCGTCTGGGCCAGCCCGTCGTGGTCGACAACAAGCCCGGGGCCAACAGCCTGATCGGTGTCGACGCGGTCGCCAAGGCAGCGCCCGACGGCAGCACCTTCGGCGTCGTGATCGCGGCCTACACGGCCAACACCACGCTCTATCCGAAGCTGCCCTACGACCCGCGCAAGGATCTGGTCGGCGTTTCGCTGATGGGCGTGTCGCCGCTGCTCGCGGCGGTCAACAACGATGCGCCCTTCAAGACCGCCAAGGAACTGATCGACTACGCGCGCGCCAACCCGGGCAAGGTGAGCTTCGGTTCGTCGGGCAACGGCTCGGCGGCGCACCTGACGACCGAGCTGTGGAAGTCGCTCACCAAGACCTACATGATCCACATCCCGTACCGGGGCGCGGTGCCGGCGCTGACCGACCTGATGGGCGGACAGATCCAGCTCTTCTTCGACGCGCCGACGGGGCTCATCAACCAGGGCAAGGCCGGCAAGGTGCGGCTGATCGGGGTCGCGAGCGATCGGCGGCTGCCGGTGCTGCCCGACGTGCCGACTTTCATCGAGCAGGGCTTCCCCGGCTTCACCGGCAGCACCTGGGCCGGCATGCTGGCGCCCGCCGGCACGCCGCGCGACATCGTCAAGCGCATGTCGGAGGAGATAGCGCGGATCATCCGCAGCCCCGAGACCCAGGCCAAGCTCGAAGCCATGGGCACCTTCCCGGCCGGCAGCACGCCCGAGGCGTTCGATGCTTTCATCGCGGCCGAGACCGCGAAGTGGGGGCAGGTCATCAAGACTGCGGGCGTGAGGCTCGATTGACCAGGGCGCCAACCGACGCCAGGGTCGCGTCGCGTGCCTCGATCGGGGCTTTCGTCCCTGTCAGATAGGCCGTCACCAGGATCGGCGCGCGGTGCGGCGGCCGCAGGATCGCGATGTCGCAGGTGCTGCCTTGGGCGCCGGTGCCGGTCTTGTCGCCGACGACCCAGTCCGCGGGCACGCCGGCGCGCACGCGCTTGTCGCCGGTCTTGCAACCGTCGAGCCACGCCTGCATCCGGGTGCGCGAGGCGGGCGAGAGCGCATCACCCAAGAGAATCTTCTGCATGTCGGCCAGCATCGCGGCCGGCGTGGTGGTGTCGCGCGGGTCGCCCGGCAGCGATTCGTTGAGGGCGGGCTCGTTGCGGTCGAGCCGCGTGTGCTTGTCGCCAAGGCTGCGCAGATAGCGCGTCAGGCCGGCGGGCCCGCCGAAGCTCGCGAGCATGAGGTTCGCCGCCGGGTTGTCGCTCAGCGTCACCGCCGCCTCGCAGAGTTCGGCCATGGTCATGCCGGGCGCGCCGAGCCGTTGGCCGGTGACCGGTGCGTACGGGATCATGTCGCGCTGGCCGAAGACAACGCGCCGCTCCAACTGTTCCTTGCCTTGG
>Ga0265327_10005211_pt1 | contig 10972 bp, 12 predicted proteins | sample 41621metaG_FD_202089 | JGI IMG/M metagenome (GOLD analysis project Ga0265327, IMG submission 202089) | Rhizosphere microbial communities from Carex aquatilis grown in University of Washington, Seatle, WA, United States - 4-16-21 metaG | ecosystem: Host-associated > Plants > Roots > Rhizosphere... | reverse complement strand
GGCAGATGAGTCTGCGCGCTTCGTGCTCAATGCGCTCATCGCAGACGGAGTTCCGGTCCCGGGGGTTGATCAGGCGTACATGGTTAACGGACACTTCGGCACGCTGGAGGAGCTGAAGGGCAAAGATATCTCCGTGTCAGATTCCGAGTACCAGCAGATACTCAACAATGTGTTGGATAACACGGTGGGCAAAGAGAACAATCCGTCGGCGCCATTTGCGCAGAAGTACGAGAACGTCATCAAGCGGCCGGACGCGAACAAATGACGCGTATCTGGGCATTCTTTGCGCTCGTCCTAGCAGTGGCTATGCCGGTGTCGGGATGTCGCTTCGTTGACAGGGACCAACCAGAGATTCAGCGGTGGGGCGGTTTGTTGAGCGAGCTTCGGGTCCAGTGGAATGCGGAGCCCGGCATCGATCTCTTAACCGGCCCGGCTGTCCCAGTACGCGCATACATGGAGTCAAGATTGTTGGCTGAGTACATGGGCGGCCTAGAATACGCGTACCCGGGATTCGCCGACGCGGTAGCAACCGACGAAATGCAGGGCGTCCTCGGCACGGGCTACCGCCGGCCGAATGTGAACTACCCCACGAGATCTGCGCTGGTTGGCAACGTCCGCTACCGCATCCTGTCGGTGCGCCGCTCCGGACGGGATCTCGCTATCACACTCTGCAACTACCCCTACGGGATTGCCTCTCAACAGAACGGCACTTTCGCCAGCGCGGGCCGAGCCGTTGGCGACACTCCTGGCGTGTACGCCATGCGGGTCGATCTAATCTCCGGCGGGCGAGCCGTCCCCCCCGCTGCCGCCGCAGGCCGGGCCCGCGCCGGCCCCCGGGAACAATGTTTTCGGCGGCTGGCAGATCACTGGGTTCCTAAATGGCCAATTCACCAGTGACTCTGGATTCGAAACGGTGTGGCCCACCTACCATGCCGACCGTCAGGCCTGTATCGACAAGGCGCCTGACCCGCCGGAGCGGCGCGCTTTCCTCATCGACGGCGAGCATCCCCGCAGTGACTTCCCCACGGCGCCTCCCGACCCGGGCTGGCCGGGATCCTGACGCCCGCATCCCTGCCGACTGCATACTGCACGCAGGTGAAACGCCTGGAAGGCCTGCATGCGGTATGCGGTCGGCGGGGACGCTCGCAACCTTGACCGCCTAACTTATCGCTGATAACTTAACGCCGTTATTCTCTGGAGGAAGGCGTTGCGATGCTGGAACGTTTGGCTCGATCGGTTATCGCGGCACCTCGCCTCGTACTCGGTGCGGCACTACTTATCGCCATAGCGGCCGCCATCTTCGGCGTACCGGTCACCAAGCATCTCGCCGCGGGCGGGCAGCAGGACCCCAATTCTGAGTCTGCTCATGTGACACGGGTTCTCGCGGAGAAGTTCGGCATCAGCGATCAGTCCCTGGTCTTCATGCTCACCAGCGAGCAGGGGGTGAAGAGCCCGCAGATGCGCGCCGTCGCAAGCGATCTGGAGCGCCAGCTCAAGGAATCCGGCGACGTGCTCAACCTGACCTCGGCGTGGACGGCGCCGCCGCCCGTCGCCGAGGATCTCTTCGGCACGGACGGCAAGTCCGGGCTGATCGTCGCCGGGTTGACCGGTGGCGAGAACGACGCGCAAAAGCACGCGGCGACTCTCATCAAGTCGCTCGCCGTCGATCGCGATGGCGTCTCGATCAAGGCCGGAGGAGTCGCCACCCTCTACAACCAGATCGTCACGCAGTCCGAGAAGGACCTGCTGGTCATGGAATCGATCGCGATTCCGATCAGCTTCGTGGTGCTGGTCTGGATCTTCGGCGGCCTCTACGCGGCGCTACTGCCCCTGGTGGTCGGGGTGTTCTCGATTGTGGGGGCGATGTCGATCCTGCGGGGCCTGACGTTCGTCACCGATGTATCGGTGTTCGCGTTGAACCTCGCCGTCGCAATGGGATTGGCGCTTGCTATTGACTACTCGCTGTTGATCATCAGCCGCTATCGCGAAGAGGTGAACGCCGGTAAGCCGCGCGATGAGGCGCTGGTGCTCACCATGACCACGGCGGGGCGCACCGTGCTGTTCTCGGCGCTGACGGTCGCCCTCGCGCTGGTGGCGCTGATCTTGTTCCCGATGTACTTCCTCAAGTCATTCGGCTACGCGGGGGTCGCCGTGGTCTTTGTCGGAGCCATTGCGGCACTGGTCATCGTGCCGGCAGTGGTCACGCTGCTCGGCGATCGGATCGATGCCCTCGACGTGCGCCGTCTCATCCGCAAGATCCTGGGCAGGCCAGAACCCGTCGCCAAGGACGTCACCGAGACGTTCTGGTACCGGAATACCAAACGCGTTATGGCCCGCGCGGTTCCGATCGCCATCGTGATCGTCACGGCATTGGTGGTTCTCGGCCTGCCATTCCTTGACGGCAAGTTCGGGTTCCCGGACGACCGGGTGCTGCCCGCGTCGGCCTCGGTGCACCAGGTCGGCAACGAAATGCGCCGGAACTTCAACAACAACAGCTCCACCAACCTGTCCGTCATCGCCGAGGGCATCGGGGCGGTGCCGCCGTCGTTAATCGATCAGTACGCGACGGACCTGTCGAAGATCGAGGACGTCAAGGAGGTGGCCGCACCCACCGGCGCCTTCATCCGGGGCATGAAGGTCGGCCCGCCCTCCGGTGCAACCGGGATCAAAGATGGGACAGCACTTTTCACGGTGCAGACGGGTGCCAAGCCCTACACGGCCGATGCCGAGCGTCAGCTCGACGCCATCCATGCCTTACCCGGCCCGGGCGATACCACGGTAAAGATCGGCGGGGGAGCGCAACTGGACCGTGACGCCGTCGACGGCATCGTGGACAAGCTGCCCTTGGTGCTCGCCATCATCGCGATCGTCACCTTTGCGCTGCTGTTCCTGTTGACCGGCTCGGTGGTACTGCCCCTGAAGGCACTCGTGCTCAACGTGTTGTCCTTGACGGCAACCTTTGGCGCACTGATCTGGATTTTCCAGGAGGGGCACCTGGGCGGATTCGGGACCGAGGTCACCGGAACGATCGTCGCCACCATGCCGATGCTGTTGTTCTGTATCGCGTTTGGGCTGTCGATGGACTACGAGGTGTTCCTCATCTCCCGGATCCGTGAGTACTGGATGGCATCCGGACGCACCCGCGCCGACAACGACGAAGCCGTGGCGCTCGGCGTGGCCCGCACCGGGAGGGTCGTCACCGCCGCGGCGATGATCATGACCATCGCCTTTGCCGCGCTGATAGCCGCGCAGGTGTCCTTCATGCGCATGTTCGGCACCGGACTGACCATCGCGATCGTGGTCGACGCCACCATCATCCGGATGCTGCTGGTGCCCTCGTTCATGCGAATGCTCGGGCGCTACAACTGGTGGGCACCTAAGCCATTGGTCAAACTCCATGACCGAATCGGATTCAGTGACTAAGCGTCCGCGTTCGTCGCGCGGTGAAGGAGACCAACTGCGCGACGAAATCATCGACGCCGCAATCGAACTTGTCCTGGAGGCCAAGGAGCTGCGTGCGCCGTCGATCCGTGAGGTGGCCCGCAAGATCGGTGTGACCCCACCGTCGATCTATCTGCATTTCGCGGACAAGGACGAGCTGATGGACGCGGTGTGCGGGCAGTACTACCAGCGGCTCGACGATGAGATGGTGGCCGCGGCCGTTGATCAGCAGACCACGCTGGAGCGCCTGCACGCGCAAGGTATGGCCTACGTGCGCTTCGCCGTCGCGACCCCGCTGATGTACCGGCTGGCCACCTCGGCGCCGCCCCGCGATGACAGCGAACTGGACGAAACGCTGGTGAGTGCGGCATTTGCGCACTTGCACAAGGGGGTTCAAGAACTCGTGCAAGAAGGCTTCTACCCCGACGGCGACACCGTCGCAATGGGTCTGCAGCTGTGGTCGGCGGCGCATGGAGTGGCCTCGATGCTGGTCACCAAACCATATCTGCCGTGGGGTGATGCGGAACTGTTCGCCGACAACGCCTTACGCGCAGCGTGCCTGGGACAGGCGGTCAGTGATGTCGATCTGACCGCAGTGCTGCCGCGTCAGAAGTAGAGCCGCACCGACGTCAATGTGCCCGGTGCCGCCGAGTTGTTGGAGAACTCGAAGAGCCCGACTCCGCGCCGATCATCCAGGTGCACGGTGGCCGACACCGAGGAGCCCGCGGCCAGCAGCTTGTTAACGGTCAATGAGCTTGTTGCCGAGACGAACTCGGCCAACGATGCGTCCGCAACACCGTCCAGGGAGAGGGAGGCATCGGGGGAGAGCAGCCGGGTGACCGTCGGGACGTCCCGGGCAGCCAGGGCGCCCGCCAGTTCCTGGACGCGCTGCTTGCCTGTCTCGCGAACGCCCTTGAGGCCGCGCATGAACCCCAGCACCCCGTTGAGCCCCTGGTTCTTCAGCAGCTGCGGTCCCAGCTTCGCGCTCGCCAGCAGCCCGTCGCTACCGGCGCCCAACAGCTGGCCGATCATGGCGCGCAATTCCCAGAACGCGAACAACCGATCGATCTTGAGTGATGCGGCCGGCCCGTCCTCCACCACGTCATAGCGCAGGTGCATCGGGATGTGCATGGTGACGCCGGTCGACATCGTGGTGTGAATGGTCAGATCGCGCAGTACCGACATTCCGGCAACCACATCGTTTTCGACCTCGAACACGATGGTGTTGGGCGCGATGAAGGTGTCGTAGAACTTGCTGATCGCGGCCTCACCGATATGAGGCCGCGAACCCACCGGGTCGTTGACCTGGCCGTAGGTGGCGAAGAGGCCGACCCAGCTGTCCTTGTCGTGTGCACCGACAGCTGCGGGCGACGCCTGAACGGTCGCCAGCAGCTCGTCGGCGAATGGTGCGCTGGACACCGGCTTAGGACAGTGCCCCGAGCACCGCGTCGTAGTCGGGCTCCTGCGCGATCTCGGGCACCAGCTCGGTGTAGGCGACATTGCCGTCGGCGCCGATCACGACGATCGCGCGGCCCAGCAGCCCGGTCATCGGGCCGTCGGCGATGGTGATGCCGAAGTCCTCACCGAACGCGCTGCGGAATGCCGAGGCGGTGCCCACGTTCTCAATGCCCTCTGCGCCGCAGAAACGCTTCTGGGCAAACGGCAGGTCCTTGGACACGCACAGCACCGGCGCGCCCGCTTCAGCGGCACGCTGGTTGAAGGTCCGCACGCTGGTCTGGCAGACGGGGGTGTCGATCGAAGGAAAGATGTTGAGGATCACCGGCTTATCCCGGTACTGATCGCTGGTCACAGGGCCGAGATCGGCGCCTACCAGCTCAAATGCCGGGGCAGGAGAGCCGACGGCGGGAAGCTCGCCGACCGTGTTGATGGGGTTTCCGCGCAACGTGATCTGTGCCATGGGTCCAGTGTTCCAGAGTTCGTGTGCTGTTTGCATCAGCGGGGTTAGGTTGGAGGCATGACGACGCCCGTCAGCTTCGATAACCGGTTCTTCTCGGCAACGTGGTCCGCCATCGCGCGGCGCGAACCTCCAGAGATCAAGGAGCTGCGCGCCGAGAATCTGCGGGGCCTGACCGGACGCGTCCTGGAGGTGGGCGCGGGCACCGGCTCGAACTTCTCGCTGTACCCGAGCACCGTGACTTCGGTGATGGCCCTGGAACCCGAGTCCGGGCTGCGTCCGCAGGCCGAGGATGCGGCCGCTGCCGCGGCGATCCCGGTGACGGTGACCGCTGGCGTGTTCGAGGATCTCACCGTCACCGGCGAGGACCGATTCGACGCGGTGGTGTGCTCGCTGGTGTTGTGTTCGGTCGGCGACCCCGATCGTGCCGCCGCGCAGGCATTCGAAGTGCTCAAGCCCGGCGGTGAGGTGCGTTTCTTCGAGCACGTCGCCCACGGGGGCGCGCTCGGAGTGGCTCAGCGCGTGGTCGACGCGACGTTCTGGCCCCGATTGTTCGGGAACTGCCATACGCACCGCGACACGCTGGCAGCGCTCGAACGGGCCGGGTTCCAGATCGAGGAACGGCGCGACGACTGGCTGAAGATATTCGGAATCCCGATGCCGTCCTCGTCGATCGTGATCGGGCGCGCGGTCAAACCCGCGTAGTGCAGACGCGCTGGGAGCGCCCGCGGATCAACCGAATTCGACGACCGTCATCGCCGGCCTGATCCGGTCAGAGAACGGCAGGTCGTAGAACAGGGGCGTGGCCAGCTTCAGGAAGTTTCCGCGTCCGGGAGGCATCCGCACCTCACGCACCGTGCGCACACCGTCAAGAGCCCGCAGCTGTCCGTATTGGTGCGCGGTGAAGGAGAACGGCATGGGCGGCACCGTGTAGTGCTCGCTGAGCTTCCAACCGCGCCGCTGCGAGTAGACGCTCATCAACCAGGGGATGGTGTCGAAGACCATCCACCCGCCGGGAAAGCGCTTAGCGCAGGCGGCGATGAGGTCGAACACCACATCGTGCTCCAGGTACATAAACAGCCCCTCGGCGGTGATCAGGACGCCGTTGGAGTCGTCGACCTGGTCCATCCAGGAGTGCTCGAGTGCGGACTGCGCGATGTAGCGGAGCCGATCAGAGGGCGGAAGCAACTGCTGACGCAACCGCACGATGGGTTCCAGGTCGACGGACAACCAGTTGAGCTCGCCGTTGTCGATGCGCCAGAAACTGGTCTGCAGACCCTCGGCCAGCGCCACCACCGTGGCACGTGGGTGAGCCGCGAGATAGTCGTTGGAAACGTTGTCAAAGGTCAACGCCCGCAGCGCGATTCCCTGGTGGGTGCGACCAAAGTGGTGGTAGTCGTAATCGAGGCTGTCGCGCAGCACGATAGCCATCGGGTCCTCAAGAACGCCGTCGGGCCGGTTCGCCTCGGTGGCCCGCTGATTCAGCGTGATGAGCGCGGTCTCCGACACCCCGTCGAGGTGGCGGGCATCAATGGCAGCCATGCCAGCCACAGTACTAGCGAACGAGTTTGTGCAACGTCCGCAGGTTGCGGGTGGTCGTCGTCGACTTGTACCGCTTCTTGCCCATCGTCTTACCGACGGGGCTGGCCAGGGTCTGCGACTTGGGCACCTGCCAATACAGCACGCCATCACCGGCAGCGATACGTTCACTGTCATCGAGCTCGCCGCCAAGGGCCGCCAGTTCGGTGAGCACCGCGGGGTCGCTGCAGAACATCACGTAGGAGTGCACGCCGTCGATATCAGGCTCCCACGGGAACGCATCGATGATGCGGCCGACCGTGTCCAGGTCGTACACCAGCACCCAGGCCTCGTAGCCGAAGCGATCGCCGAGTACCCGCTGTAGCCGTTCCTTCACCGCGGCCGCAGGCTCGGTGGCATCCAACAACACGTTGCCGCTGGCGAGAATTGTTGTCACACCAGCGAATCCATCAGCGGTGAGGGCATCGCGGACATCGGCCATCTTCATGGTGATGCCACCAACGTTCACTCCGCGCAGCAAGGCGGCGTATCTGGTCACGGCTATCCGAACTGCAGCAGCGTCATGGAGGGACGTGTCCGGCGCAGAAATCCATGATCAAGGCGCTTGGAGTTGACGAACTTCCAGAGGCCACGGCCGGGCTGCAGCGGTATGTCGACGGCGGCCACCACTCCCGGAATTGACGTCAGGGCCTCGCCTTCGTCGGGAGTCAGCGCGAACGGCATCGGCGGGGCCACATAGCGGTCCGACAACCTGAGCCCCTGCAGGGTGCGCCTGCTGAACCAGTGCGGGATGTTGTCGAACATCATCTGGCCACCGGGAAAACGCTTGGCGCAGGCTTCGATCAGCCCCAGAGATTCCTCCGGCTGCAGGTACATGAGTAGGCCCTCGGCCGTGATGAACGCGCCCTCTGAGGCGTCGACCCGATCCATCCAACTCAAGTCCAGGGCCGACTGCGCCAGCCCGACGATCCGCTGGTTCTCCGGCAGTAGCTTGTTGCGCAGTTCCATCACCGGCGGCAGATCAACTGAGTACCAAGTGAATTGGGCTTCCGATTCCGCACCGCCGAGGCGCCAGAAGCTGGTCTGCAGGCCCTCGGCGAGTGCGACGATCGCCGCCCGGGGATGCGTCGCGAGATACACACGTGCCTGTGTGTCGAAGGCCAGCGCCCGCAGCCCGTGCGACTGTGACGGGCGCCCAAACTTGCGGTAGTCGTACTCGATGGCATCGAAGAGTTCAGCGGCCAGCGGATCCTTGATCACACCGTCCGGTCGCTTGGCTTCGGTTCCGCGGTTGTGCAGAGTCCACAGGGTGGTAGCCGAGACGCCCTCCAGGCTGTCTCCGCTGATCCTCGATGAGCCGCTGGGGCGAAGAGCATCAGACTCGGTCATGACGCTGATGCTAGTGAAATGGGGCGACGATAGGACTGCCCCTTGGTTAGGCTGATCGGTATGACCGAATCGAAGGCGGGCGGAGACTCGGCCGCGGATGATGCCAAGCGCAAGTTCCGCGAGGCCCTTGACCGCAAGAACAACAAGGCCAACGCCGCCGCCGACCACAAGGACACCGCAAGCAAGCCGACCCATGCACATGGCCGGGCCGGCTCGCATCGCGAATTCCGCCGTAAGAGCGGTTAAGCCACTCGCCTCTGGCTGGCCAGTGACCGGGCGATGATCAGCCCGGCCAGCACCACCACCCAGCACACGAGGCCAAAGCCCTTGAGCCCCCACACCACTGACGCCAGGGTGAACCCGCCGGCGGCCATCAGCGCTACCCCGACGGCCGCGCTGCGCACACCGGGATGCGCGACGTAGCCGCCGTCCCAGCCGGGCAAGGGGTTGTTCTCCAGCGGTCGCAGGGCCAGGAAGAGGCCCGTCACCAGGATGGTCATCGTCACCACCTGAAGCACTGACAAGAAGACGAAATTCGTTGCCGTGGTGTCGTATCGGGGGAATCCCAGGAAATCGAACACCAGGTGCATGCCCAGCAGCGCGGGCATGTGCCAGAGGTACAGCGTCATCGCGCCAGAGTTGCCGATGGCCACGGCCCACCAGACCCGTGGGCGCTGAGCCCATCGATTGATGGCAGGCATCGCTGCGATGGCCAATGCCGACAGCACGATCGCGTGCCCGGCCAACACCAGCGATGGCGGGATCATGTTCGGCACCTTCTGGCCGGCCACCCCGACCAGGCTGATGGTGTACGGGCCGAACATCACCAGCGCGATGTTGATCGCGAGAACAGCTGCGGCGAGCATCAGCGCCGCCTTCTGGGTGATCAGCTGCCGGCGGTACCCCACGCCTAGAACCGCCGGCAGCAGCCACACCACGAAGTTCACGTATCCGATGCCGGCGGGAGCCCCCAGCCCCAGCCGCAGCACGTCAACTGCCGCGATACCCAGATAGATCCCGGCCAGCGCGCCGAGCATGCTCCGCGTGGTCGTGATGCGGGCAAGCAGCGGAATCGCCGCCAGCACCAGCACGTAGGCGCCCAGGAACCACAGGAGCTGGGTGCTTACCCCCGCGACCGGCTCGTATACGTGCAGCGGCAGGATCTGCCGGAGAATCAGCAGCGCCACCGCCCAGAAGCCCAGGTAGTAGAACACCGGGCGGTACAGGCGGGTGCAGCGATGCATGAGCCAGGATCCCCAGCTGGTTCCGGGCTTCCAGGAGCCCACGCTCGCGGCAACCCCGGCGAAGAAGAACAGCGGCATGATCTGGAAAACCCAGGTGAGTGCCTGGAAAACGGGGCGGCCGTTGAGCAGGTTGCCCCACAGCAACACACCATTGTCGATGGCGCTCACCGCCATGACGGTGTGCCCGAGGACCACGCCGACCAGCGACACGATCCGGATCACATCAAGTGCGCGGTCGCGCGTTGCCGCCGTGGCGGCGCCCACCTCATCGGCGGTGGGCAGGCCCAGAGTCATCGTCATGCACCTAGCGTCGCCGAGTGCCGATCGCCGACACAGCGCGTCGCTACGCGATCTCGCTAGGTAGTTTCCCCTGGGCCCGCCGCGTAGGACTAGCCGCCGAGCGCGGCGATGAGGTCCTTGATCTTGGCGGCCTCGTCCTCGGTGACCTGCTCCTCGGACTCGACCGCCGTCAGGAAGCCGACCTTGAGGCCTGCGCCATTGGCGGTTTCCTGTGCGGTGAGCCGGGCGCGCCGACGTGCGGTGTACAGACGCTGGCCCAGCGTCGCGCTGGGGCTGTTGGCCGCATCCTTCATCAGATCGTCGTAGCGATGGCGCACCCCGCTCAGCGCGACGATCACCGACGGCGTCACGCGGCTACGGCCGGCGGCCTTCGAGATCGCGCCCTCAAGCTTGCGCAGTCCGCTCAGGACGACGGCGACGCGTTCGCCGTATTCGGCGTCGCTGGGTTCGGGCAGGGTGTCGATGGCGGAGGCGTACATGTGCACCGCTGCATCGACGAGGCTGACAATGACTGGGGCTTCGCCGTCATCCGGCACGACTTCAGGCACGACCCATCGACTCCTTCTGAACAGACCGGTAACGACCCCGAAGTAGGCGGGGGTCGCCGACAACTTAGCGCCGATCCACAGCCTGGACAACCCCTATCGGATGAACGGTTTCTGATCCGAGTGTCTAGGCGGGGGTGTGCGAACTGTGCTGTGCTACCAACCTTTTCGGCAGTACAGCTGTGGTCATGGGGTGTGGGGGCAACAGATCTTGATTAGCCGGTGCTCACCGGTGCGGCCGGTTTCACCCGGCGCGGGCGCTCTTGCCAGATGACGGCGATCAGGCACAGCGCGGCCAGGGCGGCCACGGCGAGTGCGAACGTGACGCCCGCGGTGCGCAGTCCCCATGCTTGGGCGGCCAGGCCCTCGCCGATGACCGGCAGGGCGATTCCCACATAGGCGACCACGAAGTAGCTGGAGGTCACCTCGGCGCGGTTGTCCTCGGGGGTCCGGTCGGCGATGGAGGCGAGTCCGCGGCTGAAGCTGATGCCCTGTCCGATGCCCACCACGACGGCGCTGGCCAGGTACCAGGGCAGTGACGAAGTATGCAGGGCCACCACAACGAGCAGCATCCCGGTCAGCAGGATTGCGCAGCCAAG
>Ga0265327_10005210_pt1 | contig 10972 bp, 9 predicted proteins | sample 41621metaG_FD_202089 | JGI IMG/M metagenome (GOLD analysis project Ga0265327, IMG submission 202089) | Rhizosphere microbial communities from Carex aquatilis grown in University of Washington, Seatle, WA, United States - 4-16-21 metaG | ecosystem: Host-associated > Plants > Roots > Rhizosphere >... | reverse complement strand
CCGTGGGGGCGTGCTGGCCCTGCAGCGGCTTCCCGTCGCGTTGCCACTGGCGCAGCGCACTCGGGTTGGCAAGCGTCACGCGGCCTTCGGGGTCGAGCAGCAGGGCCGCATCGGGCCAGTGGCCGAGGCTGTCGCGCAGCCCGCGCCAGACGTCCGTGGGGGCGCGCGCGCGTCGTTTCATCCAGGCGTGCCGGTCAAGGGGTGCAACGACGCTCGCTGTTCGGATTCGAGGGGCTCCAGACGATAGCCCAGGCCATAGATGGCGGACAGCAGGAAGCCATTGGAAGGCTGCAGGTCGAGCTTCTGCCGGAGGCGCGAGATGTGCGTGTCGAGCGTGCGCGAGGGGGTGTCGACGCTGAGGCCCCAGACCGCCTCGCGCAGATGGTCGCGCGACAGCAGGCGGCCCAGGTTGCGGAACAGGAACAGCGCGAGCTCGTACTCGCGCCGGCTGAGATCGACCCGCCTGTCCGCGATCCGAAGGCTGCGTGTCGCCGGATCGAAGTGATAGTTCCGAAATGCGAGCTGCGTCTCGTGCTGGGCCGGGTACGTGCGGCGCAGCAGGGCGCGCACACGGGCCTGCAGTTCGGCCACCCGGATGGGCTTGCTCATGAAGTCGTCGGCGCCCGCAGCGAGCCCTTCGACCAGGTCCTCTTCTTCGCGCCGGTTCGTGACGAAGAGGATCGGCAGCGAACTCTTGAGATCGTCGCGAATCCATCGCACGACCCGCGGCCCCTCGATGTCGGGCAATTCCCAGTCGAGGACCAGCAGATCGTAGGTTTCGTGGTGCAGGTCGCGCAGCAGCGACTTGCCGTCCCCATAGCCGTGGCACTCGTGGCCGATGACCTCCACACTGTGGCGAATCAGCTCGAGCTGATACCCCTCGTCGTCAAGCGCAGCAATACGCATTCCGCCCCCTGAGTCTTGTTGCATGGGAAGCCGGGGTTCTTCGTTCCGGTCATTCCGCCGACAGTGTACCCAGCGGAGCGCGATTCCGATTGCTATCAACTTGATAGCAACATGGGCAGTCCGGGCGCTTCAGGGCGCCGATGGCATGGGCGCCTGAGGGACAACTTCCTGCTGTCGTCTTCGGGTAAGCTCGCGCGAATTTCAATGCTGCCCTGAGGAGAAGTCCATGCTGATAGGCGTGCCGGTCGAAACCGTGCCAGGCGAAACCCGAGTCGCCGTGACCCCGGAGACTGCGAAGAAACTGGTGGCGCAAGGCCATGTCGTACGTGTGCAGTCGGGCGCAGGCGTGGCCGCCAGCGTGACCGATGCGGCCTACCAGGCCGCCGGTGCCGAGATCACCGATGCCGCGGGCGCCTTTGCCGCCGACATCGTGCTCAAGGTGCGCAGCCCCGACGACCGCGAATGCGCGCTGATGAAACCCGGCACGGTGCTCATCGGCATGCTCAACCCTTTCGACGCCGCGGGCTTGCAGCGCCTGGCCGCAGCGGGCCTGACCGCCTTCGCGCTCGAGGCCGCCCCGCGCACCACGCGTGCGCAGAGCATGGACGTGCTCTCCTCGCAGGCCAACATCGCCGGCTACAAGGCCGTGATGATCGCCGCCGACAAGTACCAGCGCTTCTTCCCGATGCTGATGACCGCCGCCGGCACCGTGAAGGCGGCCCGGGTCGTGATCCTGGGCGTCGGCGTGGCGGGCCTGCAGGCCATCGCCACGGCCAAGCGCCTGGGCGCGGTGATCGAGGCGTCGGACGTGCGCCCGAGCGTCAAGGAGCAGATCGAGTCGCTGGGCGGCAAGTTCATCGAGGTCTCCTACGACACCGATGAAGAGAAGGAGGCCGCCGTCGGCGTCGGCGGCTACGCCAAGCCGATGCCCCCGAGCTGGCTGGCGCGCCAGCAGGTCGAAGTCGCCAAGCGCGTGGCGCTGGCCGACGTCGTGATCAGCACCGCGCTGATCCCGGGCCGCGCGGCACCGACCCTCATCACCGAGGACATGGTCAAGTCGATGAAGCCGGGCTCGGTGATCGTCGACATCGCCGCCGGCAAGGGCCCTGACGGCGTGGGCGGCAACTGCCCCTTGTCCGAGGCCGACAAGACGGTGGTCAAGCACGGCGTGACCATCGTCGGCGAGACCAACCTGGCGGCGCTGGTGGCCGCCGATGCGTCGGCGCTCTATGCGCGCAACGTGCTCGACTTCCTCAAGCTGATCGTGGCCAAGGAAGGCACGCTCAAGATCGACCTCGAAGACGACATCGTGGCGGCCTGCCGCATGGCGCAAGACGGCCAGGTCACCCGCAAATAAGAACCCCCCGGAGGAGCACCGCCATGGATCCCGTATCCCATACCGTCATCAACCTGATCATCTTCGTGCTGGCGATCTACGTCGGCTACCACGTGGTGTGGACCGTCACGCCGGCGCTGCACACGCCGCTGATGGCGGTCACCAATGCGATCTCGGCGATCGTGATCGTGGGCGCCATGCTCGCGGCCGCGCTCACCGAGACCGGCCTGGGCAAGACCATGGGCGTGCTGGCCGTGGCGCTGGCCGCGGTCAACGTCTTCGGCGGCTTCCTCGTGACCCGGCGCATGCTGGAGATGTTCAAGAAGAAGGACAAGAAGGCCGCGCCTGCCGCCGGTGAAGGGGCGACGAAATGAGCATGAATGTCGTCACGCTGCTGTACCTCATCGCCAGCGTCTGCTTCATCCAGGCCCTCAAGGGCCTGAGCCACCCCACCACCTCGATCCGAGGCAACATCTTCGGCATGGTCGGCATGGCGATCGCCATCTTGACCACTGCCGCGCTGATCGTGCAGCTCTCGAGCGGCCGGCTGGTCGGCATGGGCTGGGTGCTGCTGGGCCTGGTGGTCGGAGGCGGCTACGGCGCCTACCGCGCCAAGACCGTCGAGATGACCCAGATGCCCGAGCTGGTGGCCTTCTTCCACAGCATGATCGGCCTGGCGGCCGTCTTCATCGCGGTGGCCGCGGTGGTCGAGCCCTGGGCCTTCGGCATCACGCCGCTGCCGGTGGCGGCCACCGGCACGGTCAACACGCCCGAAGGCGCGATGATCGTCGACGGCTTCCTGCGCTATGCCATTCCGGCGGGCAACCGGCTCGAGCTGTTCCTGGGCGCGGCCATCGGCGCGATCACCTTCAGCGGCTCGGTGATCGCCTTCGGCAAGCTCTCGGGCAAGTACAAGTTCCGCCTGTTCCAGGGCGCGCCGGTGCAGTTCAAGGGCCAGCACATGCTGAACCTGGTGCTGGGCCTGCTGACCATCGCGCTGGGCCTGGTGTTCGTGGCGACCGAAAGCTGGCTGGCCTTCCTCGCGATGGTGGTCATGGCCTTCGTGATGGGCGTGCTGATCATCATCCCGATCGGCGGCGCCGACATGCCGGTGGTGGTGTCGATGCTCAACAGCTACTCGGGCTGGGCGGCCGCGGGCATCGGCTTCAGCCTGAACAACGCGATGCTGATCGTGGCCGGTTCGCTGGTGGGCTCCTCGGGCGCGATCCTGAGCTACATCATGTGCAAGGCGATGAACCGGTCGTTCTTCAACGTGATCCTGGGCGGCTTCGGCGGCGAGGCGGCCACGGCCGGCGGCGCGGCCAAGGAGCAGCGTCCGGTCAAGAGCGGCAGCGCCGACGACGCGGCCTTCGTGCTGAGCAACGCCGAGACCGTGATCATCGTGCCGGGCTACGGCCTGGCGGTGGCCCGCGCCCAGCATGCGGTGAAGGAACTAGCGGCCAAGCTCACCGAGCATGGCGTGACGGTCAAGTACGCGATCCACCCGGTGGCCGGGCGCATGCCGGGCCACATGAACGTGCTGCTGGCCGAGGCCGAGGTGCCCTACGACCAGGTGTTCGAGATGGAGGACATCAACGGCGAGTTCGGCCAGGCCGACGTGGCGATCATCCTGGGCGCCAACGACGTGGTGAACCCGGCGGCGCTGCAGAAGGGCACGCCGATCTACGGCATGCCGATCCTGGAGGCCTACAAGGCCAAGACCGTGATCGTGAACAAGCGCAGCATGGCCGCGGGCTACGCCGGCCTGGACAACGAACTGTTCTACATGGACAAGACCATGATGGTCTTCGGAGACGCCAAGAAGGTGGTCGAGGACATGGCCAAGGCGATCGAGTAGCCCTCGGCTGCGCCTTGAAACCCACGGGCCGCGCCATGTCGCGGCCCGTTCCGCATCCAGACCTCAAGTTACGATGGCGGTAGATTTCCCAAACGATTCCGTACTGGAGACTGACAGTGATTGATCGCCCCTGGCTCGGCAGCTATCCGCAAGGCGTGCCCGCCGACATCGATGCCTCGCGCTACCCCTCCCTGGTGGCGCTGATGGAAGAAAGCTTCACCAAGTACGCCGACCGCACGGCCTACAGCTTCATGGGCAAGGACGTGAGCTACGGCGAAGTCGACCGCCAGAGCCGCGCCTTTGCGTGCTACCTGCAGGGCCTGGGCCTGGCCAAGGGCGACCGGGTCGCGCTCATGATGCCCAACTGCCCGCAGTACCCGATCGCGGTGGCCGGCGTGCTGCGCGCCGGAATGATCGTGGTCAACGTCAACCCGCTCTACACGCCGCGCGAACTCGAACACCAGTTGAAGGATTCGGGCTCGACCGCGATCGTGCTGATGGAGAACTTCGGCACCACGCTGCAGCAGTGCATCGGCGCCACGCAGGTCAGGCACGTGGTGCTGGCCTCGATGGGCGACCGGCTCGGCTTCTTGAAGGGCGCGCTGGTCAACTACGTGGTGCGCAGCGTCAAGAAGATGGTGCCGGCCTTCAGCCTGCCGGGCGCAGTGCGCTTCAACGACGCGCTGGAGAAGGGCGCCACGCGCACGCTGCAGGCGCCAACGCTCGGGCCCGACGATGTCGCGGTGCTGCAATACACCGGCGGCACCACCGGTGTCTCGAAAGGCGCCGTGCTGCTGAACCGCAACGTGATCGCCAACGTGCTGCAGTCCGAGGCCTGGAACGACCCCGTGATGCAGAAGGTGCCGGCCGGTGAACAGCCGACGAGCGTCTGTGCGCTGCCGCTGTATCACATCTTCGCTTTCACGGTGAACATGATGCTCAGCATGCGCACCGGCGGCAAACTGATCCTCATCCCCAATCCGCGCGACATCCCGGCCGTGCTCAAGGAGCTGTCGAAGCACACCTTCCACAGCTTCCCGGCGGTCAACACGCTCTTCAATGGCCTCGCGAACCACCCGGACTTCAACACCGTCAACTGGAAGAACCTCAAGGTCTCGGTCGGCGGCGGCATGGCGGTGCAGGCTGCGGTGGCCAAGCTCTGGCTCGAGAAGACCGGCTGTCCGATCTGCGAGGGCTACGGCCTGTCGGAAACCTCGCCATCAGTCACTTGCAACCCGACCACCAGCATCGCCTACACCGGCACCATCGGCGTGCCCTTGCCGAGCACCGAGGTCAAGCTGCTCGACGACGATGGCCGTGAGGTGCCGCTGGGCGAAACGGGCGAGCTCGCCATCAAGGGTCCGCAGGTCATGGCCGGCTACTGGCAGCGGCCCGACGAGACCGCCAAGGTCATGACGCCCGACGGCTTCTTCAAGTCCGGCGACATCGCGATCGCGGACGAGCGCGGCTACTTCAAGATCGTGGACCGCAAGAAGGACATGATCGTGGTGTCGGGCTTCAACGTCTATCCGAACGAGATCGAGGACGTGGTCGCGCTGATGCCCGGGGTGCTCGAATGTGCGGCCGTGGGCATTCCGGACGAGAAGACCGGCGAGGGCGTGAAGCTGGTGATCGTCAAGAAGAATCCCGACCTGACCGAAGCCGAGGTGCGGGCCCACTGCCGCGCCAACCTGACCGGCTACAAGCAGCCGCGGGTGATCGAGTTCCGCACCGACCTGCCGAAGACGCCGGTCGGCAAGATCCTCCGCCGCGAACTGCGCGACGCCAAGAAGTAGTAAGGGTTCGGCCGGGGACCGGACCCGGCATCGCTCTTGCATATTGGGGATGAATGTTCAGATTCATCCTGACCCGCGCCAGCCTGCTCGTGCCGACCTTCATCGGCATGACGCTGCTCGCCTTCTTCCTGATCCGGCTCGTGCCTGGCGACCCGATCGAGACGCTGGCGGGCGAGCGCGGCATCGACCCGGTGCGCCACGCCGCGCTGCTCAAGGACTACGGGCTCGACAAGCCGCTCTTCACGCAGTACGGCATCTACATCGGCCGGGTGCTGCACGGCGACCTCGGCAAGTCGGTGATCACCCAGGAGCCGGTGATGAGCGAGTTCCTGGCGCTGTTTCCGGCCACGGTGGAGCTGGCGCTGTGCGCGATCGTCTTCGCGCTGCTGCTGGGGATTCCGGCCGGCATCCTGGCGGCCGTGAAGCGCAACTCCTTCTTCGACCACGGCGTGATGGCGACTTCGCTCACCGGCTACTCGATGCCGATCTTCTGGTGGGGGCTGCTGCTGATCCTGTTCTTCTCGGTGCAACTCGGCTGGACGCCGGTGTCGGGCCGGATCTCGGTGCAGTACTTCATCGAGCCGGTCACCGGCTTCCTGCTGATCGACACCCTGCTGTCGGATGAAAAGGGCGCCTTCGTCTCGGCGCTGCAGCACTTGATCCTGCCGGCCGTCGTACTCGGCACCAACACGCTGGCCGTGATCGCGCGCATGACGCGCTCGGCCATGCTCGAGGTGCTCGGCGAGGACTACATCCGCACCGCCCGCGCCAAGGGCCTGGCGCCGCTGCGCGTGATCGGCCTGCATGCGTTGCGCAACGCGATGATCCCGGTGGTCACGGTGATCGGGCTGCAGGTCGGCGTGCTGTTCACCGGCGCGATCCTGACCGAGACCATCTTCTCCTGGCCCGGCGTCGGCAAGTGGCTGATCGAGGCGATCGGCCGGCGCGACTACCCGGTGTTGCAGGGCGGCATGCTGCTGCTCGGCGTGATCGTGATGGCGGTCAACGTGCTCGTCGACGTGGCCTACGGGCTGATCAATCCCCGCATTCGGCAGGCCTGATGAACAGCGCCGCCCTCACCGTCGAGAAGCGCACCGCGCCGCCCGGCCCCTGGCGGGAGTTTTGGGGCTCTTTCTCGGCCAACCGCGGCGCCGTGTTGGGCCTGGCCGTGATCGTTGCGCTGTTGCTGGTGGCGGTGCTCGCACCGTGGATCGCGCCGCATGCGCCCAACCAGACCGACAGCACCGCCTTCCTGCGGCCGCCGGCGTGGCAGGACGGGGGCACGGCCGCGCACCTGCTGGGCACCGACGCGATCGGGCGTGACATCCTCTCGCGGCTCATGTTCGGGGCCCGGCTGTCGCTGTCGATCGGTATCGCGGTAGTGGCGATCTCGGCCGCGGCGGGCATCGCGCTGGGCTTGATCGCGGGCTTCTTTCGCGGCGCGCTCGAGATCGCGATCATGCGGCTGATGGACGTCGTGCTGACGCTGCCGAGCCTGCTGCTGGCGATCGTGATCGTCGCCATCCTCGGCCCGGGCTTGGTCAACGCGATGCTCGCGGTGGCGATCGTGGTGCTGCCGCACTACGTGCGCATCACGCGCGCAGCCGTGATCTCGGAGATCTCGCGCGACTACGTCACGGCAGCCCGCGTGAGCGGCGCTGGCACGCTGCGGCTGATGTTCCGCGAGGTGCTGCCCAACTGCGCCGCGCCGTTGATCGTGCAGGCCTCGCTGGGCGTCTCGACCGCCATCCTCGACGCCGCGGCGCTGGGTTTTCTCGGCCTCGGCGCGCAGCCGCCCTCGCCCGAGTGGGGCACGATGCTGGCCGATGCGCGCGAGTTCGTGCTTCGCGCCTGGTGGGTCGTGACGTTCCCGGGGCTGGCGATCCTCGCGGCGGTGCTCGCGTTCAACCTGCTGGGCGACGGACTGCGCGATGCGCTGGACCCCAAGCTGAAGCGCTGACATGGCCCTGCTCGATATCCGAGACCTCCACGTCGAGTTCCCCACCCAGGGCGGCACGCTGCATGCCGTCGACGGCGTGAGCCTGCGGCTCGAACAGGGCGAGGTGCTCGGCATCGTCGGCGAATCGGGCTCGGGCAAGAGCGTCACGATGATGGCGCTGATGGGCCTGATCGGCTGGCCCGGTCGCGTGCGGGCGCAGCACCTGCGCTTCGACGGCCACGACCTGCTGGGCATCACCGACCGCGCACGGCGCGGGTTGGTCGGCAAGGATGTCGCGATGATCTTCCAGGAGCCGACCACCAGCCTCAACCCCTGCTTCACGATCGGCTGGCAGCTGATGGAAACGCTGCGCCTGCATCTGCATCTCGACAAGCGCGAGGCAAAGAAGCGCGCCACCGCATTGCTCGAGCAGGTCGGCATTCCGGCGGCGTCGACGCGCTTGGGCAGCTACCCGCATCAGCTCTCCGGCGGCATGAATCAGCGCGTGATGATCGCGATGGCGATCGCCTGCAATCCCAAGCTCTTGATCGCCGACGAACCCACCACCGCGCTCGACGTCACGATCCAGGCCCAGATCCTCGACCTGCTGCGCAGCCTGCAGAAGGAGCGCGGTATGGGCCTCGTGCTCATCACGCACAACATGGGCGTGGTCAGCGAGATGGCGCAGCGCGTGGCCGTGATGTATGCGGGCCAGGTGATGGAGGAGCGAGGCGTGGCCGAGTTGTTCGCGGCGCCGCAGCATCCCTACACTGCGGCGCTGCTGGCGGCGCTGCCCGAGCGCGCGGCCGGCGAAGGCCGGCTGGCGACCATCGCCGGCGTGGTGCCCGGCGTGCACGACCGCCCCGCCGGCTGCCTGTTTGCGCCGCGCTGCGACTATGCGACCCCGCATTCGCGTGCGGTGCGGCCCGAGCTGCGCGACTGGATGGGCGGTCAGGTGCGCTGCCACTATGCGCTCGGTGATCCGCAACGCGACGCGGCACTGGCGCGCGATGGTGCGCGCGTCGTGGAGTTCGTGCGATGACCGACATCGTCGTCGAGGCGCACGACCTGCAGCGCGTCTACGCCGTGCGCCGCGGCCTGTTGAGCGCGCCCGCGCAGCTGCAGGCGGTCGGCAACATCTCGTTCAAGGTCGAGAAGGGGCGCACGCTGGCGGTCGTCGGCGAATCCGGCTGCGGCAAATCCACGCTGGCGCGCCTGGTGGCGCTGATCGAGAAGCCGACCGCAGGCTCGCTCCGGCTGGTCGGCCACGACGCGGTCGATCCGCCGCACGAGCGCCGCCGCGAATTGCGCCAGGCGGTGCAGCTGGTGTTCCAGAACCCCTATGGCTCGCTCAATCCGCGCAAGAAGATCTCGTCCGTGCTGGAGGACCCGCTGGCGATCAACACCCCGCTCGGCAAGACCGAGCGGGCCGCGAAAGCGCGCGACATGCTGGCCCGTGTCGGCTTGCGGCCCGAGTATGCCAACCGCTATCCGCACATGTTCTCGGGCGGCCAGCGCCAGCGCATCGCGATCGCGCGGGCCCTGATGCTCGGCCCGCGCCTGCTGGTGGCCGACGAGCCGGTGTCGGCGCTCGACGTCTCGATCCAGGCCCAGGTGCTGAACCTGCTGGCCGACCTGCAGGCCGAGCTGGGCCTGTCCTATCTCTTCATCTCGCACGACCTCGGCGTGGTGCGCCACATCGCGCACGAGGTGCTCGTGATGTACCTGGGCCATGCGGTCGAGCAGGGTCCCAAGGCGCGTATCTTCGCGCGGCCGCTGCATCCGTACACCCAGGCGCTTCTGGCCTCGACGCCGGGCCTGGCCGCCGAGCGCATCGTGCTCAAAGGCGAACTGCCCTCGCCGCTCGCGCCGCCGCCGGGCTGCGTCTTCAACACCCGCTGCGCGCACGCCACCGACCGCTGCCGCAGCGAGCGGCCCCTGCCGCGCCTGCTCGACGAGCGCAGGGTGGCCTGCCACCACGCCGAGAAATTTCTGCTGCCTGCCGATGCTTTCCCGCCCGCGTTCGCGCGGCCCCCAGCCTGAAGAACCCCTGAAGGAGTCGAACGACATGCCCACCCCATCCCCTCTCTCGCGCCGCTTTCGCACGGCCGCATTGCTGGCACCGGCCGCGCTCGCGCTGGCCTGCGGCGCCGCGTCGGCCAAGACCCTGGTGTATTGCTCCGAGGGCAGCCCGGAGAACTTCTATGCCGCGGTGAACACCACCGGGACCTCGTTCGACGTCACCACACAGGTCTACAACAACCTGGTCGAGTTCGAGCGCGGCGGCACGAAGGTCGTGCCCGGCCTGGCCGAGAGCTGGACCATCTCGCCCGATGGCACCGAGTACACCTTCAAGCTGCGCCAGGGCGTGAAATGGCACAACACGGCCAAGAGCTTCAAGCCGACGCGCGACTTCAACGCCGACGACGTGATCTTCATGATGGAGCGGCAGTGGAAGGAGAACGACCCTTACTTCAAGGTCACGAGTTCGAACCACTCCTACTTCAACGACATGGGCATGCCCAAGCTCTTGAAGTCGATCGACCGCATCGACGACTACACGGTCAAGTTCGTGCTCAACAAGCCCGAGGCGCCGTTCCTCGCCAACCTCGCGATGCCCTATGCCGGCATCCAGTCGAAGGAATACGCGATCGCGATGCTCAAGGCCGGCACCCCCGAGAAGGTCGACCAGGACCCGGTCGGCACCGGTCCGTTCTACCTGGTGCAATACCAGAAGGACGCGATCGTCCGCTTCAAGGCCTTCCCGCAGTACTGGGGCGGCAAGGCCAAGATCGACGACCTGATCTTCGCGATCACGCCCGATGCCTCGGTGCGCTGGGCCAAGCTGCAGAAGGGCGAATGCCACGTCATGCCCTATCCGAACCCGGCCGACCTCGATGCGATCCGCAAGGACCCGAACGTGCAGGTGCTCGAGCAGGCCGGCCTCAACGTCGGCTACCTGGCCTACAACACGCAGAAGAAGCCCTTCGACGACGTGCGGGTGCGCAAGGCCCTCAACATGGCGATCAACAAGAAGGCCATCATCGACGGCGTCTACCTGACGACCGGCGTGGCCGCCAAGAACCCGATCCCGCCGACCATGTGGTCCTACAACGACGCGATCAAGGACGACCCTT